>Ga0335072_10009870_pt1 | contig 13761 bp, 9 predicted proteins | sample Lox_Sample_21_FD_206725 | JGI IMG/M metagenome (GOLD analysis project Ga0335072, IMG submission 206725) | Soil microbial communities from Loxahatchee National Wildlife Refuge, Florida, United States - Lox_Sample_2.1 | ecosystem: Environmental > Terrestrial > Soil > Wetlands | place: USA: Florida...
CGGCGCCTCCGGTGGGAAAGGCGAGGCTGGGATGGAAGTGGGTTTGATGGATCGACAGCGCCGTATCGGCGGCGGCGCGGCGGCAGTGGATGATGGTCGCGCGCGGGAAAGCGATGTGGATCAGCCCGGCCCAGAGGAAGTTGAACGGCATCTTGTCGGTCACCCGGGCCGCCGCGGGCGCGATGGCGCGCAGCAGGCCGAGGTAATCCTGGGCCGCGCCGGCGAAAAACGGCGCCTCGATGCCTTCCGCGTCCGAGCGGTGCCAGGCCGCGCCGCGCTGGTTCCAGAAGTGCAGCTCGCCGCCGGCAGCGGCCTGGGGATGGCTGGAGACGATCTGCTCGACGAGAGTTGTGCCGGACCGCGGCATGCCGACGATCAGCACCGGGGTTGCGTCGGAGCTGCCGAGTTCGGGGGCGCGCGCGATCGAGGCGCGGCCGCAGCGCGCCATCAGGCGGTCGATCTCAGCCGGAAAGGCGGCCGAGTCGAAAGACACAAAGCCGCGGCGCAGGGCATCGGCGGCGTCGAAGTGGCGCATGGCCAGGGCGTAGTCGCCGAGATCCTCCGCGGCCTTGCCGATGGCGAGATGAATCCGCAGGCGCTGCGCGGCTTCGAGCCCCGGCGTGTCGAGGGCGGCTTGCATCCCCTGCAGCAGGCCGTCGTCGCCGCTGGTGACCGGCCGGCACCGGACCAGTTCGTAGTAGCTGCCGGCCAGCAGAGGCGCGATGGCGATCGCGCGCTCGAAGCAGGCGCGGGCCTCGTCGAAACGGCCGAACTCGGAGAGCAGATTTCCCAGCAGGTCGTGGGCCATGGCGTTTTTGGGATCGCGGGCCAGCGCCTGCCGCAGCGCCTGCTCGGCCTCCCGATTGCGCTCTTCGGTGAGCAGCGCCCGCGCGCCCCCCAGGAGGCCGAAGCTGGAGGTGCCCCCGGTGGCCGCGGCGCGGCGGAAACAGGCGATCGCCTCGTCACGATGGCCCAGGGTGTAGACCAGCGCCCCGGCGCGGAACCACGCCTCGGCGAGGGAAGGGCGCAACTGGGTGGCGCGGTCGTAGGCGGCAACGGCCCCACCGGCGTCGCCCATCTTCTCCAGGCCAACTCCCAGGCGGAACCAGGCTTCGCCGTAGCGGGGCTTGATGGCGACGGCCATCCGCAGTGCGGCGATGGCTTCCGGCACGCTGCCGGCTTCAAGACAGGCGAGGCCAAGATCGTGCCGGATGGTGGCGTCGGCCGGCCGCAACTGCGCCGCGTCGCGCAGGGGAGCAATCGCATCGGCGGGCCGCCCGGCCCGCAGCGACTGCGCGGCGAGCTCGAGCAGATAGGCGGCCTGCTGCGGCGCGGCCGGGTTTGGATAATGAGACATCTCTGAAAAGTTACAACAAATAACTCAATACCGCGGAGACCACCTGGTCTCTGCAGGTCTCCACGGTCTCCCGGTCGGTTGCGCATCGTACCTCGGCGGCAAGCGGAGCCTCGTAGGGATCGTCGATTCCGGTAAAGCCGCGCAGATGGCCCGAACGCGCCCGCTTGTACAGCCCCTTGGGGTCTCGTTGTTCGCAGACGTGCAGGGGCGCATCCACGTAGACTTCAAGAAAGCGGCCGATCTGGTCGCGAACCTGGTTGCGCGCAGCCCGGTAGGGGGAGATGGCGGCCACCAGAGCGACGATTCCGTTGCGCGTGAGCAAGTGCGCCAGCAAGCCGATCCGCCTTACATTCTCATCGCGGTCCGGCTGGCTGAATCCGAGATCGGGCCAGAACTGCTTCCGGATCACGTCGGCGTCGAGCATCTCCGCGCGATAGCCGCGCACCAGCAGCTCTGTGTGGACGGAGGCGCAGATGGTCGATTTTCCAGCGCCGCTCAGCCCCGTGAACCACACTGTCAGCCCCTGGCGCGCGTCAGCGGCCCAGGGCCCCGCTGGCAGTGCATTGCGATGGATGCTGAAGCTCTCGCCAATCATTTTTCACAACCGAAGGGATCCGGCCGCACCGGCCTCAATCGGAATCACTATACAAGAGAGCTTCAAGCAGTTTGACCAGCGGGATCGCGCAGAAGAGGGGAGCGGGGCACGACCGGTGCGGCCAAATGTGCCGGCGTTGCGGGCGATTCGAGGGCCTGTTCACACTACCGGGGTGGCGGCGCCGGGAGCCAATTTTTTCGAGTTCGAGGAGCGAGGAGCGACGCATACCGGGTGTCTGCTAGCGACGAGGGACGACGAAATCGGGAAAATTGGCCCCGGCCCTTCGGCTTTCATCCCAGCACGCAAAGACCGCGTGCCGGGAACCCTGGGTTGCGGCGCAAATCGGGCCATACTTCGTTCTCGTCCTAGGCGGTGGACCCGCCACAGCCGTCGTCCTCCGCCTCGTCTGGCCCGATTTGCGCTCGCAACGCCGCCGCCCCGGTAGTGTGAACAGGCCCTAGGTCAGTCGCGGCAACTTGTGGAAATCCACTTACCTGGAGGACTCCGCGCGCGGGAAAGAATGTTTTTTGCGGAATCTTAATGCCGGATTGATGCGGGGATCATGACCGCAGATTACAAAATTGTCATCTGTAATGTTTGAGCGTCCGACTCTTGATGATGCGCGTGGTTTGAAGATCGTCCAGCCTCGAACGCGAAAATGCCTGCCAGCCCGCTGAGCGAAGATTCGTGAAGGGTCTCCGCTCCGCAGGGTAACCTGAGATCGTTGCCTTGAACGGGTGCACCTGGAGCTTCCGGACCACAGGCCGGACGGCAGCGAAGTGCTGCGCAGGCACTGGCGCGGGAACCACCGCGTGGATGAGCAGAATCACTCGAAACCTGACTTTGGACGGGGGATCCTATGCGGCGCGAGTTGAGCCAGAGACTTCGGTTCGCCGTTGTGCTGTTTGGCGCCATGTTGTCTTTAACGGTAATTTCGCCGGCGCAGGTTGACCGCAGCGGATTGAGCGGCACGGTGACCGATACTTCGGGCCGCGTACTGCCGCGGGCACAGATTACGGTGGTTGAAAACGCAACCGGACTGCGCCGCGAGACCGTCTCCGACGACGGCGGCAATTACAGCATTCCCCAGTTGCCGGTGGGCGTTTACACGGTGACCTTCGAGCACCCGGGGTTCGCCAGGATCGAGTTTGTGGATGTGGAGCAGGTCATCGGCAGCACGCACACGCTGGACGCGACGCTGCAGGTCGCGGCCGGCCAGGAGCGCGTGCAGGTTTCATCGGCTTCGGCGCTGATGGACCGCAGCACCAGCGCGGTGACCGGGCTGATCGAGAGAACGCAGGCCGACGAACTGCCGCTCAATGGCCGCAACTGGGCCTCGCTGACGGCGTTCGTCCCCGGCGCCATCGACACCGGCGGCAGCAACCAGCGGACGATCCGCTTTGCCGGCCGCGGCCTCGACGACAGCGACTTTACCTACGACGGCGTGGACGCCACCAACATTGTGAACCAGACCCAGCGGCAGTGGGTGCGGCTCGCCATTCCGCTGGACGCGATCGCGGAGTTCCGCGTCGACTCGATGTTGTCGCCGGCCGCGGTGGGCGGCAGCGGAGGAGCGCAGCTGGACGTGAGCTCGCCCTCGGGCACCAACCGCTTTCACGGCCGGCTCTTCGAGTACCTGCGCAACGATTACTTCGACGCGCCGCTGCCCGAATGGGCCTCCAACGGCGAAGCGCAGCAGCCGCTTCGCCTGAATCAGTTCGGCGCGGCGCTGGGTGGACCCATCGTGCACGACAAGACCTTCTTCTTCCTCGCTTCCGAAGCCTACCGGCAGAACTGGGGCTATCCGGTGAGCGGAGACGTACCCAGCCAGTCCTTCAAAGCCACGGTTCCGAGCTCCTCGCCCGTGTATGCGATCCTGAACGGATTCCCCGGGGCGGGCCCAAAACGAATTCTGACGCCGTGGACGCCCGCCACCGACCCCGGCGACCCGAACTACATGGACTACGACCTGCTGACCTGCGCATGCACGCAGGTGGTCAACGAGGGCTCGGCGATGCTGCGCATCGACCAGCACTTCACGGAGAAGACCACGGGCTTCATGCGCTTCAACTACGACCGGTCGGTCGACACGCAGCCGCTTTCGGCCGCCGCGACCGACCTGCAGCAGAAGGTCTCCGCGCCGGTCAATGGCGCGCTGGAGCTGCTGCACATCTTCAATCCCCACCTTGTGAACGAGGTCGAGGCGGGCTTCAATCGCTCCACCGACAACCAGTACAACTACAGCGACGCCGGGATCATCTATCAGATTGCGATTTCTACCGGTCCCGGGCCGGGATTTGTCACCGAAAATTACAACTACGCCAGCGTCTATGTAGGCAACTCCCTCTCGGAGATCGACAACCTGACCTGGGTCCGCGGCCGGCACACCATCACGGCCGGCGTGGAGTTCCGATCCATTCAAATGAACCAGAACTACGGGGAACACGGCACCCTCACGTTTTCCACCGTGGAGAATCTCGCCGATAACGAGATCAAGAAAGCCAAACTGACCGGCGCGCTGCCGGTCAACGATATGCGCAAGAACGATACTTTTGTCTACACGCAGGACGAGTACCGGTGGCGGCCGAATCTCACCCTGAACCTGGGCTTGCGCTACTCCGTCTTCGGTCTCTTCGACGAGGCGCACGGGAAGGCCAATCCCTTCGACTTCGCCACCTGCGGGGCGCAGGGATTCTGCGGGGTAGGCGCGAGTTTCGGCCAGCAGAACTACGGCGATGTGGATCCCCGCGTGGCCTTCGCCTGGACGCCGTGGAAGGCCAGCCAGACCGTGATGCGCGGCGGATTCGGCATCTACCACGAGGACGGGCAGCTGGACGATCAGAATCTGCCCGCCAAGAACGAGGTTCCTTCCTATTCGGCGACGGGTAGTTCGAGCACGCCGCTCTCCTACTGCCCGCCCGCAAACTGCGCGACCGCGGTCCCCTTCGGCGCGGGAACCCTCTCACCGAACGCGGAGCAGCGGAACCGCAAAGACACCTATGTCGAGCAGTGGAGCCTTTCGGTGCAGCGGGAGCTGACGGCGAACTTTGTGGGCGCGGTCTACTACATGGGAAGCCACGGCGTGCATCTGCTCGAAACCAACGTGGTGAACCTGATCGACCCGGCCACGGGGGCTGCGCAATATCCGGCCTTTGCCCCGGCCATTGGCTGGCGCGGCTCCATAGGCATGAGCTCGTACAACGGTCTCTCCGTGGCGCTGCGGCGGCCGTTCTCCCGCGGCCTGCTGGTGGCGGCCAATTACACCTGGTCGCACGAGATCGATAACGGCTCCAACGGCAGCGGCGACGGCGACGAGGTTTCGCCGCAGAATCCCCTGTGCCTGGCCTGCGACCGCGCCAGCGGGGCCTGGGACTCCCGTCATGTGGTCAATGGCAATGCGGTCTACCAGCTTCCTTTCGGCGTGGGCAAGCCGATGCTGAGCCAGCCGGGGATTGCAAGCGCCCTTGCCGGCAACTGGGAACTGACGACCACGGCGCTGGCGCGCACCGGCTTCCCGCTGAACGTGCTGATGCCCTCGAGCTACATCGCGCCGGACGGGGCCACGGGCACGGAGCGCCCTGACCTTGTCCCCGGCGTGTCGCTCACTCCGCCCGGCGGCAGAACGGTGGCCGAGTGGATCAATCCCGCGGCCTTTGCGGCCCCGGCCGGAGCGTTCGGCACCGCTCCCCGGGACCTGGTGCGCGGGCCCGGGACCTGGCAGGTCGATCTCGGCACCAGCAAGGACATCCTCCTGCCGGAGAGGTGGACGCTCGAATTCCGCGCGGAGTTCTACAACGTTTTCAATCACCCGCAACTGGGTCAGCCGCAGTCCACCTTCAACCCTTCGAACACCACCGGGTTCGGCAGCATCATCAACACGGTGAACACGGTATCGCCGGTGACCCCGGTGGGATCGGGAACCCCGCGCGAGATGCAGTTCGCGCTGCGGTTCGAGTTTTAAGCCCAGCGGGTCAGGCCGAGGTGAGCGATGAAGATCCTGGTCATTGAAGACGAAGTCAAGACATCGGGCTTCCTGAGGAAAGGTTTGAGCGAAGCCGGCTACGTCGTGGACGTGGCCGGCGACGGGCCGGAGGGCCTGCACCTGGTTCTCGAGGTGGATTTTGACCTGGTCATTCTCGACGTCATGCTGCCCGTGCTCGACGGATGGCAGGTGCTCACGCGGCTGCGCGAGGCCGGCCGCAAGGTGCCGGTCCTGATGCTCACGGCGCTGGACGCGGTACACCACCGGGTGCGGGGCTTCGAGATGGGCGCGGACGACTACCTGGTCAAGCCCTTCGCGTTCTCTGAGCTGCTGGCCCGGGTGCGGTCGCTCTTGCGCCGGGCTCCTCCGCGCACCCAGGAGACCCTGCGCGCGGCCGACCTGGAGATCGACCTGTTGCGCCACCGCGCCACCCGCGCCGGCCACCGCCTGGAGCTCACCGCCAAGGAGTTCTTGCTGCTCAGCCTGCTGGCGCGCCGCGCCGGCGAAGTCCTCTCGCGCACCCTGATCGCCGAGATGGTCTGGGACATGAACTTCGACAGCGACACCAACGTGGTGGATGTGAATGTGCGCAGGCTGCGCAGCAAAGTGGACGGGCCTTTTCCCCTCAAGCTGATCCACACCGTCCGCGGAGCCGGCTATGTCCTTGAGACCGAGCCCTGAGGCGCCGGGGGCGTTGCGCCTGACCGGGACGCTGGCGTTTCGGCTGGCGGCCGCCTACTCCCTGGTGGGGTTGCTGCTGCTGCTGCTCGCCACCGCCAGCCTCTACATCGTGTTGCGCACCGAACTGGACAAGAGCACGGAACAGTTCCTGGCCGACAAACTGCACGTGCTCCGCACCATTCTGGCGGAGCGTCCCAATGACCGGGACGCGCTGCGGGAGGAGATTCAACTGGAGACTGCGGCCCGCCACTACCAGCAGTTCTACATCCGCCTGCTGGACGATCGTGGCGCGCCCATCCTGACGACGCCGGAGATGGCCGAACAGCTCGATATCGCGGAGCTCGCTCGCCGCACCCGCAACGATCCCGAGCATCCGGTTTCGATGACGGGGGTCCGGGGACGGGCGTTCCGCGTCGCCAGCGCAACGGCCTGGGCGGGCACTTCGCCGCCGCGCGCCGATACCATCCAGATCGCCATCGATATTTCTCAGGAGCAGGAGCTGCTGAGCCGCTACCGGTGGTGGTTTTGGGCCGTCCTCCTGGCCAGCTCGGTTCTCTTCCCCCTGCTGGGCTACTGGATTGCGCGCCATGGGATTCGTCCCGTGGAAGAGATCGCGGCCACGGCGCGCAGCATTACTTCGACCAACCTGCGCGAGCGCATCCGGGCCGAAGGCTATCCGTCCGAGCTGGGATCGCTGGCAGGGACCTTCAATGAGATGCTGGACCGCCTGGAAGAGTCCTTCGAGCGGATCTCGCGATTCTCGGCCGACATCGCGCACGACCTGCGCACCCCGGTGAATAACATCCGCGGCGAAGCCGAGGTGGCCCTGGCGCGCGCCCGCACCGTGGACGAGTACCGCGAGGTGATCGAATCGACGCTGGAAGAGGCGGTCCGGCTTTCGGACCTGATCGGCGACCTCTTGTTTCTGGCGCGCGCGGAGAGTCCCTTGACGGACCTGCGCCGCGAGCGCCTGAACGTGGGCCGGCTGCTGAGCGCGGTTCGCGATTACTATGAGGCTTCCGCCTGCGACGGAGGCATTGCGCTGATCGCGGACGAGGGCGCGGAGCCGGTGACCGCGGAACTGGACCGGGCGCTGATGCTGCGGGCGGTGAGCAACCTGGTCTCGAACGCCATCGCGCACACCCCCACCGGAGGCAGGGTGACTCTGGCGGCACGGACCGAAGGCGCGGCCGTTCGCATCGAGGTCTCCGACACGGGCGCCGGCATCCCGGCCGAAGCTCTGCCCCGCGTCTTCGATCGCTGTTTCCGCGTCGATCCCTCGCGCTCCCAGGCTTCGGGCGGCACCGGCCTGGGTCTGGCCATCGTGCAGGGCATCATGACGCTCCACGGCGGGCGCGCGGAGATCACCAGCCGCTTCGGCCATGGAACCTGCGTAACCCTGCGCATCCCGGTCCCCGCGGCAAGCTGACCGTTCTGGACGGCGGAGTCGCGCCTGGACGCTTGCGCAGGGGGCTGGCCCTCACCAATCCGCGGGCGTGAGGCCGCGCCTGGCCATGGCAGCCGGAGGCAGGCGCGTCAGTTGCGCGATGTACCGCAACGATCGCGGCCACATCCGCGTGAAGGCGGCTGCTGCCGGAGCGGCCATCATCGCCGCGGCCACGGCTCCGGCGCAGCGCATGGGACCGCGAAGCTGGCGATGGAGGCGATGCGCCAGCAGGCCCGGCGTCTCGCCTTCGCAGTACAGGTTGCCTGCGACCCGGGCGCTGTGCAGGGCGATGGAGATGCCGTCGCCCGCGAACGATGGGATGACGGCGGTCTGGTCGCCCAGCAGCCAGAGCCCGTCTTCCGACTCCGACCGCAGCAATCCGTACGGTATCGAGTAGATGGCGAGAGGACGCGGCAGAAACGGCGTCGCGCCGTCAAGCCGCTCCGCAAGCGGCTCCGAGTGACGCAGGATCCAGGCCAGCAGCGACGACCAGTCATTTTGGCAGCGCGACAATACCTCGCGCCGGACGAGAAGACACAGGTTGGCGGCGGAGTCTTCCGTGAGCAGCAGCCCGGCATAGCCGCCGGGGAAGAGAAAGACTTCCACCCATCCCTGCAGGAGGTCTTGCTGCGACGGGGATAACTGCCAGTACATCTTGAAGGCGACGCAGTTCCCCTGCATCGAAGCGGGTCTCGGGTGACCGCGCAGATCGTGCTTTCCGGTTGCAAGGAAGGCCGCGCGCGACTCAATCGTTGAGCCATCCGCAAGCCGCGCGGACCACGCGCCGTCCGCATGCTCGAGCGCTTCGACCCGGCGCCCGCGATGCACCTGCGCCCCACAGGCCACTGCTCTGTCGAGGAGCGCCTCGTCGAGTCTTCGCCGCGTGAGCGAAAACGCCGGGAATGGCAGATCGGCCGCGGCCAGGCGGCGGCGCGCAGCAAGCCGCACTCCATGGATGGGGCGAGCGCCCAACCGGTCGAGATCCACCTCGAGTTCCGCAAGGTAGCGGATTGCCTCATGACTGAGAAACTCCCCGCAGACCTTGTGCCTGGGAGAAGCGCTCTGCTCGATGAGCGTGACCGCCCGGCCCATGCGGGCAAGGTGACAGGCCGCCGCCGCGCCCGCGGGACCGCCGCCGATGACCGAGACCTCGCATGCGCGCATGACGCACCTGGCTGACATCATTTCATCCGCGAGACACACAGGCGCCCAGGCCGGCGACGAAAGATCGTGACCTGCGAGGGCGGCAGACCCGCGCGGCTCGTGTACTCTTCCCAGTCGCGGGAGAGAAAGCTGCGCAGGATGGACACCGGGCCGTCGTGGCGGACAAAGGGGTGCCAGCGCATGACGCCGGCGAGAGCCTTGAATCCGAAGTAGGAAACAAGGCTCCGTTCGAGGTCATTGATCAACCATCCAAGTCTGGCGGTTCTCTCCATCCACTGCAGAAAGCGTACGACCTGGTCGTCGCTGAGATGATGCGTCAACAGGGAGCTGACCACCACGTCGACCGGATCGCCGGGCGCATCGGCCAGGATGTCGGCGCAGATCCATCGCGCCTTCGATGCCGCACCGCTCGCTTGCCGGGCGGTCTCGACTGTCGCGGGGTTGCAGTCGATTCCCGTCAGATCCACCGCGATTCCGCGCCTGTTGGCCCACGTCTCGATGCGGCGCAGCGTGTCGCCGAAGCCGCAGCCGGCATCGAGGATGCGGAGCGGTCCGGGATTCTCTTCCGCCAGACGGGAGAGCCAGCTCAAGGTTGGTCGATAAGCCAGCAGCATCCGGTTCACACGGCTCAAGTCCCGCAGACACCGGGCGCAGTCCGATGCCGGACACGGGCCGTCCATGAGTTCGGCGGCTTCAGAGCGTTTCTGAATGGAAGGCATCTCAGGCAGCATGGAAGCGCATGATCTCCGCGGTCAAACCGGGGCCGAAGGACATGGCGCAACCCTCCTGGCCTTGCGCGGCGGTTCGCATCAGCTCGTGCAGGACGAACATCACGGTTGCGGAGGACATGTTGCCGTAGTCGCGAAGGATATTGCGCGACGTCGCCAGCGCATCGGGGCCGAGGGCAAGGCCGGTTTCCACGGCGTCGAGAATCGCCCGCCCGCCCGGATGCACCGCCCACAGGCTGCACCCATGGCCATTTGAAAACGAACCTGCGCTCCGGCGCATGGCTTCGGCGATCTGCTGCGGAACCCGGGTGGAAAGGAACATGTCGAAGCCCATGTCGCCGATGCGCCAGGTGATGGAGTCGCGGGTCTTCTCAATTTGAAGGGTTGTGAAGTCAACCAGCTCGAAGCCCGATGGGGCAGAGCCGACCAGGGCAGCGGCACAGCCATCGGCGAAGAGCAGGAAGGAAAGCACGTCGTTCAGGTCCTGGGTCTGATGAAAGTGAAGGCTGCACAGCTCCAGGTTCACGAGCAATACCAGGTCGCCGGGATTCGATCGCACGATGTGCCGCGCCAGGCGGAGCGCATTGATGGCGGCATAGCAGCCCATGAATCCGATCATGGTCCGCTCGGTGCCGGCGGGAAGACCGAGATAATCGAGAATCTCAAAATCGAGACCGGGCGCATACAGGCCCGTGCAGCAGGTGACGATGACGTGGCGAACGCGCGCCAGCTCGTCCGCCGTGGGCGACAGCCGGTCGAGCGAACGCCGCAGCAGCCGCGGCGCGGATTGCTCGAAGATCTGCATCCTGCGTTCGGTGGTGGGAAAGCTGCCCGAGCCATAGACTGAAAAGGCGTCTGCCGGGCGGGCAGACGGGTCAGGATTGGCGCCGAGACAGGAGTAGCGATGCTCGATGCCGGACTTCGATGCCAGCTTTCTGAAGACCGCCTTGGCCCGCTCATTGAGAAGCATGTCTTCGGCGAACTGAACAAACTTCTCGTGAATGTCGTGATCGGGAACAGCCACTACGACTCTTTGCAGATAGGCGGATACCATAGATGACCTCGGCGGGTACTTCCTTGTCTTAGACCGCGGGAGGCGCCAACCGGGATCGGCGATGCGCCGGCAGCCTGGTCTTCAGGGGTTTCCTGCGCCCTTCCTCATTCTCAGTTGGATGCACATGCGGAGTTGTCAAAATCGCGTCACCGAAATGTCAGCGGATCGAGCGCGGGGACGATGGTTGGCGGGCGAACCCATTGCCCGCCGGCAAGGCGACGGCCGTGCGCCGCTGCGTTGACGGTTTTGTCTGCCCCTCCCTTTGAGGCGGCGGGATTCGCCTACGTCGCGTTTGGCCCCAAAACCGGCCAAACTCCGCTCCGGATGACAAGGCATTGATACTCCGAGTGACGCGGGAGACTAGACTGTCTCCAGATGGGGTCAGGATGCCTTTCGACGGATGGGAGCAGCTGGCGCTTCGCCCGGTCCGCGGCGGTTTGGACGCTGGCGCCATGCGGGGGTTCACAGCCGGGAGCGAGGGAGAGCGCGATTTGAGGTGGAAGATGCAGCTCGTCCTCATGCTGCTCTTCTCGGCGCCTGCAGCCGCGTATGCGCAAAGTGGCGGCATTCTGGGCCAATGGGAAGACCCAGGCGGTTCGGTTCTTGCGATTGTCCGATGCGGCAAGGATGTATGTATCCGGATCGATGCCATCAGTCCCAGGGCGCCGGCCTTGACGGACATTCATAACCCGGACCGCTCGCTGCGGAGCCGCCCGCTCTGCGGACTGGAGATCGGCAGAGGCTTTCAGATGACCGGCGATCGACAGGCCCAGGACGGGACACTCTACGACCCAAAGTCCGGGAATACGTACCACGGCCAGATGAAGATGGTTGGCGGCGAGCTGCACCTCCGCGGCTATATCGGGTTCTCGATCTTTGGCAGGACCGAGATATGGAGACGCCCGGCCGGCGAGGTAAGAGCGTGTACGGCGGACCGGCAAACGCCAGGGCATTCCGCCGGCCTGTGAACTTTCATGCTGCTCTGGCGGGGCGCTCACGAAGGCCGGTTCCGGAGTGGCTCGGGACCGGAAGTTCGAAGAGGCTGCACCGCACAGCGGCGGCGAGGGGTCGGCCGCCGGCACGTTGGGCCCGAAAGCATCCAGGCAAAACCAGGGTAGGTCTATCCCGGAGCCGCTACCACATCCCGCGTGAACGCCCCGCCAGCCCCAGATCTTCATCGGCAGTCCGAGCCACGCGCACAGGTCTTGACATTTCTACTAAGATGACTTATTACATAGACAGCTTATTATGAAGAAGCCCGACACAATGCAGGGTTCTCTCGATCTGCTGGTGCTCAAGATTCTCTCGCGCCGGCCCGACCTCCACGGCTACGCCATTCTGACCGCGATTCGGCAGACCTCCGGCGACGTCCTCAACGCCGAGGAGGGCTCGCTCTACCCGGCCCTGCACCGCATGGAAGAAGCGGGATGGATTCGCGCGACCTGGGTCACGAAGGAAAACGGACGCCGCGCGCGCATCTACCGCCTGACCGCCGCGGGCAAACAGCAACTTGCCTCGGAAGAGGCGCGCTGGCATGTAGTCAGCGCCGCGATTAACCGCGTGCTCCTCGAAGCATAGGGATGAGGTGAATCGATGGCACTCTGGCGGAAGTTCCGCAACGCATTTCGCAGCGACGCGCTGAATCGCGAACTCGACGAAGAGTTTGAGTCGCATATCGCCGAAGCCATCGCGGAAGGGCGCGATCCGGAAGAGGCCCGCCGCTCGTTCGGGTCGCTGCTGCGGCAGCGCGAGGCCAGCCGTCGGTTTCGGGTTCTTGCGTGGCTCGATGCTCTTCGGGCGGACATGATCTTCGGTATGCGCCAGCTGCGCCGCAACCGGGTCACGACGACCGTCGCCGTTTTCTCCCTGGCGCTGGCCATGGGTGCGAGTGTTTCCTCCTTCCGCCTCATCGACGCGCTCCTGCTGCGCCCCTTGCCCATCACGACGCACGGGCGCCTCTGCGTCTTGTCCAGGTCCTGGACCAACTCCGATCGCTCCACGCTTCGATTCGACGGCTGGGCGTATCCGGACTTCGCACGGATGCGCGACGCCGTGAAGACGGATGCGGATCTGATCGCCGTGTCTTACACCCAACGCGCGGACCTCACCTACTCCTCCGAGGAGGCGATGGAGAAGGCGTTCGTTCAGTACGTCTCCGGATCGATGTTCCCGAGCTTCGGTCTGCAGCCGACGCTTGGGCGGCTTCTCGGGCCTGCCGACGATCGCACTCCCGGCGCGCACCCCGTTGCCGTTATTTCCTACGGCTACTGGACACGTCGCTTTGGGCGCGATCCAAAAGTGATCGGCCGCACCTTTCACCTCGGTGATCAGGTGTTTCAGATCGTCGGCGTTGGTCCCCGGCCTTTCACCGGAACCGAACCTGGCATCATGACCGACATCTTTCTGCCCACGATGATGAACCGCTGGGTCACGCGCGTCGACGCGACCTGGCACCGCACCCTGGCCATCGTGCACCCGGGCGTGCCTCTCGAGCCGTTGCGCGCGAAGCTCGAATCGATCAGCGACCACTTCGAATTTGCGCGCCTGCAAGCCGACGCGGGCGTTTCGAAGCAGGCCCTCAGCAGTACCATCCATGAAAAGCTCTACATCGCGCCGGCCGCTGCCGGTGTGTCGGTGATGCAGGAGGACTATCGCACTGCCCTCGTATGCCTGGCGCTCCTGGTCGGGCTGGTCCTGCTCATCGCCTGCGTAAACGTAGCCAACCTCATGGCGGCGCTCGCAGCCGCGCGCGC
>Ga0335072_10009871_pt1 | contig 13761 bp, 10 predicted proteins | sample Lox_Sample_21_FD_206725 | JGI IMG/M metagenome (GOLD analysis project Ga0335072, IMG submission 206725) | Soil microbial communities from Loxahatchee National Wildlife Refuge, Florida, United States - Lox_Sample_2.1 | ecosystem: Environmental > Terrestrial > Soil > Wetlands | place: USA...
TCGCCGAGCGCCGGGTCGGGCCTGACGCCGCCGTGCGTTTCCACCGTGGGCGGTTCGAGGAGGTCGCGTTACCGCAGCACGCGTTCGCCGCCGTGTTCTCGGCCACCGCGTTTCACTGGATCGACCCAGAGGTGGGCTGGGCGCGCGCCGCCGACGTCCTCGCGCCCGGCGGCATGCTCGCTCTCCTCCAGCACAGCGATGTATTCGATCCGAACACGATCGAGGACTGGCGGGCGCTTCACGGCGCGCTGGCGAAGGTCGCGCCCGCGATCGCCTCGCGCTGGCCCGGGCTCCGCGACGCGAACACGATCCTGCATGGAGCGGCCGAGCGCGCCGACAACATCTCCGCGGTGTGGTCGTGGGTCGGCCGGCACGAGCTGACCGTTCCCGAGGTGGCGCGCCTGTTCGACGACGTTCGGGTCACGTCGGTGCCCGTCCACACCGAGCAAACCGGGGATCAGCTGAACGCGTATCTGCGGACGACGTCGATGTGGGCGCGGCTCGATCCCGATCAGCAGGCCGGGCTCGAGGCCGAGAACCAGCTCGCCGCAGAGCGAGTCGGCGGGGTCGTGCGCTGGAGCGAGCTCGCCGTTCTCGTCACGGGCCGCCGGGCGTAAGCCGGACGCGCCCCGGCCGCTACCGTAGCGTCGGTGCGGATCGCGACCTGGAACGTCAACTCGGTCAAGCAGCGACTGCCGCGTCTGCTTCCGTGGCTCGATCAGCGCCGTCCGGACGTCGTCTGCCTACAGGAGACGAAGCTCGCCGACGACGCATTCGTCGACCTGCTCGGGGACGAGCTCGGCGAGCGTGGCTACGAGCTGGCCCTTCACGGCGAGGCGGCGTGGAACGGCGTCGCGATCCTTTCCCGGGTCGGCCTCGTCGACGTCGTGGCCGGGATCGAAGGCGCGCCCGGATTCCCGCATCCCGAGGCGCGCGCCGTGTCCGCGACGTGCGACGGCGTCCGAGTGGTGTCGGTGTACGTGCCGAACGGCCGCACCCCCGATTCGGACCACTACCGGTACAAGCTCGCGTGGCTGGCGTCACTGCGCGAGATGGTGGCGGCCGGTGCGAAGGACTCCGTCGTGTGCGGCGACATGAACATCGCGCCGACCGATGAGGACGTGTTCGACCCCGACGCCTACGTCGGGCAGACACACGTCACCCCGCCCGAGCGGGCAGCGCTCGCCGAACTCGAGGCGGTCGGCCTCCATGACGTCGTCCGCGACCACTGGCCGGGCAAGCGGGTGTTCACGTACTGGGACTACCGGGCCGGGATGTTCCACCAGGACCTCGGGATGCGGATCGACCTGGTGCTGGCCGGCGACGCCGTGGCCGAGCGCGTGCGGGCCGCGTGGGTCGATCGCCAGGCGCGCAAGGGCACCGGCCCGAGCGACCACGCGCCGGTGATCGTCGACCTCGACGAGGCGCCCGACGGCGACATCGGGCCGGTGGTGCCCCCGCCGTCCAACCCGGTGACCAAGCGCGGGGCGAAGAGGCTTCCCCAGGCGACACCCGAGACGTAGGCTAGGGCCGGGGGCGGTCGCGGTCGCGCGAGGGCTGGACGCGTTTCGGTTCGCCGGGCATCTTGGGGTAGTCGGGCGGGTACGGCATGTCGCCGAGGCCCCCGGCCGCGTCCGCCTCGTACAGGTCGAGCAGCGGCTGGAGCGAATAGGACGCGTCGTTGATCGCCGCGTGGCGGTCGCCCACCTCCGCGAACCGCGCCGGCATCGTCGCGACCGTGAAGTCCTCGGGAGCGACGTGCGGCAGCTCGTCCCAGGCCAGCGGCGCCGACACCGTCGCGCCCGGCTTCGGGCGGATGCTGTAGGCCGAGGCGATCGTCCGGTCGCGAGCGTTCTGGTTGTAGTCGACGAAGATGCGCTCGCCGCGCTCCTCCTTCCACCAGCTGGTCGTCACCTGGTCGGGCAGGCGGCGCTCGAGCGCCCGCCCGAACGCGATCGCGGCGTGGCGGACGTCGGTGAACGTCCAGCGCGGTTCGGTCCGCACGTAGATGTGGATCCCGCGGCCGCCCGACGTCTTCGGAAAACCGGCAACGCCGAGTTCCTCGAGCAAAGCGCGCGCGCCGGCGGCGACCCGCGCCGCGTCCTCGAAGTCGGTGCCGGGCTGCGGATCCAGGTCGATTCGAAGCTCGTCGGGGTGGTCGACATCGTCCGCGCGGACCGGCCACGGGTGGAACGTGATCGTGCCCATTTGCGCCGCCCAGGCGACCACCGCGATCTCGGTGGGGCAGACCTCGTCGGCACGGCGGCCCGACGGGAACGCGATCTGCGCCGTCTGCACGTAGTCAGGAGCGCCCTTGGGGATGCGCTTCTGGTAGAAGGCGTCGCCGACCCGGCCCTCGCGGGTGGACAGGGTCATCCCGGGGTACACGCCCTTGGGCCAGCGCTCGAGCGTGGTCGGCCGGCGCTCGAGCGCGCGCATGATCCCGTCGTCGACCGCGACGTAGTACTCGACGATGTCGAGCTTGGTCACAGCCTCCGTGCGTTCGGTCGGCGGAAAGATCACGCGGTCCGGGTTGGACACGCGCACCTCACGACCACGCGCCTCGACCATGACTGCTGCAGGTGCGGCCATCTGAGCGAGCAGGCGCCTACGAGTGCCCCGCGATCGCGTGCGGGACGTAGGGCTCCTCGAGCGCGGCGACCTCCTCGTCGGTGAGCGTGAGCTGCTCGGCCGCCAGCGCGTCCTCTAGGTGCTGCAGCTTCGTCGCGCCGACGATCGGCGCGCTCACGCCGGGCCGCTGCATCAGCCACGCCAGCGCGACCTGCGCACTCGGCACGCCCCGCGCGTTCGCCACCTCGGTCAGCCGGTCGACCACGTCGAAGTCGATCTCGGGCTTGTACAGCGCGTCCCCGAACCGATCGGTGTTCGCGCGGGTGGTCAGGCGATCCCCCGAGCGCGTGCGGTTGCCCGCGAGCAGTCCGCGCGCAAGCGGGCTCCACGGGATCACGCCGACCCCCTGGTCGATGCACTGCGGGATCATCTCCCGCTCCTCCTCGCGGTAGACGAGGTTGTAGTGGTTCTGCATCGAGACGAACGGCGTGATCGAGACCGATTGCGCCTTGGCGAACTGCCACGCGAACATGCTGCTGGCGCCGAGGTAGCGGGCCTTGCCCGCCCGGACTACGTCGTGGAGCGCGTCCATCGTCTCGTCGATCGGCGTGCGCGGATCCCAGCGGTGGATCTGGTAAAGGTCGACGTAGTCGAGGTCGAGTCGCTTCAGCGAGGCGTCGATCGAGGCCATGATGTGCTTGCGGGACAGGCCGCGTCCGTTCTCGCCCGGCATCGTCTGGCCGTGGACCTTGGTCGCGACCACGTACTCCTCGCGCATCCCGAACAGCTTGCGCAGCAGCCGGCCGGTGATCACCTCGCTCTCGCCGCCGTTGTAGACGTCGGCGGTGTCGTAGAAGGTGATCCCGCCCTCGACCGCGCGGCGCACGATCGGCTCGGCGTCCCGCTCCTCGAGCGCCCATTCGCGGCTCTCGTGCCGGCCGTAGCTCATCATCCCGAGGCAAACGCGGGACACCCGAAGTCCGGTCCTGCCGAGGTTCACGTACTCCATCGCTCGTCTCCTATCGGTCGTATGTCTCGAGTTCAGCGGTCCGCGGAGACCGTGACGTTAGTCGCCACGGGCTGCGAGACGCGTTCAGCAGGCCGCGCGAGCGATGGGTCGCGTCGCGGCGGCGGCACAGGCCGACGGGGCGGCAACGGCGATCTGGGCGGACGCGCGGGACGCGCGGGGCGCGCCGACCGCGGTGGCACGCGCAGCGGCGGTTAGCCGCCCCGTGGCCGATGGGAACGCGTGAACGAGGAAGCTGACCGACCGGCCGGGCCGGACGAGCGCGTAGTCCCGGCAGTAGACGCCGCGGTGCTTGAAGGTCCCGGGGGCGCCGACCTGGACGAAGCTGGCCGGCGGCCGCGTGCACAGCCGTAGCGGCCCCGCCGGCGAGCCTGGTCGGAGGGTCGCGCTCACCTCGTAGCTGAGCCGGACGGCGACGCGGCCGATCGGCGGCGCGCTGATGTGCGCCCGGACGGTCGCGTTCGAGAACGTCGTGACGTTGGCGCCGGCCGTGTTGTTGGCGGTGTTCGGGTCGGGCGTGTCGGACGACACGACGACGATGCTGCGGAGCGCCGCCAGCACGAGGATCCGCGTGCGGCTGCGGATCGTCACGGTCGCGCCGGGGGCGAGCGTTCCCAGCGAGCAGCGCACCGGCCGGCGCTCGGTGCACGTGCCGGCGGTCGTCGTCAGCGACAGCACGCGCGCGACCGAGTTAGGCGACGCCCTGCGGTATTCGGGGATCTCGCGGGCGACGACGCCCTGCGCCGTTTCCGGGCCGAGGTTGGTGATGCGCGTGACCGTCTCGATCGTGCCCCCGACGCGGAGTCGGCCCGGCGTGATCTCGTGGGTGATCGCGAGATCGGCGCCCGAGTCACCCGGGACCAGGCCGGGCCCCGGCGGGGGGTCGGGCGCGCCCGGCGGCAGCGTCGGATCCACGGGCTCGATCGGCGGCGGGATCTCGGGCACGCCGCCACCGCCGCCACCGGTGGCGTAGACGAGCGTCACCGTGACGTACTCGTCCTGGTCATCGAGGATCTCGATCGGGTTGAGGCTGATGCTGGTCGACAGGGCGCCGTGCGGATCATCGACCGAGGTCGTGTATGCGGCGCCGCCGACGACCTCGTCGATCTCGGCCACTCCCGCGACATAACCACCGGGAACGGTCACGGTCTGCGATTCGCCGGAGCCGAGCGTGAGCACCTTCGAGACGCTGCCATTGTCACCGTTGGTGAGCCGTACGTCCCAGGTCTGGCCTGCCGGGGCGTCGCCCTCGGTCACGAGATTGACGGTGATCTGCCCCTGGCAGGCCTTGCCCGTGCCGTTCGCCGTGACGGTCGTCGTTCCCGAGGTGGCTTGAATCACGCTGCCCGCGCCGCCGCCCTGGTCGTAGAAGAAGTAACCGCTGTGAGGCGGTATGTCGAACTGGCCGAAATCGCCGCCGCGCGTCACGTCCGTCCACGTGACGTGGCGGGTCTGGTCGCCGGTGTTGGTCATCCGCATGTCGAGGTTGCCGTTGTAATCGATGCACAGCGAGTCCAGCGTGAGCGTGTCGTCGGGAGGGCCCGGAGGCGTCGGCACGCAGCCGGTGTAGGTCACGCGGTTGATCACCCAACTGCTGTCGGGCACCGAGGCGGCGATCAGCTGGCCGTTCAGCTGGGGGCGGTTGTTGCCGATGACGGCGGCGTTCGGGGCGAGGATCGAGCCCTGCCACGCGACGCCGTGCGTGACCGCCAGCGCGGTGGCGAGCGGGAAGTTCCACAGGATGCCCGCCGCGGCCGCGGTGCCCGACAGGTTCATGTACATCGGGGCGATCGACAAGATCGTGTCGGTCGTGACGTTGATCAGCGCGGTCGCCCCTGGCTGCGTGAGGTCGATCACGATCCCGGCGGCCTGCGCGAGTTGGGCGGCGTCGACCGTGAACACGTTCAGGCCGGTGCCGGTGCCGGTGAGCGTCAGCGCGCCGTAGGCCGACGACACCGTCGCGCCCGGCGACTGGGGGAGGTCGCCGAGCGATGCGCTCAGCGTCCGCAGCGAGGTGAACTCCGTGTCGAACGAAAACGACGGCGCGGCGTGCGTGAGCCCGCCGTTGACGGTGAAGTTCTGGGCGACGCTGGCCGTGCCCCCGTACTGCACGCCGCCGTTGACGGTTCCGCCGGCGTGGGTGGTCATCCCCCCGATGAAGTTGCCACCGGCGACGATCGTCGGGCTCGCGTCGCCCGCCGCGGGGTTGACCGAGACTCCGTCCAGGGTCACGTCGCCGGCAGCGGCGACCCGCCCGGTGATGCTCGTGCCCGAGGACTCGGAGGCGTTGAAGGCGCCGTCCGAGAACACCGCGAAGTTCGCGGCCTGGCCGAGCGACGCGCAATCCGAGGCACCCGCAGCGGCGGGCGCGCCGTCGAGCCGCGCGATGCCGATCGTCGCGGACAGGACAGCGACCACGAAACCAAACACGACTCTGTTCCCCAAGCCAGAGCCCACGCGGCGATCTTAATCCGCCTAGCCGAGCGCGTGCAGGAAATTTTCGCCCTCCCCACGGGGTCGCCGAGGCTATGGTCTGACGCCGTGTACGTGTCGATGCCACGGCTGCGCGTCGCGCCCGACCGGGCGACGGAGCCGGTCGCGGCGTTTCGCGACCGGGTTCACCTCGTCGACGGTGCGGACGGGTTCGCCGGGCTCGAGGCGCTCGAACACCTGCGCGCGTTCACGGTCGTGGCCCGGTGAGCAAGCGGGTCGCGCCTCCCAGCGGGATGCCCCCGCCCGAAAGCGTGACGAGCCCCCACGGTCGCGACATCGACCTCGTCGCGATCGCGCGCGCGACGTGCGCGTCGTACGACGCCGAGTTCCCCGACGAGCGCGAGCGCTACGGGCCCGCCGGCGTGAAGTGGTGCCGCCACGATTGCCAGCATCTGCTCAACTGGGCGATCCTGAGCGTCACGGTGGACCTCGACTTCGACGCGCAACTGGCGTGGCTTGCGAGAGTGCTGACGGCCCGCGATTTTCCGCTCGACCGTCTCGCGCGATGCCTCGAACTGATGGCCCAGCAGGTCCGCGTCACGCTTCCCGACGAGCCGGAGGTCGCGGCTCGGATCGATGCCGGCGCAGCGTATGTGCGGACATCCCGGCCCTCCGAAGGGGAGGACCGGGATGCCGCGAACGAACCTACGGCTTGACTCGGAACACCTGGCCGGTCAGCTCGCCGACGTACAGCCAGCCGCCGTTGGCGCCGAGTCCGACGGTCGGAGCGACGAAGCCCTTCAGCAGCGGCTTGAGCTTGCCACCGGATAGCGGCAGCGAGAGCACCTCGCCGGCGCCCTTGGCGCCGATACCCGTGAACGAGGTCGTGTACAGGCGCTTGCCCATGATGACCATGCCCATCAGGTCGGTGTGGGGTCCGAACTGCTCGAACGGCTTCGCGTAGCCCTTGCATTTGCCCGCCGAGGTCCAGTTGCAGGCAGGGAACCCGTAGTTGTCGCCCTTGTGAACCCGCAGGATGAAGTCCGGCGGGTTCTTCGCGCCGGAGTCTTGTCCGAGGTCGGACACGAACGGCGACGACGAGCCCTTGGGGAACGCCATCTGCCACGGCTGGCGGATGCCGGTGGCGAACACCTTCAGGCCCTTGCCGTTGGTGTTGATCGACAGGATGTCGTACAGGTACGGCGACAGCGTCGAGGGCCCGTGGTCGTTGTTGTCGAGCAGGCCGGTGTCGACCCCGACATACAGCCGCCCGTCGGGACCGAACGCGATCCCGTTGAAGCCCTGGAACTTCTTCGGCGCGGTGTAGATCACCGTCCGCTTGGTGAACGTCGTGCCGTTCCAACCGCTCCACCTCTGGAGCTGCCACTTCGGACCCTTGGCCGTGATCGACCCGCCGCTGACGTACAGCGAGCCCTGGTGCCAGGCGAGCCCGGCGACGAACCCGGGCGAGCCCGGGATCTCGGTGGCGGCGCCGTTCTTCAGCACGAACACTCCGCCGTTGGGTGGGGCGGTCTTCGACTCGACACCGCCGTCGCCCTCGAACACCTGGCCCGCGCCGAACGCGAACGAGGTCGGGGTATGGAGGCCTGATGCCACCAGCTGGACGGTGTGTCCGTTGGTGGCCTTCGGTGGTGGCGGGGGGCCGGCGGCCGTCGCCGAGGTTGCCACCGCTCCGGTCGAAACGGCGGTTGGGGCGATCAACGCCGCGGTACGTCCACGCATACGTCTGCTCCTTTCGGTGCGCCCTAACGCACCGGGCCCGTATCCCCGATCCGGCGCGAGTTCACAGCAGGTTAACACAGCGATTGTGCGGATTGATGCGCGACCTCGTGCAAATCGAGTGGCCCTCGCCGGGTTGGACCGCCCCGGCGGTCCTCAGGGGAGAACGGCCTGGAGACTGACTGCGAGCTCGTCGAGGGTCGTGGCCGGCAGCCAGCGACCGTGGCCGCGACGCGCCAGCGCCTGGCCGGATTCGATCGAGTCGGGTTTTCCGCTCGTGCCGAGAACGTACAGACCGTCGAGCGCTCCTGCGCGGCCGAGCGGATCGGCGCCCTTGGTGTGCATGCAGTCGGACAGCAGGACCGCCACGCGACCACCGGGCGGGACATGCTCGAGCTGGCCGGCCGCCGCCGCCAGCGCTCCGGCCAGATCCGTCCGGCCGTGACCGCGAAGCGACAGCAGGTCCTCGACGACCCGTTCAGAGGGCGCCTCGTCGCGAGGATCGCGCAGGACGATGGTCTCGCCGGCGAACGCGATCACCCCGCAGCGCAGGCGGTCCGAGGCGGCTTGCACGATCGCGGCCGCTGCCACCGCGGCGATCGCGACGGCGTGGCCCGACATCGACCCGCTGCGGTCCACCAGCAGGCATACGGCTCGCGGCGCGGCCGCGAACTGGCGGGAGACGAGCTGGCTCGCCTCCCGCGGGCGCATCCCGCTGCTGCTCTCGATCGTGCGCTCGATGTCGAGGTCGCCGTCGCCGACGCCCGAACGCGCGACTAGCCGTCGCGTGCCGCGGCGCCGCGGCGTGCCGACGCGCCCGAGCGGTGGCAGCAGCCGCCGGGCGAGCCGCCGCGCCTGCGCCCGGAGCACCGGGTCGGTCGCCACCGCCATGTCCGCGAGCAACGCCACCGCGGCGTCGGGGTCGTCTCGCATCGCGCCGGCAAACGCGTCCGGATCGATCAGCCCGACTTGCGGGGAGACGGTCGCGAAGCTCTCGTGCTGGGCATCCAGCCGTTCTCGGCTGAGCGTCTGCCGCGCCGCATCGTCGATCTGCGACCGAGCGTCGGGGCCGGTGAGCGGACCCGGGGGTCTCTGGTCGCGTGCCGTGATCTGCGCCGGCTGCGTCGGCTCACCCGGCGGCGGTAAGGTCGCCCGGCCGCGGTCCTCGCTGGCGAGGGCCGCGTCGAGCAGCTGGGCGATCACCTCCTCGGCCGTACGGGCCTGGTCCTCGTGGACCCGCACGCGTCCGGACATCGCGGTGATCGCGGCGTCGAGCAGGATGTCGGGGCCCGCCTCGGGCTCGCCCCGGACCGTCGTGAGCCCAGTCGCGAGGCGGACCATGTCGATCGCGCCCCGGACGGATGAGCCCACCCGCACGGCGGGATGCGAGCGGCTGCCGCGAGCGATCGCGACGGCGATCGCCACCGTGCGTCCGGAGATGGCCGTCTGCTGCTGCACCACCTCACGCTCCTGCTGCTCGTCGAGATAGCCGATCGCGATCCGGCACATGCGGTCCGCGATCGACTGACTGACGCGCGCGGTGCCGATCGCGTCGAACGGGTTCATCGCGGCGACCAGCACGAATCCCTCGGCCGCGGCTATCCGCCCGAGGCGCGGGACCACGATCTCACGCTCGGCCATCGCGGTGATCAGGACGTTGAGCGTCTCCTCCGGTATCCGGTTGAGCTCCTCGAGGTACAGCAGCTCACCCGACCGCATCGCGGTCACCAGCGGTCCGTCGGTCCAGGCCTCGGGCGTGTACCCGCCGTCGAGTACCAGCGCCGGGTCGTGGGAGCCGATCAGGCGCGCCGGGGTCAGCTCGGCGTTGCCTTCGACGAACTGCACGCCGCGGCCGCTGGCGGCGGCGATGTTCCGCAGCAGCGTCGACTTGCCGGTGCCGGGCGGCCCCTCGAGCACGGTGTGGCAGCCCTGCGCGAGCGCGACCGTGAGGATCTCCGCCTCGCGGCGGAGGCCGACCACGGTCGCGCCGCCGTTTAGCGTCAACGAAGTCACACGACCTCAATGCTCGTGGACGATGACCCCGCGAATGTTCTTGCCGGCCTCGAGGTCGGCATACCCCTCGTTGATCTCCGACAGCTTGTACTGCTTGGTGACGAGCTCGTCGAGCTTGAGCTTGCCGGCACGGTACAGCTCGAGCATCCTCTTGATGTCGTAGGCAGGGTTGCAGTCGCCGAACAGCGCGCCCTTGACATGTTTGCGGTTGAGCACCATGTCGGCGCCCGACAGGTGGACGGTGAGCGCCTCGGGATGCGCCAGCCCCGTGATCACGAGCGTGCCGTTCTTACGCAGCGACATCGCGGCCGCCTGTACGACCTGCTCGTTGACGACGTCGACGGTCACGATCGCCACGTCGGCGCCGCCGGCCGCGTTCTGCTTGGCGAGCTCGATTCCCTCCTCGGCGGAGGTCGTAGCGTGGGTGGCTCCCATCTCCTGGGCGAACTCGCCCTTGTTGGGCAGCGGGTCCACGGCAATGATCCGGGTCGCGCCCGCGTGCGCGGCGCCCTGGACGGCGTTGGCGCCGATCCCGCCGATGCCGAAGATGATCACGGTGTCGCCGATCTGGACGTTGCCGGTGTTGACCGCCGACCCCCAGCCGGTCGGCACGCCGCATCCGCACAGGACCGCGACCTCGAGCGGCAGGTCCTCATCGACCTTGACGACGGACTCCTGCCTGATCGTGGCGTACTGCGAGAACGTGCCGAGCATGCACATCGCGCCGACCCCCTCGCCGTTCAGGAAGGAGCCGTAGCTGCCGTCGGGCATGTAGCCGTCGAGGATCGTCGCACCCATGTCGCACAGGCTCTGGAGCCCGGTGGAGCACCAGCGGCAGACGCCGCACGCCGGGATGAACGCGCACACGACGTGATCTCCCTTGGCCACTTTCGTGACGCCCGGGCCGACCGCCTCGATGATGCCCGCACCCTCGTGGCCGCCGATGTAGGGCAGGGGGGAGGGGAGGTCCCCGGTCACCAGGTGCATGTCGGAATGACAGAGCCCGGCAGCGGTGTACCGGATCATGACTTCGTTCTCTTTGGGGTCACGGACTTCGAGCTCCATGATCTCCCAGGGCGCGTTGCGCTCGGTCAGGACGGCGGCGTTGGTTTTCACTGGAGTGCTTCCTCTCCTCGAGGTTGGGCCCCGGTTCGCCGAGGCGCGGCCTCGTAATCATGCACGACCGCGAGCCGGATCACATGGCGGTTGGGCCGTCGATTTGACTCTGAACGTGCGCCGACTTGACTCTGAATGCACTATCGCGAGGGCTGCCGCCGTTGCGGGCAAAATCGGTCAACAACCGTGTTACGATCGCGGCGGCGCTGCCTCACAGGGCCAGCGGCGGACTGGCACCCAGGGAGCGCCGGCGAGTAGGCTGCGCGAAGCGAGGAGAGCCGAGGATGCGTCATGCCATCCGTTTGAGCAGGCCTGCAGCAATTGCGGCCTGTCTGTTTGTGATCGCCGCTGTCGTGAGTGCGTGCGGCAGTTCGAGTTCGAAAACGACCTCGTCTGCTTCGGCGTCGAGTTCGACGGCATCGTCGGCCACGTCGACGGCGGCGGCCGCGACCGGAACGCCGAAGCCGGGCGGGTCGCTCACCGTGCTCGAGTTGGGCGGCTACGCCGGGGCGTGGCCGGCCGGGCTGGACCCGGCGACGAACACCAACGGCGCCGCCGACCAGGATCAGATGAACTCGGTCTTCGGCCAGCTGTTCCAGCTCGCCGCGGGCGGGAAGGTGATCCCCGATCTGGCCGCGTCCGCGACGCCTTCGGCCGGCGGGAAGACGTGGACGATCACGTTGCAGCCGAACCTCAAGTTCTCCGACGGCACGCCGCTGGACGGCGCGGCGGTCGTATCCAACTGGAAGCGCGACCTCGCGAACCCGTGCACGTGTAAGCCGATCCTCCCACCGGTGAAATCGATCACCGCGCCGAACTCGACGACGGTGGTGTTCACGATGGCCGCGCCTGACGGCGCATTCCAGAATCAGCTGCTGGTGGCCAACCTGAACTGGATCGCCTCGCCGACGGCGCTGAAGACCATGGGCGAGCAGGCGTTCAAGATCAAGCCGGTGGGCGCGGGTCCGTTCACGGTCGTGAGCGACACGCTCAGCAACACGCTCGTACTGAAGAAGAACCCGAACTACTGGGAGAGCGGGAAGCCATACCTCGACAATCTCACGTTCAAGGCCACCGCCGACGACGAGTCCGCGCTCGAGGCCCTGCAGTCGGGCGGCGCCCAGGCGTACGACGGAATGGCGACGCCTTCGCTCGTCAGTACGTACAAGTCTCACTTCACGACGACCGAGCAGCCCGCGACGTCTCCGTATGACATCCAGCTGAACACGACCGCGCCGCCGTTCAACAACGTCAATGCGCGCCTGGCGATCTACTATGCGACCGACGCTTCGATCATCGACCAGAAGCTGTTCGGCAATCAGTTCCAGGTCGTCCAGGGGTTCACCGCGCCGGGCGGACTGTTCTACTACCCGAGCGTGCCGGGCTACCCGGCGTATGACCTGAGCAAGGCCAAGTCGCTCGTGAAGCAACTCGGCGGGCTGAATGTGAATTTCTTCACGCTCGCCTCGCCGGTCAACCAGAACTTCATGGAGGCTCTGCAGACGCTGTGGAAGGAGGCGGGGATCAACACCTCGATCCACCTGTACAGTCTGGCCGGGCTGATCCAGCAGTTCGACACGAAGAAGTGGCAGGCGGCGCTGCAGACGGCGGGAGCGTGGGATCCCGCCGCCGGCGTGGGTCTCGGCTTCCGGTTCCTGTCCGCGTCGCCGTTCAGCGGCGTGCACGACCCGAAGCTCGACGCGCTGATCCTCGGTGGCCAGGCGCTCGTCAATCCGGCGGCCCGCGACAAGACCTATCAGCAGGCCGCCCAGTACATCGCCAAGAACGCCGACGGGCCCTTCCTGTTCCCGCTCGCGAGCTGGAACGTCGCCGTACACGGTGTGCAAGGACCAGGACTCACGACATCGATCCCGTCGGTGGTGGTCAACACCGCGCCACTGTGGCAGGACGTCTCATTTACACAGTGATTGGTGCATGGGGCCGGGATAGCGCCCGATGAGTAGTACCTCCGCGCCGCTCAGCGCTCCGCTGGCGGCGCGGGCCGGCCGGGCGGGCCGGCTCGCCGGCTCGCCCACGCGGCGATTCATCCTCCGGCGACTGCTGGCGGCGATCCCCGTGCTGCTCGGGGTGACATTCCTCAGCTTCGTGGTGATGAACTCACTCCCGGGCGACGCCGCGCAGGAGTTGCTCGGGGCGAGCGCGACGCCGTCGGAGATCCACCAGCTGGAGGTCAAGCTCGGGCTCGACCGGCCGTTCCTGACGCGCTATTGGGACTGGCTTCACCAGGCGGTGATCGGGCATCTCGGCCATTCGCTGTCAAGCGGTCAGAGTGTGAGCTCGATCCTGGGTTCCGACTTACCGGTGACGTTCGAACTGGTGGCGCTGGCGTTTCTGTTCTCGCTCGCGCTCGCCGTCCCGATCGCGCTCCTGTCCGCGCGCAAGCCGAACGGGATCGCCGACCGGCTCAGCATGATGTTCAGCATGGCCGGCCTGTCGATCGCGCCGTACGTGCTCGCGCTCGTGCTCGTGTACGTGTTCGCGGTCAAGCTGAACGTGCTGCCGGCGATCGGGTGGGTTCCGCCGGGACAGAGCATCAGCCAGAACCTCCGCTATCTCATCCTGCCGTCGGTGTCGATCGGGCTCGGGCTGTTGTGCTTCTACACGCGCCTGCTCCGAGCGGATCTGCTCGAGCAGATGCAGGGGGAGGACTACGTGGTCACGGCGCGCGCCAAGGGCGTGCGCCCGTGGCGCGTGCTGACGCGGCACGCCCTGCGCAACTCGCTGTTCGGACTGATCACGGTCGTGGCTCTGAATTTGGGCACGCTGCTCGGAGCCACCGTGGTGATCGAGGACATCTTCGGGCTTCCGGGGATCGGCCACGAGTTGCTCCAGGCGATCGA
>Ga0335072_10009873_pt1 | contig 13759 bp, 10 predicted proteins | sample Lox_Sample_21_FD_206725 | JGI IMG/M metagenome (GOLD analysis project Ga0335072, IMG submission 206725) | Soil microbial communities from Loxahatchee National Wildlife Refuge, Florida, United States - Lox_Sample_2.1 | ecosystem: Environmental > Terrestrial > Soil > Wetlands | place: USA...
GGCGCGTCCCCGGTCGAGGCGATCGACGAGCCGGGTGGCGGGAAGCGCGTGCGCCTGCGCGAGCCCAACGGCTACCAGATCGAGATCGTGCACGGCATCTCGCCCCTGGAACCGCTCCCGGTACGCCGCAACCAGCTCAATTGGGGCCAGGAGAAGCTGCGCCGCCGGGGCGAGCTCACGCGCCTCCCCGCGGGCCCGTCCCAGGTGAAGCGGCTCGGCCACGCGGTGATGATGACGCCGAAGCTCGAGGAATCGCTCGCCTGGTTCCGCCAGACGCTCGGCCTCATCCTGTCGGACGACGTCTATGCCGGCACGCCCGACAATATCGTGCTGTCCTTCAACCGCATCGATCGCGGCGACCAATATGTCGACCATCACGTCTTCCTGTGCGTCAAGGGCGAGAAGACCGGCCTCAACCATCTCGCCTTCGAGGTGCAGGACATCGACGACGTGATGCTGGGCCACGAGCATCTGAAGGCGGCGGGCAAATACCGCCACGTCTGGGGCATCGGGCGCCATATCCTCGGGAGCCAGGTGTTCGACTACTGGTTCGATCCCTGGGGCCGCGCGCACGAGCATTGGACCGACGTCGACATGCTCAACGCGTCGACCCCCGGCAACCTGGTCGCGGCGGAGGACGGGCTCGATTCCCAATGGGGCGACGCGGCACCCCAGAGCTTCATCGAGCACGCCTCGCCCTGAGGTCGCGCGCCGTTTGACGTGGATCAATGCGCTGTGGGCCCGAATCGTCTAGCCTCTGCGGTCGCGGCGCCCTTCGGGCGCACGCGGATTCACGCGATGGAGGCCCTCATGGCAAACGCACCTGTGCAGATCAACAGGACGGCGCCCGCGCGCGCCGGGGCGTTCGAGCCTTGGCAGTCCTTCCGCAAGGAAATGGACCGCCTGTTCGACCGTTTCTCGACGACGCGCTTCCCGAGCGCCTTCGAGGTTCCCTCGTTCGGCCGCTTCTTCGGCATGGAGCCCGAGTTGACGCTCCCGGCCGTGGACGTGAACGAGGACGACAAGGCCTTCACGGTCATGGCCGAGCTGCCCGGCCTCGAGGAAAAGGACGTCGAGGTCACGGTGAGCGGCGACATGCTCGTGATCAAGGGCGAGAAGAAGCTGGAGAAGGAGGAGAAGAACAAGAACTTCTACCTCTCCGAACGCAGCTTCGGCGCCTTCCAGCGCGCCTTCGCGCTGCCCAAGGGCGTCGACCAGGCGAAGATCGCGGCGAGCTTCGGCAAGGGCGTGCTCACGGTGACCCTGCCCAAGAGCGCCGAAACGCAGAAGCAACAGAAGAAGATCGAGGTTAAGGCGGCCTAGGCTCCCCGGTCCCCGGGACGGGGTCGGTCCCCGCCCCGGGGATTTTTATTTGCCGATCTCCGCAACGCCGGAACGAGGTCGAGCGGGCATGCGTCCCGCGCGTCGCCGTTCCGCGTGCGTCGGTTCGGCGGTTCAACCGCGCGATTCAATCGATCCGGACGAGAATGAGACGAGCGCCGCGCCGCTCAGCGCGCGCGCGTGGGATGCCCCGAAATGGCGCGCGGCGCCTTGGGCGTCCCGGGCCCGTGCGTGTCGACGAAATGCTTGAGGGTTTCGAGCAGCACGAGGAGGCGCCTGCGGTCGCCCGCGCGGCGCGCATGCTCCATGTCGTCGAGGATCATGCGCCGGATCGCGGGCTCGCCGTCGGGCAGGTGGCAGAGATAATTGCCGAGCTCGAGCGCGACCGTCTCCGGAATCCCCTCATGCTCGGCGATGGCGTCGATTTCCGCCTCGTTGACGGCGCAAAGGGCGACGCAATCCTTCCAGGTGAGCATCGGCATTTCCTCGCGCGCGTTGCGTCACGAACCTGCCGCAATGGTGGTCGATTGTGCGCGCAAGCCCCGGAAACGCCGTGACCCAGATCAATTCGGCGCGCGACGCCGGGGCGGATAATCGCCCATCGCCCGGCGGGACGCGTGTCCGGCGCGTGTCCGGCGCGTCCCGGGGCCGGGCGCATCGCGAGGCCGTCATGGCAGAAACTCTTCGCCGGCGCGAAACGCCGGCGCCTCCCGAGCCCGAGCAGGGCGCATCCCAGCCGACGCCGCCATCGGCGCCGCGCGCGGACGCGTCCTGGCCCCTCGCCTGGCCTGCGTCTTGGGCCAAGCTCATGCCGGACTTCATGCCGAGCCCCGAGCGCATCGCGCGCATGATCTCGGAATCCTCGGCGCGCCTCGGCCCGGCACCCGGCGAAGCGCGCGTCGACGATTTCCACAGCGGCCTCGACCGGCTGATGCACGCGACCATGGCGCGCGCGACCCGATCGGTCTCGCCCGCGAGCCTGGCGCTCGCCTATTTCGACTGGGCCTTCCATCTCGCGACCTCGCCCGGAAAGCAGCAGGCGCTCGGCGAGAAAGCGCTCCGGAAGGCGACGCGCTTCGGGATCCACGCCGCGCGCGCGGCCGCCGAGCCCGCGACGCCGCCCTGCGTCGAGCCGCTCGCGCAGGATCACCGCTTCCGCGATCCCGCCTGGCAGACCGCGCCGTTCCGGTTCTTCTATCAATGGTTCCTCTTGAACCAGCAATGGTGGCACAACGCGACCACTGGCATCGACGGCGTGTCGCGCCATCACGAGCAGGTCGCGTCCTTCGCGGCGCGCCAGCTGCTCGACACGGTCTCGCCCTCCAACTTCATCCCGACCAACCCGGTCTTGCTCAAGACCACGCTCGAGAAGGGCGGCGCCAATCTGGTGCAAGGGGCGATGAACGCGATCGAGGATTGGGAGCGCGCGATCGCGGGCCGGCCGCCGGTAGGAGCGGAGAAATTCCGCCCCGGCCACGAGGTCGCGATCACCCCAGGACAGGTCGTCTACCGCAACCGCCTCATCGAGCTCATCCAGTACGCGCCCGCGACCGAGGAGGTGCGCGCGGCCCCGGTCCTGATCGTGCCGGCCTGGATCATGAAGTACTACATCCTCGATCTCTCGCCCCAGAATTCGCTGGTCAAGTACCTGGTCGAGCGCGGCCACACCGTGTTCATGATCTCGTGGCACAATCCCACCAGCGCCGACCGCGACCTCGGCATCGAGGATTACCTCAATCTCGGCGTGCTCGAGGCGGTGCGCGCGGTGCGCGCGATCGTGCCGGGCGAGCAGATCGACGCGGTCGGCTATTGCCTCGGCGGCACGTTGCTCGCGATCGCGGCCGCGGTGCTCGCGCGCGAGGAGTCGCCGCTCAAGAGCCTCACGCTGCTCGCGACCCAGGTCGACTTCACCGACGCGGGCGAGCTCACCCTCTTCATCGACGAGAGCGAGCTCGCTTATCTCGACGACGTGATGTGGAACCAGGGCTATCTCGACACCAAGCAGATGGCGGGCGCGTTCCAGCTCCTGCGCTCGAACGACCTCATCTGGTCGCGCCTCGTGCACGAGTATCTCATGGGCGAGCGCGCGCCGATGAGCGATCTCATGGCGTGGAACGCCGACGCGACGCGCATGCCCTATCGCATGCACAGCGAGTATCTCCGGCACCTGTTCCTCGACAACGACCTGGTCGAGGGGCGCCACAAGGTCGCGGGCCGGCCGGTGGCGCTCGGCGACATCCGCGCCCCCGTGTTCGCGGTCGCGACCGAGACCGACCACGTGGCGCCCTGGCGCTCGGTCTACAAGCTCAACCTGCTGCTCGAGACCGAGGTCACGTTCCTGCTTACCAGCGGGGGACACAATGCGGGCATCATCAGCGAGCCGGAGCATCCGGGCCGGCACTATCGGCTCGCGCGCCATGGTGCGGGTGCGCGCTACGTCGATCCCGATGCGTGGCTCGCGGCCAATCCGCCTGAGGAGGGCTCCTGGTGGCCGGTCTGGGCCGAGTGGCTCGAGGCGCATGACGGGCGCAAGACCGCGCCGCCGAGCCTGAGCGCCGCCGACAAGGGCTATCCCTCGCTCGGCCCGGCGCCCGGGCGCTATGTAAGCGAAACCTGATCCCGAGGGCGCAAGGTCGCGGCGCACCGGCCGTACTAGATGCGGGAGCCGTTAGGCTTCCTACTAGGCGAAACTCGCCCCCGCGCTTGACGCGGGGGCTTTTTTGCGGAGGCATGGTGGCCGGCCGGCGCGAAGTTTCGCCGCGATCTCCGCGTGTCATGGCCGGGCTTGGCCTGGCTTTCCCTGTCTTGACGAGCGGTCGTCGATGCCCGGCCGAGGCCGGGCATGACGCCGTGGGGATTGTGGCAACAACCCATGAGACGAGCGCTTGACAGGCGGGATCGCTTGGCAGCTAATGAGAACATAACAGGAACATATACCGCGACAAACCGCCATGGCCGACCTCGCCCTGCTTCGCGCCCGCCTTGCCGCTCTGTCCGGGACCGGCCGGCAAGAGCTTGAGACGACTATCCCTTTCGGCATCCCCGCGCTCGATGGGCGGCTGCCCTGGGGCGGGCTGAAACGCGCCGGCCTTTACGAGGTGGAGGGAGACGCGGGTCCCGCTTTGGGCTTTTGCCTCGCCCTCGCGCGCCTGGTCGCGGGGAGCGGCGGGATTCTGCTTTGGTGCGCGACCCGGCGTCAGGATTTGGAGCGGGGCGCGCTTTACGGCCCCGGCCTCGGCCCGTTCGGCCTCGCTCCCGACCGGCTCCTGTCGGTGCGGACGCGCACCGCGCGCGAGGCGCTTTGGACCCTCGAGGAAGGTTTGCGCAGCCGCGGCATCGCCGCCGCGATCGGCGCCCTCGACGAGGTGCCGATGATCGCGAGCCGGCGCCTCCAGCTCGCGGCGGAGAGCAACGGCGCCGCGGCGTTCCTCCTGTTGAACGCGCCCCGGGGCCGCGCGCCGAGCGCAGCGCTCGCGCGCTGGTCGGTCGCGGCAGCCCCCGGCCGCGCGGCCGCGAACGGAACCCCCAACGTCCGCCCCGGCATTTGGCGCGTCGAGCTCGCGCGCTGCCGCGGCGGCGGGGTCGGCACATGGCTCATGGAGTGGAACGATGAGACGCATCGCCTCGCTTTGGCTGCCTCGCCTCGCGACCGATCTCGCCTGCCGGCGCCGCCCCGAGCGGCAGAAGCATCCCCTGGCGACGGTCGAGGAGCGGAGCGGCCGCGCCTTCGTCTCCGCGGTTGACGCGCGCGCCGCCTCGCTCGGCATCGTCCCCGGCCAGCCGCTCGCCGACGCGCGCGCGCTCGTGCCCGAGCTCGCGACCGTCGCGGCCGATCCCGCGGGCGACCTCGAGGCGCGCGCGGCCCTCGCCGATTGGTGCACGCGCTTCACCCCCTGGACCGCGCTCGACGGCGAGGACGGCGTGCTCCTCGACCTCACCGGCTGCGCCCATCTCTTCGGCGGCGAGGCGAAGCTCCGCGCCGATCTCGAGGCGCGCCTCGCGGGCTTCGGCATCGCCGCGCGCGCCGCCATCGCTGGCTCGCCGGGTACGGCTTGGGCCATGGCGCGCTACGCGCACGGGGAGACAGCGCGCTTTCCCGAGGGCGAGCGCATCGTCCCGTCCGGCGCGCAACGCGCGGCATTGGCACCGCTTCCCGTCGCGGGCTTGCGGCTTCCGGCCGACACCGTCGCCGGGCTCCAGCGCATGGGCCTCGGCCGCATCGGCGATCTCTACCGGATGCCGCGAGGCCCCCTCGCGCGCCGCTTCGGCCCCATGCTGGCCGCGCGTCTCGACCAGGCGCTCGGGACCGCGGCCGAGCCCATCTCGCTCGAGACGCCACGCGCCCATTGGCGTCTCCATCTCCCGCTCGCCGAGCCGATCGCGCGGCGCGAGGACATCGTCCTCGGCCTCGAGCGCCTGATGGGCGATCTGTGCCTGCGCCTCGCGGACGAGCGCATGGGGGCGCGCCGCCTCGAGCTCGCCCTCTACCGCGTCGATGCGAGCGTGGCGCGCGTCGCGGTCGGCACCAGCGCTCCCGCGCGCGTGGCGAAGCATCTCCTGCGCCTGTTCGCCGAGAAGCTCGACGGGCTCGATGCCGGCTTCGGCGTCGATCTCATGATCCTCGCCGCCCCCGAGGTCGAGACGCTGGCCCCGAGCCAGATCGAGCTCGCGGGCACGGGACGCGTTGCGCCAAGCGCCGAGCTCGGCCCGCTGGTCGACCGGCTCGCGAACCGCTTGGGCGCGGAGCGCGTGTTCCGCCTGGCACCCGTCGAGAGCCATTGGCCCGAGCGCGCGGCCAAGCGCGTCGCGGCCCTCGGTACTCTCGAGACAAGCTGGCCTCGGCGCCAAGCCCGTCCCTTGCGCCTCTTCGCCCCGCCCGAGCCCATTATCGCGACCGCTCCCGTGCCCGACGACCCGCCGGTGCAGTTCACCTGGCGCAAGCGCCTCCATCGCGTGCGCGCGGCCGAGGGGCCGGAGCGCATCGCGATCGAATGGTGGCGTCCTGAGGCGCTCGGCCGCCGAGGCTCGGACGACCGCTACGAGACGCGCGACTATTACCGGGTCGAGGACGAGGCGGGGGTGCGCTTCTGGCTCTATCGCGCGGGCGCCTACCGGCCCGCCCGCCGGCCGAGCTGGTACCTCCATGGCCTGTTCGCGTGAGGCCCAAATGGCTCACGCACAGGCGGACGGCTATGCCGAGCTTCAGGTCACGAGCAATTTCTCGTTCCTCCGCGGTGCCTCCCACCCCGAGGAGCTGGTCGAGACCGCGGCCTCCCTCGGCCAGCGCGCGATCGCGATCGCGGACCGCAACAGCCTCGCGGGCGTGGTGCGCGCGCATGTCGCGGCCAAGGAGGCCAAGGAGGCCAAGATCCGGCTCGTCGTGGGTGCGCGCCTGGATGCGACCGACGGGCCGAGCCTGTTGTGCTTTCCCACAGACCGCGCGACCTATGGGCGCTTGGCGCGGCTCATCACCTTGGGCCGGCGGCGCGCGCCCAAGGGCGATTGCGAGATCGGCATGGCGGACATCCTCGCTCATGCCGAAGGCCAAATCCTGGTCGCCCTGCCTCCGGACCTTCTCGACGATTCCTTCGCCGCCGCCTTGCGCGAGTTGAGACATAACATTAAGAGCGGACTCTATCTCGCGGCAAATCATCTCTATCGTGGCGACGACAACGCGCGCGTCGCGGCCCTGGCCGCCCTCGCCGAATCTTGCGCGACCCCCTTGGTCGCGACCAACGACGTGCATTACCACGCGCCCCAACGCCGGCCCTTGCAGGACGCGCTCACCTGCATTCGCGAGGGCTGCACCATCGACGAGGCGGGCCATCGCCTCCACGCCAATGCCGAGCGCCATCTGAAGCCGCCCGAGGAGATGGCGCGCCTCTTCAACCGTTGGCCCGACTCTCTCGCGCGCACGCTCGAGATCGCCGAGGCCTGCCGCTTCAGCCTCGACGAGCTGCGTTACGAATATCCGGTCGATCCCTGCCCCGCGGGCGCCACCCCCCAATCCTATCTCGCGTCCGAGACTTGGGCGGGCGCGGCCCTGCGTTATCCCGACGGCGTGCCGGCCAAGGTCAAGGCGCAGCTCGAGCACGAGCTGGCGCTCATCGGCCAGCTCGGCTACGCGCCCTATTTCCTCACCGTGCACGACATCGTGCGCTTCGCGCGCGGCCGGGGGATTCTCTGCCAGGGGCGCGGCTCGGCGGCGAACTCGGCCGTGTGCTATTGCCTCGGCATCACTGCGGTCGATCCCACCAAAGCCGACCTCCTGTTCGAGCGCTTCGTCTCGGCCGAGCGCAACGAGCCGCCCGACATCGACGTCGATTTCGAGCACGAGCGGCGCGAGGAGGTGATCCAGTACATCTACGGGAAATACGGCCGTGAGCGCGCCGGCATCGCGGCGACCGTGATCTCCTACCGCGCCAAAAGCGCCGTGCGCGACGTGGGGAAGGCGATGGGCCTCTCGCTCGACACCGTGGCGCGGCTCGCCGACACGGTCTGGGGCTGGGCGGACGACGAGGTCGAGCGCCGCCACGTGCGCGAGCTCGGCCTCGACCCCGAGGCGTCGCGCCTCAAGCTCACCCTCGCCCTCGCGCGCCAGCTCTTGGGATTCCCGCGCCATCTGTCGCAGCATGTGGGCGGCTTCGTCATCACCAAAAGCGCGCTTTCGGACGTGGTGCCGATCGCGAACGCCGCCATGGCGGAGCGCACCTTCGTCGAATGGGACAAGGACGATCTGGATGCGCTCGGCATCCTCAAGATCGACGTGCTGGCGCTCGGCATGCTCACCTGCATCCGGAAATGCTTCGAGCTCGTGAACCGCCATCGGGGGGCGACCCTCGACCTCGCGCGCGTACCGCCCGAGGATCCGGCGGTCTACGACATGATGTGCAGGGCCGACACGCTCGGCGTGTTCCAGATCGAGAGCCGCGCGCAGATGAGTTTCCTCCCGCGCATGAAGCCGCGCACCTATTACGACCTGGTGATCGAGATCGCGATCATCCGGCCGGGGCCGATCCAAGGCGACATGGTCCATCCCTATCTGCGCCGGCGCAACGGCGAGGAAAAAGTCGAGTATCCCTCGCCCGAGCTCGAGGCGGTGTTGGGGAAGACGCTCGGCGTGCCCCTGTTCCAGGAGCAGGTGATGAAGATCGCGATCGTGGCCGCGGGCTTCACGCCGGGCGAGGCGGACCGGCTGCGCCGCGCCATGGCGACGTTCCGGAAGACCGGCACCATCGGCAAGTTCCGCGACCAGATGATCGAGGGCATGGTCGCGCGCGGCCACGGGCGCGATTTCGCCGCGCGCTGCTTTCGCCAGATCGAGGGCTTCGCCGATTACGGCTTCCCCGAAAGCCACGCGGCGAGCTTCGCCCTCCTCGCCTACGTCTCGGCCTGGCTCAAATGCCACGAGCCCGCCGCCTTCGCCTGCGCCCTCTTGAACAGCCAGCCCATGGGCTTCTACGCGCCCGCCCAAATCCTGCGCGACGCGCACGCCCACGGGGTCGAGCTCAGGCCGGTCGACGTGAACCGAAGCGACTGGGATTGCACCCTCGAAGCGGGTGCGGCGAGCGATCTCGCACTCCGTCTCGGCTTCCGGCAGATCAAGGGCATGGGGGCGGCCGAAGCCGCGCGCATCACCTCCGCGCGCGCGCACGGCTATGAGGATGCGCGCGAACTCCAGCGCCGCGCCGCGCTCGACCGCGCGACCCTCGAGCGCTTGGCGGACGCGGACGCGTTCGGCTCCTTGCGCCTCTCGCGGCGCCAGGCGCTCTGGGCCGTGCGCGGCCTGGGCGAGGCGCCGCTGCCGCTGTTCGCCGCGGCGGAGGGAAGCGTGGACAAGGAGCCCGAGGTCACCCTTCCCACCATGGCGCTCGGCGAGGAAGTGGTCGCGGATTACCGCGCCCTGCGTCTCTCGCTCAAGGCGCACCCGCTCGCATTGCTGCGCGCGCGTCTCGCGAAGCTCGGCGCAGTCCCGGCGGCGCGCCTCGCGCACATGTCCAACGGGCGGAGAGTCGCGGTCGCGGGCCTGGTGCTGGTGCGCCAACGCCCGGGCAGCGCCAACGGCGTCGTGTTCGCGACCCTCGAGGACGAGACCGGAGTCGCCAACGTCATCGTCTGGCCCGACGTCTTCGAGCGCTTCCGGCGCATCGTCATGGGGGCGCGGCTCTTGCTCGTGCGCGGGCGCCTGCAGCGCGAAGGGATCGTGATCCACCTCGTGGCCGAGACTCTGGTCGACCGCTCGGCCGACCTGCGCACCTTGGGCGTGCCCGAGGCGTCGCCCGAGGTGCCGCTCGACGCACCCCGGGCCCACGCCGACGAAGGTAGGAGCGGCTCGACGGGCGCCCTCTACCCGTCGCGCGATTTCCGCTGACGCGCATCCCAAGAATCAAATCGCTGGGGCTTTTTTGGGCCCGGCCTTCGGCCCGATGCCGAAAAGATCACAATAATGCCCACCCGCGCGTCCCCGCCCCAGCCCCACAATACCCTTCATCCGGGGCGCAACCCCGAAATCGACAACGGCAGCCCGGAATACGGCAGCCCGTGAAAACGGAGGTGAGTGCCATGAAGCGCAATCCTCGACCGTCATTCGTCTTCCCGCTGGCCGGGATTCTGACGATGAGCGTGGTCGCGATCGGAATTTACGCCGCGACCGACCTGTCCTTCGCGACCGAGCCGGTCTCACCCGCCGTCGGCAGCGGCCAATACGCCGACGCGTCGGCCCCGCCGGCCGAAACCAAGGGTGCGCCGGACGCGACCCTGAGCCTCTCCGGCGGCCAGGTCGCGGTCGGCGTCGGCTATACCTGGGGCAGCGGCACGCTCGACTTCGACGGCACCAAGCATCCCTTCAAGATCTCCGGGATCTCGGTCGCCAATGTCGGCGCCAGCACGCTCAACGCCTCGGGCAAGGTCTACGACCTGAAGCGCATCCAGGACTTCGCGGGCACCTACGCGTCGGTCGCCGCGGGTGTCACGGTGGGCGGGGGCGGCAGCGTCGCCTATCTGCGCAACCAGAACGGCGTGGTCATCATGCTGACCTCGACCCAGGAAGGGCTCGACTTCCAGCTCTCGGGCAACGGCACCAAGATCACGCTCGAATAGGGCGAGCGACGCTGGGCACCTCACAAAGCCACGAAAACGGAAAGGCCGGCTCATGCTCGGGCCGGCCTTTTCGTATCGTCGCCGAAGCCGCGCTTGTGCGCGGCCGATCGTGGAACGAACCATGTCGGCGCGAGATTTAAGAACGTCGCGTAAGTCGCTCTAAAAATTGGTCGGGCAGACAGGATTTGAACCTGCGACCCCCAGACCCCCAGTCTGGTGCGCTACCAGGCTGCGCCACTGCCCGACCGATCGAGGGAACGTAGCCCACTCGAGGCGGCGCACTCTAGCGGCTGGCCCCGCCCCGCGCAACGGCGTGAGGCCGCGCGCGCCGCGTTCGAATGCCCCTGGCCGAAGCTCAGGACCGCAGGAGCTTGCGTAGCGCCTCGAGCTCGTCGAGAACGCCCTTCAAGGCGGCGCGATCCGGCTTCGGGCGCTCGGCGTCCCCAGAGGCGGGTGCGCCCACGGGCCTTGTTGGGGACCCCGGCTTGACGCTCGCTTCGGATGCCTCGTCGGCGGCGCGCGCCGAACCCTTGGGCACGGCGCCACGCAGGTGCTTCTGCGCCCCCTTGATCGTGAAGCCTTCGCGGTAAAGGAGATCGCGGATGGTGGCCAGGAGGGTCACGTCCTCGGGCCGGTAATAGCGCCGCCCGCCCGCGCGCTTCAAGGGCTTGACCTGGGGGAACTTGGTCTCCCAAAAGCGCAGCACGTGCTGGGGCACGGCGAGCTCGCCCGACACCTCGCTGATGGTGCGGAACGCGTCGGCCGACTTGGCCTGACGCTGCAATGCCGCCTCCGAAGCCCAGCTACCCGGCGCGTCCGTCATGGCATGCCCTCGATGCGTCCCCGCGGCGCGGGGCCCGTCCCGCGCCGGCCCTCAGGGTGCCGAGCCTCCGTCAGGAAGCCTGCGGCGCGGCCCCGCGGGGCGCCGAATTGTTGATCCGGCTCTTGAGCACGTGGGAAGCGCGGAACACGAGCACCCGCCGCGGCAGGATCGGAACCTCTTCCCCGGTCTTGGGATTGCGCCCGACGCGTTGGCCCTTCTGGCGCACGGAAAAGCTGCCGAAGGACGAAATCTTGACCGTCTCTCCCTTGGTCAAGGCGCCGGCGATTTCCTCGAGGACCGATTCGACCAACGTGGCCGATTCGTTGCGCGACAGACCGACCTCTTGATAGACCGCCTCGCTCAGATCGGCGCGCGTGATGGTCTTGCTCGGCATGATACCCCCGCTCATCTGGAACCTTAACGGTATACTCCCCGGGGAATGCGGTCAATTTGAAAGGGATGGCGCCATAATCTCACCTCGCGTCGCACCATCCGGAGCGCCCGTTCGGGGGATGCGCGCGAGGGCTTGTGGCAGGCTTTGAGAGCCGACCCGAGGCGGTCCGTCCCGGCTACCAACGCACCAGCGCAGCACCCCAGGCAAGGCCGCCGCCGATCGCCTCGAGCAGCAGGAGCTGGCCCGGCCGGATGCGCCCGTCGGCGACCCCCTCGGCAAGGGCGAGCGGCACCGAGGCGGCCGAGGTATTGGCGTGGCGCGCCACGGTCTTGATCACCCGCTCGGCGCCGAGGCCGAGCTTCCGCGCCATCGCGTCGATGATGCGCGCGTTCGCCTGGTGCGGCACGAGCCAGTCGACCGCCCCGGGCTTGAGCTTGTTGGCGGCGAGCGCCTCGTCGACCACGTCGGCGAGCTTCGAGACCGCGTGGCGGAACACTTCCTTCCCATGCATGCGCACATGGCCGGTGGTCTGGTTCGAGGACGGGCCGCCATCGACATAGAGGAGATCGTAGAGCCGGCCGTCGGTGTGGAGATGGGTCGAGAGCACGCCGCGCTTCTTGGGCCCCGGGGCGCCGGGGAAGGATTTCAGCACCACCGCGCCCGCGCCGTCGCCGAACAGCACGCAGGTATTGCGGTCGCCCCAATCGAGGAGGCGCGTGAAAGTCTCGGCGCCGATCACGAGGGCGCATTTCGCCTGGCCGAGCCGGATCGCGTTGTCGGCGGCGGCGAGCGCGTAGATGAATCCCGCGCACACGGCCTGCACGTCGTAGGCGGCACCCCTGTCGATGCCGAGGGCGGCCTGGACGCGCGCCGCGGTCGCGGGGAACGTGTCGTCGGGGGTGGTGGTCGCGAGCACCACGAGGTCGATCGCCTTCGCCTCGATGCCGGCCTCCGCGATCGCCGCGCGTGCCGCCGCGAGGGCGAGATCGGAGGTCCGCTCGCCGGGGGCCGCGACGCGGCGCTCGCGGATGCCCGTGCGCTCGACGATCCACGCGTCGCTGGTATCGATCTTGCGCGCGAGCTCGTCGTTGGTGACGACGCGCTCCGGGAGGTACGCGCCGCAGCCCAGCACCCTCGAATGGAATTGCATCAGCCGGTCGCCGCTTGGGGCCCCGGCATGACGCTCTTGTCCTCGGCACCGGCGCCGTTCATGCGGCCGAATTCGTCCTTGATGCGCGTGTTGAAGCCGCCGCGCGCGAGGTCGACCGCGACGCCGATGGCATTCGCGAAGCCGAGCGCATCGGTGCCGCCGTGGCTCTTGACCGCGATGCCGTTGAGGCCGAGGAACATCGCCCCGTTGTAGCGCCGCGGGTCGGTGCGAACCTGCATCTTCTTCAAGGCCGTGCGCGCGAGGGCGAAGCCGATCTTGGCGACGAACGAGCTGGTGAAGGCCTGGCGCACGAACTCGCGCAGGAGGCGCGCCGTGCCCTCGGCGGTCTTGAGCGCGATGTTGCCGGTGAAGCCGTCGGTCACGATCACGTCGACCGTGCCGGCCGCGATGTCGTCGCCCTCGACGAAGCCGTGGAATTTGATCGGCAGGTGCGTGTCGCGCAGGATGGCGCTCGCGAGCTTGACCGCCTCGCGCCCCTTGACCGGCTCCTCGCCCACATTGAGCAGGCCGACCGTCGGCTGCTGGAGGCCGAGCAGCGTGCGCGCGAACACCTCGCCCATGACCGCGAACTGGACCAGGTTGTTGGCGTCGCACTCGACGTTGGCACCGAGGTCGAGCATGACGCTCTCGCCGCGCAGCGTCGGGAAGAACGCCGCGATCGCCGGCCGGTCGATGCCCGGGAGCGTGCCGAGCGCCGTCTTGGCCATCGCCATCAAGGCACCCGTGTTGCCGGCCGAGACGACGGCGGCGGCGCGCCCGTCGCGCGTCGCCTGGATCGATTCCCACATGCTCGAGCCGCGCGCCTGGCGCAAGGCGATCGACGGCTTCATGTCGTTCGGGATCGACTTCTCGCACGGCACCAGGGTCACGACCTTGCGCAGCTTGACGCGGCGCTTCAGGAGCGGTGCCACCTTGGCTTCGTCGCCGAACA
>Ga0335072_10009875_pt1 | contig 13759 bp, 9 predicted proteins | sample Lox_Sample_21_FD_206725 | JGI IMG/M metagenome (GOLD analysis project Ga0335072, IMG submission 206725) | Soil microbial communities from Loxahatchee National Wildlife Refuge, Florida, United States - Lox_Sample_2.1 | ecosystem: Environmental > Terrestrial > Soil > Wetlands | place: USA: Florida...
TGAACGTATGCAGCCGTGGCTCGACTCGTGGGAGACGCCCATCGATCTCGAATTCCGCAACCTCAGAATCACAGTTGACGGCGAACACGCCTACGGCCATGGCTTTCTGCGGATGCTGGGCACGAAGAAAGGCGCCGACCATCCCGTCGACTTCTGGATGCGGGCAACATACTGCTTTGCGCATGGCCGTAACGGATGGAGCATTGTGCACGAGCACACTTCCGTTCCGTTTTACATGGATGAGAGCCTGCGGCCCGCGTTCGATCTGCAGCCGTGACTCTCGACAAGCTTTCCAGGGTTTTCGCCCGTTTACAACCGATTCGGCACCCGCTTATACTCTTGCCAGAACCGGGCCAGAGAGGGGGGGCCAAAAACATCATGGCCGCCGCGACGATCATTCATCTGGGGACCGATGATCGCCATCGGGTCACGGTGCTCAAGGCTGCCGGGTATCTCGTAAACATCTGCGATTCGTTTGCCCAACTCCACTCAGCGCTCGTTGCGATCCCTCCGGCTGATGCTGTCGCTGTTTCTGAGAGCCGCAATGAGCTTTGTGAAAGAGCCATATCGTTGACGCGCGCCTCCAGCGCCGTTCCGCTGATTCTTTTTCAGAGCGACATCTCCCAGCTCAACGAGGCCGACTTCGATCTTGTCGTACCGACTCTCACTCCCCCGAAGGTATGGATCGACGAAATCAAAAAGTTGATCGAGGAGAGTGGCGCGCTCCGTCTTCGACTCGAACCTCTGCGCCAGGAAAGTGCAGCGCTGCAGCAAAAATCCGCATTGCTCCGTGCGGAATCCGCTGCCGCTCGAGAAAAGTCGCGCCGGGAACGTGGGCGATCCAGGATGGAAGTAAGAAGAAAACCGCCAAAGTGATCTTTGCTGCTCGCCGCGCTGCAGCAGCAAGAACTCTCGCAACGGCAAGCTCGCCCGTGCTGCCGGGCTTCTTCTTCGAGGCGATTGGGGGTGGTGAGCTCGCTGGGATTCGAACCCAGGACCCACGCCTTAAAAGGGCGTTGCTCTACCAACTGAGCTACGAGCTCGTACCGTCTCAAGTGTATCAACCTTCCCTGCCCCGCACCAGCACGTGAAACGCTCACGACAATTGCGGCGAGGCGCGGCCGCTGCTCGGGACTATAATTCGGCACGAATTCAAGATTCCATTTGCCGAGGGCTGTTGGGTCCATGCTGAGTCGCCGCGAGTTGTTGAAAGCTGGTGTAGGAGCCGTGCCGTTGCTGGCCGGAGCCGGTGGGCTGGTTGAACCCGCGTTTGCGCACGATGTTCTACCCGCAGCTGGTTCGGCCTCTATTCCGTGGCAGCGGCAATTGCGTCGCGCCGGCCAGTTGAACATGACCGAGCACGATCCCGTCAGCCTGAACATCGAAGAGTGGGCCGACTACTGGGCCAGCCTCAAAGTGGGCGCCACTTTCATCAGCGTAACCGGCATCCTGGCCTACTACCAGACCAAGGTTCCCTTCCATCGCAAGGGAAAATTTCTCGGCGACAAAGATTTCTTCGGCCAGTGCAACGAGGCGGTGCGCAAGCGCGGCCTGCGTACCATCGCGCGCATGAGCCCCGATCTCAATTGGGAAGACGCGACGCAGGCGCATCCGGACTGGTTTGAACGCGACGTCCACGGCAACCTGGTCGCCAGCAAGGAAGCACCCGGCCTCTATCGCACCTGCATGTTCTCCGATTACATGACCGACTACATTCCGGCCATCATCCGCGAGGTCACAACCTCGTACGAAGTCGACGCGGTCTATACCAACGGCTGGCCGCCAATCGGCAGCCTGCCCGTGTGCTATTGCGCGCGCTGCAAAGAGCTGCCGGCGCCCGGCACGCCAGCCTATTGGGACAAATTCAATGACCGCATGGAGTTTCTCTGGAAGCATTACAACGCGCTGGTGCAGGAAAAGGCGCCGCAGAGGTTCTTCTTCCCCAACTCCGGCGGAAACGTGCGCGGGAGCATGAATCTCTCCCGCCTGGGCGAGATCTGCGAGTGGTTCCAGAGCGATAACCAGGGCCGCGGCGGTGAAGACGCGCCGGTGTGGATCTGCGCGCTGCAGGGCCGGGTGTGCCAGGCGATCATGAATGGCAAAATGGCGACAAACGTGACCGGCGCCTGGTCGACGGGACCGATCCGCTGGCGCAATGTGGGCAAGTCGCCCAACGAGATCAAGATGTGGTTCAGCGAGACGAGTGCCAGCGGCATGGTGCCCTACTACCACATCGTCGGAGCGGAGAAGGGCTTCGGCGAAGATCGCCGTGAGCTCGAAGTGCCGCGCGAATACTTTGCCTGGACAGCAAAACACGATGCGCACTTCGTCAACAAGCGCACGGTGGCGAAACTGGGCGTGGTGATGGGCCAGCGCACGCATCTCTTCTACAAGCCGCAGCAGGACGCGACCATGCAGCAGTTCCTGCACGGGATGTATTACGCGCTGCTTGAGGGCCGGTTTGGCTTCGACTTCGTCCACGAAGACCGGATGGATGCCGAGCACCTTGCGAAGTATTCCGCACTGATCCTACCCAATATTGCCGTGCTCAGCGATGCGCAGTGCGAACAGCTGCGCGTCTTTGCTAGCCGCGGCGGCTCGCTGCTGGCGACCTTTGAGACGAGCCTTTATGACGAACAGAACCAGCCGCGGGCAAACTTCGGGCTCGCCGATGTCTTCGGCATCCAGAAGACCGGCGATGTGATCGGCACCAGCGGCAACGCCTTCTACACCCGCATCGAGCGGCAGCATCCCATTCTCGACGGCTTTGCCAACACCAACTGGCTCCCCGGCGCCGAGTATCGCGTGCCCCTCGCGCCGGTCGACAATCCCCTGCTGACCGTGGTGCCGGGGTTCACGGCGTATCCGCCGGAGCTTGCGTATCCACCCACCCCGCAGACGAACGTGCCCGCCGTGGTATTGCGCGAGCAGGGCGCAAGCCGCCGCGCCTACATCGCAAGCGACATCGAGCGCAGCTTGTGGGTCTCCGGCGACATCGACCTGAGCCTGCAATTGCGCAACACGATCAACTGGATTCTGCACAATGAGCAGCCGGTGACGATCGAGGGCCCCGGGCTCATCGAGAGCTTCGCCTACGAGACGGAGCCGGGCTTTGCCCTGCACGTGCTGAACTACACGAATCCGAATACGCATCGCGGCCTCATCCGCGAGTTCTACCCGATCGGCGCGCAGAGGGTACGCTTTGCCGTTCCCGATCATCGCAAAGTTTCGCGCGTGGAGCTGCTCAAGTCCAGCTCTGATATTCCGTTCCAGCAGGCAAACGGCAGCGTGACGTTCACGATTCCCGGCACTACGGAGTATGAGGTCGCGGCGATCTATACATAGAACCGCCGCGCACTAGGCGTAGCGGAAGAGAGCCTTGAAGCCGTAGTCCATGTGCTGCTGGATATGGCAGTGAAACAACGCCAGGCCCGGCTGGTTCGCGGTAAAGTCCACGACGGCGCGGCCATAGTACGGAACGACAACGGTGTCCTTGATCACGCCGGCGGTTGGCTTGTCATTGATCGACCTCAGCTCCCAGAGATGCCGGTGCAGGTGCATGGGGTGAGCATCGTCGGTGCGGTTGCGCATGACGAGCCGGTACCGCGTTCCCTGCTGCAGCACGAACTCGCGCTCGTGCGGATACGGCTTGCCGTTGACGAGCCACAGGTTGAACTTGCCCGCGCCACCAGGAATCTTCTCGAAAACCAGTTCAATCGTCTGCTGCGGAGCAGGAGAATTCGCGTTCGCCGCGCCGAAGATCGTGTAATCCCACGGCTCCTTCGGTGGATCGATCCACTGCGGCTGGGTGTGCTGACCAGCATACTCAACCACGGCGCCGAGGCCGGATTCGCGAATAGACTTTTCCGTGCCGCCCAGGATCCAGATGCCGGGATTGTTCATTTCCACGACAACGTCAGCACGTTCGCCTGCGCCAAGAAAAAGCGAGTCGAGCGTCTGCGGCGTGGGAACGGGATTGCCGTCGAGCGCGATCACCTTCATCTTGTGGCCGGCAAACGCGATGCGCCGGTTCTCGATGGCGCTGGCGTTGAGGAAGTGAATCAGCAGCCGCTGGCCCTGGCGCACGCGGATCGGATCGCCCGAGCCGAGAGCCTTGTCGTTGATGGAATACGTCATTGAGCCGACTTCGAGGCCGTCGGGATCGGTATTCAGCACCGCTGGCTTCTCGAGCAGTGGTCCAGCGTGCGTATCGTCGTCTTCGTCGTCCATCGTGCCGGTGAAAAACGGCTCCCAGTCACGCAGCGCCAAAAACAGCTCCTGGTCGTACTGGCCGGGATCGTTCCCGCCATCGACGTACACAAATCCGAACTGCCCGGTATAGGCGCCCTTGTGCAGGTCATCCATGGCCATGGCGTGCGAGTGGTACCAGCGGCTGCCCGCAGGCCCCGGCGTGAGCTGAAACCGGCGACGGCTATGCGGCGCAACCAACGGCGCACCCTCTTCTTCCGTGCCATCCACCTCGGGTGGAATCAGCATGCCGTGCCAATGCACCAATTCCGGCGTATCGGTGGCGTTAATCACTTCGACCATAACGGGCTTGCCCTCGCGCATACGCAGCACCGGGCCGGGCGCGGTGCCGTTGTAGCCGATGGTCGAGATGATGTGCGAGCGGTCCAACTCCACAGTGACCGGAGCAATGCGCAGCGTGTAATCGGCTTTGGATTCTCCGTCGCCGCCTGGCATGGGGTCCGAAACGGCCTGCACAGCTCCCGCAAACCGCGCCAAGGCAGCCTGCGCCAGGGCTGTGCCTCCCAGTTGGAGAAGTTTGCGCCGGTTCAATGGGTTGCCGGGCATGGGAGCATCGTCTCACGGCACAACAAACGGGACAAGCGCAGTGGGACGCAAACTGGACAACCTGACAGGCTGGCGGCATACTGCAACCAACGCTCTGTAGCTCCGTCTATATAGAGCACACAGGGCGGCAGACCGGTCTTCCCACCGGCGGAGGTCTCCATGAAGCTCTCGCGAGTCGCGCTCCTGGCCGCGGCGGCAGGGGGCTGTTGTGTGGGACTGCTGGCCCTGCAGCGGACCGCCGACTTCGGCTTCGGCAATGACGACTCCCCTGCCAACGTGAAGGCGGAGTTCTACTGGTCGCGTCTCGCTTACAACTCCAACATGGAAAGCTCGGGCTACGGCGGCGGATGGGGCCATCGCGGCTGGTACAGCTCCTGGTCGCGCGACTACCCCAAGGCCGACCGGCAGTTCCTGATCGCCATGCATCGACTCACCCGGATCGACGGCCGGCCCTACGAGCAGGTGGTCACGCTCGACTCCGACGAGATCTTCAACTATCCATGGATCTACGCCGTCCAGGTGCAGAACTGGTCCTTCACCGATGCAGAGGCCAAGCGGCTGCGCGAGTATCTGCTGAAAGGCGGATTCCTGATGGTGGACGACTTTCACGGCACCGAAGACTGGGAGAACTTTATGAACGGCATGCGCCAGGTGCTGCCCGACCGGCCCATCGAAGACCTGCAGAGCGGCGACGAGATCTTTCACACCCTCTATGACATCGACGACAAGATGCAGATACCCGGCGAGCAATATGTATGGTCTGGACGCACGTATGAAAAAGACGGCTACCAGCCGAAATGGCGCGCCATCCGTGACGACAAGGGCCGCATCATCGTCGCGATCTGCCACAACATGCACCTGGGCGACGCGTGGGAGTGGGCCGATGACCCGAACTACCCTGAGACTTTTGCGTCCATGGCTTTTCGCGTAGGGCTCGACTACATCATTTACGGGATGACACACTGACCCGCCTCAACTCCGGCGGGAAATCGTTTTACCCAGAGATCGTTGCGAGCTCACGGCAAACGGGAAGCGCGCATGTTTCAGTTTCTCTTTAAGTACCCCAGTCCGGTGTTCACCAAAGGGCGCTTCGTGCTGCTGGGCTCCTGGCCTGCGTGGCTGCTGCTGGTGTTCATCCTCGTTGCGGCGGTCGGCCTCGCGCTCCTGATCCGGAATCGGCTGCGCGATGCCGCACCCAAATTGAAAAGCTGGCGCGCGTGGGTGATTTGGGCGCTACAGTCGGCGCTGGTCGCGCTCATTTTGTTTCTTCTGTGGGAGCCGGCCATGGTGGTGAGCGAATTGAGCTCGCAGCAGAACATCATCGCCGTCGTAATCGACGACTCGCGCAGCATGAGCATTGCCGACAGTGACGGCAAAAGCCGGGAAGCCGCAGCTCTGGCCGCGCTCGAAGGCGGCCTGCTCGCCGGACTGCGCAAGCGCTTCCAGACGCGCATCTACAAGCTCGGCAGCGCACTCACGTCCGTCAAGGATCCGGCCCGAATGCAGCCGATCGCACCCGTCGAACCGGCCACGCACATCAGCGACGGCCTGAAGCAGCTTGCCGCCGACACCTCGGATCTGCCCGTCGGCGCGGTCCTGCTGCTGAGCGATGGCGGCGAGAACACCGCAGCCGCGGGCGGCTCGGGCATTCGTCTCGACGCGTTGCAGGCGCTGCGCAATCGCCGGCTGCCTGTGCACACCGTCGGCTTTGGCGCCGAGGCGCTCGCGCACGACGTGGAGATTGAAGACGTGAGCGTAGCGCCGCGCGCAACCGCCAACGCCCGCGTAGCCACCACTATTACGCTGATGCAGCACGGCTATGCCGGCCAGAAAGCGACGCTCACCGTACATGACGGAGACAAGACACTCGCAGCGCGCGACGTTGAACTGGCGCCGAACGGCCGCCTGCAAACAGAGGAGCTGTTCTTTCCCGTCGGCGCAGCAGGCGCAAAGCGGCTCACGTTCGGCCTAGAGCCTCTCGCAGGTGAAGAGAACCTCGCCAACAACGCGGTGACTCGGCCAATTCTGGTCAGCGATGCGAAGCGGCGCATTCTCTATATCGAAGGCGAACCGCGCTGGGAGTACAAATTTATCCGCCGCGCAGAAGATGACGATCCGACGGTGCAGGTCGTCTCCATGCTGCGGACCAGCGAAAACAAAATCTACCGTCAGGGCATCAGCGATCCCGCAGAGCTCGCCGAGGGTTTTCCAGTCCGGCCAGAAGATCTGTTTGGCTACTCGGGCATCATCATCGGCTCTGTCGCGGCCGACTACTTCACGCCACTGCAGCAGGAGTTGTTGCGCGAGTATGTCGACCGCCGCGGCGGCGGCGTTCTCTTCCTCGGCGGACGCGAAGCCCTGAGCGACGGCGGCTGGGGCGCATCGAGCCTGAACGACCTGCTGCCGACGTTTTTACCCGCAGGCAATCACAACTTTCATCGCAATCCCGCAACCGTCGAGCTCACCTCCGCGGGCGTGGAATCGCCCGTCGTGCGCCTGCTCGACGACAAAGAGAAGAACGCCGACCGGTGGCGCAAGCTCACCTATCTTGCCGACTACGAAGATGCAGGCTCGCCCAAGCCCGGCGCAACGGTGCTGGCCGAGATGCATGCGGGCCATCGCAATCTGCCTCTGCTCGTCACGCAAAGCTACGGCCACGGCCGCACTGCCATCCTAGCCACGGGTGGCACGTGGCGCTGGCAGATGAGCGAGGCACTCGGCGATCCCTCGCACGATCTCTTCTGGCAGCAACTCCTGCGTTGGCTCGTGGCCGAGTCACCCGGCCCGGTGACCGCCACGATGCCCCAGCGGCTGCTGATGGACGAGGGTCATGTGCAGCTCACGGCACAGGTGCGTGACCGCCAGTTTCAACCCGCAGCCGATGCGCACGTCACCGCGCACATCGTCGGCCCTGCGGGCGCAGACGCGATGGTTGAGATGGCACCTTCGCAAGAGACGCCCGGGCTCTACCAGGCCGACTGGACGGCGGACAAGCCGGGCGCATACCTCGCGGAGATTACTGCCGGCTCTGCCGGCACATCGCAATCGCTCGGCAGTGACGTTATCACCTTTCAGCGCGAGGACGGCATAGCCGAGAACTTCCACACCGAGCAGAACCGCAGGCTGCTCGAACAACTCTCTGCAGAAACTGGCGCGCGTTATTGGAAGCCTTCAGAGCTGGCAAATCTGCCGCGCGACATTTCGTACTCCGAGGCAGGCATCTCGGTCCGCAACACGAAGGAGCTTTGGAATATGCCCATCGTCTTCCTGCTGTTGCTTGGACTGCCGGTCGCCGAATGGCTGCTGCGCCGCAAGTGGGGTATCGTATGAGCCGCACCGTGGCCCACGTGCTTTGGATCGCCGCGCTTCTCTCAGCGCTGGTTATGCAGGCGCGTGCCGCCACCTACTACGTGATCGTCGCGGGGCTCGGCGGCGAACCTGACTACGATCAACGCTTCACCGCCGCGGCCAATGACCTCGACCGTATTTTCTCTGCAGAAGGCCCCTCTGCGCACATCGCGGTGCTCACCGGCGCCCAGGCAACGGCGGCGCATTTGCGCGAGGCGATGGGCAACGTGGCGCGCGATGCGAAAGCTGACGACAACTTCGCCCTCATCCTGATCGGCCATGGCTCATATGATGGCATCGAGTACAAATTCAACCTCGTCGGCCCGGACATGACGGCAGCCGAGATCGCCGCACTCTGCGACCGCATTGCAGCCAAGCGGCAGCTCATCGTCGACACAACCAGTGCGAGCGGCGGCGCGATGCAGGCTTTCCAAAAACCCGGCCGTGCAGTCATCGCCGCCACGAAGTCGGGTACGGAAAAAAATGCGACGGTCTTTGCGCGCTATTGGGTCGAAGCCCTGCAGGACCCGGCGACGGACACCGACAAGAGCGACTCGATCAACGCCATGGAAGCCTTCAGCTACGCGACGAGAAAGACCGCTGCATTTTACGATTCGCAAAAACGGCTCGCAACGGAGCACGCGGTCTTCAACGACACGGGCGCCGGCGAGCCCGTGCGCGAAGCCGGCAATGGACAGGGCCAGCTGCTCGCGAGTTTCACGCTGCTGCGCCTGGGCACCAACCAGCAGGCGGCAAACGATCCCGCAAAGCGCGCACTGGTCGAAGAGAAGGAAGACCTCGAACAGAAGATCGATTCGCTCAAATACCAGAAGGCGGCGATGGACCCGGCCGACTACAAGAAGCAGCTGACCGACGCGCTGCTCGAGTTGGCCAAGGTGCAGCAGGAGCTGGACAAATGAAGCGCGCGGCTTCCCTCTTCGTGCTTCTGCTCGCGGGCGGCGCGCTTGCGCGTGCTGCTGAGCCTTCGCAGTGCTGGAAGCTGCGCAAGGATGGCCAGGGCAAGGAGGCGCAGGTATGCTTTGAAGCGCTTGTGCGTGGCAGCGACGCTTACGAACGTGCGGAAGGCTTCTGGGGACTGGAGGAGTGGGAGCAGGCCAATGCGCAGTTCCGGCTGGCGACGCAGTCCGAGAACAGCAAGCCGCTCTACAAGGTGCGCTGGGGCATGCTGCTGCACGAGCGCTTCAACCAGTCAGACGCCTCCGATCTGTTCCACGAAGCCCTCGCCAAGGATCCGAACAACGCCCGCGCTTACCTCGGGCTCGCGATGCTCGGCTCCGACGACTTCAGCCCTCAGGCCGATGCTTTTGCCCACAAAGCCCTCGCGCTCGATCCCAAACTCGCCGACGCACATGAGTTTCTCGCGAATCTCGCTTTGGAAAACGACGATCGTGACACCGCGGCCGCCGAAGCCGATAAGGCCATCGCGGTCGAGGACGATGCACTCGACGCGATGGCCATCCACGCTGCGCTTGAAGTGCTCAGCGACCGCACACCCGATGCCTGGATCGCGAAGATCAACGCCGTCAACCCCACTTACGGCGAGGCCTACGCCCGCGTCGCCCATCAGCTCGAGCTCCACTACCGTTATGAAGACGCCGTCACCTGGTACCGCAAAGCCATTGCGGTTGAGCCGCGCCTGTGGGCAGCACACTCGGCACTGGGCATCGAGCTCATGCGCCTCGGTCAGGAAGACGAGCCTCGCCAGCAACTCGAGCTGAGCTATAACAACGGCTACCGCGACGCCGCCACGGTCAACAGCCTGCGCCTCCTCGACAGTTACAAGAACTTCGATACCATCCGCGACGACACCACAATTCTGAAGCTGAACAAGAGCGAATCAGCTCTGCTGCTTCCTTACCTGCAGCCCGAACTGCACACGATCCTTGCCACCTATACGAAGAAATACCGCATGACCCTTCCCGGTCCCGTGCAGGTCGAGGTCTATCCCAACCACGAGGACTTCGCAGTGCGCACCATGGGTATGCCGGGACTCGGCGCGCTCGGCGTGACGTTTGGCGAAGTCGTCGCGATGGACAGCCCTTCGGCGCGCAAGCCGGGCGACTTCAATTGGGGCGCGACGCTGTGGCATGAGATGAGCCACGTCTACATCCTCACGGCCACAAATCACCGCGTGCCGCGCTGGTTTACCGAAGGGCTCGCCGTGCATGAAGAGGGCCAGCGTTCACCGGAGTGGAGCAACCGCGCCACTCCCGAGGTGATTTTGGCTATTCGCGACAAAAAGCTGTTGCCAGTGGCGAAGCTCGATCGCGGCTTCGTCTATCCCGATTATCCGTCGCAGGTGATCGTTTCGTACTTCCAGGCTGGGACAATTTGCGATTTCATCGGAAGCAAGTGGGGTGAAGGGAAGCTGCTGGACATGGTGCACTCTTATGCGAAGCTCGCGACCACACCGCAGGCGATTCAGCAGAATCTTGGCCTAAGCCCCGAAGAGTTCGATAAGCAGTATCTCGCCTGGATCGATCAGAAGTATGGCGCCGTGGCTGCGCACTTTAATGAGTGGCGCGAAAAGCTGAAAGCGCTCGCCGCCGCTGCGGAGCAGAAGCAATATGACATCGTACTGCAGCAGGGACCGGCGGTGCTCGCCCTCTATCCTCAATATGTCGACGACGCCAACGCCTACGAACTCATTGCCGAAGCAGACCACGCCCGCAACGATGCGAAGGCCGAAGAAACCATCCTCGCTGCCTACGAACACGCCGGGGGACAGAAGCCGGACGTGCTCAAGCGTCTGGCTGCGCTCGAAGAAAATGCGGGCGAAACGAACGAAGCCATAGCAACACTCGAGCGGCTCAACTACATCTATCCGGTCAAGGACGAGGACCTGCACCGCCGGCTCGGCGACCTGCTCTACGCGCAAAAACAATTTGACGGCGCCGTCCGCGAATACAACGCCGTCATCGCGTCGAATCCGGTCGACAAGGCCGGCGCGGAATTCAACGTTGCGCAGGCCTACTTCGCAGCGGGACAAAAAGACAAGGCCCAGGATAGCGTGCTGGCCGCGCTCGAAATCGCGCCCGGGTACCGGCCCGCACAAAAGCTTCTGCTCGAATTGCAAGCAACATCCCCGATCGCCAAGTAGCAGGAAAGGAATTCGATGGTCTCGTTTGCCGGATTGAACCAGGACGCGGCAGAGCTGCAGCAACGCATCGAGCGCTTCCACGCCGTGCATGCGGCGATTCTCAGGCAGGTGCGCGAAGTGATCGTGGGCCAGGAAGAAGTGCTGGACCAGATCCTCATCGCGATCTTCGTGGGCGGCCACTGCCTGTTGACCGGCATGCCCGGCACCGCGAAAACATTGATGGTGCGCACGCTCGCCGATGCGCTCGGGCTCGAGTTCCGGCGCATTCAGTTCACGCCTGACCTGATGCCCTCCGACATCACCGGAACCGACATCATCGAAGAAGATCTCGAAACCGGCCATCGCAAATGGACCTTTGTCGCGGGCCCGATCTTCGGCAACATTCTGCTGGCCGACGAAATCAACCGCACTCCTCCCAAGACGCAGTCCGCGCTCCTTGAAGCGATGCAGGAGCATTCCTGCACAGTGCGCGGCAACCTCTATCGCCTCCCCGCGCCGTTCTTCGTGCTGGCTACGCAGAACCCCATCGAGCTCGAGGGCACGTATCCATTGCCAGAAGCACAACTCGATCGCTTTCTGTTCAACGCGATACTTGGCGACCTAAGTGCGGACGACGAGATCAAGGTCATCGACCGGACCACGGCCACACGCAACGTGAAGATCGAGCCCGTCACCTCGGCCGATGATCTCCTCGATTTCCAGCAGCTCGTGCGCATGGTTCCAATCGCCGAAACGCTGTCGCGTTACGTCGTCCACCTGGTGCGCGCCACGCGGCCTAAGAGTGAAAATGCGCCCGACTTTATCAGGCAATATGCAAACTACGGCGCGAGCGTGCGCGCGGCGCAGTTCATTGTCCTCGCCGCCAAGGCGCGCGCTCTCTCGCACAAGCGCTATCACGTCACGTATGACGACGTCACATCCGTCACCGTGCCGGTGCTGCGGCACCGCATTCTGCTGAACTTTCATGCCGAGTCCGACAAGATCGACGCCGACGAGATTCTGAATCGCCTCATCGCGCAAGTTTCGCGGCCTAAGGAGAGCTGATGCAGCGCTTCCTCGATCCCCAAGTCCTCGCCGGCATCTCATCGCTCGACTTGCTGGCCAAAACAGTGGTGGACGGCTTTGTGGCCGGACTGCACCGCTCACCTGACTTCGGTTTCAGCCAGGAATTCGCCGAGTATCGCGCCTACACACCGGGCGACGATCTGCGCCACGTGGACTGGAATCTGTTTGCGCGCACCGAGCGGTGTTACCTCAAGCGTTATCGCGGTGAAACCAACAGCCAGATCACCGTTCTCCTCGACGCGAGCAATTCCATGCGGTACACCTCGGGCCCTCCTAAGAAGATCGATTATGCGCGGTACATCGCTGCATCTATTTTTTATCTGGCGATTCACAACCAGCGCGACGCGGCCGGGCTGATCGTTTTTGACGACGAAGTGCGCGAAACAATCCGGCCTTCGACTCGTCCGGGGCAGCTGGCGCGGTTGTTCGCGGGCCTCGAACATGCGGAGCCGCGGGCCCGCACGGATTTCGCCAAGCCGCTACGTCACTTCCAGAACTTTCTCCACCGGCGCGGCATCGCGATTGTGATCTCCGATTTTTACGAGGAACCGGAGACGGTGGTCCGCACGATTGCGCCGCTGCGCTTCCGCGGCAACGAGGTGGTGCTGTTCCACATTCTCGATCCGCAGGAGATTCGGCCAGTGATGAAGGGCTCAGCGGTGCTCGTGGATTTGGAGACCGATCGCCGGATCGAAGTGGTTCCCGACTACACAAAGACGACGTATCGATCCAAGATCGATGCGCACATAGAGCAGTTGCGCACGCGCACACGCGCGGCGGGCATGGACTACCAGTTGCTCGTCACCAATCAGCCTCTCGACTCGGCGCTGCGCGAGTATCTCACCCTGCGGCAGGAGCGTGACTGATGGGCTTTCTGGCGCCATGGTTTCTCGGCGGGCTCGCAGTACTGGGCATCCCCGTGTTTGTGCATCTTTTGCGCAAGCACGTGACGATTCCGCGGCCCGTAAGCTCGCTCATGTTCTTCGAGCGTGGCACGCAGAGCTCCACGCGTCATCGCAAGCTCCGTTATCTGCTGCTGTTCGCGCTGCGCTTTGCATTGGTGCTTCTGCTGGTGCTCGCGTTTGCCGATCCGTTCGTGAATAGGCCCGTAGCCGACGTGAACGCCCACCTGTTGCTGATCGTGCTCGACAACTCGTTCAGCATGCGCGCAGGCACGCGCTTCGCTGACGCCAAGCGGCAGGCGCTGGTGGCGCTCGCCGCAAAGCCGCGCGGCGAAAAGGCGCAGATCATGGCCCTCGGAGGTCAGCTCGACGTACTCACGCAGCCCATCACCGACGAGGCACAACTGCGCGCGGCGCTTGAAAGCATACAGCCTGGCGATGGTCACGCGAATTTCGGTGAGTTGGGCGGCGCGTTGCGCACGATGGTGGCGTCTATACACGGGCCCAT
>Ga0335072_10009876_pt1 | contig 13758 bp, 13 predicted proteins | sample Lox_Sample_21_FD_206725 | JGI IMG/M metagenome (GOLD analysis project Ga0335072, IMG submission 206725) | Soil microbial communities from Loxahatchee National Wildlife Refuge, Florida, United States - Lox_Sample_2.1 | ecosystem: Environmental > Terrestrial > Soil > Wetlands | place: USA...
GATCTTCGTACGGCGCCGGGTCGGCACCGGCGTTCTGGTTGAGCACGAGTTGGGCGTGATAGCGGCCGGCGTGCCCGTGATCGTCGAGCGCGAGCACGCGGTGTCCGGCATCGACGAGCGCGGCCTGAAAGCCGCCGTCGAACTGGTAGCCGTCGAGCACGATCCAGCCTGCCCCGACCTCTGCGGCGGTCGCAAGCGTCTCCCGGACATCGCCGGCCGAGCCCGCAGCCGCCGTCAGTGCATGGACCTCAGCGCCGGACCCCTGTGCGCGCGCCGCGAATCCCGGCAGTGGTGCCGCCATCAGAAACACCGATCGGCCACCGGCGGAGCCTCCGTACGCCTCGGCGAGCGCCAGGCATCGCATCGCGTGGCCCATGCCGATCGCCGCCGAGGCATCGGCGCGGACTAGCAGGCGCGGCGGGCTCACGCCGCCGCGTCCTTTTGGGCGACGTGCGCGTTCATGTTCGCCAGCTCAGGATGAGCGCGAACGTGGGCGATGAGCTCCGACAGCGGTACGTCGCGCTCCGCCAGCGCGAGGTCCTCGTACAGCCGGCGCACCAGCGCCAGATCGTCGGCCGTGTCCACCGTCCAGCGCAGGTCCTGAGCGTCGAACGGCCGCCGGACGCTGTGGAGCTCGAATAGGTCCGGGCGCTCGGTGTGGCAGAACCACGTCACGTGCTCGCGCGCCGGCGCCGAGGTCGCCATCCGCGCGACGCGCTCCAGCACGTCGGACCACAGCGCTTCGGTGTCGAGACCGCGCGGGAGACGCCGCTCGAGGATGTTCGAGGCGTAGTCGAAGCCGGAGCTCTCCCTGAGCGCCGCGATGACCACGTCGGTCTCGACCGGGTCGATCAGCGGGCAGTCCGACGTCACCCGGATCACCAGGTCAGCGGCGGTCTCGCGCGCGGCGCCGAGATACCGCGCGAGCACGTCGTGCTCGCTGCCTCGGTACCAGCGCACGCCGAGTCGCCGGGCGAGCGTCACGAGCGGCTCGTCATCGGGATTTGTGGTCATGGCCAGCACGATCTCGTCGACCTCCGTGCACCGGGCGAGGCGCTCGAGTTGCCGCTCGAGCATCGGCCGGCCGGCGAGATCCATCATCACCTTGCCCGGCAGGCGCGTCGAGGTCATGCGCGCCTGCACAACCAGGGCCCGGATCATCCGGGGCATTCTCGCATGGGCACCGCCGGACCTGAGCCTAGACTGTCGCCCTCGCGCTCTTCCGGAGCGCTTGTCCAACCATGGATCTCACCGGTAAGACCCTCCTCGTCACCGGCGCCACCGGCTCGTTCGGCACCGCTTTCGTCCGCGAGGTGCTGCGCCGCTACGACGTGGGAGCGATCAGAGCGTTCAGCCGCGACGAGCTCAAGCAGGGCGAGCTCGCGCTCGCGATCGCCGACAGCCGCGTTCGCTACCTGATCGGTGACGTCCGCGATCTCGAGCGACTCCGGGTCGCCACCCGCGGCGTCGACCTGATCGTTCACGCGGCCGCGCTCAAGCAGGTGCCGGCGTGCGAGTACAACCCGTTCGAGGCCGTGCAGACGAACGTCATCGGCACCCAAAACGTGATCTCGGCGGCGATCGACAACCGGGTGCGCTTGACGGTCGCGCTCAGCACCGACAAGGCCGTCAACCCGGCGAACCTGTACGGGGCGACCAAGCTGTGCGCCGAGAAGATCGTGGCCCAGGCGGGTGCGTACGCGGCCGGGACGCCCTCGCGCTTCGCCTCGGTTCGGTACGGCAACGTGGTCGGCAGCCGCGGGAGCGTGATCCCGATCTTCAAGCAGCAGGCACATACCGGGCGGATCACGATCACCGACGAGCGGATGACCCGCTTCTGGATCACGCTCCAGGAGGCCGTCGAGTTCGTCCTCAGCTGTATCCCGCTCGCCGAGGGCGGCGAGACGTTCGTGCCGAAGATCCCGTCGATGCGGATACTCGACGTGGCCAACACGCTCGCGCCCGACGCCGAGCGCGTGATCACCGGCATCCGTCCCGGCGAGAAGCTGCACGAGGTGCTTCTGACCGAGGACGAGGCCCGCCATTCGTTCGACATCGGCGACCGCTACGTGATCCTGCCGCACCGACTCGAGCCCCACGCACCGCGTGGCGACGCCCTTCCGGACGGCTTCCGCTACTCCTCGGACACCAACGATCGCTGGCTGTCGCACGAGGACCTTCGCGCGATCGCCGACAGCATCGGACCCTCGCGCCGGCGCGTCGACCGCGTCTCGAGCGCCGGCTGAGTCGACCATCCGTCGAGCGCGAGGCGCTGGACACTTAGAGATCGGCAGGTTCGGCCGTTGTTGAACCCTGGGCATGGCGACCGCATGGATGCGGCTCGCGTTGTTGTTCTCTGAGACCAAGGATGGTGCGCCATGGAAGGCCTTACAAAGCTTCGTGTCCGTTGGGCGATCATGGCCGTGACCGCCGGCGCCTCGGCCCTGTCCCTGACGGGTGCCGCGTCGGCCTCGGTGACGCCCGAGCACGGCACGCTCGCCAGGATGCCGTCGAGGTATAGCCGCCACGCCATGGGCCTGATCAGGACCGCACCGGCCCCCGTCAGCGGCGCTGAGAGCGCCAACGTGCACGCGGAGGCCACCTCGCTTCCGGCGAGCGTCGATCTGACGTCGTTCGCCATGCCGGTCGGCAACCAGGGCAGCGTGGGGTCGTGCGCCGCCTGGGCGGCCGACTACAGCGCGCTCGGCTACTGGGAGAACAAGCAGGGCATCCAGGGAGGCGCGCTCGCGCCGATGTACACCTACTCGCAGGTCACCGGCGGCTATGACGTCGGGTCCACGATCGAGGGCAACCTCTCGATCGACGAGCACGGCGTCGACAACCAGTCCGACTACTGGCAGGGCAACTACGACTACGCGGACATGCCCCTCGCCGGCGAGAAGACCCACGCGGTCAACTGGAAGCTCTCCGGCTACTCGGACCTGCCGGTGCAGATGAGCAGCTCCTCGACGGTCACCCAGCAGTCGATCGAGACCGCCCTCGCCGCCGGCCTCCCAGTGGTCATCGGGATCCCCGTGTACGACAACTTCTTCTACGTGGGCAGCGCCAACCAGGGCTATTACCCGGGCATCTCGGGCAGCTTCGACGGTAACCACGCGGTCACCGCCCTGGGCTACAGCTCGCAGGGGCTCGTGATCGAGAACCAGTGGGGGACCGGCTGGGGCGACGCCGGCTGGGCCACCCTGTCGTGGTCGTTCGTCAACACCTACGTGTTCGACGCGGTGTCGGTGTCATCGCTGCACACCGGCCAGCCGGTGAGCACCGCGGCGCCCCAGCTCGGCTACGGCGCCCGCGAGGGCGTGAAGCTGACCGCTCCGACCGGAACCTGGAGCCCCGCCGCGACCTCCTACGCCTACCAATGGCAGCGGGCCAGCGCCGGCAACTGGACCAACATCAGCGGCGCCACCAGCGCCACCTACACGCCCGGGACCGCGGACCTCGGACTGTACCTGCGCGTGCTGGTCACGGCGGGCAACGCCGGCGGCCAGGGCGCGGTCACCTCCACTCAGACCGGCCCGGTCGGCTCGGGGGCCCCCGCCGCTTCCGTCCTGCCCGCCGTCTCCGGCACCCTCAGCATCGGCCAGAACCTGACCTCCACGACCGGCGTCTGGAACCCGGGCGGCACGTCATGGCAGTACCAGTGGCAGCGGTCGACCGACGCCGGCGGCACCTGGACGAACATCGCGGGCGCGACCGGCTCGGTCTATAAGACGACCGCGGCGGACGCCAGCGCCTATCTGCGCATGCGCTTCACCGACAACAACGCATACGGGACCACGACCGCGTACTCGGCCCAGGTCGGACCGATCTCCGGCGTCCCCGTCAACACCTCCGAGCCGACGGTGGTCGGCGCTCCCGCGCGCGGCACGACCCTGATGGCGAACGTGGGCGGCTGGTCTGGGGCGCCCTCGTCCTACACCTACCAGTGGCAGAAGTACGCCAACGGTTCCAGCAGCTGGTCGGACATCTCGGGCGCGACGGCCAGCACCTACACGCCGGTCAAGACCGACGAGAACGCCGTGCTCCGGGTCCAGGTGACCGGCACCAACGCCTACGGCCACGTCACGGTTACGAGCGTCGGAACCTCGGCGGTCAAGGCGAGTCCGCCGGTCAACACGGCCGCTCCCAAGGTCCTCGGCATCGCCGCGCTCGGGCACACGCTGAGCATCAGCCTCGGCTCATGGTCGGGAGCGGGCAACTCCTACACCTACCAGTGGCAGCGCAACACAGGGACCGGCTGGTCGGCGATCGCCGGAGCGACGGCTCCGCACTACAACCCGTCGAGCGCCGACTTTTTCGCCACCCTCCGCGTCGTGGTGACCGCCGCCAATCTCGACGGCACGGGCACCGGGACGAGCCCCGCGACCCTGAAGGTGCCATAGCCCGGACTCAAGCGGCCCGCGCCCTGGCCGATTTAACACGTAGTCGATGAGCTACACCGATGCCGTAAGCCGCGTCTCGCAGATCCAGGCGCAGATCGCTTCTCTCCAGACCGCGTTCGACCCCTCGGTCGCCGCTGCGTCCACCGACAGCACGACCGGGACCTCTTCCGCGGCCGCGGACACGGGTACGGGCACGAGCTCGTCCAGCTTCGCCAGCGCGCTGGCCCAGGCGCAGGGCACCGGCTCGACCGCGATGCTCCCCGCCACCGGCGGCGCCGCGCTCCCGTCGAGCGCGCAGACGATGCTGACCTCAGATCAGCAGCAGTTCGCCTCGCGCCTGGCCGCCGACACCGGCCTTGATCCGAGCGTGGTCTCGGCCTGGCTCCTCGCCGAGGAGTCGGGCGGCGCGGCTCAGTCCCGCCAGAGCCAGAACAACAACGACTGGCTCAACATCGGCTACACGGACAGCGCGACCTACGGCTCGAGCGACTCGATCTGGAGCGATCCGGTCACCGCCGCCGACGCCACCGCCGGCTGGCTCAAGGGGCAGAACACGATCCCCGGCTACGGCACCGCGAGCTCGGGCATCCAGGCAATCCTCACCACCGCCGGCCAACCCGCCTCGACGCAGATCGCCGCCCTGCAGAACTCGGGCTGGGCCTCGAGCGGCTATCCCAGCCTGCCCTCGCTGTACTCGCAAGTGCTCAGCTGACGAGAGCGATAGCCGGCCGCCGCGGTCCGAGATACCGCGTGCATTCGTCCGCCACCACCGGCCGCCCGACGTGGAAGCCCTGCGCGAAGTCGCAGCCGAGCCGGGCGAGCACGTCCTTGACGTTCTCGGTCTCGACGCCCTCCGCCGTGACCCGCAGACCCAGGTTCCGCCCGAGGTCGATGATCGAGTGCACGAGCACGGCGTCCTGACGGTCGGTCTCCATCCGCGTCACGAACGACCGGTCGATCTTGATCTCGTCGACCGGCAGCTGCTGGAGCTGCGACAGCGACGAGTAGCCGGTTCCGAAGTCGTCGATCGCGATCATCACGCCCATCGCGCGCAACTCCTCGAGCGCCGCCCGCGCGCGTGGCAGGTCCGCGACGATCCGGCTCTCGGTGATCTCGAGCTGCAGCGCCGACGCATGCAGGCCGTGCCGCGCGAGCAGCGCCCCGATGATCGTCAGCAGGTCGTTGTCGAGCAGGCTCCGAGTCGATACGTTGACCGACACCGTGACCTCGAGCCCCTCGCGGCGCCACATCTTGCACTGCTCGAGCGAGGCCTCGAGCACACGCTCGGTCAGCGGCTTGATGACGCCGGTCTGCTCGGCGAGCGGGATGAACCCGTCCGGGCCGATGCAGCCGAGCTGGGGATGGTTCCAGCGGACGAGCGCCTCGGCCGCCAGCGTGGCGCCACCCTGAAGCGGCACCTTCGGCTGGTAGTGGACGACCAGCTCGCCGCGCTCGATCCCGCGCCGCAGCTGCGCCGCCAGCGCGAGCCGGTCGATGCTGTACTCGTCGTCCTCCTCGGCGTACGTGTGGAACGCGGCGTCGGAGTCCTTGGAGCAGTACATCGCGACGTCGGCGTGGCGGATCAGATCGGGCGCGGTGCGACCGTGCTGCGGGAAGCACGCGATGCCGATGCTCGCGCGGATGTGCAGCGCCACCGAGTCGACCTCGAGCGGGTGGTCGAGCGCCGCGAGCAGCTTCTCGGCGACGGCCTCCGCGCGGTCCTGGAAGCCGTCGATCAGCACGGCGAACTCGTCGCCCCCGATCCGCGCCAGCACGGTTCCGTCGCCGACCGCCTGGCGCAGCCGGCGCGCGACCCGCTGCAGCGTCAGGTCGCCGAGCTCATGGCCGAGCGTGTCGTTGATCGACTTGAAGTCGTCGAGGTCGAGCAGCATCACCGCCACCGGGCGCTCTTCGCGTTCGGCGGCCTCGATCGCCTCCTGCAGGGTCTCCGACAGCGACGAGCGATTCGGGAGCCCGGTGAGCGCGTCGTGGTGCGCCCGGTGACTGGACAGCGCCGCCTGCCGGCCGCCGAAGTACACCGCGAGCATTGGCACGAAGCACACCGGTACGAGCGCCACGCTCGCGTCGGCGGAGGCGAGCAGCGCCGGCGCGAACGCCAGCACACAGCCGGCGGTCCATGCCTGAAAGGCCAGGTCCTCGCGCACATAGCCGAGGACGGGAAGGCGCGCCAGAAGCGCGCCGGCGACGCAGGCCAGCACGTGGTTGGTGACGAAGAACGCGAACGCCGCGAGCAGCACGATCGGCAGCTCGGAACCCGTGATCGGTCCGAGCGGGAGCGAGTCCGCGAGCAGCAGCACACCGGTCGCAGCGACGATCGCCAACAGGTACTGCGCCGCGTTGAACAGGATCTTGAGCGGGGACACCCGTCCGATGACGTCGGCGATGATCACGCTCGAGACGTACACGAGCGCTGCGGGACCGGGGCCGAACCGCAGCAGAATCGCGAACGCGAACGCGGCCGAGATCGTGACCAGCGCGTTCCCGTGCCGGCGGGGCACCGGGACCGGCAAGAGCTCGCCCGCGAGCACGAACGCGGACAGCACGACGAACAGCACCGGGTTGGCGACATCCCACTCGGTGACCCAGGGCAGCATCGCCAGCGCCGCGAGCGCGACCGCCACGACGCAGACGACGTAGATGACAAATTCGCTCGGCCTGGGCCTGCGAACCGTGAGTGCCATGCCCGCGCTCAAGCGATCTTGTGTCCGGCGGCGTGGGCGATCACCGCCGGCGAAAGCTTCACCGCCGGCGTGTGCGTCTCCGCAATCACGGGCACATGGTCCGCCACCGCCACCACGGGCGCATGGTCCGCCACCGGGGCTCGGACCGGGACGGCCTGCCCCCTGGCAAACGCCGCCGACGCCGATGACATCAATATCGCCAGCGCGAGTGCCAGTGCAGCCCCCACGGACAACACAATCCTTCCACGCATTGTCTACCTCGCTTCTGTGTCGGCGTCCGCCCCTGGCGACACTGACCCACGCAATCGTTTGCCTGCGTATCGGCAGGCCTCAGCGAGCCCCTAATAGAACATTCGTCCAGATAGCTTTGTGACGCTTAAGCTCAGAACAGAGCTTCTTGGCCGGGTAGCTCGAACCCGTCCCGCAGCCGGGCGCCACCGCGTCCGAACGCGGCGGCGATGTCGCGCGCGATCGCTCCCTCCGACCGCGAAGCGACGATCGGATCCTCGATCCCCTCGACGTACACGAGCGTGCGCCGGCCGTCGCCGCGGTCGGGGCCTTCGAGCGGAACCAGCGCGAACACCCGGTCGGCGCGTACGAACTTGCCGTATCCAAGCGGGACGAGCATCGCGGGTTGCCTGGCCATGAGCGTTGCGCGAGATCGTACGCCTGCGGCATGCCGGTGACGCGCGGGATGCCGGTGACGTGGACGGGATGCCGGTAACCTGCGCGCGCGATGGCCGACCTCGACACCTTCCTCCTCGGCGGCGACCTCGAGGTCGGTCGCCTTGGCTTCGGCGCGATGCGCATCACCGGCGACGGCATCTGGGGGGAGCCGGCCGATCCCGCCGCCTGCCGCGAGTTGCTCCGCCGCGTCGTCCAGGACGGCGTGACCCTGATCGACACCGCCGACTCATACGGTCCCGACGTGTCCGAGGACCTGATCGCCGAGGCGCTCCGGCCCTATCCGGAGAACCTCGTGATCGCCACCAAGGGCGGGCTCGAGCGACCGGGTCCGGACGTCTGGAACCGCAACTGCCGGCCCGATCGCCTGCGCCGGTGCTGCGAGGCCTCGCTCAAGCGGCTGAAGCTCGAGCGGATCGACCTCTACCAACTCCACGCCGTCGACCCCAAGGTGCCGATCGAGGACTCGATCGGCGCGCTCGCCGAGCTCCAGGAGGAGGGCAAGGTCCGCCACATCGGCGTGTCAAACGTTTCGCCCGAGGAGCTCGAGCGCGCTCAGCAGATCGTCCCGATCGTGTCCGTCCAGAACCGCTACAACATGATCGACCGCGCCTCCGAGGACGTCCTGCGCGAGTGCGCGGCGCAGGGGCTTGCGTTCCTCCCCTGGGCGCCGATCGCGAGCGGTCGCGAGCTCGCCGGCCACGGGTCCGTGGTCGAGGAGATCGCGCGCGGCCACGGCGCGTCATCGCGTCAGGTGGCGCTCGCCTGGCTGCTCGCGCACTCGCCGGTGATCCTCCCGATCCCGGGCACGAGCTCGATCTCGCACTTCGAGGAGAACCTCGAGGCCGCCCAGCTCGAACTCGAGCCGGACGAGATCGCGAGCCTTGACGAACTAACGAATTAAAGGATCGCCGCGAGCCGGCGCTCGAGCGCGTCGCTCAGCACCTCGCGCACCGGGCCTTCCTCGAAGCGCTCGACGAGCGCCGCCAGGAAGCCTTCGATCACGAGCCGCTTCGCCACCTCGAGCGGCAGCCCGCGCGAGCGCAGGTAGAACAGTTGCTCGGGGTCGACCTGCGCCACCGCCGCCGCGTGCGTGCACCGCACGTCGTTGGCCTGGATCTCGAGACCGGGAATCGCGTCGGCGTGCGCGCGCTTCGACAGCAGCAGGTTGCGCGACTCCTGGAACGCGTCGGTCTTCTGCGCGCCCGGGTCGACGATGATGTTGCCCTTCCAGACCGCGGTCGACCGCCCGGTCAGCACCCCGCGGAACGCCAGGTCCGAGGTCGTGTTCGGCGCCGCGTGCTCCTGCGTGGTGTCGAAGTCGATGTGCTGGCGGGCGTGCGTCGCGTACGCGCCGGTGACCCGAGCCTCCGATCCCTCGCCGCCGAGCCGCGTCTCCATCCGGACGTGCCCGCGCGCCGACCCGAACCCGAGCGCCACCCAGTCGAGCGATGCGTCCCGGCCCACCTCCGCGCGCTGGGCGCCGAAGATCCAGCTGTTCTCCGCCAGGCCCTGGCCGCAGACGTACCTAAGCCGCGCGTTCTGGCCGACGATCAGCTCGGTCACCGTGTTGAACACGCCGTCGAGCTCGGCCGATCCGGACAGGAACTGCTCCCACACCTCGGCCTGCGCGCCCTCCTCGAGCACCACCAGCGTCCGCTGGTTGAGCAGCGTCCCGGTGCGCGCCTGCACGCTGCTCAGCGAGATCGGCTCGGTCAGCTCCACGCCGCGGGGGACGTACACGAACGCGCTGGCGCGCACGCCGGCGTCGTTGAGCGCCACGAACACGTCATCGTCGGCCGAGACCAGCGACCCCAGGTGGGGCTCGATCAGCGCCCGGTGCTCGGCGTCGTCGAGGGTGCCGACAATCACGCCCTCGGGCAACTTCGGCGCCGGCAGCTCCCAGAGGGCCGCGGCGGCGGCAACTCCACCCGCGCCGGCAGCCCCGTCGGCGCCCACGCGCTCGTAGGCCGCCAGGTCGAGGCCCGAGATGTCCGTGAACTCCCAGCCGGGGCGGCCCTTGAACGTCGGCAGCTCGACCGCGGGAGCGGACCCGCTAGCCAATCGAGCCCTCCATCTGCAGCTCGATCAGGCGGTTCATCTCGACCGCGTACTCCATCGGGAGCTCCTTGGTGATCGGCTCGATGAACCCGTTGACGATCAACTTCGACGCCTCGTCCTCCGGGATGCCGTGCGACATCAGGTAGAACAGCTGGTCCTCGCCGACCTTCGAGACGGTCGCCTCGTGGCCCACGTTGACGTCGTCCTCGCCGATCCGGATCGTCGGGTACGTGTCCGAGCGCGAGTGCTCGTCGAGCAGCAGCGCGTCGCACACGACCTTCGAGCGGGCGCCGTGCGCGCCCTTGGCGATCTCGAGCAGGCCACGGTACGAGCCGCGCCCGCCGTCCTTGGAGATCGACTTGGCGAAGATGTTCGAGGTCGTGTTCGGGGCCGCGTGGATGATCTTGCCGCCGGCGTCCTGATGCTGGCCCTTGCCGGCGAACGCGATCGACAGGATCTCGCCGTGGGCGCGCTCGCCGAGCAGGTACACGCTCGGGTACTTCATGGTCAGCCGCGACCCGAGGTTGCAGTCGACCCACTCGACCGTCGCGTCCTCGTGCGCCACCGCGCGCTTGGTCACGAGGTTGAACACGTTCGTCGACCAGTTCTGCACGGTCGTGTAGCGGATCCGCGCGCCCGGCTTCGCGATCAGCTCGACCACCGCGGAGTGGAGGCTGTTGCTGCTGTACGTCGGGGCCGTGCAGCCCTCGACGTAGTGCACATACGAGCCGGGCTCGGCGATGATCAGCGTCCGCTCGAACTGGCCCATGTTCTCGGTGTTGATCCGGAAGTAGGCCTGGAGCGGCATCTCCACGTGCACGCCCTCGGGGACGTACACGAACGATCCGCCCGACCACACCGCCGAGTTCAGCGCCGCCAGCTTGTTGTCGTTGGGCGGGATTACGGTGGCGAAGTACTCGCGCACGATGTCCTCGTGCTCGCGCAGCCCCGAGTCCATGTCGATGAAGATCACGCCCTGCTTCTCCAGGTCCTCACGCACCTGGTGGTAGACGACCTCGGACTCGTACTGCGCCCCGACGCCGGCGAGGAACTTCCGCTCGGCCTCGGGAATCCCGAGCCGGTCGAACGTGCGCTTGACGTCCTCGGGCACCTCGTCCCACGAGCGCCCAGCCTTCTCGGACGCCCGCACGAAGTAGTGGATGTCGTCGTAGTCGATCTCGGCCAGCATCGGCGACCCCCACGTCGGCTGCGGCCGGGACAGGAAGTGGTCGAGCGCCTTCAGCCGGAAGTCGCGCATCCACTGGGGCTCTGACTTGAACTCCGAGATCTTCTCGACGATCTCGCGATTCAGCCCCTTGGGCGCCTTGTACAGGTAGTTCTCCGCATCGCGGAACCCGTAGCGCTCCTCATAGTCAGCGTTGATCGCCGCCAGCTGCTGGTTCTCCGTGAGCTCTACGGCCACTACTCCACCTCCAGCTTGATCGTCTCGTCTTCGATGATTACCGGGTACGTCTCCACCGGCACGTACGCGGGCAAACTCTTTGGCTTTCCCGTCTTCAGATCGAACAGCGATCCGTGCCTCGGGCATTCGACCGTGCAGTTCTCCGCGTCGAACTCGCCCTCGGCGAGCGGACCGTTGTCATGCGAGCAGCGATCCTCGATCGCATACAGGTTGCCGCCGCAGTTGAACACGCCGATCTCCAGGTCCTCCCACTCGACCAGGCGCATCTCGCCCGGTCCGAGCTGGTCCACAGGGCACACTTCGATCACTTGCGGCACAGAACAAATCCTAGCGCGAAACTAGGATTTGCCTACGCTGCCGATTCCCAATCGGCCGCGTGGCCGAGCGAGGCGCCCTTCAGCACCTTCAGCGACAGCAGCGCGCACTTCATCCGCGTCGCCGAGATGTCGATCCCGAGCAGGTCCAGCACGAACGACCGGTCGAGCCTCAGCAGCTGCTCCACCTGCATCCCCTTGACCTCGTCCGACGCCATCGACGCCGCCGCCTGCGAGATCGCACACCCGTGCCCTGAGAAGCGCACGTCCTCGATCCGCCCCTCTCCATCCAGCGCCAGCTGCACGGTCAGCTCGTCCCCGCACAGCGGATTCAGATCGTGGAACTCCAGATCCGGACTCTCGATCTCCTCCCCCGGGGGGCTCCAGTTATGCGGGTGCTTGTAGTGATCGAGGATGTTCTCGCGATACAGCTCCTCCATGTTGCTTAGCGTAGCGAGCCGTCAGCACCTCCACCGCCAGCCCGTAGTCGAGCCGATCGCCCGCCGACAGCGGTCGGCACGTGTCCTGGTTCACCTCGACACCTCGCGCCCGATTCTGCTCGCCCAGGCCCGGGCCCTGCGCCCGCCGGCAGTCGGGCGCGGACGCCACCACGCGCCCGTTCGGCCGCCGGAATCGGACCGCGCCTCGACCCGACGCCTCCACCCGGAAGCCGCCCTCGTGCACCAGCCGATGGTGGTACGAGCACAGCTGCACCAGGTTCTCGAGCGTCGTCGGCCCTCCCTTCGCCCAGTGCCGTATGTGGTGCGCATGCAGGAACCGCTCGTGTGTGCATCCGGGGAAGCGACAGCCCGCATCGCGGCTGCGCAGCGCTCGCCGCAGCGCCGGGGGGATCGTGCGCGTCCGCCGGCCCACCGTCAGCGGACGCCCGTCCTGCTCGACGATCCGCACCACCCCGGCATCGCAACCGAGCCGCCGAGCCGTCTCCGGAGCCAGCGCCGGCCCGTCCTCCACGTGGCAGCGCTCGCCCACCTGATCGGACGCGAGCGCGCCCACGTCGACATGAACCACGAGCTCACACCCGCCGGCACCAGCGCGACCGGACTTGGATCCTTCCACCGCCGATCGCGCCAGCGCCACGAGCGCATCTGCGCGGGCCGCCCCAGCGGGCGACGCCAGCATCGGCTCCGTAGACATCATGTCCTCGGGCCGCTGCTCCTCCGCAGCGCGCAAGCCGTTCAACACAACCGCTCCGTCGTCCGCCGGCAACCGCGCCTCGAGCCGGAGCGATCCGTCGTCCTCCCAGTTCCACCGCACGTACCGCCGCTCCAGTGCCGTCTGCGCCGCGACAAGCGTCGCCGACAGCGCGCCGGCATAGCAGCGCATGAGCTTCTCGAGTTGTGCGCCGGTCGCGTGCCGGGCGATCTCGAGCAACCCCGCCTCGGTCGCCGGCGTCGCCACCCGCGTCAGCGCGCGCACCTTGCAATACGACAGCTCCCCACGCGAGAACGCCTCCCGCACGAGCGGCAGCTCCGTCAGCCGATGGGCGACGCGCAGGTGTTCTCGGGCCGCCCGGAGCCCGAGCGAACATCGCCACGAGAGCCAATGCGCGCACGATTTGATGCCCCACTCGGCCCAGCCTCCGCGGTCGTCGAACTCCACCAGCAATTCCAGCCAGCGGCACGTCGCGGCGGCGATGTGCGCGGCAAGCTCGCAGATCTCACGCTCGAGCTCCTCGATCGGGGAGCCGCCCGCCGGCGCCCGATCCGCCTCTTGGTCATACGAACACATGTTCGATAGAGTACGCCGGGCGTCGGACGGAAAACGACCGCGGACGATCGTGGACGGCTTCGCCCGCCGTCAATGACGGCGCAACCTCACGACGGTGTTCCGCGGAACCGCCCGACCGCGACAAGGCCGCCGCTCAGCTGAGCTCGTTCGCGAACGCTTCGAGCGCGATCCCGATGTCGTCCCGCGAAACGTCGAGGTGCGTCACCGCCCGGATCTCGGTCGGCCCCGTCGCCTGGACGTCGACGCGATCCGCGATCCGTCTCACAAGCCCCGGGGCATCCTCGACCTCGAAGAACACGATGTTCGTCTCCACCAGAGCCGGGTCGAGCCGGACACCCGGCAGCGCCGCCAACCCGCGAGCGAGCAGCTGCGCGTTCGCGTGATCGTCCGCCAACCGCGAGACGTGGTGATCGAGCGCGTAC
>Ga0335072_10009877_pt1 | contig 13757 bp, 3 predicted proteins | sample Lox_Sample_21_FD_206725 | JGI IMG/M metagenome (GOLD analysis project Ga0335072, IMG submission 206725) | Soil microbial communities from Loxahatchee National Wildlife Refuge, Florida, United States - Lox_Sample_2.1 | ecosystem: Environmental > Terrestrial > Soil > Wetlands | place: USA: Florida...
GGTTTTCCCGCTTTAGTAAATCCATGCTTACGCGAAACCGTCTAACGACGAACTCGCCTCGGCGATGCAATCCGTAGCCAAGACCCCGTTGCGGCAATGCCCCCGTTTGCGCCATCCGCCTTATCGATGCCAGCTCGACGCCCGTCCTGCATCTGCGTTCCAAGTGTGAGACATCCAGATATGTCGCCGCGGACTCGGCGCAGCTAGCATCACGACAATCTAATAACTGTTAACTGGATCACGTAACAAAAGCAATTTGACGCAGTCCGTCGAATCGGGCGGCTGTGCACAGGGGAACCATGAATCGTCCGTCTAACGTCATCCTGGGCCTGTTTGGGCCTGGGCTAAGCCTGTTTGTGCCTCGTAAAAGCGGAAACGCCCGCTTTCGCGACGTCGCGCTTGACTCGAACGCCAACGCCCTCGGTCGCGCGCCGCATGCACGCGATGGTGATGGCGGTCGCCGGATGGACGTCATGCCGTCCACCGCGCTCCGGTTTTTCATCGCCCCTGCTCTGCCCGCATTGAGCGCCGCGTGCGTCGCGGCGCAACGCCTTTTCGATCGATGCGTGCGCGGCACTTGCTCTGCGCACGCGGCGATCGCCACTCGACATCCGTATTAAATAAACAGGGAATTTCGCCGTGAATCGTATCTACCGTCTGGTATTCAACCGCGCCTTGGGCGTGATGCAGGTGGCGTCGGAATTGGCGAGCGCACCGCAGGGTGGCGTGGCTGACGGCGAAGCCGCCACCAAGCCCGCGTTGAAATCGCGTGCGCTGGCGCTTGCGGTGAGCCTGGTGCTGGCGAGTATCGCCGCGCCGGCGATGGCGCAGACCTGCACGCCCAGTGCAACCGTGCTATGCGGCGCGGCGGGCGGCAGCGGTAGCGCCGGCAATTCGATTGACACCGGCGGGACCGCCGGCACGGGTGCCGTGACATCGGGCGCTTACGCCAATTCGGGCGGTTCGGGCGGCACTACCGGTGCCGGAACAGCCGGGCAAGGGGCCAATGGCAGTGGCGGCGCCGGCGGTGCGCAGGGATACCCGGGTGGAGCGGGAGCGGGCGGCAATGCCAGCACGTTCGGCTATGGCGGCGGCGGTGGCGGTGGCGGCAGCCTCAACGGCCATTACAGCGGTGGCGGCGGTGGCGGCGGTGGCACCGTGGGGCGGTCCGTGGCGGCCAGCGCGGGGTTCGCCAACCCGGGCAGCGTTGTGGGCGGTGCCGGCGGCAATGGCGGCAACGGGGGCTTCAAATACTCCGGTGATTCCTCTGCCTATGGCGGTGGCGGCGGCGGCGGTGGCGCGGGCATCTTTGCCAATGCGGGAAGCACGCTCACCAATGGCGCCGGCTACACGATCGTCGGCGGCAACGGCGGCAACGGCGGCGGCGGGTTTCGGGGCGCGAATGGCGGCGGCGGCGGCGCGGGTGTTACCGGCAATGGTTTCTACCTCAACACGGCCGGCAGCATCACCGGTGGCAATGGCGGTAGCGGCGGTGGCCAGGTCAGCGATGGTGGCTTGGGCGGCAGCGGCGGCGCCGGTGGCGCGGGTGTTTCCGGCAGCACGTTCACGCTGGTCAATAGCGGTGTGATCACGGGCGGTATCGGCGGCGTGGGTGCCTCCGATACCGACGTGGGTGGCAACGGCGGTGCGGGTGGTGCGGGCGTGGCGATGAGTGGCGGCGACTCGTTGACCAATTCGGGCACCATCAACGGCGGTGAAGGTGGCGCTGTCAACACGGCCGGTTCTGCGCGCGGCAGCGTGGGCATCGGCGGCGTGGGCGTACTCATCACGGGCAGCGGCAATACGCTGATCGACAGTGGCGCCATCAGCGGCGGCCTGAACGGTGCTGGCAGCAACAGTAACTATGCGGTGCAGATCAACGGTGGCGATAGCACGGTGGAGCTGTTGAGCGGCTACAGCCTCAGCGGCGGCATTTACGTGGCAGGCAGCGGCGGCAATGTGCTGGATCTCGATGGCAGCGCGGATGCGTCCTTTAACGTCGGCGAACTCGTGGGCCTGGGCTTCAACACTTACGAAAAGCAGGGCACAAGCACCTGGACACTGACGGGCAGCACGTCGTTGGCAACGCCGTGGACGTTGAACACCGGCACGCTGGCTATTTCCAGCGATGCGAACCTGGGAGCGAGCGGGGGCGCGCTGATCTTCAACGGCGGCACGCTGGAAATCACCGCGTCGACCAGTTCCAGCCGTCCGACATCGATCAACGGCCATGCCACCGTACTTACCGATACGGGTGTGACGTGGCTGCAGTCCGGCGTCATCAGTGGCACCGGCACGCTCGATAAGAGCGGCACCGGCACGCTGATACTCACCGGCGCCAACACCTATACGGACACCCTGATCAGCGCGGGCACGCTGCAGATCGGCAATGGCGGCACGACCGGCTCGATCGTCGGGGATGTCGACAATGACGGTGTTCTGAGTTTCGACGGCAGTGGCACGTCCATCTTCGCCGGCACCATCAACGGTTCGGGCGCGGTCCAGCTGATCGGCACGGGCACCACCCTTTTTACCGGCGACAATACGTACACCGGCACGACCACGATCAGCAGCGGCACACTTGAACTGAGCGGTTCCGGCAGCATCGCCACGTCCAGCAGCGTGATCGACAACGCAACGCTCAACATCGCCACGACCACCAACGGTGCGTCGATCATTTCGTTGAGCGGCAACGGCACGGTCACGCTGGGTGCGCAGACGCTGACACTCACCCAGGCCAACGACAGCTTCGCAGGATCGATCAACGGCAGCGGCGGCCTGACACTGGACGCCGGCACCGAGACGCTCGGCGGTGACAACAGTTACACCGGCGATACCACGATCAACGGCGGCACGCTGACGCTCGGCGCCGGTGGCAGCGTGGCCAATTCGAGCGATGTCGTCGACAACGGCATGTTCGACATCAGCCATACGAACGGAGCATCCATCCAATCGCTGGGAGGACACGGCAGCGTCAATCTCGGCGCACAGACACTCACGCTTACCCAGGCCAACGATACGTTCAGTGGTTCCCTCGGCGGCACCGGTGGATTGACGCTCAATGCCGGAAGCGAAACGCTTACCGGCGCCAACAGTTATTCGGGCACGACAGCGATCAACGGCGGCACGCTGTCGGTGACGTCCGGCGGCACCCTGTCCCAGCTTGCCGAGCTGGTCGACAACGGCACCGTGGTGGTCGACGGCGCGGGCTCGAACATCACCGCCTCCGGCGGCGGCGGCACGCCCGTGATGATCGGCGACGGCGGCACCGGCGTACTCACCCTCAGCAACGGTGCAGCCCTCACCAGCAACGGCCAAATGAACATCGGCCAGAACGCGGGCGACACCGGTACGGTGACGGTCACCGGCGGCGCGCAGTTGAGCAGCAGCTCCTTCCTCAATGTCGGCCAACTGGGTACCGGTACGCTCGACGTGACCGACGGCGGCCAGGTCAGCGCCAGCGGGTGGCTCTCCGTGGCCGACGGCGGCGGATCCAACGGTACCGTGCTGGTCAGCGGCAGCGGTTCAAGCCTCAGCTCGGCGAACGTCGCCGTGGGCAATCACGGCGGCACAGGCACCCTCACCGTGGCCGACGGCGGCACGGTCACCGGCAGCAGCAGCTTTACGATCGCCGCGGACAGCGGTTCCGTCGGCACCGTGAATATCGGCGCCGCCGCAGGCGACGCCGCCGCGGCCGCAGGCACCTTGAACACCGGCACCGTTTCTTTCGGCAACGGCACGGGCACGCTGGTATTCAATCTCACCGACACCGGCTATGTCTTTGCTCCGACCATCAGCGGCAACGGCATGGTCGACGTGCTTGCCGGCACGACCCTCTTCACCGCCAACGACAGTTATACCGGCACGACCACGATCGATGGCGGCGCACTTGAACTCAGCGGTTCCGGCAGCATCGCCGGTTCCGCCAGCGTGATCGACAACGCGACGTTCGACATCAGCCAGGCCTCCAGCGGCGCGTCGATCAAATCGTTGAGCGGCAACGGAACCGTCGATCTGGGCGCGCGTACGCTGACACTCACCCAGGCTGCCGGCACCTTCTCCGGCGGGATCAACGGCAGCGGCGGCCTGACATTGAACGGTGGCACCGAGGTGCTCACCGGCGCCAATAGCTACACCGGCAACACGACCATTAACAGCGGCACGCTGTCACTCGCCGCGGGCGGCAGCATCAACAGCGCGATGGTGATCGACAACGGCACGCTGCTTGTCGATGGCACAAGTTCGATCACGGCGACGAACGGCGGCACGCCGTTTCTGGTCGGCGACGGCGGCACCGGTTCGCTGACCGCCACCAACGGCGCCATGGTCGCAAGCCAGGGCGAATTCGAAATCGGCTGGAACGCCGGCGACATCGGCAGCGTAACCATTGCCAGCGGCTCGACCTTGAACGCGGCCGACAGTATCAACGTCGGCAAACGGGGCATGGGCACGCTGATCGTTTCCGGCGGCGGCACGGTCAGCGCCGACGGGTTCTTGTCGATCGCCGACCAGGCAAACTCCAACGGCACTGTCGTAGTGACCGGTAGTGGCTCCAGCGCCGGCGCAACGGCCGAGGTGGCAGTAGGCAACCACGCCGGCAACGGCACGCTGACCGTTGCCAACGGCGGATCGGTGAGCGCGCCCATCGTGGTGATCGCCGCCGACTCCGGCAGCACGGGCGTCTTGAACATCGGCGCCGCAGCCGGTGATGCGGCCGTGGCGGCAGGCAGCTTGAATACGCCTAGTGTCGTTCTCGGCCATGGCGCGGCCACGCTGGTGTTCAATCTCACCGACACCGGTTATGTCTTTGCTCCAACCATCAGCGGCAACGGCACGGTCGACGTGCTTGCCGGCACGACCCTCTTCACCGCCAACAACAGCTACACCGGCACCACCACCATCGGTGGCGGCACGTTGCAGCTCGGCCATGGCGGCACCAGCGGCTGGATCGATACCAACGTCACCAACAACGGCGCGCTGGTCTTCGATCGCTCCGACAATGTGGCGTTCGCCAACGCGATCAGCGGCAGCGGTTCGGTTACGCAAAACGGCAGCGGCACGTTGGCGCTGGATAGCGTCAACAGTTACACCGGCGGCACCACGGTCAACAGCGGCACGTTGCTGATCGGCGACGTTTCCCACCCCAATGCGCAGGTGGCCGGCGATGTCGTGGTCAACGGCGGTGCAGCGCTCGGCGGATTCGGCACCATCGGTGGCGATGTCACGGTGGCCGGCGGCGCGCATCTGGCGCCGGGCGGCAGCGGCGGTTACGGCACGCTGAGCATCGACGGCAACCTCAGCGTTGCGCAGGGCGCCGTGCTCGACTACGGCTTCAGCGCGCCCGGCACTGGTTACAGCACACCGGGCATGAGCGATCAGATCAATGTCGGCGGCAATCTCACGCTCAACGGTGCGACGCTCAATGTCAATGCCGACGCCAGTTTTGGTGAGGGCATCTACAGACTGTTCCAATACAACGGCACGCTCACCGAAACCAACGGTGGCATCACGCTGGGCACTACCCCGGCCGGCGATACGTTGAGCATCCAGACGCTGGCGAATCAGATCAACCTGGTCAACACCGGCGGCACGTCGCTTAACGTGTGGAACGGCAACGGCCAAGCGTCGTCGACGCAAATGGGCGGCGGCAGCGGCACGTGGTCGGCTACCTCGTCGAACTGGACCGATACGAACGGCGATGTGAGTGCGGCGATGGCGCCGCAACCGGGCTTCGCCGTTTTCGGCGGCACGGGCGGCACGGTCACGATCGACAACAGTGCCGGCACCGTTGCCGCCACGGGCATGCAGTTCGCGGTCGACGGTTATGTGATGAATGGCGACACCTTGACGCTGCTCGCCGACGGCGGCGGAAACGCGCCTGCGATTCGCGTCGGCGACGGTACGGCCAACGGCGCCGGCTATACGGCCGAAATCGACAACGTGCTGGCGGGCAGCGCGGGCCTCAACAAGACCGACAACGGCACGTTGATTCTGGGCGGCGCCAACACCTACACCGGCGGCACCACGATCAGCGGCGGCACGCTACAGATCGGCCATGGCGGCACTGGCGGCTCCGTGTTGGGCGACGTCGTCGACAACGGTACCTTGGCCTTTGCGCATGCCGACGATGTGACGTTCGATGGCGCGATCAGCGGCGTCGGCAGCCTGGTGCAGCAGGGTACGGACGTGCTGACGCTGACCAACACGGAAACGTATTCCGGCACGACCACCATTAGCGATGGCACGCTCGCGCTCAGCAGCACCGGCAGCATTGCCGATTCCAGCAGCGTGATCGACAACGGCACCTTCGATATCAGCAACACGGCGGGTGCGTCGATCAACACCTTGGCGGGTAGCGGCAACGTCAATCTCGGCACGCAGACGCTGACACTTGCGCAGGCCTCCGATACTTTCGCCGGCGCCATCAACGGCAACGGCGGCGGCCTCGCATTGAATGCCGGCACGGAAGTGCTGACCGGCAGCAATACTTACACCGGCAGTACCACCATCAACGGCGGCACGCTGCAACTAGGCCATGGCGGCACCAGCGGTTCGATCACCAGCGATGTGATCGACAACGGCACGCTGGTATTGGACCGCAGCGATGATGTGGTGTTCGGCAATGCGATCAGCGGCAGCGGCAACGTGGTGCAGAACGGATCGGGCACGCTGACGCTGAGCAACAGCAACACCTATTCCGGCGGCACCACCGTAAACGCCGGCACGCTGAGCGGCACAACCGGCAGTTTCGGCAGCGGCGCCATCGCCGACAATGCATCGCTGGTGCTGTCGCAATCGAACGACGGCACGTTGACCAACACGATCAGCGGCACCGGTAGCGTGAGCGTGAATGGCGGCGGCACGATCACGCTCAGCGGCAACAACAGCTACAGCGGCGGCACCACCGTCACGGCCGGTACGCTGGTGGGCGACAGCAGCAGTTTGCAAGGCGATATCGTCGACAACGCTACGCTCGACTTCCAGCAAACCTCCGACGGCAGTTTTGCCGGCGCGTTGTCTGGCAACGGCACGCTGATCAGTTCCGGTTCGGCGGTGCTTGGCCTTACCGGCGATAGCAGCGCCTTCGCCGGTTCGACGCAAGTCAACGGCGGCACCTTGCAAGTGGACGGTGCGCTCGGCGGCAGCGTCGACACCGCATCGGGCGCGACGCTGGGCGGACATGGCACGCTTGGCGGCGATGTCACCATCGAAAGCGGCGCCACACTCGCGCCGGGCGATGCCAGCGGCACGGTCATCGGCACGCTCACCGTGGGCGGCAATCTGACCATGCGGCAAGGCAGCTTCTTCAACATGGATGTCGGCGCGGCCGGCGCCGTGCTGGGCACGATCGGCAGCAGCGACGGCGTGATCGTAAACGGCAATCTCTCGCTCAACGGCGTCACGCTCAACGTCAACGACACCGGCACCATGGGGCCGGGCATCTATACCCTGTTCAACTACAGCGGCACGCTCACCGAGACCAACGGCGGCATCGCGCTCGGCACGATTCCCGCGGGCGATGTGCTGACCATCGAAAACCTGACCGGCGACAAAGCGATCAATCTGGTCAACACCACCTCGCTCATCATCGGCATGTGGAACGGCAACGGCCTGGCTTCGCCCACGCAAATGGGTGGCGGCAACGGTATCTGGTCGACGACCTCGCAGAACTTCAGCAACGTCGGCGGCAACCTTACCGCGCCGATGTCGCCGCAACCGGGATTCGCGGTATTTGGCGGCGCGGCCGGCACGGTCACGGTCAGCGACAGCACCGGCAACGTGAGCGCGCTGGGTATGCAGTTCGCCAGCAACGGTTACGTAATGAACGGCGATACGCTCACCTTGGTGGCGAACGCGGGCGCCGCGCCGATCATCCGCGTGGGTGACGGCACCACGCAGGGCGCCAGCTATGTGGCCAAGATCGACAACGTGTTGGCCGGCAATGCCGGCATCGACAAAGCCGACAACGGCACCCTGATCCTGGCCGGCGCCAACACTTACACCGGCGGCACCACGATCAGCGGCGGCACGCTGCAGATGGGCAACGGCGGCAGCAGTGGCTCGATCCTCGGCAATGTCGTCGATAACGGCACCCTCGCCTTCGATCGCGCCGATGCGGTGAGTTTCGCGGGCGTCATCAGCGGCACCGGCAACCTGGCGCAGATGGGCAACGGCACGTTGACGCTCGGTACGGCCGATACGTACACGGGCGTTACCGACATCGACGCCGGCACACTGGCGTTGTCGGGTCAGGGCAGCATCGCCAACTCCCATCATGTCATCGACAACGCCGTGTTCGACATCAGCCAGACGAGCGGTGCATCGATCCAGTCGCTGAGTGGGTATGGTCATGTCAACCTCGGCGCTCAAACATTGACGCTGTCGGCGGCAAGCGACACGTTCGACGGCGTGATCCAGGGCAGCGGCGGCGTAACGCTGACCGGCGGCACGCAAGTGTTCACCGGTGCGAATACCTATAGCGGCACCACGACGATCAACGCCGGCACATTGCAGCTGGGCAATGGCGGCAGCGGCGGTTCCGTCGCGGGCCATGTGGCCGACAACGCCAACCTCGCGTTCGATCACGCCGATGACATCCTGTTTGCCAACATCATCAGCGGCAGCGGCAGCGTGCAGCAGTTGGGTTCGGGCAGCTTGATCCTGAGCGGCGTCAATACGTACACCGGCGGCACGTCGATCGAGCAAGGCACGCTCGCGTTGGACAGTGCGTCCGCCATCGGTAGCGGCACGCTGGCCATGGCGGCGGGCACCACGCTGCATGCAACAGGCAACTTCGCGCTCGCCAATGCTGTCACGCTTTCCGGCGACCCGACTGTCAACGTGGACGCAGGTGTTTCCAGCACGCTTGCAGGCGCGATCAGCGATGGCACGCAAGCGGGCGATCTGGTGAAGACCGGCGCGGGTACCCTGGTGTTGAGCGGCGCCGACACATACACCGGCAGCACGGAAGTCGCCGCGGGCGCGCTGAACGTGACCGGCCGTCTCGCAAGCCATGTCACCGTCGACGGTGGCGCGGCGCTGATCGGCACCGGCAGCATGGGCGGACTGAATGTCGTCAGCGGCGGTGTTGTTTCGCCCGGCGTTGCAGGCGTCGGCACCTTGCAGGTAAACGGCGACCTGAGCCTGGCGGCAGGTTCGATCTATCAACTCGATGCGAACGATGCCGGCAGCAGCGATCTCATACGCGCAAGCGGCACCGCGACGCTGGGTGGCGGTTCGGTGGTTTCCACCGAGGCGGGCAGCAACTGGAAGCCGTCGACGCGCTATACCATCCTCACCGCCGGCAACGTCAGCGGCACGTTCGGCGGCGTGACTTCCAACTTTGCGTTCCTCACGCCCACGCTGAGCTACGACGCAAGCAACGTCTACATGACGCTGACGCGAAACACCACGACCTTTGGATCGGTGGGTACCACGGCCAACCAGATCAACACCGGCAACGCCGTCGCCAACAGCTCGCCCAGCGCGGTGTACGACGCCGTGCTGCCGCTGGCGGCCGGCCCTGCAAGAGCAGCGTTTGCGCAATTGAGCGGTGACAGCCTGGCCAGCACGCGCACGGCGATCCTGGACGACAGCCACTTCGTGCGCGATGCCATCAGCACGCATCTGCAGCAAGTGCAAGGTGCCGGACAACTCGTGCAAAACGATGCCGACGGCAGCGTGTGGGCAAGCACGTGGGGCCATGGCGGCGATCACGACAGCGATAGCAACGCGGCATCCATGCGTGCCACCGGCAGCGGCTTGCTGGTGGGCGCCGATCGCAACCTCGACGCGTGGCGTATCGGCGCGGTGGTGGGAAGCGGCGAGCTGTCCAACAACAACGTGGACGGCAGCGGCGATGCGCACAGCATCGACAAAGTGTTCGGTCTCTACACCGGTTTGAGCTTGAATGCCTGGCAGTTGCAAGGTGGCGTGGCGCACAGCTGGTACGACACGCACAGCCATCGCCAGATCACGCTCACCGGCATCCAAGGCACCGCGGATGCCACCAGCAGCAACGGCGTGACGCAGGCCTATCTGGATGGCGGCTATCAGTTCAAGTTCGCACAAAGCAGCCTGACGCCTTACGTCGATGTCGCGCGTGCATGGATTCATCAGGGCGCCATCAACGAAGCCGGCGATGCGGCCGCACTGAACGTGCTGGCGAGCGACAGCAGCGTGAACTACGCCACGGCCGGCTTGCGCGGCATCTACGAACCGGGCCAAGGGCTGCAGCTGCACGCCACGTTCGGCTACCAGCAGGCGTGGGGCGATCTGCATTCGATCGATCAGCAGCGTTTTGCCGGCGCCAGCAACACCACCACATTCGACGTCGATGGCATGCCGGTGGCGAAAAACGCAGGCGTGGTGGATCTGGGCATGCGCTTTGCGATCAACAGCAAGGTAAGCGTCGAAGCGAGCTACCACGGCCAGTTTGCAAGCAATGCAAAAGACGAAGGCGCACGCATGTCGGTGAACGTGAGCTTCTAATGCGAAGGCGCCGCTCCGATTTTCGGAGCGGCGCCCAGAGCATCACCTTATCCGATGACTAACCACCGGTTTGGCCGGATCGACCCACGATGGGCGGTTGCGGTACTTGCGCGGTGTTCGATCCATTTGCGCCTGCACGTATCGTCGCCTCGTTGATTGCGCGCACTTTGGCTTCGTCCACTTTTTCGATCTTGCGGTCGTAGGTGAACAGGCCGTTGTGTTCGCCTTCGACGTCGGTGATCTGCGTGTAGACGCTGCCGGACATGCCTTTGGGCACGCCTTTGTTGAGCAGCACGGATGTGTTGGCGACGTAACCGGCGTTGAGCGCGTCGCGGTCTTTCACCGCGCCGTAGGGATTGATTGGCGTGTTGGGCCAAACGTGACCGGGAATGCCTAGCGTCAGGCCGCCGTGTTCGCCGTCGATGGCGGCGCGTTGTGCATCCGGACTCGGCAGGCCGGGGCCTTGATAGTCGTGCACGTCGTACACGTCGCCGGCATGCGGATCGCCCTTGGTGTCGCAGCAGTTGGCACCGCTGCGTGCATCGACGAGTCGCGAAGGATCGAGTTGTTTGATTTGCGCGGCCAGTTCGGCAGCGGCCGGAATGCTCCACTGACCCCAGCCTTCGTTGAACGGGATCCAGCCGATGATCGAGGTTTCGCCTTGGAGTTGCTCGACGATGGCCGAGACGTTGGCGCGGAAGTTGGCTTTGTCGGCGTCGCTGAGTTTGTCGTTGCGATCGGTCGGCATGGCCGGCATGTCCTGCCACACCATCAGGCCGATGCGGTCGGCCCAGTAGTACCAGCGCGCCGGCTCCACTTTGATGTGCTTGCGGATGGTGTTGAAGCCCAGGTCTTTGGTTTTTTGAATGTCGAACTTGAGCGCCGCGTCGGTGGGTGCGGTGTAGATGCCGTCCGGCCAGTAACCTTGATCCAACGTGGCCAGCAAGAAGGTAGGCTTGCCGTTCAACACAATGCGATTGCGTCCATCCACCTTTTCGATGGCGATGGTGCGCAGGCCGGCGTAGCTAGTCACGTCGTCGTGTTGATTCCCTTGCGTGAGCGTGGCCTTGAACGTGTACAGGAAGGGATCTTGCGGACTCCAAAGATGCGGTTGCGCGATAGCCAAATGCAGCGATTGACTGGCCGATCCGCTCGCCTCGCCCACCGCCTTGCCATCCGCGTAGGCGGTGACGTGCAGCGTTGCGTTCTCGCTGTTGCCGTGGAGCTTCGACGTAACGTTGAAGCCGTCCAAGCTGCGGGCCGGTGTGAAGGTCAGTTGCGCCAGGCTGGTGGCCGGCACCGGTTCCAGCCACACCGACTGCCAGATGCCCGAGGCCGCGGTGTAGAAGATGCCTTCGGGTTTCAGCCGCTGCTTACCGACCATCACGTTCGCGCCGTCCACCGGTGCATGCACGGCAACGACGATTTCCTGCGGACCGTGCGGACGAAGCGCCGACGTGATGTCCGCGCTGAAAGACGTATAGCCGCCTGTATGGCTAGCCACCTGCTTACCGTTGACGTACACCGTGGCGTCGCAGTCCACCGCGCCGAAGTTCAATCGCACATGCTGGCCATGCGCGGTGAAAGCCGCGGGAATCTCTACCAGCCGGCGGTAGAACATGAAGTCCGAATGCTTTTGCACACCCGAGAGCACGGACTCGATCGGATACGGCACCAGCACCTTGTCCTTCAGTGTTTGACCGAAAGGCGGTGCGCCTTGCCCGTCGCCTGGTGCGTACTGCCACAGTCCGTTTAGGCTTAGCCATTGTGGATGCGCGAGCGAGGGGCGCGCCAATTGCGGGCGCGGATATTCGGGCAACGCGTTGTTGGGCGATACCTCGGCGGTCCACGGCGTCGCCAAGGGCGCCACCTTGCCGTTCCAAACCGTCGTCTGATCCGGCGCCGCCATCGCCGTCGATGCAAAGCTCATGACCAAAGCCATGCCCATCCACGCGCCTGCGCCCCGTAGCTTGATGTTGCGTGTCATTCGCCCTTTCCTCATCGGCCTCGGTCGAAGCAGTGCCATGCGCTGCTATTCCCTTAGAATGACCAATTGTCCGACAAATGTCCAAGGCACCGGGCAATATGCTCGAAAGCTGACGTCAATCAACCACTTCTTTGCACACAAACCTTTCCGGCCTGGGGCAAAGACGTCGCAAAATCCTTCTCCATCCGCTCATACCGATCCACAAAATCCGGATACGCCAGATAAAGATCGGGCGAGCGTAAATTAGCCACTACGTTTTGGTGCGCCGCCCCGAAGCAATGCGACGACCCAATAAGCAAGAAGCCCGGCATTAAACCGGGCTTCTTTTTCTTCAATGAGGACGCCGCTTCAGATCACTTGGACCTGCGAAGCCTGCAGGCCTTTTTGGCCCTGCGTTACGTTGAAGGAGACCTTCTGACCCTCGGTCAGGCTCTTGAAGCCTTGGGACTGGATCTCACGGAAGTGCACGAACAAGTCGTCACCACCCTGGTCACGGCTAATAAAGCCGAAACCCTTGGAATCGTTGAACCACTTTACGGTGCCGGTTTCTTGCTGAGGCATGATTTTTCCTTGTAACGAGTGAAGCCGCATAACGGCCGATAGGCTGGTCGCAAGGAGAAAGCGGATATAACGGTGTAGTGAAACTCGGATCTACAGTATTGGGCGACCACTCACGGTGACCCTTGAAACTCAGCATGCGCACAATATAGGGCGTCGACGCAAATGGCAAATCGCTAACGGCCACGCTTATTCGCGCTGCCATATGCAACGTATACGGGGCGCTGTGGCTTTAGTAGGGATATGGGTGGCTGCCCAGCCACGGATTAAAAGCCAGTTGTCAAATCAAATAGCGCCAGTCTTCACCTGAGGGGCGCTTACCCACGGAAAGGATGGACGCTCAAGAGGCGGTCATCGCGGCCAAGGCCAAGACTACCACTTACAACCGACTTTCTTGGCATCACCGCGCAGGCATTACCAACCGCGTTTAGGCAGCTTGTTGGCAACCTTCGGGTCCTGGGGTGCCCGCCCCGAGTGCAACGGATCGCGCGCGAAACGGTTCGTTTTCCCGAACACATGGGGCTGTGCGGAGTCCAACGTGACTTTTTGACCCGAATAAATGGAGTGGATGGCGGCAGCCGTTAGAGGTTTGGTGGTATCGCTCATGGGATGATTCGCAGCGTAGGATGGTGCACCCACTGTACTCCCTATCCACAAATCTCGTAACAGTAAGGTAGGTCGGACTGCTTTCTACGTGCGCCGAAAGCATTCGGATCGTCGC
>Ga0335072_10009880_pt1 | contig 13756 bp, 11 predicted proteins | sample Lox_Sample_21_FD_206725 | JGI IMG/M metagenome (GOLD analysis project Ga0335072, IMG submission 206725) | Soil microbial communities from Loxahatchee National Wildlife Refuge, Florida, United States - Lox_Sample_2.1 | ecosystem: Environmental > Terrestrial > Soil > Wetlands | place: USA...
GTACTCGTTCTCGGTGAGCTCGATCTCGGCCGCGGCGACGTTGCTCTCAAGTTGCTCGACGCAGGACGCGCCGGGGATCGCCACGACCGCGGGACGGTGGATGACCCAGGCCAGCGCGATCTGGGCCGGGGTGGCGTCGTGCGCGTCGGCCACGTCGCGCAGCGCCCCGATCAGGGGCCCGGCCCGTTCCAGGTTGTCCGGCAGGAACAGCGGGCTGGCCGCCCGGACCCGGTTCGACGGCCGGTGGTCGCGGTGATAGCGGCCCGAAAGCAGGCCCTGGGCCAGCGGGCTGTAGGCGATCACGATATGGCCGTCGGATTCGGCGAACGGGATCAGCTCGCGCTCCGGCCCGCGGGCGACCAGGCTGTAGCGGACCTGGTTGCTCAGCACCCGGCTGCCCAGGGCGGCCTCCGCCGCCCGCCAGCGGTCGAGTGAGTAGTTGCTGACGCCGACGTCTCCGACCAGCCCGACCCGCTGCAGCGTGCGCATGCCGCGCATGATCAGTCCGTCGCGGAACATCGGGTTCGGCTGGTGCACCTGGTACAGGTCGAGCCGGCTGACCCCGAGCCGGTTCGCGCTGGCCACGCCGCGCTGCTCGACCACCGGAGGGATGGGCACGACCGGGAGGAGCTTGGTGGCCAGGAACACGGACTCCCTGTTGCTGCCGAGCGCCTGGCCGAGTATCCGCTCGCTGCGCCCGAAGCCGTAGATTTCCGCCGTGTCGAACAGCGTGACGCCCAGCTCGAGAGCGCGCCGGACGATCGCGTAGGCGTGCTGTGTGGCGTATTGCTCGCCGTAGCCCCAGTCCCGGGATCCGAACTGCCAGGTGCCCAGGCCGATCTTGGAAATCCGGGTCGCGGTGTGGTTGGCCAGATATCGCATGAGTCCAGTGTCCGCCTCGGCGCTCAGCGCGCCCAGTGACTCGTGTAAGGCGATCGGCGGCGCAGATCGTCACGCACGTCGTTGCCGAGGCGCCCGGTCTCTCGCCGGTTCAACGCGGCGCCGGCGATGGCCCCGGTGAGCAGCGGCCCGAGCGACAAGGCACTGCGCCCGGCCCGGGCGAGCAGCCGGCGCTGCAGCTGCCGGCGTAGCGGCGACCCCGCGACCAGAACGATCCCGGCCGGCGCCAGCGCGACGCCGCGCCGGTGCGCCCAAGCGCCAACGTAGGCGAGCATGCGGTCGGTGGTGGAGCCCGGCGCTCGCATGCCGTAGACCTCATGCAGCTCGGCGACCAACTTGATCTCGATCCCGACCAGGGACAGGGTCTCGACCGCGATCTCGACCGGGGCGCTCGGCAGGGGCAGCACCATGGCCGCCCCGGACGCCGCGCCCACCGCCGCCGCGGACCGTGAGGCGCCCAGGATCAGGGTTTCGGCCAGTTCCTCGGGGCCGAGCCCCGGAAACTGGGCGCGGAGCCGGGCCTGGTCGCGCACGGGCAGCCGGGGCGCCATGGCCAGCACCTGGCTGGTCAGCCAGCGGCTGCCCGATCGCGCACCCCGCCAGCTCACCCGGCCACTGCGCCCGGCGATCCCGGCGATCCGCCCCCCGACCCGGCGCGGCCACCACCGGCTCGGGGCCTCGGTCACCTCGCCGACGAGTTCGGCAACGTCCTGCGGCAGGTCGCGCGGCGCGACCTCGGCTCCCGGGGCGCCCTCAGACCCCGGCGCCACGCCAGAGCCCGGAGCCGCCTCGGACCCGCGATCCGCCTCGGACTCCCGATCCGCCTCGGACCCCCGATCCGCATGCGCCCGCCGGTCCGGCCCGTGACCGCTGTTGTCCATGCGCTAGGGCTACCCCCGCGCGGCCGACGTACGCGGCCCGGGGCGGTGATCCCGACGGTGATCTCGACTTCGATAGTCTGACCGGACGCGCCAATGAACACTGGCCGAGCGAAGGAGGCGAGCGCACGTGACGTCCGAGGACGAGATGTTTGACCCCGCGGGCCACGACGCGTCGGACACGCTCGACGGCGATCCCGGCGACGATCCGCTGGACCAGGGGATCGCGCCGCCCGACCGGTGGTCGAGAGGCGAGGGCTTCGGCACGACCGCCGAGGAGGAGCAGGAGGGCGAGTCGCTCGACCAGCTGCTCTCCGAGGAGGAGCCGGAAGCCGACCCCTACGCGGACGAGGACGAACCCGCCCCGGCCGCGGGGCTGGACGACTCGGAGCCCGACCCTCGGGCCGGGCGGCTGGTGGCCGACGACGAGGGAGCCCACGTCGACCAGGAGCCCGACCTGGTCGCCCATGATGTCGGGATCGACGCCGGAGCCGCGGGCGCCGAAGAGGCCGCCGTCCACGTCGAGGACGAGGACGAACTCGAAGAAGAAGAGGATTCGGACCTATAGCCGGATAGCGCCGCACGGCCGGCGTTCCTGAACGCATAGTGTCTCGGTATGACCCAGATGCTGCCGCTGTTCCCTCTGGGCACCGTGCTCTATCCGGGCCTGCTGCTGCCGCTGCACATTTTCGAGGACCGGTACCGGCAGCTGGTCCGTGACCTCAAGGCCGGCCCCGAGCCCAGGCGCTTCGGCGTGATCGCGATCCGCGAGGGCCGCGAGACCGGCGTCGACGGCGTCTCGGCGCTGTATGAGATCGGCTGCACGGCCACGCTGCGCCGGGTCTCCGAACGCGACGACGGCCGCTTCGATCTCATCACGATCGGCGCCGACCGGTTCCGGCTGATCACGCTCGACCGGTCACTCCCCTATCTTCAGGGCGAGGTGGAGATCCTGCCGGAGGAGACCGGCGACTCCGACGCCGTCGAGCGAGCGGTCGAGGCCGTGCAACGGGCGTTCCGCGGCTACGTCGACGCGCTGACCGCGCGAGGCATGACGCAGGTCAGCGTCCCGGACCTGCCCGACGAGCCGATGCCGCTCTCCTACCTGGTCGCGGCGTCGATCATCGCCGACCTGCCCGACCGGCAGGCCCTGCTGGCCGAGCCGGACGCGCTGGGCCGCCTGAACGCCGAGCGCGCCCTGCTGACCAGGGAGGCGGCGATGCTGCGCTCGCTGACCGCGACGCCAGCGCCCGACCTGCGCAACACCCCCTACAGCCCGAACTAGGCCCCGGCCTCCACGCCGCCCGCCCCGCCTGCCCCGCCGGTGACGCCCGCCGGATCAAGATCCCGCACATACCGGACCTCCGAAACGCTCCGGCCGGTGTCGCGGTCATAGGTCCATGGCTTCTCGGTGCCGTCGGGGCGCCAGCCCTGCGCCTCGTAGAAGCCGCGCGCGGGCTGGTTGCCGGCCAGCACCCACAGATGCGCCTCGGCGAACCCGGCCTCGGCCAGGGACCGGACCGCGGCGGACATCAGCCGGCGCCCGGCGCCGAGCCCCTGACAGTCCGGGTCGACGTAGATCGCGAACACCTCGCCGCCCGCGCCTCCGTGGCGGTCCGGCCCGCCCGACACGAAACCGCGCACCCGCCCGCCCGACTCGAAGACGAGCGTGAAGATCCCGGGGACCGGCGCGGCCAGCCTGTCCCGCCATCGCTCCGCCCACTCCCCGACCACCAGCCCGGCCAGGAAATCGTCCGGCAGCAGGCCCGCGTACGCGTCCCGCCACGTGGCCACGTGCACGGCGGCGATCGCCGGCGCGTCGCGAAGCGCCGCCGACCGCACCGCGCCGCCGCCCAGCACACCGCTGCCCAGGACGTCTGCCGAGCTCACCCGGTCAGTTCCCCCTCGAGAAGATCCGCAGGAAGAACAGGAACACGTTCAGCGCGTCCAGGAAGATCGACGCCGCGATGAACGGCGCCGAGTTGAGGTCGCTGTTTCGACGCAGACGCTGGAAGTCGAACATGGTCAGGCCCGCGAAGATCACCAGGCCCAGCACCGAGTAGATCAGCGACCCGTGCGGGATGTTCACGAAGATCAGCACAATGCCGAAAAGGATCAGCGCGATGAGCGCGATGAAGGACACCCGGCCGACGACCGCCAGGTCCCGCCGGGTCGCGTACCCGGCCGCCCCGAACCCGGCGATGAACAGCGCGGTGGCGCCGCCGGCGCTCCACACCGCACTGGGGTCAGCGGCCGCGTAATACGAGATCGTCGGGGACAGCGCCAGCCCGAGCAGGGCGCCCACCGCCAGCAGCAGCCCGACGGTCAGCCCGGCGGACCGGCGCACCGAGAACCGCATCCCGAACAGGCAGACGAACGCCGCGATGTAGCAGACGATGGCGACGCCGGGGCTCAGGTTGCGGCCGACGTAACTGCCGAGCGCGAAGATCCCGGCGGTGATCGCGACGTACCACATGGTCTGGCCGAAGAGGGTGCGGGTCCGATCGCCCGTCGCGGCGTATCCACCACCACCGCCGCCGCCGTAGAGGTACTCGCTCATAACGCCTTCTGCCTTTCGTGCGCCGAGGTGACTCTATTGAACACGGGAGACGCGCGGTCGCGGTACCTGGTCTGCCGCGGTGATCGGATACCGGGCTCCTGCGCTGCCTTGACGGGACGCGCATGTTCTCCGCACTATGGCCGTCTGAAGTCTCCGTCGCGAGCCGGGAGCCGGACGTGACCGACAGAGCCGTCCTGCCGCAGCCGTCCCGGCCCGCCGCCGCGATCATCGGCGCCTTGTCCGCCGCCGGAACCCGGCAGCTGTTCGGCATCCCCGGCGGCGGGCCGAACCTCGATGTCATCGGCGCCGCGCAACAGGCGCGCCTGAGGTTTGCGCTCGCTCACGGCGAGACGGCCGCCGTGGTCATGGCCGCCACCTATGCCGATCTCACCGGCGTGCCTGGCGCCGTGGTCGTCACCCGCGGACCGGGGCTGGCCAGCGCGGTCAACGGCATCGCCCACGCCGCGCTCGACCGGCTTCCGGTCGTCGTGATCGCGGACACGGTCCCGGCCCCGGACCGGGACCGGATCAGCCACCAGCGGCTCGACCAGGACGCGCTCGCCCGCCCGGTCGCCAAGGCCGTGCTCACGCTCGGCGGCCACGAACCCGATCGGTGCGCGGCCCTCGCCGTCCGGCTGGCCGCGGCCCGGCCGCCGGGCCCGGTCGTGGTGAACGTCGACCCGCGGGCCGGCCACCGGGCCGATACCGGGCCTGAGCCCGGCGAAGGGGAACCGGGCGCCGCCAGCTACGATCTTGCCCCGCTCGCCGGGGCGCTCCGTGCGGCGCGCCGGCTGGCCGTCCTGCTGGGCGCGGACGCGATCGCGCACGCCGGCGGCGTGCGCGCCGCGCTCGCGGGCAGCAACATCCCGGTCCTGCACACCTACCGGTCGCGCGGCATCATGCCGGACTGCTCCGCCGAGGCCGCCGGGCTGTTCACCGGCGGCACGATGGAGTGGCCGCTGCTGTCCGCCGCCGACGTGATCGTCGGGCTTGGCGTCGACCCGGTGGAGCTGATCCCCGCCGCGTGGGACTACGCCGCCACCACGCTGCTCGTTACCGAGTACCCGGTCGGCTCCGCGGGCTATTTCACCGGCGGAACCGAGCTGGTGGCCCCGCTGCCCGGCGCCATCGAGATCCTGGCCGGCCGCGCCCGCCAGGCCGGGCGCGGGTGGCCGGCCGCGGCGGGCCGGACGGCGAAGCACGCGGCGAGCGGCCGGCTCCGGCGGGCCGCCACGGCCGCCAGCGCCGCCACGGCCGCCTCCGGCTCGCTCTCCCCGCACGACGTGGTCGCGACGGCGCGCGGGGTCGCGCCGCCGGATGTGGTCGCCACCGTCGACTCCGGGGCGCACATGCTCGCGGTGATGCCGCTGTGGCCGGTTGACGAGCCACGCCGGCTGCTCATCTCGAGCGGACTGGCCACGATGGGCTTCGCCCTGCCCGCCGCGATCGGCGCGGCTCTCGCCCGGCCCGGGCGGCCGGTCATCGCGTTCACCGGGGACGGCGGGCTGGGCATGACGCTGATGGAGATCGAGACCGCGGTGCGGCTCCGGCTGCGGGTCGTCGTGATCGTGTTCAACGACGCGGCGCTGAGCCTGATCAAGATCAAGCAGCTTCCCGAGGGCCAGGGCGGCGACGAGGCGACCGGCTACGCGCGTACCTCGTTCGCCGCGGTCGCCGCGGCGATGGGCGCGGCGGCCGCCTGCGCGGCCAGCCGAGAGCAACTCGAGACCGCGCTGACCGCCGCGCTGGCCCGCGAGGGCCCCACGGTGATCGATGCGCGCGTGGATCCGGGCGGGTACCCGGCCATCCTGGACCTGACCCGCGGCGACCGCGGCCGGGTCCGGGATGATCGCTATGCCACCGAAGCCGGATGACGGGGGGCGACAACAATGGCAGCACCGGAGATCGCGGACCTGGACCCCGACGAGCGCGACATCGTCATGGTCGTGCGCGACTGGGTCAACCGCGCCGTACTCCCGGTCGCACGAGACCTCGAACACGCCAACGCCTACCCGGGCCAGCTGATCGATGCGATGAAGGAACTCGGGGTGTTCGGCCTCGCCGTCCCCAGGGAGTACGGCGGTTCGGGCGTCTCCACACCGTGCTTCGCGCTGGTCACCGAGGAGCTGGCCCGGGGATGGATGAGCCTGGCCGGCGCCATGGGCGGGCACAGCGTGATCGCGCGCTTGATCACGATCTTCGGGACGAACGCCCAGAAGGACCGCTGGCTGCCCGCGATGGCCACCGGCGACGCGCGCGCGGCCATGGCGCTCACCGAGCCGGCCGGCGGGTCGGACCTGCAGGCGATGACGACCCGGGCGACCGCCGACGGCCGGGGATACCGGCTCGACGGGGTGAAGACCTGGATCACCAACGCCCGGACGGCCGACGTCGTCGCCGTGCTGTGCAAGACCGACCCGGATGCGAAGCCGCGCAGCAGCGGGATCAGCATCCTGCTGGCCGAGAAGGGACCCGGCTTCACCGTCTCCCGGGACCTGCCCAAGCTGGGTTACAAGGGCCTGGAGAGCTGCGAGATCGTCTTCGACGGCTACGAATGCCCGCGAGAGGCGCTGCTTGGCGCGCAGGAGGGCCAGGGCTTCCGCCAGATGATGGGCGGGCTCGAGCTCGGCCGTATCAACGTCGCCGCCCGCGCCGTCGGCGTGGCCCGCGCCGCGTTCGAGGACTCGATGCGGTACGCGCAGCAGCGGGAGACGTTCGGGCAGCCGATCTGGCGGCACCAGGCGGTCGGCCACCGCCTGGCCGACATGGCCACTCGGGTCGAGGCCGCGCGGCTGCTCACGCTCCGCGCCGCGGCCGCGCTGGACGCCGGCCGGCGCAGCGACCTGGAGGCCGGGATGGCCAAGCTGTTCGCGTCCGAGGCCTGCCTGCAGGTCACGTCGGACGCGATCAAGGTGCACGGCGGCTACGGATACTCGGCCGAGTTCGACATCGAGCGCTACTACCGCGACGCGCCGCTGATGGTGGTCGGCGAGGGAACCAACGACATCCAGCGCAACGTAATCATCCGCCAGCTAGTCGACCGGTACACAGAACAGGAGCGTGCCCAGTGACCATCACCGTAGCCAAGTTCAAGGACGTTGCCGAGGGGACGCAGCCGGGCCAGTTCACGATCGGTGACCGGGACACCGTCGCCAGCCTGGCCGACCTCGACCCCAGCTATAAGCGGCTGCTCGACGAGCCGGTCACCGCGATCGTCGCCGTGGTCGGCTCCGACGGCCTGCCGAACCTGACCCCGGTGTGGTTCGACTACGACGGCGACACGGTGCTGCTCAACCTGGCCACGCACCGCAAGAAGGTGAACTGGCTCCGCAAGACGCCGCACGCCACGTTCCTGCTGATGAACCCGGACAACAGCTATCACTGGCTCAGCATCAAGACCGCGGTGGCGCGGGAGATCTCCGAGGACGACCCGGCCGAGGGCCCTCGGGTCACCGCGCAGCTGGACAAGATCTGGGTGAAGTACACCGGCAACGAGCCGCCGTACGCGCTGCGCGACCCGTCGTTCGACGAGCGCCGGGTCCTGTTCGAGCTCGACGTCGTCAAGGTCGCGACATTCGGCCGCCCGTAACCGGCCCCGGCCGGCCCGCCCCCCGGCCGATGCCGAGCGTCATCGTCGTCGGCGGCTCGCTCGGCGGGCTGACCGCAGCGCTGGTGCTGCGGGACGCCGGCTGTGACGTCCGCGTGTTCGAACGGTCGTCGGCGGCCCTGGAGGCCCGCGGCGCCGGCATCGCCGCGCTCGACGCCACGCTGCGCTACCTGACCGAGAGCGGCGGCCGGGCCGAGGACGTGTGCTCGTCGACCGCGTGGATCCGCTTCCTGCACGCCGACGCGAGCGTGCAGCACGAGCAGCGGCACCGCTACCTGTTCTCGTCCTGGAACACGATCTACCGTTCGCTGCTGCGCCTGATGACCCCCGAACGCTACGCCCTCGGGCATGAGGTGATCGCGTTCGACCAGTCCGGCGCGAGCGTCATCGTGACGCTCGCGGACGGGTCGAACGCCGCGGCCGACCTGCTCGTCTGCGCCGACGGGGTCGGCTCGGCCGGGCGGGCCAGGCTGCTACCCGGGGTGCGGCCCTCGTACGCGGGTTACGTCGCCTGGCGCGGCACCTTCCCCGAACGGAACCTCTCGCCGGCCGCGCGCCCGGTCTTCGCGGACGCGATCACCTACCAGGTGCTGGCGGACAGCCACATCCTCGTCTACCCGATCCCGGCCCTGGACGGGTCGCTCGCCCGCGGCGACCGCCTGATCAACTTCGTCTGGTACGTGAACGTGGCCGAAGGACCGGAACTCGATCAGCTCATGACCGGCCGGGACGGAATCCGGCGCCCGGTAACCCTGCCGCCGGGATCCGCGACCGACGAGGCGGTGGCCGGAATGCGCCAGGCGGCGGGCCGGCTGCTCGCGGCGCCGATCGCGGAGGTGGTGACCAGCGTGCCCGAGCCGTTCGTCCAGGCGATCTATGACATCGAGGTGCCGCGCATGGCGTCCGGCCGGGTCTGCCTGATCGGCGACGCGGCGTTCGCGGTGCGGCCGCACGCGGCGGCCGGTACCGCCAAGGCGGCGCAGGACGGCTGGGCCCTGGCCGAGGAGCTCACCGCCCGCGACGGGAACGTGCCCGCCGCGCTGGCCGCCTGGGAGCGGCGCCAGCTGGCGCTGGGCCGGTCGCTGCTCGCCCGCACCCGGGAGATCGGCGACAGCTCGCAGTTCTCCGGCACCTTCCGCCCGGGTGACCCGCGGCTCATCTTCGGCCTGCACGCGCCCGGCCGCTGACCCGCAGCGGCCGGGTGGCGCGCCGAACCCTAGCCGCCCAGGGACTTCAGCGCCTCGGCCGCGGCTTCCAGCGCGCCCAGATGATCCTCGAGCGTGCCCAGTCCCGCCCCCATCGTGTTGACCGACAGGTGGGTGGCGCCCTCGTCCCGCCAGCTCGCGGCCTGCTCGGCCACGGCCGCGGGATCGCCGCGCCAGGAGGCCCGGCCCTCCATGCCGATGGCCGCGGGGTCGCGGCCGGCCTCCCGGGCCGCCTGCTCGACGATGCCGCGCGCCTCACGCAGTTGCGGGCTTGGCTGGAACTGAGGAAACCAGCCGTCGGCGAGCCGCCCGATCCGCCGGTAGGCGCGCTCCGATTGACCCCCGAACCAGATCGGGATCGGGCGCTGCACCGGCAGCGGCGCCAGCCCGGCGCCGGTCACCCGGTCGAACCGGCCCTCGAAGGTCACCGACGGCTCGGTCCACAGCCGCCGCAGCAGATTCACCTGCTCCTCGGATCGCCGGCCCCGGCTGGAGAAGTCCTGGCCGAGCGCCTCGTACTCGACCGCGTTCCAGCCGAGGCCGATGCCCAGCCGGAACCGGCCGTTGCTGAGCAGGTCCACCTCGGCGGCCTGCTTGGCCACCAGCGCGGTCTGCCGCTGCGGCAGGATGATGATGCCGGTGACCAGCTCCAGCGAGGTCACCGCGGCCACGTAGCCGAACAGCACGAACGGCTCGTGGAACGTGGTCGTCACGTCGTAGGGCCCGGACCAGCCGCTGTGCACGGCCGGGTCCGCCCCCACCACGTGGTCGTAGGCCAGTACGTGCCGGTATCCCAGCTCCTCGACCCGCCGGACGTACGCGCGCACCGCGCCCACGTCACCACCGAGCTCGGTCTGCGGGAACACGACGCCGATCTGCATCCTGCCTCCTATCCGATGACGACCTTGGGAACTTTACGCTCCGGCGCCACCGCATCGGGTTTCGCCGGGCATGGCCGTGTTTGGCGGTAAGTAACTACGATTGGCCACCGAGGACGCATCGGGAAATCTGGTCGCGGGGGACGAGAAGGTGCGCGATGACGGACGGCGGGTTCACGGTTGACCGGGCGGCGCTGCGCCAGACGGCGCAGGGCATCAACGACACGATCGGCGCGCTGGAAAAGCTGGGATTCAACGAGGAAGCCGAGGTCGGCCGCGGGTTCTCCGGCCTGGCTCTGAGCGGCCTGCAGGTCGGGCACGCGGGCCTGCAGGCGGCCTTCGCCGGGTTCTGCGACCGCTGGTCGTGGGGCGTGCGGACGCTGGTGCAGGACGGGAACCAGATCGCCCGGCGGCTCGGGCTGAGCGCCGGGATGTACGCCGACGCGGAGAACACGATCACGGGCTCGATCAAGGACCTGGTCGACGCCGGGATCGGTGACCCGCACCTGAGCGACGCCCAGGTGGCCCAGGGCTCCTGGGCCCAGGCCGCCGGGCTGACCGCGGCCCAGCGGCCGAACGACTTCAGCGCCGCGGCCTGGCGGCAGGCGGGCGGCCAGATCGAGGAAACCTGGGCGGCCGAGGGGCACGACGTGACCCGGACCGCCAGGAGTGACCTGAAGGACCTGAGCGACCCGTGAGGAGGTGACCGGCCGTGGGCGGCTGGTTCGGCGATGTCGTGCACGCGGTGACGCATCCGGGCAGCCTGGTCTCGGACGCGGAGCACGGCGTGGGCAGCCTTATCGACGACGGCGCGCACGCGCTCGGCTCGGGGCTGAAGGACCTCGGCCTGAGCGGGGCCGGCCAGTGGGTGGACCGGGCCGGCGACGACGTGGCCAACTTCCTCGGGGCCCAGGTTCCCGAGGAACAACTCGGGCAGACCACCGACCCGGCCGAGCTGATCCACGCGGACCCGGCCGCGCTGCGCTCGGCGGCCGGGAAGTTACGCGCGTTCTCGGGGGCGTTCTCCGAGACGGCGTCCGGGCTGGACGGGCTGGAGCCGGACTCCTGGACCGGCGCGGCGGCCGACGCGTTCCGGGCCAAGTACGCGCCGCAGCCGGGCCGCTGGCGGGACGCGGCGACCGGGTGCGGGGACGGCGCGGACGCGCTGGACTCCTACGCCGGAACCGTGCAGTGGGCGCAGGGCCAGGCCCGCGACGCGATCGAGGTCTACGAGCAGGGACAGCGCGCGACCGCCGCGGCGGTGACCGCCCACAACGGCCAGGTCGCGGCGTACAACCAGGCGGCGCAGGCCTACGACAGTGCACTCGCGGCCGGCCACAGCCCCGGCCCGCGCCCGGTCGAGCCGGGCCCGTTCAGCGACCCGGGCACCGGGTTGCGGGAACGGGCCCAGCAGATCCTGACCGCGGCGCGGGCCGAGCGGGACCGGGCCGGCGCCGCCGCGGCGGCCAAGGTGCGGGCGGCCACCGACCTGGCGCCGGCCGAGCCCTCGTTCGGCCAGCGGCTCCTCGATGACCTGAGCGATCTCGGCCAGGCCGACGAGCTGGCCGGCGTGAGCTTCACCAGCGGGATCCTGACCGGGGCCGCGGACATCGTCAAAACCGCGCGGGCCGTGGACCCGCTGGACCCGTGGAACGTGACCCACCTGGCCGAGTACGGCGCCGGGATGTCGGCCATGGCGGCGGGCCTGGTGCACGACGAGATGCACCCCATGGACGCGCTCCAGGGCCTGGTCGGTACCGGCTGGGGCAGCGACCCGGCGCAGGCGGCCGGCAAGCTCGTGCCGAGCCTGCTGCTGGCGGCGGCCACCGACGGGGCGGGCGATGCGGCCAACGCGGCCCGGGTGCCCGAGGACGACATGACGCTGCTCAACGACCCGGTCGACGTGGCGTCTGGCGATGTCGTGCTCGCCCAGACCGACCTCACGCTGGCCGGGATTCTGCCCGTAACGGTGCGTAGAGTACATAGATCTTCATATCGGGCGGGACGCTGGTTCGGCCGCACATGGGCGTCAACGCTGGACCAGCGGCTGGAGGTCAGCGAGCGGGCCGTGTGCTTCGCGCGGGCCGATTCGGTGGTGCTGCGCTACCCGCCGGCCGGCGTCGATGCCGGCGCGGCCGACGGCGACGGCGGCGAGCCGGTGCTGCCGGTCACCGGGGCGCGGTGGCCGCTGGCGCGCGACGGCGACGGGTACACGGTGACCGACCCGCAGGCCGGGGTGGTGTACCGGTTCGAGCCGCGGTCCGGTTACTACGTGTCCGCGGCCGGGCACGGCGAACTGCCGCTGGTATCGATCACCGACCGCTCGGGGCACCGGATCGAGTTCGAGCACGGCCCGGACGGCGCGCCGGCCGCGGTCACGCACGACGGCGGGTACCGGGTCGTTGTTCTGGTCGCGGGCTCACGCGTGGCCGGCCTGGACCTGGCCGGGGCCGGCCCGACCGGCGCCGCCCTGCCGCTGATCCGGTACCGCTACGACGACGCCGGGAACCTGGCGCAGATCATCAACTCGTCGCGGCGGCCACAGCGGCTGTCCTACGACGGCGAGGGGCGGCTGACCGGCTGGCAGGACCGCAACGGGTTCTCCTACCGGTACGGCTACGACGTGCAGGGCCGGTGCGTGCGCGGCGAGGGGCCGGACGGCGCGCTGAGCGGCACGCTGTCGTATAACCGGGACCGCATGGTCACCACGCACACCGACGCGGCCGGTGCGGTGAGCGTCTACCGGCTCACCGAGCGGTACCAGGTCGCGGCGGCGACCGATCCGCTGGGGCAGCTGACCCGGTCCGAATACGACGCCTTCGGACGGCTGGTCTCGCGGACCGACCCGCTCGGCCGGACCACGGCGTGGTCTTACGACCACGCCGGGAACCTGACCGCGATCACCCGGCCGGACGGCTCGCGCGCCACCGCCTCGTACGACGACGCGGGCCTGCCGTTGCTGGTCACCGAGCCGGGCGGCGCGGCCTGGCGGCAGGACTACGACGCGGCGGGCAACCTGCTCCGCCGGACGGCCCCGGACGGCGCGGTCACCCGGTACGCCTACGACGCGCGCGGGCACCTGGCCGGCGTCACCGACCCTTTGGGTGCGGTGACGCGGGTGACGTGCGACGCGGCCGGGCTGCCGGTCGAGGTCACCGGCCCGGACGGTTCGGTAACCGGGTGGGAGCGGGACGGGTTCGGCCGCGTCGTCGCGATCACCGAGGCCGACGGCGCCGTCACCCGGCTGGCCTGGACGGTCGAGGGACAACTGGCCTCGCGCACGCTCCCTGACGGGACGGCCGAGCGGTTCTCCTACGACGGCGAGCGGAATCTGGTCGCCCGCGTCAGCCCGGCCGCGGGCCTGACCAGGCTGGAGTACACGAGTTTCGACCAGATCGCGGCGCGGACCGGGCCGGACGGCACCCGCACCGAGTTCACGTATGACCGGGGGTTGCGGCTGACGGAGGTTCGGGTCGGCGGACTGGCCTGGCGCTACGACTACGATCCGGCGGGCCGGCTGGTGGCCGAGACCGACTTCAACGGCGCGGTGACCCGCTACGTGCATGACGCGGCCGGGCAGGTGGTGGGCCAGATCAACGCGGCCGGGCAGGAGGTCGGCTTCGGCTACGACCTGCTCGGCAACCTGATCTCGCGGCGGGCCGGCGGCGTGGCGACCAGCTTCGGCTATGACGCTGCTGGCCTGCTGGTTCGCGCGGCCAGCCCGGACG
>Ga0335072_10009881_pt1 | contig 13756 bp, 9 predicted proteins | sample Lox_Sample_21_FD_206725 | JGI IMG/M metagenome (GOLD analysis project Ga0335072, IMG submission 206725) | Soil microbial communities from Loxahatchee National Wildlife Refuge, Florida, United States - Lox_Sample_2.1 | ecosystem: Environmental > Terrestrial > Soil > Wetlands | place: USA: Florida...
GACGTCGCGCTTGAGCGCTTCGCGGAAAAAGCGCACCGACTGCGAACGCGTCGCGGGCCATTCCTCGACGGCGATGAGACGGTCGAGAACCGACTGGGTAACCAGCAATTCTGTGGAACGCGCCACTCCTTGAGACTCCTTTCATTTCACCGAGAAGCATCCATTGCAGCGATTGGATCGATGCGGCACAAACGGGAGAAGACCGATTCCCGCATGCCTTTGTCGTCGGACCCATCAAGGCAGCGGAGCAGCAACGCCAATGGAGGCGCGATCATATCGCTCGCTTCCCAATCCTCCAGGCGGCGCTCATCGATTTCCTTGACAAGCTCTTCGAGAACGGGATAGGCGACCTTGCCCTGGCGGGCGCCCACGCATAGCTGCGCAATTTGAAGCCTGCGCAAATAGCGGGCCCTGCCGCTGGGTTGTTGCGCGGCATCGCGCATAAGCAGTTGAATGGCTTGCGAGAGCTGTCCTTTCGCCGTCAGTTCGCGGGCCTGCGCAAGCACGTCGGGCGGGGCCTCTTCTCCGGCTTTGGCCTCGGGTTCCGGCGGGGGCAAATAGGAAACCGGTTCTGGCTCGGACTCGGCCGCAACCGGCTCCGGCGGCTTGGGAATCACGGTTTCCTCGAGCCAGCGCTGGGTTTCAGGGTTGGCGGTCGGCGTATCGTCGCTGAGTGTCCAGGTGGGTATTTCCGGAATATCTTTCAGCAATGCCTGGAGGGTAGAAACTACGCTCGCGGTGACCGCGGAATGTCCGGCCTCACTGCTGGCTTTCCATATATATCGCTGCACATCGAGCCATGCCCTTCCACAGGGCTCGCCCGCAGCGGAGATGGCATCGCTCAGCAAGTCGGTCCAGTTGCTTTCGGCCGCCAGCCGTTTCAGATTCTGGCGCCGCTCAGTTGGGGGTGCGGCGAGAAAATCCCACGACGGCCAGCTCCCTTGTTCTCGCATCTCGCCAAACCGCAGGGCGGTCTGGAGAAGATACGCAGTGGGGCTGGCGGGGTTGTCGGCCTGAAGGAATTTTACGCAGGCCTGAACGCGGGCAATGGCATCGTCGCGGTCGACGGGCTCGGCAGATTGCGATTTCGAGGATCTGGCCCTGGCTGCCGGCCGGGATTCAGTGGCTGATTCCTCTTCTGCCTCCTGTGCCTCCTGCTCCGGCTCGGGTTCCTCTTCAACGGCTCCTTCAACGGGCTCATCCGGCTCCAGTTTTCGTTTCTCGTTCAGCAGGATGTCGACGGCATTGCCCACTTCTTCAAGACCGGTGCGCAGTTTGCCGAAACCGGGACCTTCATCGCCGTATTTCTCCTCGCAGAACACCTGGAGAGCCTCCAGAATCTCCAGAGAGGAGCGGATGGAAGCGGACATCTGCACATACCAGGACTTGGGAGTTGAGCCGAAGGATTTATCGAAATCCTCGCCGGTAGTTTTGCCGTCCTCGATGGCTAATCTGCGCGCCTCGGCCTTGGTATCGCTGGCTTCGGCATCTGCTTCGTAACCGACTGCGCGGGACTCTTTGTACTGGTAGTAGTTCAGGCCATCGCGGGTGATGGGCGCCTCATACAACAGCGTCGCGATGCGATTTGCAGCCCATTCGATTGGGCCTGCCCGCATTCCCACATCGCCATCTTCAATGATTGGGTATAGAGTGTCCCAGAACTGCTCCTGCAGGTCCTGGAATAACTTCAGGCAGGGCTGAATGAGGCCGATACCTTCGCGCTTGAGGTGAGCCTCGGCCAGCCATGCGGCGAGCTGGAGATCTTTGCTTTTGGTCGCAAGCGCCTCGCCGGCGAGCTTGATGACCAAAGGGTGATCGGCTTTCTTGGGAGCGGCCAGATTGCCGAGAATCGACTCTTCATTCTCGGTGCGGGCTTCTTTGATCTGGTCGTAGACTCGCTCGTAGCGAAGGCTTGCGCCTGAAGGATTATCGCCCGGGATCGGATTCAGAAGATCATCGCGCAGTGGCACTTTCAGCCCTCTCTCCGGCTTGATGGAAGGCGAGTTTCCGCAACTCGAGGAACGGCTCTTCCTGCTCACCACGCAACAGCAATTTCTGGCCGTAAGGGACTGGTCCGAAGTTCGGATCATCTTGCCATTCAGTTACGCGGCCCAGACGCACTGAGTCATCGGAATGCGTCCAGGAGAGCGGCGCGATGACTGGAATCAGGATTTCGCCGAGGTCCTGCAACCTGAAATCGGAGGTGGTATGCAGGATGGCGGGAAGCCATAACAGATCGCGCAATCGCTTTGGAGGTTCGGTTTCAATTGACTCGATATATGCATAGGGAATCCAGGTGTAGCTGCCCGCGATAAATGTTTCAAGATTGGCGCCGATGCGAGGGTCGGCGTCGGTGAGTTCGGTGAACGATTCGCCGTTCAATTCTCCTGAAGGAGAAGGGTGGGCGGTGCTCAAAGGCAGGGCATTTTTTGCGAACATATCCTGCCGCTCGCGCTCGGCATGCAGCGCAGAACGGTAGAGCATGGCGCCAGCCGCTGCCTCGGGGCTCGAATCGGAGAGAACATTGAGGTGCTTCTCGGCGCGATCGTATTCTCCGGTAAAGCACAGCAACTCAAACAGGAAGGTACGGCGCTTGGTGTCGAGCGGTTGTTTCTTCAGCTCGTCACCAAGCGCATCGATAGCCTCCCGCAGCTTTCCGGCACGATACAGTGAAAGCGCATCCATGCGCGGCCGCCTTAGGAAAGCTTGTTCTGTTTGGTGTTCATGGTGACCGGCCCGACGCTGGCCAGGTTGCCCTTCTCGTCCTGCGCCGAGTAATCTATCTTGATTTCGTCGTAGGTAAACGAGAGGCTCACTGCGGGAACCTCGCCCGCTGCCGACATCTGCAGTCCGGTGACAAATATCTCCTTGAAATCCACCTTCAGATACGCCTTGCCGTTGCCGCCGGCCTTGATCGCCGAAAGCTCGCCTGACGCAATGTGAGTTCCGGCACAGATCGACTTAAAGAACTTGGGCGTCGATTTGTCGAAATTGAGCATCATCGAAACGTCCGACATATCCACTTTCCCCGCGCCCGATCCGCCCGTACCCGACACCGACGACACGTTGGCGGCGCCCCAGCTCCAGCTCAGCACCTGGATTTCGTTTTTGTGTTTTTCATCCTGGGATTCTCCCTGAATCCCATCGAGTTTCAGAAAATAATCGACAGCCATTTGTATCTCCTTTCAACCGGCAGAGGTTTTCCTCCGCTCTGCCGTGATTGCTCGAGCCGGCCAAATAGTCGTCCCGTTATTTCCGCGCCGATGCAGGCAGGTCGGCCACCAGACGAAGCGAAACAGACAGCTCGTCGAGTTGGAAATGCGGTTTCAGGTATGCAACTGCGCGATACGCGCCAGGCTTTCCGGGGATTTCAGAAACCTGGATCGCCGCCTCGCGAAGAGGCAGCTTTGCCTTGGCCGCCTGCGAGGCGTTGTCGTCCGCGCAGACGTAATTCATGATCCACTGGTTGAGAAACCTCTCGCAGTCCTGGCGGGTCATGAAACTGCCGATTTTATCGCGCATCATCGCTTTCAGATAATGTGCGAATCGCGACATGGCCAGGATGTAAGGCAACTGCGCCGAAAGGCGCGCATTGGCGTTGGCCGCATCCTTGTCATACAGCTTCGGCTTGTTGGCCGTCTGTACGCTGAAAAAAGCGGCGTAGTCGGTTCCCTTGCAGTGTACCAGCGGAACCAGGCCCTGATCGGCGAGCTCTTTTTCGCGCCGGTCGGTGATGGCGACTTCAGTCGGGCACTTCAGAGCGACGTCGCCTTCGTCGGTGCGGAAGGTATGGCAGGGCAGGGCTTCCACCAGGCCTCCGCCTTCCACGCCCCGGATTGAGGCGCACCATCCATACCGCGCAAACGAGTTGGTCAGCCGTGCAGCCAGGCCAAAGGCGGCGTTGCCCCACAGATACTTCGAGTGATCGCTGCCATCAACCGCTTCCTCGTAGTCGAAGGCATCAACCTGCTTGTTGTCTTTACCGTAGGGGACGCGCATGAGAATATGGGGCAGCGTCAGGGCCACGTAGCGTGAGTCGTCCGACTGGCGGAAGCCTTTCCAACGCGCGTACTCCGTCGAGTCGAAGATCTTGCCGATATCGCGCGGCGCGCCGAGCTGAGTGTAGCTGCTCAGGTTGAGCAGCTCAGAGCTGGCAGCCGAGATGAAGGGCGCGTGGGCTGCCGATGCAACCTGGCTGATACGTTCGACCAGTTCGATATCCTCCGGGCCGCGACCGAACTCGTAGTCTCCCACAAGCGCGGCAAACGGTGCTCCGCCGAAGACGCCGAACTCTTCTTCGTAGACCTTTTTGAAGAGTGCGCTCTGGTCAAACTCAGGCGCTCTCTGCAGATCCTTCAGCAGCTCACGCTTGGAGGCGTTCAGCACCTTGATCTTCAGCATCTCGCTGGTTTCCGATTGGTCGATCAAGTACTTGATTCCGCGCCACGTGGCTTCCAGCTTCTGGAAAGCGGGATAGTGCAGGACCTCGTTCAGTTGAAGGGAGATGAGATGGTCGATCTGGGCAATGCGGGCCTGGATGGTGGCTTCCGCGTCGCGGCTGAGGGTCATATGCCCTTCCAGCACCTGCGAGACGAACTCCTTCACCATGTCTCGCCCGCGCTCGAGCGACGCAGCGTCGCGTGTAAAGCGACCCTGCGAGACGATCTGGTCGAGAAGTCCCTGTTCCGTAGTTTCCGCTGCTTTTTCACCGGCAGCTGCAACCGCTGTGTCGTGTGCGCTCATTCACCACCTCCGGTCTTGCCCAGTTCTGCCCGCAGCTTTTCACGGGACTCGGTACTGGAAACCGCCTCGAACAACGCTTCGTCGAGCTTGTCGTTGCCCTGGAGGCTTCCGCGAAGATCGGAGAGGCGGGTACGCAGGTCAAGCAGCTCCTTCAGTGGGCCGACCTGTTTTGCCACGTTCTCCGGGCTGAAGTCATCCATGCTCTCGAATTTAAGATTCACTCCAACCTGGCCGGCATTGGGATCGTCGCTCAGCCGGTTGGGCACCGAAAAGGCCAAGTGGGGTTGCATGCCCTTGAGCACGGTATCGAAGTTGTCGGGATTGATCTCGACGAATTTGCGATCCTTCAGGGCGGCGAGCGGTTGCTCGGGCTGCCCGGTCAGATCTCCCAGAACGCCCATCACAAAGGGCAGTTCCTTCAGTTCGATGGCGTCGCCGATCTCGACGTCGTAGGTGATATGCACGCGTGGCGAACGGACGCGATCAAGTTTGTGTTGTGTGCTTTCTCTGGCCATTGTTTGTCTCCAGGGCCCGGGGCGTAGAAGTTTAATGCAGCCGAATTTTAAAGAGGCGGATCGACCCGCGCCACTTCGATGGCCGCTCTATGGTGTTAATTTCCAATTATCCTTAGGCGCAAGGATTCTTGAGCTCTGGGGACGGTCGTTGCGCCTAGATGCCGAAGCGCCTCGATTATTGCGTGCGGCATAACTCATGTCAAGCCCCATTACGCAGTTTTTTGGCAAAACCGGAAAACTGCGGCGGCGATTCAGCCGAAATTTCGCCCAGGCTTGAGTGGATTTTTCCCTGCCGGCTATGGCCCGATCGCAATGCCGGCCCTTTCGGCGGCGCGGCGAGATCCGGTGGATCATTCAGCCTGTCGGCCGGTTGGATTGGCGGGTACGGTTGGGGAGCGGGAACGCCGGCCTGCCCGGAGAGAGGCTCCCCAAAACACCACGCCGCACATTGTCACATGGAGCTTGAACGTGAAGGCTGAACCGGTTACCCTTCAGGTTTCACCCCAAATCGGCGGTGGTCCGGAATTCGCCGCCACGAGGGTCGATGTATACTCAAGCCCCGGGACAGGAGATGCGCAGATGAGACAATTACAGCCCGTAGTCTGGTCAAAAGGCGTATTCCTATCACCCCAGCATCTGCAGGCCCAGGATCGTTTCTTCGAGGACACACTCAGCTTCCTGACCGCAGCTCTGTCCTTTCGTAACTGGGGCTTCAGAAACCTGCAAATCGATCCGGCCGCCTTGAGCCAGGGTCAGATCGGCATCACAGAAGCTTCAGGCATCTTTCCGGATGGCCTCCTGCTCGATGTGCCGGTCGCCGATGCGCCGCCGGCCTCGCGGAGCCTGGACGAATGTTTCTCCGGAGGCAAAAGCCAATGTGCGTTTTTCCTGGCCGTTCCTCAAGACCGGCCCGGAGGCATCAACGTGGCGCTGCAACGCAGCGGCGCCAGCACGCGCTTCTACGCCGAATTGCAGATGCTTCGCGACGAAAACAGCTCGGGCATTGAAAAACCGGTTTCCCTGGCGCGCAAGAACCTCCAGATCCTGGCGGAGGGAGAAAACCTGGAAGGCGCCGTACTGCTCCCTCTGGCACAGATTGAGCGCACCGAGGCCGGAGGGTACCGGCACGGCCCAAAGTTCGTGCCGCCGCTCCTGAACGTGAAGGGGAACGAGTTGCTCACCGGCATTTTGCGGGGCCAGATTGAAACTCTGATCTCACGCAGCAGCCAGCTGGCGGGGACGCGCCGGCAGCGCAATCAGTCGCTGGCCGACTTCAGCGCTTCAGACATCGCCAACTTCTGGCTGCTCTACACCATGAACGTTCACCTGCCGCAGATGCGGCATATGCTCGAAGCCACGCAGGTGCATCCCGAGACGTTGTTCCTGCACCTGCTCTCGCTGGCCGGAGCGCTGACAACGTTTTCGTCGAAGATCGACCCGAAAGACCTGCCCAAGTATGAGCACGAGCGGCTTGGCCCATGCTTCCTGGCTTTGGATGCGACGATCGCCGAACTGCTGGAAACGGTGGTGCCCAGCAATTTTGTGTCCCTGGCGCTCAAACCGCTGCGCGATTCAATCTACGCGACCGCCATCGACAAGGATCGCTATTTTGAAAATTCCCGCCCCTATCTTGCCATCTGTTCCGACATGAAAGAGGCCGATCTCATCGCCCGCATTCCCGGGCTGGCCAAGGCCTGTTCGGCTACGCACATTGAACAGCTCATCCGCCAGGCACTCCCGGGGCTGAAGATGACCCATGTTCCTGTGCCGCCTCGCGCCATTGCAGTGAAGCTGCGCTACCAGTATTTCAGCCTCGACCGCACCGGACCGGTTTGGGAGGCGGTGGTGCGCTCCCGCAATTTTGCCGTGTACGTGCCAGGCGAAATTCTCAATCCTGAGATGGAACTGATCTTCCTGTTTGCCAATCCCGAGTAAAGCCGGGCAATCATTTGCGGCCGACGAGAACGAAGATCAGGATGATGAGGAGAGCGATCACCAGAAAGCCCATCACCAGCAGCAATGTAAGCATGTACTTCGGCATTCCGCCAGGCGCTGCGGGTGCCGGCGGCGGAGGTGCAGGAGCGGGCACCGGAGGGAAAGCAAACGCGGGAGGTGCGAAATGTGGCGCGGCTGCCGCAGGCGGCGGGGGAGGCGGAGCGGCCATCCTGGGGGCAGCAGGCGGCGTCCATGCGGGTGGAGCTGCGGGAGGCGCGCCAACAGGAGCCGCGCCGGGCGCAGGACCGCGGGTCTCCAGATCGCGCAGAGCCGATCCTGAAATTACGCGGGTGAATTCGCCGGGCCCACTGGATAACTGAGGCCCTGGAACAGGCGGCATCATCGGGGGCGCAGCCGACGACATCACGGGTGGGGCAGTCGCTGCTTGCGGTACGACCGGTGGCGGCGCTGCGGCAAAAGGCGGAGGGGCAGCCGCTGCCGGTTGAGACGAGAGCGTCTGCAACAGCTGCGTAAACCCGCCGGCTGCCGGGGTCGAAGGTGGAGTTGAAGGCGCTGCGGGAGCAAAGGTTGGCTCGGCCGGCTTCGCCGCAGGTTGGTTCAGGGCCTGAAGCAGTTGAGTAAAGCCGCCTTGTGCGGGAATAGCAGGCTCCGGTGCCTTGTCCGTTCCCATCGAAAATTGCAATCCCCGATCGGGCGCGGGTTCCGGCCGGAGGGACTTCAGCGGATCCTCGTGCGCTGCCGGCGCCGGGCCCGACTGAGAGAACATGCGGGTGAACGCTCCCGGCTCAGAAGTTGCAGAGGAGACAGGAGGCGAGGGAGGCAGGCCCGTTTCGCGGGGCGCTGTTGGGGCCGGTCCCTGGAACATACGCGTGAATTCGCCGGGTGAGGAAGATACCGGCTGCGCCGGAGGAGGCGAGACCGGCGCCGCGGAATCGGACCCCCTGGCGTTTATGGAACTAAACATTTGTGTGAAGCTTCCAGGCGTTGACGGAGCCGCGGACGCCGCTGGGCTCGGATTGGGGAGAGCCGGTGAGCCTTGCGGTGGCGCGGAGGCGGCCGAGGTTCCGGCCGTTTCCAGTGCGCCGCGAAGATCGGGCGTACCGGGGGCCGCGGGGGAAATACTCCTTTCGACGTCGACATGGCTGAATATTTTCGCCAGTTCCTCCGAGGGGCGTGAAGCCGGCCCGGACCCGAATGAGGTTGCGGGCCCAGAAGACTTAAGCGACTGCAGCATCCGCGTGAATTCTCCCGGACCAGATGGGGGCGGCGGAGGGGAAACTATCGGAGCCGCTTCTGCTGGGATTGACGCCGGAGCGGGTATGCTTGAAACCGCTGCCGGCGCGGGCTGCGCGGGAGCGGTGGGAGTGGGAGCGGGCATCGCCGAGCTCTTCAAAAGAGACGCGAGCAAATCATCTTCCGAGCCGGCCGGAGCCGGGGGAACTGTTCCGAAGAGCCCGGTTGCACTCGAAGACTCACCCGCGGCAGATTCCTTTCTGCCGGGTGCATCGGTCTCATCGAAGGGAGATCGGGACGCATCCATAAATCACCGCCGTGGCCAGGACGTTTGCTTGGTTCCGGAGACTAAGACTACATCGACTTAGCTTGACAGTAAAGGGCCGGCATCCTACGATGCAAGAACGCTTAATAGCTCCGGGGTCGGGGTAGTTTGCAAGACGGGCATTCTCCTCCCAAACAAGTACAGTAGACCGTCGACCGCTTCACAGCCAGGTTCGCCAAACGGTTTGATCGCTATGAAATTCCTGTCACGGGTTGTCTGGTCCGAAGGGATGTACCTGGGTCCCCAGCATTTCCAGACACAAAGCCGCTATTTCGAAGACTCCATGGCGTTCCTCGCAGCCAGCCTGTGGCGGGAGCCATGGGGACTGCTGAATGCCGAACTGGATGCGAAGGCCATGCGCAACGGGACTGCGACCCTGCTGCACGCCTCGGGCGTCTTTCCCGATGGCCTCGCCTTCGAATTGCCGAACTCCGACCCGCCGCCGCCGGTCCGCAATCTGCTCGAGGTGTTTCCCTCAACGGATGCTGTCCTGCCGCTGTACCTCACGGTCCCGGTGCGCAAGGACAACGGTTTTGACTGCGAACTGGCGACCACTTCCGACGGCAGCCGGTTTTCGCCCATGCAACGCATGTTGCGGGACGAGACAAACGGCATGGACGAGCGGGAGATCGATCTGGGGCAAAAGAATCTCCGCCTGGCCACCGAGGCCGAACTGACTCCGGAAATGCTGTCGCTCCCCATTGCACGCGTGCTTCGCGATGGGCGCGGACACCTGATTTGCGATGAGGAGTTTATTCCTCCGTGCCTGCGCCTGAGCGCAAGCGACGCCCTGTTGCTGCTGGTTCGCCGCCTGCTTGAGGCGATCGCTGAAAAGGGCGCCACGGTTTCACGCAGCGCGCGGCGGCATGGCCGATTCGAGGCAGGCACCGGGGCGCTGGACGTTGCCAACTACTGGTTCCTGCACGCACTGCACAGCGCGCTTCCTCCCTTGCAACACCTGGCTTCGACACGTCATGCGCACCCTGAAGATGTGTTCCTCGAGCTCTCGCGGCTGGCGGGTGCGCTCTGCACGTTTGCCGTCGAGTCCGATCCCCGCCAGCTTCCGGCCTACGACCATCGCAACCCAGGCCCCGCATTTCGAGCACTGGATGCGCACATTCGCCGCCACCTCGAGATCGTGGTGCCTTCGAATACGGTCACACTCGAATTTCAGCAGGCGGAGCCCTATATCCACGGGGCCGATGTTCGCGACGAAAGGTGCCTGCGGCGGGCGCGCTGGGTTTTCGGCATACGCTCCGCGCTGGGAGAGTCGGACCTGCTGAAACTGGTACCGAGACTGGTCAAAGTGTGCTCCCTGAAATTCGTCCCCGAACTGGTGAAGCGCGCCCTGCCGGGCATGACGCTCGCTCACCTGCCGGTGCCTCCCGCGGCCATTCGCGCCGAAGCAGATATGCAGTACTTTGCAGTCGATACCGCCGGGCCGTGCTGGGAGCACATCCTGCAAACGCGAAAGGTGGGCGTCTACCTTCCCGGCGAGATTACCAACCCTGAATTTGAAATTACCGTCATCGTGGAGTCATCGTGATGGGCAATGAACGAGTCAACAACCTCGCTCTCTCATTCCAGGAGGTTCTTACCGCGATCCTGCGGGTGCGCTTCCAGCGACAGCAGGTTCAGGAATCGGAGAGCTTCCGCACCCAGATGCGACGGTCGCTGCAGTCTGCGATGCAGGATGCGCGGGCGCTGGGCTACCCGAGCGAAACCGTTCAAATGGCTGTTTTCGCTACGGTTGCGTATCTGGACGAAAGCGTGCTGAACCTGCAAAGCCCGGTTTTCGCAGACTGGGCAAGGCGTCCACTGCAGGAAGAGCTGTTCGGCGGTCACCTGGCAGGCGAGGCATTTTTCCGCAACCTTCAGGCGCTGCTGAGTGCACAGGACTCCGCGGAGACTGCCGACACGCTTGAATTGCATTGCCTGTGCCTGCAGATGGGGTACCGTGGCCGCTACGCGCTGGGGGGCAGCGGCGAACTTTACCAGACACTGCGCGCGGCGCGGGAGAAGATCGAGCGCATCAGGGGCGCGGCGCGATTGATGCCCGCGGTGCCGGCTCCGGACGTTCCTCCCACCCGGACCCGCGATCCCTGGACCCGGGCGCTGCTGGTGAGCGCTTGTGTGCTTGCCGGGTTGGTGGTGATCGGGTTCGGTGGATATGAAATTCTTCTCGGCTCCGGAGTTTCCCAGGTGCAGAACGCCGGAGTGACCGTGCAATAGGAGCCTGCCGTGCTGCCAATTCTGCTTTCAATTTTTGTCCTGATTCTCTCGATCGTACTGGCCTGGCTGGTTGGACCGCTGCTGGGCATCGCCGGGACGGCGCTTCTGATTCTCCGCATTCTGCTGGTGCTCATAGGCGCGGCAGTTGCGGGAGTGATCCTCTACTTTTACTTCCGCGACAAACAACGCGATGCGGCGACCATGAGGATGCCGGGGGGCGCGGATCTGGACGCTTTGCTGCGCGATGCGGAAAAGCGGCTGGCGACCGCACAGCGAGCCGGTGCAAAGTCGCTCGAAACACTCCCGCTTCTCTACGTTCTTGGGGAGTTCAACTCAGCCAAGACCACTGCCATCTTGAAATCGGGCTTCGACCCCGAATTGCTGGCCGGCCAGGTTTACCGGGATCAGGACATTGTGGCGACGCCCGTAGCGAATTTCTGGTACACCCAGGCGTCTGTGTTTGTTGAGCCTGGAGACGCGGTGCGCAAGGCTCCGGCGCTTTGGAGCCGTCTGATCCGCAAAACCCGGCCTCGGGCAATCCGTTCGGCGATGGGAAAGCAGGCCCCTGTTCGCGCTGCGGTGGTGTGCGTAAGCAGCGAGCTGTTTCTCGGGCCCAGTGCGCCCGAAGCATCGCTGGCCTCAGCGCGCGCCACCAATCAGATGCTTCGTGAACTGTCGCAGCAACTGGGGACTGAAGTTCCGGTGTATGTGATTCTCACCAAGATGGACCGGTTGCCATACTTCAGCGAGTATGTTCGCAATCTCAGCAACGACGAAGCCTCGCAGCCGCTGGGGATGGCCTTCGGGCGAATTGAAGCCTCGAGCGGCCTTTATGCGGAAAAGGCGATGGGCGAGGTTACATCGGCGCTGGATAAGATTCTGTTTTCGCTGGGAGAATTCCGGCTGGAACTTCTGGGCCGGGAAAACGATGCGGCGAACGTCGATCCGGTCTACGAGTTTCCGCGCGAGCTGCGCAAACTGCGCAACCATCTGGCGGGCTATCTGGTGGAACTGGCGCGGCCGAGCCATCTGAATGCCAACCCGTACCTCCGTGGTTTTTATGCGACGGGTGTCCGTGCGCACCTGGTCCAGGAAGCGGTGGCGGCAGCGGCCCAATCGCCCAAGGCTGAGCCCGCCGGAGCCGGCGCGACCCGCATGTTTACCGTTGAACAGATGCGTTCGGCGGCTGCCGCCCAGGCGCCGCAGGTGGTCTCGCGGAAACAGGCTCAGTGGTGCTTCCTGCCCAGATTGTTCCCCTCCGTCATCTTTGAAGACCGCACTGCTTTGTCTGGCACAAGCAACAGCAAGAGAACCCACCTGCTGCGCCGTACCGTCTTCGCGACGCTCTCGGTGCTGCTGTTTGCGTTTCTGATGTGCCTGACCGTCTCGTGGGTCAACAACTCGCGACTTGAACATGCAGTCATCTCGGCCGCCAATGCGCTGCCGGAGACGACGCAGCCGTCCAACGTGCTGGTTTCGACGCAGAACCTCTCCGCGCTGGAGGAGCTGCGCAGCGCCGTGGCGCGTCTCGAAGGGTACCAGCGCAATGGCCCGCCGCTCATGTATCGCTTCGGTCTTTACCACGGGGACAGCGTTCTTGAAGCGTCGCGGCGACTTTATTTCGATCGCTTTCGGCACCTGCTGCTCGCAAACACGCAGACCAACCTGGTGTCCGCGCTGAACGCGTTGCCGGGAACACCACCGGCCGGAGCCGATTATTCAGCCGCCTACAATCCGCTCAAGGCTTATCTCATCACCACTTCCAACCCGGATAAGAGCACCCCGGACTTTCTGGCGCCAGTGCTGGTGCAGTACTGGGAGAACGGCCAGGTTCCGCAGAGTGATGAACAGAAGCAGCTTGCTGCGCAGCAATTCGAGTTCTATGCTGCCGAACTTGCGCAGAACAATCCTTTCTCCATTGCGCCTGATACCGGGGCGGTGTCGCACGCGCGCACTTATCTTGCCGGATTCGGTGGATTCGAACGCATCTACCAGCAGATGATCACTGCCGCAAACAAAACGGCGCCGTCGATCGATTTCAATCGTCTTTATGCCGGCTCTTCCGGGACCGTGATTGAGCCGCACGTGGTCAATGGAGCCTTCACGCGAAACGGCTACACCTTCATGCAGGACGCGATCCAGCATCCGGATCGCTATTTCAGCGGAGAAGTGTGGGTGCTTGGCGATCAGGCGCCTCCATCGTTGGACCGCGCCACTCTGACGCAGCAACTCACCACGCGATACGTGGGCGACTACCAGACCGAGTGGCGGACCTTCCTGCACTCGGCCGAAGTTGTGAAATACCGCAACCTGGCCGATGCGGGAACCAAGCTGCAGACGCTTTCCAATCCAAGTTCTACGCTGCTGGAACTTCTCTTCACCGCGTCGCACAACACCGCCGTGGCAAATCAGGATATTGCCAAGGAGTTCCAGCCCGCGCAGGCGATCGTATTACCAGACAGCGTGGATAAATTCGTCGGGCCCGGCAATACCAACTACCTCAACGGCCTGCTGGCATTGCAGGCGGCAGTGGCGCAGGTGGCGCAGGACCCCGCGGCTGCAGGGAACCCCGCTGCGATGACCCCGATTGTCACTGCGGCGACTTCAGCACACACAGCGGCCAGCCAGACCGCCCAGGTGTTCAATCTTGACCCGCAGGGGCACGTCGATCAGATGGTTCTGACGTTGATGCAGGAGCCTATTACCTGGGTGGACGATGTGGTGCGCGGAGTGGGACCTCAGCAGGCGAACG
>Ga0335072_10009883_pt1 | contig 13755 bp, 9 predicted proteins | sample Lox_Sample_21_FD_206725 | JGI IMG/M metagenome (GOLD analysis project Ga0335072, IMG submission 206725) | Soil microbial communities from Loxahatchee National Wildlife Refuge, Florida, United States - Lox_Sample_2.1 | ecosystem: Environmental > Terrestrial > Soil > Wetlands | place: USA: Florida...
GCCTGCCGCTTGCCGCCTTTGAGCCAGCGGTAGGAGCCGGGTTTGGCGGCCTCGCGCCGGATGGACCAGACCGTGCCCTTGCAGATCGCTTCCTTGATGGAGGCGCCGGTCCAGCCGCTGACGACCAGGTTGACCGGGCTGTCGTCGAAGTGCGACAGCTGGACGGTGGCGCCGGTGCGGCCCAGGCTGATGCACTGCCCGACGAACGCCTGATTGAGCAGCTGCTCGGGAGTGTGTCCGGCGACCCGGCTGAGCACGGTTTGGGCGGCCTGGGCCCCCAACGGCCCGGCGGCCTGGCAGCTCATCCGCAACGGTTGATCCGACGGCGCGGCGGCATCACCCGCGGCGACGATGCGTTCGTCGTCCACGCTGGTCAGTGTCTCATCGGTGAGCAGCCGGCCCATCGCGTCGGTGGTGAGACCGCTGTGCGCAGCCAGATCCGGCACGGCGAATCCGGCCGTCCACACCGTCGCGGCACTGGCCACCACGGCGCCGTTGGCGAGCACCACGGCGTCCCACTGCACCTCGCCGGCCGGAATGGACTCGAGCACGTTCACGCCCAGCCGGCGCAGTCGCTTGGTCACCGAGCGCCGGCCCCGCGTGCTCAGCGACGGCCCCAGCTGCCCGCCGCAGATCAGGGTCACCGGGCGGCCCTGCTCGGCCAGCTCGGAGGCCGTTTCGATGCCGGTCAGTCCGCCGCCGACCACCGCGACCGGGGCGCTGTAGGGCAGGTCGGCCAGTGCGTAGCGCAGCCGCTTCGCGCCGTCCAGATCGGCCACGGAGTGGGCGAACCGGGCCGCGCCGGGCACCGCGGAAGGTGTCGCTCCAGTGCTGCCGACGGCGTAGATCAGGTAGTCGTAGTCCACTGCGGCCCCTGAAGCGAGGATTACCCGCCGGGCGTCGGCGTCGATGCGCTCGGCGCTGTCCACGACCAGCCGGATCCCGTCGCCGAGCAGCGAGTCGTAGTCGACGGTCGCGGTGCCGGTGTCGGCGGCCAACTGGTGTAGGCGAATTCGCTCGACGAACATCGGGCGCGGGTTCACCAGGGTGATGTCGACGTCCGGACGCTGCCGCAGGTGGTTGGCGGCCAGGGTGCCGGCATATCCGCCGCCGACAACGACGATGTGAATTCTTTGGTCTTCGCGCTCAGTCATCTTGGGCATCTCGGTCTCCTGTTCTTGCGGGCTTGTGACCTTGAGACACCGCAAGTCGCCCAGGCGTGACAATCGGACAGCGGTTTGTGACCCGTCTCACGTCCACCCCGCGCCCCTTTGGGCGAGGCAGCGGCCAACATTCAACGGGGCCGCACCGGATCGTGCATGATACGCTTTTCTATACAGTTCGTGGCCTGCCCCGGGGCCGAAAAAGCGACCCGAACTATCTAAAAAAATGGGGGCCTCTTCGATGCGCACCGGCGTGCATCGGGAGGAGCAGTCTTGAAAGCGAATTCCTGATCGCGCCCTGATTCGCCGGGCGCCCAGAACGGACATGTGCCATCGGAGGACCTCGTGCCACGCAGCCTGGACCTGGTCGTTACCTCCGTGGCCAAGCAGCTGATGGAGGCCACCGCCTCCACGGCCACCCAGGTGACTGAGAACGTCCTTGCGCAGCTCGTCGAACAGATGGGTTTGAGCGGCAGCTTCCTGCGCCACCACGACCACGACATCCGGGCCTCGGTGCTGGTCGCCGAGTGGCCGCCACGGGTCGATGTTCCGGATCCGGACCCGCTGGCCGTCGTGCACTTCACCAGTGCCGATCCGGTGCTCGCGGAGTGCGAGCACGGCCGCAAGCCGGTCGTTATCCGCCCGGACGGCAGCTGGTCTGCCAGCTCGTCCTTCCCGCGCCGGGCGGCCGGAGCCAAGCCGGAGGTGCCACCCTCGGTGGCCGCTGCACCGCTGGTCTCGCACGACGTGACCACCGGGGTGCTGGGCTTCGTCAAGGCCGGCGCCAGGAAGTGGAAGCAAGAAGAGATCAACACGCTCGAGGCAGTCGCTGCCCTGTTTGCGCAGCTTCAGGCTCGTATCGCGGCCGAGGAGAAGCTTCGCTACCTGGCCGAGCACGACGACCTGACCGGCCTCTACAACCGTCGGGCGCTGGTCGCGCATCTGTCCGAACGGCTCGCGTCGGGCAGCCCCGGGCCCGTCGCGGTCCTCTACCTCGACCTCGACCGGCTCAAGCCGATCAACGACTACCTGGGGCACACCGCCGGCGACTGGTTCATCCGCGTCTTCGCCCAACGAATTCGGGTGTGCGCGGGGAATCAGAGCATGATCGCCCGGCTGGGCGGCGACGAGTTCGTGGTGATTCCGGACCAGCCGATGGCGGCCGGGACCGCGGAGTCGTTCGCCCGCCGGCTGGGCACGATGTTGCGCGAGCGGCTGGCGATCGGTGGCCACATGATCACCCGCACGGTCAGCATCGGGCTCGCGGTGGGCATGCCGGGACGCGACAACAGCACCGATCTGTTGCGCCGGGCTGACGAGGCTGTGCTGACGGCCAAGCGCGGCGGCGGCAACCAGGTCGCGCTGTCCACCGACGACATGTCCCTCAAGAGCGCCTTCCGCAACGACATCGAGCTGCATCTGCAGGGCGACATCGACAGCGAAGCGCTGTTGCTGCACTATCTGCCCGAGGTCGACCTGTGGACCGGCGCCATCGTGGCGGCCGAGGCTTTGGTGCGCTGGCGGCACCCGATTTGGGGGCTGCTGCTACCGGATTCGTTCATCGGGGTAGCCGAATCGACGAACCTCGCCGGGGAACTGGGCCGCTGGGTGATGCGCAGCGCCTGCGCCGAATTCAGCCGCTGGCGAGCCAACGGCGTGGGACAGAGCGCCATCCTGCGCATCAATGTCTCACCCGTGCAACTGATTACCCGCGGCTTCGTCCGTACCGTGGCCGACACCATCGAGGAGTTCGGTATCGACGGCGGGTCGGTGTGCCTGGAGATCACCGAGCGCGCGGTGGTGCACGATATCGAAACCACCCGCAAAACTCTCTCGGAGCTCAAGGAAGTCGGCGTTCAGATAGCCATCGACGACTTCGGCACCGGCTATGCGGTCTTGTCGCACCTGAAGTCCCTGCCGGTCGACATGCTCAAGATCGACACCGGCTTCGTGCGCGACCTGGGCACCAACGCCGGCGACCTGGCCATCGTTCGGGCCATCATCGGGCTGGCCGAAGCCTTTGGCCTGCAACTGGTCGCCGAGGGAGTCGAAACACCAGCTGCCGCACTGACTTTGATGCAGCATGGATGCCACCGGGCGCAGGGATTCTTGTTGTCCCGCCCCGTCCCGGGCAACGCCATGGAGGCGTTGTTGGCCGCACGCTGGATGCCGATGCCGTTCCTCGCCGACCGCGAGGCACTGTCGTTAGGCGCGATCTAGCTCCGGTGGCGATGTCTCGTTCATGGAAAAAAGGCGAAAAGGGCACGCTGGCCGTTGTCATGTGCGCGGCACTGGTGCTGAGCGCTTGTCGCGGTCACGCCAATCCGGGACCGCTGTCCGCGATGGTCTTCCCGGCCATACCGCCCGGCGTTCAGGAGATCCCCAACCCGCTGCGCGGCCAGTACGAAGATCAGTTGATTCCGCTTTTCCCCCAAGGCAATCCGGCGCAGCAGCGGTACCCGGCATGGCCCGCGTCATATGACGCCAGCCTGGCCGTGTCGTGGCGGCAGTTACAGCCCACCGATCCGCGCACCCTGCCGCCCGACGCGCCGGACGATCGCAAGTTCGACTTCAGCGTGATCGATGACACGCTGACCAAGCTGGCCGCCCGCAACATGCGGCTGACGCTTCGCGTGTACGCCTACAGCTCAACCGATTCCAACCCGGGCAACACGAACATCGAGATTCCCGACTGGCTGCGTGCCGCTCCCGGCGCCGGCACCGACTACCCCGCGCCGCCGAAGAGTCCCGCCCCCGGGGTGACTCAGGTGGTACCGAACTGGAATGACCCCGCCTACCTGAACGGTTTCACGCAGCTGCTTGCCGCACTCGGCGATCGCTATGACGGCGACGAGCGGCTCGGCGTTTTCGAGTTCTCCGGTTACGGGGACTCGAGCGCGAACCAGCTGACGTATTTGCGCGACGTGCTGGGCGCACCGGGCGCGGCGCCCGACGACAGCGACAAGACGCTGGGGTATTACAGCCAGTTTCGCGACCAGAGCATCACCAAGGCGTCCATTCAGCAACTGGTCGCGGCGAACGTGAACGCGTTCGCCCACACCCAACTGGTGGTCAGCCCGCAAAACCCGGAGATCGTGCGCGAACTCCTGGCCGACGACGTCACCAAAAAGCTCTCCGCGCCGGTGGGCATCCGCGCGGATTGCCTGGGTGATCAGGCGCCGTTGCCGGCATGGGCCGACTCCTCCGACTCGCACTACGTGCGGACCAGCGATGCGGTCGTCAACGCGATCAAGCAGCGGCTGGCCTCGGCGCTGGTGATCAGCCAGTGGTGCGGCTTGCCCAAAGGCGCCGACCCCGCGTCGTACTACGAAAAGGGGCTGCACGACGTCGTCCGCTATCACGTCTCGATGACCTCGAGTGCCAAGTTCGCGGACCGCGATTCGACCTCCGCGATGGACCCGAAGTTGTATCTGCTGTGGGCGCAAGCTAACTCGTCGGCCGGCTACCGGTACTCGGTCGATGCGCGGCAGGGATCGCAGGCGATACAGGGCAAGGTCGCGACCATCGCGGTGGTCTGGACCAACTACGGCTCCGCGGCCGCCACCGAGAATTGGGTGCCGGCCTACAAGCTGGTGGACCCTTCGGGAACGGTGGTTCGGACGGTGCCGGCGACGGTCAACCTCCGGACGCTGGTCCGCGACGACCAAAACGACCGCTTCCGCGTGGTGGCAGACCCGGCGTCATCCACCGAGTCGGTTCACCTGGACCTCACGGGCCTGGCGCCGGGGCACTACACACTGCACGCGGTCGTCGAATGGCAACAGCACAAGCCGGGCGCCTCACACGTGGTGAACTACCCGCCGATGGCGTTGGCCCGCGACGGCCGTGACAGCTCGGGGCTGTACCCGATCGCCACGCTTGATATCTCGCGTGACTCGACGGCGACGGCAACCGGCCGATGAGTGGGCGCCGGCGCTGACCAGTCACAAACCGAAAATTATGCAATAGCGCTTCGGTACATCATTGTAGTACGGTATTGACATACTATGCTTACTTGTAGTATTTGAGTGCAATGGTTTAGTCATGGGCGTCGGGACTCCGCACGGGATACCGCGGTGAGTGCGCGGCCAGGCCGAAGTTCGTCTTGCTCGAGGAGGACATCGTGAAGGTGAAGTCGATCGGGTCGGCCCATGCGGGCACCCTGGCAACCCACGGCGATGGCAATCACGCGATCCTGGGCGCGTGAATCCTTGGCAGCGATGACGAGCTACCCATCAGACGGACACGCGGCTACCACCCGGAGGCAGATTCTGCGGGCTGCCTCGCATCAGTTCGCTCGACGCGCCTACCACGACGTCTGCCTGGATGACATCCTGGCCGAAGCCGAACTGGCCAAGGGCGCAATGTATTTCCATTTCCATTCGAAGTCCGCACTGGCAGTGGCGATCATGGAGGGACAGACCGTCGCCGGGAGCGTCGCGTTGGGAGGTCTGCTTTCCCGAAACCTTTCGGGCCTCGAGACGCTGATCGACTTCTCTTACCTGATCGCCGACCAGGACATCCGGACGGACGGGGTGAGGGCAGGGCTGAATCTGCTCGAGTCGGCCGGCCGGTCGCAGGGGCTGCAGGAGAAGTTATTGGACAGCTGGATCCAAGCCCTCGCTGTGGTCGTCGAGAAAGCCATCGCCGAGGGCGACATCGACAACCGATTCGGTCCACAGGATGTAGGACGCCTCATCGTGTCGCTGCATATGGGTTTGCGGCAGGCCAGCAATCTCGACGAACCGGAGCGCTTCCTGCTTGACCTGGAGAAGAGCTGGGGCCTGGTGCTGACCGGCATCCTGCATCGGCATCGGATCGAGCACTTCCGCGAATTCGTCAGGCGGCGCACTGCACTGGCGATCAGCGCGAGTTGGGCCGACGACAATTGGGGCTGACGCCGCCGACGTCAGGGCTCCGTTTCCCATAACCGCGCAGTCAGGTCCTGGAAAGTCGCGAGCGCGAAATTATCGTCCGCCCGCGTCATTGCCGACCTGCTCATGAAAGCCCGCACGACGGAACCGTCTTTGTGGGCCAATTCGACGACCATATTCGCCAGCGCATGGACGACGGCCAATAGGGAGTCCGAGGACGGGGTCTGACAGAAGATCTGGTCGAACTTCAGCGACAAGACCTCGTCCGGCTCGAAGCCCACCATCTGGGCAAATGCAGTGTTGGTGAACAAGATGCTGCCGTCGTGCGCGATGGCGAGCATGGGAACGGGAATCCGCTCCATCACAACCAGCGCGGGCAACTGCTTCAAGGTCGTCATCGGCGACTGTTGCCGAGTACGTCGTCGGTCCACTAGGCCGAGTATTCCGTATCGCCGTGAGTGCTAGAGATGCTAATTTTCCGGGCTCGCCCACAACTCGGCAGATCACCACTGAATACGCCTGTGCCGCAACGCAGCTGGGCCACTCACTCGCCTTCGACAGGAGGAGGTTGATAGCGGGGGAAAACACCGGAGGGCGGCGGCAGCACCGTGCCGGGGGCGAGCCGCGCGCCGATGGCGGCGAACGAACGCTGATTCTCGTCCTGGCCGAGCAGATCCAGCAGCTTGCCGGCCGACTCCGGCATCACCGGCGCAGCCAGCAGCGCCGCGATGCGGACGGCCTCGCAGGTGACGTAGAGCACGGTGCGAAACCGCACCTGGTCTGCGTCGGACGCGCTCTTGCGCAGCACCCAGGGCTGCTGCGCGGAAAAGTACTTGTTGGCGTCGCCGAGCATCAGCCAGATTGCTTCCAGCGCCAGGTGCATCGCTTGCGCGTCGAAATGGACCCGCACCCGGTCCAGCAAGCCGTCGGCCACCGCCAGCAGTTCGGTGTCGGCCGGGTCGAAGTCGCCTGGGTCGGGGACCACCCCGTCCAGGTTCTTGGCCACCATCGACAGCGACCGTTGGGCCAGGTTGCCCAGCTCGTTGGCCAGGTCGGTGTTGATCCGGGTGACGATGGCCTCGTCGCTGTAGCTGCCGTCCTGGCCGAACGGGATCTCACGCATCAGAAAGTAACGCACCTGATCCACGCCGAAGGTGTCGACCAAGGCGATCGGGTCGACGATGTTGCCCACCGACTTGCTCATCTTCTCGCCGCTGTTGAGCAGGAATCCGTGCGCGAAAACCCTTCGCGGCAGCTCGATTCCGGCTGACATCAAGAACGCCGGCCAGTAGACGGTGTGAAACCTGATGATGTCCTTGCCGATCATGTGCAGATCCGCGGGCCAGAAGCGGCGGAACGACTCCGAATCGGTGTCGGGGAAGCCCACCCCGGTCAGGTAGTTGGTCAGCGCGTCGATCCAGACGTACATGACGTGGCCGGGATGCCCAGGCACCGGCACTCCCCAGTCGAACGAGGTGCGCGAGATGGACAGATCGCGCAGCCCGCCGGAGACGAAGCTGACCACCTCGTTGCGGCGCACCTCGGGAGCGATGAAGTCCGGGTTGGCCTCGTAGTGGGCCAGCAGCTTGTCGGCATACGCCGAGAGCCGGAAGAAGTAGGTCTGCTCCTCGGTCCAGGTCACCGGGGTGCCGGTTTCGACGGCGATCCGGGTTCCGTCGACCTCCGCGGTCTCCGATTCGGCGAAGAACCGCTCGTCGCGCACCGAGTACCAGCCGGAGTAGGTGTCCAGGTAGAAGTCGCCGGCGGCCTCGATCCGGCGCCAGATCTCCTTGGAGGCCTCGTAATGGTCGGCGTCGGTGGTGCGGATGAACCGGTCGAAGGAGATGTTCAATTTCTCCTGCAGGCGCTGGTACACGTCGGAGTTGCGGCGGGCCAGTTCGGGGGTGGTCAGCCCTTCGGCCTCCGCGGCCTGGGCCATCTTGAGGCCGTGCTCGTCGGTCCCGGTCTGGAAGCGCACGTCGAAGCCGTCGAGCCGCTTGAACCGGGCGATGGCGTCGGTGGCGATGTACTCGTAGGCGTGCCCCAGGTGCGGCGCGGCGTTGGGGTAGGTGATGGCGGTGGTGACGTAGTAGGGCCTCATCGAGAGTCCACCTTATTGTGTGCGCGTGGGTTCCAATTCACGACAACGCGAAGCGCCGCCCGCCCCGGAGCCGTTGGCGCCCCTGATCGACGCCCACACGCACCTGGACGCCTGCGGCGCCCGCCCGAATATGGGAGCCGAGGACGTCACCGCCATCATCGACCGGGCCGCCGCCGTCGGTGTCCTCGCGGTGGTGACCATCGCCGACGACCTGGACTCGGCGCGCTGGGTGACCCGGGCCACCGAGTGGGACCCGCGGGTTTTCGCCGCGGTGGCGTTGCACCCGACGCGCGCGAACGCGCTGACCGACCAGGCGCGCGCCGAGATCGAGCGGCTGGCGGCGCATCCGCGGGTGGTGGCCGTCGGCGAGACCGGCATGGACCTGTACTGGCCGGGCCGTCTCGACGGCTGCGCCCCGCCCGACATACAACGTGAGGCCTTCGCCTGGCATATCGATCTGGCCAAGCGGATCGGGAAGCCGCTGATGATCCACAACCGGGAGGCCGATGCGGCGGTGCTCGACGTGCTGGCTGCCGAGGGTGCCCCCGAAACCGTGATCTTCCACTGCTTTTCCTCGGACAGTGCGATGGCCCGCCGCTGCGTGGACGCCGGGTGGCTGCTCAGCCTGTCCGGGACGGTGAGCTTCCGCAACGCGCGGGCCTTGCGCGAGGCCGTTCCGCTGATACCCGTCGAGCAGGTTTTGGTGGAAACGGATGCGCCCTTTCTGACGCCGCATCCCTACCGCGGCGCAGCGAATGAACCGTACTGCCTGCCCTATACCGTTCGCGCCGTCGCTGAGCTGCTGGATCGCCCTCCGGTAGAATTAGCGGAAATTACGACGAGCAATGCTGCTCGGGTCTACGGACCAGGGTTACCGGCCGGATAGTTTTTATCGGCTTTCACGGGCAGAGCGTTTCCGGAGTTGCTCAGCCTTGGCTAATTCGTTACCGTCTTGTGATCATACGGGTGGGCCTCAGGGCCCTTTTTGTCGTTTAGAGCTTGAAAAGGTCGTTGAAGTGGTTGCTGAGGTCGGGGATAGACGCTCGTTAAGTGTTCTGACAACACTGAGTCAAACCCCGTCACCGATGCTGCGGATCCTCGTCGGGGCGATCCTGACTACGCTGGCGTTCGCGGGTGGCTATGCGGTCTCCGCGTGCAAGACGGTGACGTTGACCGTGGACGGAACCGTGATGAAGGTCACGACCATGAGGTCGCGAGTCATCGACATCGTCAAGGAGAACGGCTTCACGGTCGGCGAGCGTGACGACCTGTACCCGTCCGCCGGCGTGCAGGTGCACAACGCCGACAACATCGTGCTGCGGCGCAGCCGGCCCCTGCAGATTTCGCTGGACGGCCAAGATTCCCGGCAGGTTTGGACGACGGCGTCCACCGTCGACGAGGCGCTCGCCCAGCTCGCGATGACCGACACGGCCCCGGCCGCGGCCTCGCGCGGCAGCCGGGTTCCGCTGAGCGGGATGGCGCTGCCGGTCGTGAGCGCCAAGACAGTGCAGATCAACGACGGTGGTGTGGTGCGCACGGTGCACCTGCCGGCACCCAACGTGGGGGGGCTGCTGAACGCGGCCGGCGCACCGCTGCTCGACAGCGACCAGGTGCTGCCCGGCGCGATGGCGCCGATCGTCGACGGCATGCAGATCCAGGTGACCCGCAACCGCATCCAACGGGTCACCGAGCGTGTGCCGTTGCCGCCGAACTCGCGTCGCATCGAGGATCCCGAGCTGAACAGGAGCCGCCAGGTCGTCGAGGACCCGGGCAGCCCGGGCATCCAGGACGTGACGTTCGCGGTGGCCACCGTCAACGGTGTCGAGACCGGCCGGCTGCCCGTCTCCAACGTCGTCGTGACACCGGCCCGCGAAGTGGTGCTGCGGGTCGGGACCAAGCCCGGCACCGACATCCCGCCGATCGCCGACGGATCCATCTGGGACTCCCTCGCCAGCTGCGAGGCCGGCGGAAACTGGGCGATCAACACCGGTAACGGGTTCTACGGCGGCGTGCAGTTCGACCAGAACACTTGGGAGCGCAGCGGCGGCCTGCAATATGCCCCGCGCGCCGACCTGGCCACCCGTGAAGAGCAGATCGCCGTGGCGACGGTGACCCAGCAGCGTCAGGGCTGGGGTGCGTGGCCCGTCTGCAGCGGAAGAGCGGGTCTGCGCTGACGATCCGGCTACTCGGGCGCACCGAGATCAGGCGGCTGGCCAAAGATTTGGAGTTCCGGCCAAGGAAATCGCTCGGCCAGAACTTCGTCCATGACGCCAACACGGTGCGACGCGTGGTGTCGACCTCCGGCGTCGGCAGGTCTGACCATGTCCTGGAAGTCGGACCCGGCCTCGGTTCGCTGACACTGGCCCTGCTGGACCGCGGCGCCACGGTCACCGCCGTCGAGATCGACCCGGTGCTGGCCGAGCGGCTGCCGCAGACCGTAGCGGAGCACTCGCACAGCGAAATACATCGGCTGACGGTGCTGAACCATGACGTCTTGACGCTTCACCGCGGCGATCTGAGCCTCGAGCCGACCGCCGTCGTCGCCAATCTGCCGTACAACGTCGCGGTTCCGGCCTTGTTGCATCTGCTCGCCGAATTCCCGTCCATCCGCACCGTGACGGTGATGGTGCAGGCCGAGGTCGCCGAGCGACTTGCCGCCGAGCCGGGCGGCAAGGAGTACGGCGTGCCCAGCGTCAAGGTGCGTTTCTTCGGACGAGTGCGCCGCTGCGGCATGGTGTCGCCTACGGTGTTCTGGCCGATCCCACGCGTCTACTCCGGACTGGTCCGCATCGATCGGTACCCGAGCTCACCGTGGCCTACCGACGAAGCCTTCCGCCGGCAGGTGTTCGAGTTGGTGGATATCGCGTTCGGCCAGCGGCGCAAGACATCTCGCAACGCGTTTGCCGAGTGGGCCGGCTCGGGCAACGAGTCGGCGAATCGATTGCTGGCCGCCAGCATCGACCCCGCCCGTCGCGGCGAGACGCTGTCCATCGAGGACTTCGTGCGCCTGCTGCGGCGCTCCGCAGACAGCGAGGGCAACCCGGGTGCGGGTGGTGAGGCGGCGCCGCCGCAGGTTTCGGAGCGGGCATCCACTGGTTGACGGACCCGTTAAGGCACCGTCGGCGTTGGCAGCGATAGTCTGCTGCGATGGCTGGCCTCCGAGAAATCGATGTCTGACGGCAACACCGCCGAGTTGTGGGTACCCACCGGGTCGGTAACCGTTCGGGTGCCCGGCAAGGTCAACCTCTACCTGGCCGTCGGCGATCGCCGCGACGACGGCTATCACGACCTGACGACGGTTTTTCACGCCGTCTCGGTGGTCGATGAGGTCACCGTGCGCAACGCCGACGTGCTGTCGCTCGAGCTCGTCGGCGAGGGGGCCGACACGCTGCCCACCGACGAACGCAATCTGGCCTGGAAGGCCGCCGAACTGATGGCCGAACACGTCGGCCGCGCACCCGATGTGTCGATCATGATCGACAAAGCCATTCCGGTGGCCGGCGGCATGGCCGGTGGCAGCGCGGATGCGGCGGCGGTGCTGGTCGCGATGAACTCGCTGTGGGAGCTCGCGTTGCCCCGCCGGGATCTGCGCATGCTTGCCGCACGGCTGGGCAGCGATGTGCCGTTCGCCCTGCACGGCGGCACCGCGTTGGGCACCGGTCGCGGCGAGGAACTGGCAACCGTGTTGTCCCGCAACACCTTTCACTGGGTGCTGGCGTTCGCCGACAGCGGGCTGCTGACGTCGGCCGTGTACGCCGAGTTGGACCGGCTGCGGGCCGCCGGGGATCCGCCCCGGCTGGACGAACCCGGGCCCGTGCTGGCCGCTCTCGCCGCGGGCGATCCCGAGCAGCTGGCACCGCTGCTGGGCAACGAAATGCAGGCGGCCGCGGTCAGCCTGGACCCGGCGCTGCGACGGGCCTTGCGCGCCGGTGTGGAAGCGGGTGCGCTGGCGGGCATCGTGTCCGGCTCGGGACCGACGTGCGCGTTCCTGTGCGCGTCGGACGCGTCGGCGGTCGACGTCGGCGCGCAGCTGTCGGTAGCGGGGGTCTGCCGTACCGTTCGGGTCGCCACCGGCCCGGTGGCCGGTGCTCGCGTGGTCCCGGCACCTATGACTGAGGTGTGAGTTTGCGCTGAACGCGCCGCAGAGTTTGGCAGTTCCTTAAGAGGAGCTTAAGATATCTCCGCGGTCGTGCTCGTTGCGTTATCGCTGTTTCGAGACATAACCGCGCCCTGACTGTCTGCGCGCGCCTGCCACACTGATAGGCCGGGCGGGCGGAGCATGAGAACCCGGACCTTGGGAAAAGTGCCGGAACCGAGGAGTTGGTTGTGAGCAGATTTACCGAGAAGATGTTCCGCAACGCGCGCGAGAGCTCCAAGGGCATGGTGACCGGTGAGCCGCACACCCCGGTGCGCCACACGTGGGGCGAGGTGCACGAGCGGGCGCGCCGGATCGCCGGCGGGTTGGCAGCTGCCGGTATCGGCCACGGCGACGGGGTGGGTGTGCTGGCCGGTGCACCGGTCGAGATCGCTCCGACCGCCCAGGGACTGTGGATGCGCGGCGCCAGCCTGACCATGCTGCATCAGCCGACCCCACGCACCGACTTGGCGATCTGGGCCGAGGACACCACCACCGTCGTCGACATGATCGAGGCGAAGGCGGTCGTCATCTCGGATCCGTTCATGGCGGCCGTGCCGGTGCTGGAGGAGCGCGGCCTCACCGTGGTGACCGTCGAGCAGCTGCTGGCGTCCGATCCGATCGACCCCATCGAGGTCGACGAGGACGACTTGGCGCTGATGCAACTGACGTCCGGATCCACCGGGTCGCCCAAGGCTGTGCAGATCACTCACCGCAACCTGTTCGCCAACCTCGAGGCGATGTACATCAGCGCCGAGTACAACGAAGAGACCGACGTCATGGTCAGCTGGCTGCCGCTGTTCCACGACATGGGCATGATCGGCTTCCTGACCGTGCCGATGTACTTCGGCGGTGAGCTGGTCAAGGTGACCCCGATGGACTTCATGCGGGACACGCTGTTGTGGGCCAAGCTGATCGACAAGTACCGGGGGACGATGACCGCGGCCCCCAACTTCGCCTACGCGCTGTTCGCCAAGCGGCTGCGCAAGCAGGCCAAGCCCGGCCAGTTCGACCTCTCGTCGCTGCGCTTCGCCCTGTCGGGTGCCGAGCCGGTGGAGCCTGCTGACGTCGAGGACCTGGTCGACGCGGGCAAGCCGTTCGGGCTGAACCCCGGAGCGATCCTGCCGGCTTACGGGATGGCCGAGATCACGCTCGCGGTGGCGTTCTCCGAGTGCGGCGCCGGTCTGGTCGTCGACGAGGTGGACACCGACCTGCTGGCCGCGCTGCGGCGTGCGGTGCCCGCCACCAAGGGCAACACCCGCCGGCTGGCGTCGCTGGGGCCGCTGTTGCCGGGCATCGAGGCGCGCATCGTCGACGACGACGGCAACATCCTGCCGCACCGGGGCGTCGGGGTGATCGAACTGCGTAGCGAGTCGGTCAGCCCCGGCTACATCACGATGGGCGGCTTCCTGCCGGCGCAAGACCAGCACGGCTGGTACGACACCGGCGACCTCGGCTATCAGATGGAGAACGGTCACGTCA
>Ga0335072_10009884_pt1 | contig 13754 bp, 9 predicted proteins | sample Lox_Sample_21_FD_206725 | JGI IMG/M metagenome (GOLD analysis project Ga0335072, IMG submission 206725) | Soil microbial communities from Loxahatchee National Wildlife Refuge, Florida, United States - Lox_Sample_2.1 | ecosystem: Environmental > Terrestrial > Soil > Wetlands | place: USA: Florida...
CCTCCGGAGACTCTGCTCCGCTTCCGTGACGGCGATGTTGCAGACGAGTTACCGCAGAAACCTGATTACCTGCAGAGATAACTGAGGTCCGGACCACTTACAACGACATTGTCATTGCTGGCTTTCAGGAACCGACATACTTTACGACATGTGCCGGGTATGTATCCTTCGTAGCCTCCCCAGAGGCGGATGCAACCTGCGCGACCGAACCAGCAAGTTACCTCGGTGACATGGAGATCAAAAGAATGTCTCGTTCCAGTGCTCGCTTTACCTTTGTTCTTGGTTCTCTGGCTGCTTTTGCGGCGAGTTCCTTTGCCGCGTCTACGAGCGGCAAGATCGCGCCCGATCTGGCAGCCTCGTCATCTTCCGGGGCTCAGCCCGTCATCATTCAGTACTACAATCCGCCCTCTCCCCTGGAGACAGGGTTACTCGGCCTGGTGGGCGGTCTGCTCAAGGCGGTTCTAAGCCCGATCAACGCGATCGTTGCCAACCTCGCGCCCGCGCAGTTCAACTCGATCGCTGCCGATCCGAATGTGAAGTACATCTCGCCGGATCGCCCTCTGGCCGCGCGGCAAGCCGGCACCATCATGGGCGCTGAGTTCACTTCCGAACCGATTAATGCACCGACTGTCTGGCAGCAGGGTTATAAGGGGACGAACATCGGCGTCGCTGTGATTGACAGCGGCATCACACCGGTTCCCGATCTTGCCCTCAATCCGGGTCTTCCTTCGCTCAGCACCCTGACGGATCTGCTTGCGTCTTTGGGCGAAGTAGCCCCGGGCGCGACCGGGCGCATCGTCTACAGCCAGAATTTCGTGTCTAACGAAAAAGACGCGCTGGACCACTTCGGACACGGAACGCACGTTGCGGGTCTGATTGCCGGCAACGGCTCCCAGTCTTCGGGCCCACAGAGTTTCCGCACGTTCATGGGGTCTGCACCGAATGCAAATCTGATTAACCTGCGCGTTCTGGACGAAAACGGCGCCGGCACCGACTCCGCGGTGATCGCCGCTATCGGACAGGCGATTGCCCTCAAGAGCAAATACAACATCCGGGTCATCAATCTCTCCCTGGGACGTCCCATTTATGAAAGCTATACACTCGATCCTTTGTGCCAGGCGGTCGAGAAAGCGTGGAAGGCCGGAATCGTAGTTGTTGTGGCAGCGGGAAACGACGGCCGCGATCTGAATCTGAACCCCGAGGGTTACGGGACGATCGACGCGCCGGGCAATGACCCGTATGCTCTGACCGTGGGCGCCATGAATACGATGGAGACTCCGTCGATCCAGGACGACATTATCGCGAGCTACAGCTCAAAAGGGCCTTCGTTCATCGATCACGTTGTGAAGCCCGACGTTGTTGCGCCGGGCAATCTGGTCACCAGCCTGCAGTACGCGCAGGATTCGCTGGCCGTAAACAATCCTTCGTTCTACACGCTGTATTCCTTCTATCTGACCCACGGCGCAGAAGCGCCGTCGCAGAATTACTTTCCGCTGAGCGGCACCAGCATGGCTACCGGTGTCACCAGCGGCGCCATCGCGGATCTGCTGCAGGCCTCGCCGCAGCTGGATCCGGATCAGGTAAAAGCCCTGGTGATGGTCAACTCCGATCGCAGCTATTTCCCCGTGTCCAGCAGCGTCACCGACCAGGGCATCGTGTACAAGGCTAACTACGACATCTTCACGATCGGAGCGGGCTATCTCGATATCGCCAAAACCGTGAGTGCGGCTCTGTCCCATGGTCAACCCGTTCCTTCCGGCACGGCCATGTCCCCGATCGCCGTCTATGACGATGGAAGCGGAGACACCACGGTGGTGACCGATCCGAGCGCGCTCTGGACGTCTTCGGGGATCTGGTCCGCGACCGGCGTTTATGGCAGCCGCGCCTTTCTGTCCTCCGGGAGCGGAAGCACTGCCGTGTGGGGATCAACCGCCCTTTGGGGTAAGAGCGACCCCGACGGCTATACGGCTCTGTGGGGTAAGACGGCGTTGTGGGGCAAGAGCACTCCGCAGGCGGAAACCGCTCTCTGGGGTAAAGACACGACAGACGCGCAGACAGCCCTTTGGGGTAAGTCCGATCCCGGCGACTTCATTGTGTCGGTCCAGTACTGATCCACAACCGGTTGCGGGGTCACGCAGGCAGCCTGCGTGACCCTTCTCTGACATCGCGCTGATAGTGACCACGGTCGGTGACCAGTCTCGACTAGTCCGGGCGACTCGATATCTCGGGCGCATTCCGCTGGCACGCAGGTGGACATGTTTCCACGTTCGAGTACGGCGCCAAGTTTCGCAGCATGCACAAGTACAACAACGCGTACTACATCACGTCTACTTACTCCGGCGCGAGTGCCGGCGTCCCAATGGCGAACTTTCCGAATCAACTGACTCAATCGAACTACTACAACGGTGCGTATAAGGACGGCTACAACGTGTGGTTTGGCCCCGTCCAAAGATACGTCGATCAGCATCCCACCGAATTCACCACTTCCAGCGACAAGGGTGTGGATTCTTCAAATTACGGGCTCGTGGAACACATTCCCGCTTTTTACGTGATGAACACCACCGACTTCGCCCGCGGTGTTCGTCTGGTCGTGGGTCTACGGGCCGAGATCACCACGGACAACGTACACAACCTGGCATTCGATCCTAATGGCAACGCATCGCCTAACAAGTTTTCAGGCTCCTATTATGACCTGCTGCCCAGCGCATCGCTGCGCTTCGACGCCGGCCCCGACAGCTATCTTCGTCTCATCTATGCGCGCGGTGTCTCCCGCCCCGAAGAGTCGGAACTGGCGGAAGATGTGAGCTGGGGCGTCGGTGGAAACGGTGCCTACAAAAACACGGTCGCCTTCGGGAACCCCAACCTCAAGGCTGAAACCGGTGACGATGTCGACGCCCTATACGACCACTATTTCAAGACCTTCGGCGTCTTGTCCGGGGGATATTTCTTCAAGCATCTCGCTCTACCGCCGGTTAGCACCCAAACGGTGCTGAACAACTATCTGCCTCCGGGCGCGCCGGCTTCGGATCAGGGTACTTACCTCGCGACCTACTACATCAACGCAGGGAGCGCCTGGATCAGCGGCGTTGAACTTCAGTACCTGCAGCACTGGACCAATCTGCCCGGCTTCCTTGGCGGCCTCGGCATGAACGCCAACTACAGCTACATAGGTTCCCAGACCAGCGGCATCGCCGGGCGCAGCGACAAGCCGCGCCTGCTGGAGGACGCTCCTGACATCTTCAACATAGGGCCAACTTTTAATCGCGGGCCTCTCGCAATGCAAATGAACATCAACTTCAACGGGGCCAGCATCTACCAGTATCAGTACACGGACGGTGCGCCGGGCGGACTCCGGGGTCCACTCGGAGATTACTACAACTATCCTCATACCCAGGTCGATGCCCAGGGCAGCTATGCTTTTCGCCGCGGTTTCAAGTTGCTCGTCTCGGGACTCAACCTCACCAACGAGGAATTCGGTTTCTACTATGGCAGCCCGAAATACGATACTCAGCGTGAGTTTTATCACCCCACATACTCCTTCGGCGTCAGCTGGACGCCTCAAAGGTAGTGCGGCGATACGTAACCCACTTCATGAGCACGGTGAAGATGAGTCTGGCTGAGAATCAATTTTTCGAGGCGCCTTCAGGAAGGATTCAGCGACGAGGTATAGAGTGATTCGTTGCCTGCCACTCTTGATTCGGAGGACGATTGTGCGCTCTCGCATATTTAGCTTTTCCAGCATCGCTGCAACCCTGATCTGTATGCTACCGTTGGCCGCTCATGCCCAGTGGCAGGTCTCCAATACCTTTCATCCCGGTGGCGATGGCGGCTGGGATTATGTCACGGTGGACGCGCCGAACCATCGCCTCTTCGTCACGCGTGCCACCCACACTCAGGCCATCGACACAATAACCGGCAAAGTACTGGCCGACATCCCTGGCCAGATCCGCTCCCACGGCGTCGCGCTCGTGCCGAAGCTCAATCGTGGATTCATCACTGACGGCGGCGGCAAAGGCGCTATCATCGTCTTCAATCTGAAGACCTACGCTATCCTCGGCAGCATCCAAACTGTCCCTGACTCCGATGGCATCATCTACGACGAATCCATGAATCGCGTCATCGCCGTCTCCGGTGACGGCAATTCGGCGATGGCCTTCAATCCCGATATCAATCTGCAATCCGGCCACGTCGATCAGATCGCCCTCGGTGGCGCGCCGGAATTTCTCGCCTCCGACGGCAGCAAAGCGTACATCAATCTCGAGGACAAGGATCTTGTAGCCGTCGTTGATCTCAATTCCGGCAAAGTCATCGCGCGCTGGCCCGTCGCCCCCGGGGGCCACCCCGTGGGCATGGCCATCGATCGCGCCCACCACCGCCTCTTCATCGGCTGCCGCAATCCGCAAGAGATGATCGTCATGAATACCGAAACCGGCAAAGTCGAAGCCAGTCTCCCCATCGGCGCCGGGGTCGACGCTGCCCGCTATTTCGACGGACAGGCTTTCGCCAGTTGCCGCGACGGATCGCTCACCGTCATCGGCGAGAAGGACGGCCAATTCTCCGTGGAGCAGACCGTCAAAACCGCTGACGGAGCCCGCACCATGGGCCTCGACCGGGAAACCAAAACCATCTTCCTGCCGACGGCGCAGATGGAACCTGCTGCCCCTGGCCATCGGCCCCAACCCAAACCCGGCAGTTTTGAAATCGTAGTCGTCAGCAAGCAATAGGACGGACAGCGCTTGTCGTTGGCGGGCGGCCGACGGACGGGCGCCCGCAGACCTGCGAGACCTGAACCGCATTCCGCGCACACATCGCCGGCTGTGTCGCCATTTCTCTTCGGTGAAGGAATCGTCATGGTCTAAAGGCGTAGGCATACCAAGGGTCCGTTGCCGAGGTCTAATCGGAAGAGAATCGTGCGCCGGCCATCGCAGCGTTCGAACGTTTCGGAGTTTATGGACCGCATCGCTGTCTGCCTTGCTTTTGTTTTCGTCCTTACATCTCTGCCGGTCGTAGCCCAAACGACTATACCGGCAGGTGTTCCCCTGCGCCTGCAGGTCGATCATCGCTATCGCGTGCACGCCGGCCGACACATGGAAGGGCACCTGATCGCCTCCGTCTACAGCGTGGACCACAGAATCATTCCGGCCAATACCCTCATCACGGGAACAATTCTGGGGATGCGCCGCCAGCGGCAGGCGAGCCGCGTTCGTGCCCTGCTTAACGGTCAGTTCACGCCGCCCGCCGTGCCGGCGGTGGAGTTCGATTCGCTCCAACTTTCCAGTGGCACCGTAATCCCCATTCAAACCGCCGCTACCCAACGCGACGCCACGGTCGTCACCATGCGCACCGGTGAAAAGAAACCCGGGCTTCGCCAGCAGGCTCGCGACATGATCGTCGCGCGCGAACGTGAAGTCATCGAGACGCTCCACCATCCCGACATTGGAGATCGCATCGAGAAATGGTTTTACGCTCAGCTTCCCTGGAGTCCGCCGATAATCTGGAATGGGACCCAGTACGACGTAGAGTTGACCGCGCCCGTTACCATTCCCGGATCTGCGCCCGCGCCTCTGCCGCAGGCGCAGATCGACGGCGCTCCCATCGGCGTGGTCGAAGCTCGTCTGACCACTCCCCTCGATTCCGCAACTGACCGTCACGGCGCATCTGTCACTGCAATCCTCACTCGTCCGTTGCTTACGCCTGACGGCAAGCACGTTCTTTTTCCCGAAGGCGCCCAAATGCACGGTTTGGTGACCCTTGCCCAGCCTGCGCGCTGGTTCGCCCGCAACGGATGCCTCCGCTTCACCTTCCGCAGTATCGACAACCCAGGGAGCAAAGAGGTCGCCAAAATTCACGGCCAGCTCGCCGCCGCCGAGTCCTCCTCGAAGGAAAAGGTAAAAATCAACAACGAGGGTACCGCTGCATCCAACTCCGGCCCAGGCAAATACCTTGCTCCCATTGCCCTTGGGGTCATGGCTACTTCCGCTTTCGACGAGGACGCCACCTCGAATCCGGTTCACAGCGGGGTGGACAGCAATGGATTCGGTTTCGCCGCCCGTGTTCTGGTCATGGCTTCGGCAAACCCAGTTCTGCTGCGGAGTTTTGCGCTCTTTGCCGTTTCAAAGTCTGTGTACTACCGCTGGGTCGCGAAAGGCCACGAGATCCGGTTCCCCAGGGACACACGTATCCAGATCCTGCTCAACCAGCGCTAAGCGTTGAACGAGGAACGGCAATCCCTGGGTTGAGTCGTCTCAATTTGGATTATTAAACGCGGGTTTTGAACCGTACTGCCTAACTCTCCAGCCAGAGTCACGTTAGAGAAAGGATGCTCCCAGAATTAACGGGTGTCCGGTTCTGTCACGAGCTTCAGCGTTCTTCGAGACCCTGGATATAACGCTCGCGAATGACTGCCAGTTGCCATGTCGGGGGGCGAGTCCGGATTCCTTATCGAGAAAGAATTGCACTTCCGTCACGCACCGAGGGATTCGAAGTGAATACAGTGCAATTCATAAATCGATAGTGAGCCATTGGCGGCTGCCAGAGACAGCGGACCTGATGTCGATGCGCAATCGATCGCTTGTCCTTGTATTTGTACTGCACAAAGCGGGCAACACCCTGTCGCCCGCAGCATTGCCAGATGCCGTGAATCCAGAACTTCCTGTCTGAATATGTTTTAAAACCTCTGCCTGAAAACAACATTAAGGAGTTTGAATGCCGGTCCCAGGATGGCATTACTGGCAATGTCATCCCAGTCGGCAACCAGAACGAGATTGAGGCACAATGAGCTGGGGAGTACAAGACATTATGCGGACATTGGTGTGGAAGATGAGCATCGACTCGCCGAGAATATTGCGGCAGCGCTGCGTGAGAATGCCGGTGTTGCGGTGGACGTGGTCCATGATGGCCGGGAAGCGATTGATTTCGGCCAGCACCAGATTTATGACCTGATTGTTCTCGATCTGATGCTGCCTGGAATAGATGGATTGGGTGTGTTGAAGGGAGTCCGGGCGCGCGGCCAGACGGCACCTGTCCTTGTCCTTACTGCGCTAGCGGAGAAAGCGTCTGTCATCCAACTTCTGAATGCAGGAGCGGATGATTACCTGGCCAAGCCTTTCGATCTTGGCGAATTCCTCGCCCGCGCGAAGGCGCTGATCCGCCGAGGCAACGGTATCAGCAACCCTCTTATTCGAATTGGCGACCTGGCCATTGATTCCGTAGAGCAGACGGTCACCCGGCAGGGCAACATCATCGATCTTTCTCCGACGGAATACCGGATCCTCGAATTTCTGAGCCATCGGCCACGCTCGATCATCTCGAAACAAAAACTGCTTGAGCATCTCTACGACTTTAACTGGGAGCATCACTCGAACGTCATCGAAGCTCACGTATCTAATCTCCGCAGGAAGCTAAACCGCGGAACAGGCTCTATGTGGATTGAGACATTTCGCGGAAGAGGTTACCGGCTCCTTGCCGATGGACGGAGCATCTCGTAATGAAGCGCTACTCCTTACGACGCAGGCTGACCGCTGCCATTCTGTTCCTCCAGTGCGCCCTGACGTTCACTATTACCGGTGTCACCCTTCTGAACGCAAGACAGGAACAGATCAGAGCTTTCGATGTCATGTTGCGAGGCCGCGCCGATTCGCTGCTCGGTGCTGTTCAGGATGCCGAAGACGCAGCCGACACCGTCAAAGTGGATCCGCGCGCGCTCGACCTCCCCGCGGAGGACCTGTGGGAAGTAATCGACAGCAGCGGGAAAATCCTCGCACATTCTTCGAAATGGTCGGTTCATGTGCAGCAATACTTCGATGACATCAACCAGCCCAGAACCTTTCGAGACGACGGCCATCCCTTCCGCGGTCTGACGTTGCACGGCATCCGGCAAGTGGATGCGGACGATGACAGCCCTGGGATTTCCAGACCGGTGCAGATTCTTTATGCGGCATCGCTGCACCCAATTCACCATGCGATGGAAAGAACGGAACGCGTCCTGCTTCTTTCCAACACGGCTCTGCTGCTTCTCACCGGATTATTTGTCATGCTCCTGCTGCGACGCGGACTGGCGCCCCTCGATGAACTGGTCGGGGCAGCAGCAGAAATCACCCCTTCCAATCCGGAGTTCAGAGCACCCGATGCCGCAACTCGCGTCACAGAACTTTCCGTCCTGGCGAGTGCACTCCATTCCGCAACCCATCGATTGAAAAAGGCCTTTCGTCAGCAGGAGGTCTTTGTTCATGACGCGGCACATGAGCTGAAGACGGCCGTCACGATCGTGAAGTCGTCGCTGCAGCTTCTCCAGTCTCGTCCGCGCACTATCCCAGAGTATGCGGATGGTCTGCGCGCCTGCCTTTCCGATTGCAGCCGCATGGAAGATCTGGTGCAACGAATGTTGCTGCCGGCCCGGTTTGAGCAAGGGCCCGCCGAACGAGATGTTTCGAATTTGAGCGAAGATGTTCAGGAAGTCGCAACCCAACTTGAGACAGTTGCACAACTGAGGCGGGTCAGGTTGCGCATAGAGGCACGCGCGCCTGCATGGGTCCGGCTTTCAGCGGAGGCGTCCGCGTCACTCGTATCGGGTCTAACGCTGAATGCTCTGCAGCATACTCCGGAAAATGGCAACGTTGAAATCGCCGTAGCGAATGTTGGTGATTCGATTCAGCTGCGTGTGCGCGATACCGGCAGCGGAATTCCTCCCGATGAATTGCCGCACATCTTTGATCGGTTCTATCGCGGAGACTCCTCGCGTGCTCGCAGCAGCGGCGGCACAGGTCTTGGGCTTTCAATCTGCAAAGCGATTGTGGAATCCTGCGGCGGTGTGATCACCGTTCAGAGTGCGCCCAGTTTGGGAACGACAGTCCAGGTCCAGCTTCCCTGCGCACCTACGGCAGACGTTGAGGCCAATCAATTACAGCCGGGTGAAAAGCGAAGAAGCCTGTCTCTCCTCGCCGATCACGAACCCGCACTGAATCATGACTGGACCACCCTGGTCGGAGCACCCGGCGAATGTCGCGGAACTGAGAATGAGGGTGATCGACAGATCAGCAAAGATGAGCGTGATGCGGAGCCGGAAGCATAAGGTGCTCCTCCAGCGGCGGAGAAGGCTTCCTTCCCTTAAGCTTACATTCAGTTTTGCGGACTATAACTGCATCATTGATGTGGTTGCGACAAACAGAACCTGACATCGCAGTATGTAAAGCGCTGTGAATGCTCGGCTGCCTGACACCGCCGTGCAGCGTAGTCGCGTGCCGCGAGTCTTCCCTGACTAACGGGCAACGGCCAGTGTTCTTATACCGGGAACAACGGATCGCCGGCCGCGCGGCCGATTGTGAAATAAGAGAGCGCATCACGTTTTCGCGCAGGGGGATTGTGCAGCTGTGGCCGATCTCAGCTGGCCTTTTGCGCTTTACCGGCAGATGACACTGCTCCAGGCGTTGCGACGTAAATAGGCCGCCAGAAAGGAGAACGCCACGGACATGCGACTTCTTGTAGTGGACGATGACGATATTATCCGCAACTTTCTTTTACGGGCGCTGATGGAGTCAGGCTTTGCAGTAGACGCCACTTCGCTGGCACTCGAGGCGGAGAAGTTGGCGCTGGAGCGCGTGCATGATGCGCTCATCGTGGATTTAATCCTGCCGGATATGAATGGGTTGGAATTGATTCGAAGACTGAGGGTGCAGGGAGTGAATTCACCGATATTGATTTTGTCGGCACGCCGTACTGTGGATGAGAGGATCCTTGGTCTTGAGGCGGGTGCGGACGATTACCTTACGAAACCATTCGCCGTGATAGAGTTGCTGGCCCGCGTGCGAGCGTTGTTGCGGCGGAGCACGCCGAACCAGCCACAACCGACGCGGCTGCGGGTCGGCGAGTTAGAACTGAATCTTTTGCGTCGAGAAGCATCCCGATGCGGGATCGAGATTCAACTGACACAACAGGAGTTTGGGCTGCTGGAATATCTATGCAGGAATGCGGGACGCATCGTGACGCGCGCTATGATTCTGGAGCACGTATGGAACCCGCAGTGCACCGGATCTGTGAGTCTAGTGGATGTGCATATTCACCGGCTGCGGAACAAGGTCGACAAGGGCGCTCAGAGGAAGCTGATCCGAACAATCCGCGGCGTTGGTTATTCCCTTTTCGAATAGGTGCCCCGCTGTTCGCTGCCGGCAATCAATCGTTTCCAATGGGGGCAGTCTCGGAACCACGTCCCCTGCTATCAGGAACGTGTCTGCTCGGTCATCCAGTCCGTACTTACAGTAGATACATCACTGTGCCGGGTCTGTTGTCACGCCGACAATGACCGGTCACGTCGACGGGCATTATGGAAAGCCGATTGGGCATCTCCGATCTGAAGGACGTGCGCTTGTCTTTCAAGCGGGTGCTTCTGGGCGCGCGAAGAGCGGGGACCACGGTATCGCCGGTGACGCGATAACGATGCAAAGCGGCCCGCAGGTGAGCGTGCATCGCTTCCCTCGCAATCTCGGGTTTGCGGCGTCTAATCGCATCGAAGATGGCAACGTGTTCCTTATGCGACCGCGGAATGGCATTGGGCGGCAGCAGCACCTTCGAAAGGGCGCGCTCGAGTAGAAACTCCGAGCCGGGCCATCCTGGCCTGGCATCGATGCTCTCCTGCTTCCTTCTACTTCTATTCGGGAAAGGTCTCCGTCGACATTCGAATCGATGCGAGCTGAGAAGCTGTAATGGCATAGGGATATGTGACTTCGGCAATTGCATTCCTGAGTCCTCCGCTTTTTCGCCGTTCGTGAAAGGGATAATCACGGAATCCGCGGAAAGTGCCTGAACCTCTGGGCGCCGCTTTACGCATTGTGTTTCCGGAGTTGATCGGCGAAAGTTCGAACAGATCCATATCGAGCGTCTCGAAAAGAGATCGCGTGTCCAATGCCAAAACGACGCGCCCGGTTGTCGGCGCATGTTTTGCCCCAATGTGTCTGATAACTCGCTCCTGTGTTGGCCACAGAAAAACCCTGCCGTTCAACGATTCACACCACTCTTGAGGAGTAAGGTCCGTGAGACATTTGGCAAGCGCCGAGGCATTCATGGGGGCCTGGTCGTTAATCAGGAACTCACCGTGGATTGGATGAAAGATCGAAATCGATTTCGGACGCTGATGATTCTCAATACGGGAACGGGGCTCGGCTTCAATCTCACACAAATCAAGTAGCGCCGTTGTGCTGAGAAGTCCGTGGCGCATGATCTGTTCCACGTCTCGCGCCAGCGAAACGTGGAACAAGACCGGGTAGGCGTTTTCGAATTCTGCTTGACTGATCGGCATGCTTAACCAGCCTGCTGCCTGGCGGTGCGCCTGCGCTTGAGCAAGAAGTTACGAGCCCTGCTGTTGAGGCTGCCTTCTATCTCAGAAGAAGAGGAGTAATCGCGCCCATGCTCATCGCTAAAAACCAAAGAGCCGGGGCTGGGGTTCCAATGGGTCGCAGACGGCGCAGTTCCCTGGCGGCCGTTCTCGGGTCCAGCATCTGTTTGTTCTTATAGGCCTGTTCCAGTCCGTAAAATATGACAGCTGTGCTAGCGCCGTATATTAGATGACCGAACAGAGAAGGAAGCAGAGCGGACACAGCGCTGATCCTCCAGTCGATCTCCCCGGTGAGCAGCAGTGGAAGCAGGGTCAATGGTCCTGCGTACCACCAGATCAGCCCGAACACCCATCCCCATCCCGCGGCCATGGAGAGATTGGACGCTTCATCGCGGAATAATATGCCGTAGCTCATTCCAATCAGCGTGCTGACGAGAAGATGAACAAGCAGGCCGGCGAACGTCGACAAGTGGGTGTCCACTCCGATGACGGTCGGCAAAACGTGCGCTGCAAACATCAAAGGGCTGGAGATGAGACCTCCGGCGAGGCCCGCGCCAGCCCCCCATTGGAGAGAACGGAATAGGCGGAAGCCCAAACCCTCCGGCTCTCGATTGAGCGGATCGGATTGAATGAACAGCCGGATCCACACCCGATCAAACGTCGCATAGACAACGCCGAGGATGAGCCCGTAAAGAATATGACCTACCAGCGCTCCGAAGTATGGCCTCGCCGCACCGGCAGACCAGTTCAGTGGCATCCGCTGGGCCAGCGGAAAAAGCGTGAGCGGTCCCGCGAACCACCAGAACACGGCGTAACCCAGTCCCCACCCCATACAGGAGCCATAGCCGCCAACGTCGCACTGGAAGAGCAGGCCAAAGGTCCCGCCTATGATGGCGGCAACGCAGAACTGCAAAAGCACCCTGACTGCCAGCGAATGGATCTCGCTGAGACCGGCGAGCAAGGGAAAGAAGCCGCCTTCCAGCATCCAATACCCGAAGATCAGCCCGCCAACTATACCTGCCAAACCACCGCAAACGATTGCTCGACTCAAACGAAAGCTCGGCCTGGAAGTGTCCCGGCGGAGTCCTCCGCGAATGCCCAGAGCCAATCCAGTAGGGCATCCCAGGCACAACAGATAAGCGGCCAAGTCCGGGAAGCGCCCGCGGGCCTCCTCCAGCATTACGCCTGCATCGTGCGAACCGACTTTCATCATGCTTATGGTCACGGCCAGAAACCATAAAAGCAGCGCGCTGCTGAGTCCCCAAACGAGCCCTGCACCGGCACTGGAAGCGCGATTCGAGAACATCAAGCCGGAGATCAGTCCGAATGCAGCGCCGAGCAACGCGGCGTGGACCAGGGAGGTGTGAAGCGCGCTGCCGAGAAGGAGGTCTCCCACAATTCCCGGAGCGATTCCCCAGGGCGCGTCAGTCCATATCCGGTAGATTTCGGGCTTTTGTTCAGTTTTGGCGGATGTCGGCTGGATTGGCGCCATGGTTGTTCCTTCCTCCAAGCTCGATAGTCTGAATGATGTCGCGAGGAAAAAACAGCTCCAGCGTCCATGCCAGCAGCACGCGAGTCTTACGCTCGATTCCGGGCAGCTTCGAGAGATAAATACCGCGCCACAGGAACCAGGCGAGGAGACCGGAGAAGCGAAGCGACCGGTTTTGCGCAAACGGAATTCTTAATTCGGCACAGGCCGTCTGGTGACCGACCACGCAAAGAGCACCCAGAGAATTGAAATGAAATGGACTCGCAGCGGCTCCTCGTAAAGCTGCGGCGATATTATTAGCCACAAGTGCAGCCTCGCGGAGCGCAAATTGGGCGGTTGGCGGACATGGCATGCCCGTCTTACCATCGGTCACTACGGCACAGTCGCCAAGCGCCCACACCCCTGGAAGCGTCGGGACCGCAAGCGTGCTGTCGACCTGGATTGCTCCGCGCGCATTAGTCGGCATGGCGAGCGTCTTAATGAGCGGATTAGGAGCGGTTCCGGCCGTCCATACCAGGGTTTCTGTCGCGATCTTTCCGTCGCTCAGACTCACGAGCCCGGGTTGAGCATCAACAAGCCTTTCGCCAAGACGGAATGCTACCCCGCGCTGCTTCATCTTTTCCAGAGCGTAGACGGCCAAAGTCTCACTCAACTCGGGCAAGATCCGATCCCGTGAGTGAACCAGGGCGACACACAACTCGTTCGAATCGAGGTTGCGATAATCGGGGAGGATACCACGCGCGAAATCGTTGAGCGCGCCGGCCAATTCCACACCAGCAAATCCACCACCCGCAATAACGAAGGTGAGCAGTCGCCGCCGGTTTTCAGGGTCTGTTTCCCGGTCCGCCCTCTCAAACATCTCGATGACGTGGTTTCGAATCCGAATTGCATCGAGCAGTGTTTTGAAGTCGAGCGCCAGCTTCTCCACATTGGTCAGAT
>Ga0335072_10009885_pt1 | contig 13754 bp, 10 predicted proteins | sample Lox_Sample_21_FD_206725 | JGI IMG/M metagenome (GOLD analysis project Ga0335072, IMG submission 206725) | Soil microbial communities from Loxahatchee National Wildlife Refuge, Florida, United States - Lox_Sample_2.1 | ecosystem: Environmental > Terrestrial > Soil > Wetlands | place: USA...
ACTCGCAAATCATCGCCGCGCCCGTCATTTCGCACCAGGTGCGGGAGCGCTTTCAGGAAGCGCTGCGCCACTATGACGATTTTGGCTGCTGCATTTTCTGCCAGATGATCGAAGAGGAGCTGCACGAACAAAAACGTATTGTGCTGGAGAGCGAGCATTTCGTCGCCGCCGAGCCGTTCGCTTCGCCCTCGCCATTTTTCACTCACATCTATCCGCGCCGTCACATGGCCAGCTTCGGCGACATCAGCTCGAGCGAAATGAGCGAACTCGGCCGCGTGCTGCGCACCGTTCTGGCCAAGCTCTACGTTGGCCTCGCCGATCCGGATTTCAATTTCACCCTCCGCACCGCACCCGCCGAGTGCGTGGGCGTGCGTTATTTCCACTGGTACATGAGCATCATTCCGCGCCTGACCCGGACCGCCGGATTCGAACTTGGCTCGGGAATGTTCATCAACACCGTGATCCCGGAAGAGGCTGCGGATTTCCTGCGAAACGTCCAGGTCGAAGCCGCCGTCGGCGCGCACTGAGACCTTCCTGAGGGGCGATTTCCAGCAGAGTTCTAACTTTCGCTAAACCGCGAAGGCGCGCGAAGAGCGCCAAGGTGATTTCCTTTCCGGCCCTTGCGCCCTTTGCGGTTAATCTCGTTCAAGTTCGTTGACTTGCTGCTCGTATCCTCCATAAGATGCTTGCGAAAAATTTCCACCACACCTTCACGGATACAGGGACCCCATGACCTTCACTCGCCGCCAACTTCTGCAAGGAATGTCGGCTGTCAGCGCCGCCGCCGTCGCATCCAAAGCTCACGCCTTACCTTCGCGCTCTGAAACATCTGCGCCCTTCGAAAAATCCGAAGCCATCCCCTGGCCGCGTCCGCAGGGCAGTCCGGTGACCGAAAGTCTGCGGCCCGTGATCGAGAGCTCCCGCGACGTCCGCACGCACTACGAGAAGATCCGCGAGGTCGCTTCCTGGATGGCCTACGAAGAATTGCCCCTGCCCAACCTCGCTATCCCTTTCGGCCTGGAGAAGACACCCGACGTGGCCATGGACTTCATCATGGTGGCCAACACCATCGACACCGCGTTCACCGATTTCAAAACGCACGTGAAATTTCAGATCGACTACGCGGGCGAGCATCTTTCGGATTCCGAAGCCATGTTCGGCTGTCTCAAGCGCGCCATGGACAGCGGCATTCCGGTGCTCGATGGAAAATTCCTGGCGAAGATCACGCGCGCCGACATGGAAAAAATCTTCGCGGGCAACATCGAAATGCCCATGCTCGACGAGAAGACGGAGTTATTCCGGCAGGTGGGCGCGGTGCTGGCCGCGAAATACGATGGCCGCTATTACAACTTCATCCGCTCCTGCTCGCCCCGCCTTTACGACAATGGCAAGGGGCTGGTGGAGCGTCTCGCCGCTGAGTTCCCCCGCTACAACGACGTCAGCCAGTATGACGGCCATGAAATCAAGTTTTACAAGCTCACACAGCTTGGCTACTGGCAAATCTATGCGGGATTGGGCCCCGCCGGGGCGTTCAAGCTGGAAGATCCCGAGAAGATGACCGCCTTCGCCGACTACATCGTTCCGGTGGCACTACGTGTGATGGGGATGACGAGCTATTCACCGGAGCTTGAGCACGCCATCAACAGCTATCAGTTGATTCCACGCGACAGCCGGCAGGAAATCGAGATTCGCGCCCATTGCCTCTACGCCACGGCGCTGCTCACGGACGAGATCAACCGCATTCGCGCCGCGGATCAGCAGAAAGATGTTCAGCAGGGCAACATTCCGCAAATCATTATTCCGCAAATCGATGCCCGCCTGTGGACGCACTACCACACGACGTGGTGGCCGCATCACCTGACGCGCACAATCATGTACTAACGCGCAGGGGCACTGGCGTTCGACGTTCTCGCTTTGGAGCGCCACCCGAGCCTTCAAGCATACTTCCAACCGCCGACTACAAATCAGTTTGGCGGTTTACCGGGATCGATCTTAATCTCGGGCTTATAGCACTCCATGTGAACTTCGCTGCCGTCCTCGAGAAGAACGGAGGGACGTTGCCAGCTCTCGATAGGACGATTACAAATGATACAGATCACCTTCCGAGTCTCTTCCCGCACTGAAGGGACTCCTTTCTCACGTGCATGATTTATACCAGCTACTGGCAACAGCGTTGGTTACAACTTAAGAACAAGACCAGGATTTTTTTCGGACCATGTTTTGGAGATATGGCCTACACAGCCTGCGGCCAGGGCTCAATGCCGCTTTCCTCGTCACGGGCCATACCTTGGGGGATGGGAATCGTTACCAACACCCGCGTTCCACTGTCTCCGGAATGAATATGCAACTCGCCCTGAAATTGGCGCAGGCGCTCGCGCATGCCGCGAATTCCCATGCCCGAGCCAGTGGTCTCAATGGCAGCCAGGCGTTCAGGGGAGATGCCTTTGCCCTGATCCTCAATCTGAATCGTGACCCAGCCTGCGTTGCGGGCAATGCCGATGGAACCGGTTTTGCTGCCCGAATGACGGTGAATGTTGGTCAAGGATTCCTGCACCAGCCGGAAGATGACTAACTCCAGCTCGCGGGGCAGACGGCCGAAGTCTTCCGGGATATCGAGCTCGATGGTGATGCCACTGCGCTCTGCGACGCCCTGTACATACCAGTTGAGGGCGGAAAACAGGCCCGTCTCGTCGAGCAGCGGCGGGTGCAGCAGATAGGAAGTGGTGCGGATTTCTTTATGCAATTGTTGTACGAGTTCCTGCGCGGCTTCGACCTCTTTCACCAACGGCGGCGAGACGCTGCGTGCCTGATCTGACAGGTTGGCCAGATCGATGCTGAGCGCGGCGAGCAATTGTCCGGCGCTGTCATGCAGGTCACGGGCGATGCGCCGGCGCTCCTGGTCCTGCACCTGCAGCAGGCGGCCGGAAAGTTCGCGCAGGCTTTCGTACATGCGCAAAATTTCTCCGTTGCGCTGCTGCAATTCGGAAGTCCGCGCCTGAATCTGGCGTTCCAGGCTTTCGGCCAAGTCGCGGTAGCGCGCTTCGCTCAGCTGCACCGCTTCCTGCGTCAGCTTCCGCGCGGTGATGTCGCGCACCACGGTGTAGGCGAGTTGCTGACCATCCGTCAGCAACACGGAGCTGAACTCGCCGATGAACCTTGAGGCGTCCTTGCGAACGAAAGTCATCTCGCCGGAGACGCGTCCGGTGCGCGCACGATCGGCGATCCAGTTGTTCAGCGCCTCCTCGGACATATCCATGAAGTCGGTGCGGCGGGCACGCTTGAACTCTTCCTCGGTCATGCCGAACAGTTCGCAAGCCGCGGGATTCGCTGCGATCACCATGCCGGGAGAGGACAAATAGATTGCGTCCAGCGAATTGGTGAACAGCAGACGGAATTTGGCCTCGCTCTCTTCCAGAGCTTTCTGGATTCGCTTCTGCGGCGTGAGATCGAAGCACACGCAGCTCAGGCCTATCACTCTGCCTTCGGCGTCGCGCTCGGGATCCATGTTGACGTGAAAGGAGCGCAGCTCGCCGTTGACCTGCACACTCATTTCGCCCTGGAAACTTTTCCCCGTGCGCAAAACTTCGGCTTTGATCGATTCCGAGTGCTCGGCGTCCTCGCGGCGTTCCAGGATTTCGGCATCGCGCTTGCCGATCATTTCCGCGGGAGCGGGACCGACCACCGGGTTGTAAACCCACTTGTAGCGCAGATCGAGTCCGGCGGTGAAGACGGTGATGGGAGTGCCGCGCAGGGCAAGCTCGAAACGCTCCGTAGCGATGCGGCGCTCTTCCTCGCTTTTGCGGAGGGCGTCTTCCGTGCGTTTTCTTTCGGTGATGTCCGTGGCGATGCCGCTCATGCGCACCGGCTTGCCCAAGCCGTCGAAATAAACGCGGCCGTGGGAATTCGCCCAGTGCAGGCTGCCATCGCGCCACACGATGCGCATCTCCACGTCGTATTCTTCCAGCTCTCCGCGCAGTGCCGCTTGCACAGCTTCGTCGATCCGCGCGCGGTCCTCGGGATAAACGGCTTCCAGGAAGCGCTCGTAGGTCATTGCCGTCCTCGGGGGCAGCCCGAAGATTTCCAGGCAGCGATCCGACCAGATGAGTTCATTCTCTTTGGACGAGAGCGAATCTCGGCTAGTGATTTGCCAATCCCAGGTGCCAAGGCGCGCCGCTTCCACCGCAAGCGAGAGACGCTCGTTGATGACCTGCAGCTCATCCTGCACTTGGCTCTCTTTTGTCATGCCATTCTTCACTATGCGCTGATGGATAGACTTCAGCGCTACAAGAGCGCAGGGAAATTCTGCCGGAAGGAGAGGCGAATGCAACTACAGTGATTACCTTAGAGTTAAGAGCCGATTGCCTGCCTCAGAAGATGTGCAACTTGATGCTCAAGTATTTTTTTGGATTCTCGCGGAAGGCTTTGATGAATTGCTGCGCCTGAGTCATAGTCTCGTTGGCGTTGTTGTAAAAAGTTTCGTCTTTGAGGAACTTCCCGGCGGATCCCTTGCCTGCCTGCAGATCAGCCGTTAATTCGGACAAGTGCGTAACCGTATCGTCGATTTTCTGCGCCAGAACCTGATCCTGCGAAAGCTTGCCCAGCGTACCTTTCCCCGCATTAATATCGCCGGTAATCTTCTTCAGGTTGGCGATCGTATCGTTGGCGTTGTTGTAGAGGGAAGGATCCTTGATGAACTTGCCAGCCGTGCCTTCGCCTTTCTGAATGTCGTCGATGATGGCGTTCATCTTGTCGAGCGTGGCCAGGAATTTGTTATAGGCGTCATTCCTGTTAATGAGCGCGCCCAGGCTGCCCTGCCCCTTCGCGACTTCATCGACAATCTGCTGAAAATCGGCGACGGTCGCGGAGAAGCGGTTATAGAGCGTGGGATCGTAAATCAGTTTGCCGATCGATCCCTTGCCGCTCTCAGCGAAGGCCAGGATGCGGTCGGCGCGCTTGAGCAGCGCATCCATGTTCTGCAGCGTGCTCTGACTGGCGCGCACCACCTGGTTGAAGTCAGGATGCACCTGCGTCGGCAAAGTGTCCCCATCCTGGGCCTGAGGACCGACGGCCTCCTGGCTGTCGATATCAATATAGGTTTCGCCCAGCACTCCCGCGGTATCGAGAGAAGTGACCGAATCTCTGCGAAGATCGTAGATGTACCGGGTACTGACCTTCATGGTCACTTCAACGGGAGTGAGTTTCTTGTCGCGGTCGGGAACGATGCGGATGTGGTCGACATTGCCGATATCGACTCCGCTCAGTCGAACCGGCGCGCCGGGCCGCAAGCCTTCGGCGTTATCGAAGTAGGAGCGCAGAACGATGCGATGGGTGAAGAAGCCGTGAGTGCCGGACATTAGAAACAGGAGAATGGCGAGGGTCACAGAGGCCAGAATGACCGTGATGCCGACGCGCAGCTCCGACCATTTCAGCTGCTTCTGGCTAGGCAAATGTTCCCCTCATGGCGCAGGTTGGGATTCTTTTTAGACGGCCACGATCACTCGACTTGCAACGGGTCCCCTGCACGCCCACCGCTGCATGATAACAAAATATAGAGATTCCATTATGCCGCTGCCGGTCGCAGAAAAGGCAGCAACAAGAGTGCCAATAGATATGCCCCCGCGCCGCAGGCCAGCGTAATCGTCAATCCGAACTGAATGGCGATGACCATGGCCAGCACCGAGCCGAGTACGCTGGCGGCGGCATTCATCGCCCAGGCCCATTCGACGGCGCTGTCCGAGCCCGTTAAACGACCCGCGGAAAGCGCTCGGAGCCCTGTGGGGAATGGCATACCCATCAAAAATCCTAGAGGGATGAGGAGCAGCCCACTGATCAGCAGACGCGCGGCGAAGCTCAATCCGACCAGCGCGGCCAGCTTGCCGGGCAAAAGGAAAACGTTCAGCAGAAGAGTCACGATCACCAGCAGAATGGGCAGCCAGCACTGCTCGGTGCGAATTAGCCAGCGCCGCGAAACCAGGCTTCCGGCGCCGCTCGAAAGCATCAGCAGAAATATCACTACGGTCAACGCGTAGGTAGGATGGCCGAGGAACAGAACGAAGCGCTGGATGAAGGCGATCTCCACCAGAATGTAGCCGAGCCCCACCGCAACAAAATAAAACAGCGGAAGCGGCGAGTGGCGGGCGTCTCGGGCCTTCAGGGCCAGCGGCAGAATCAGAAAGACAAGCACAGCGGCCAGCGAAATGATGAGCACCAGCAGCAAAACCAGCACGCCGAGATTGACCTTCCAATCGATGCCCTTGCGCAATCCTTGCTCACCGAGAATCTGGGAAGGCTTCAGGGTGAAAAAGAAAAACGGAGCATTGTCGCTGACCGGCGAAACGTTGTAGGCATAGCCGCGCGCAAATGCGTAAGGATCGTTGCTGGCGATCAAATCGGAAAAAGGATTCGCAGCCGGACGCGATGGCGTGTACAAGGCGCTGAGCTGGGGATAGCGCTCGAGGTGAGCATTGATGGAATTCTCTTCTTCCGCGGTAAATGGAGTCTTCTTGGCGAGCACGACCACGGGAATGCCATCGGCGTTCAGTTCGCCCTGCGAGGCGACGATGAAATTGCGCGCAGGGTTCTCCACTCCCAGATGATGAAGCGCGTCCATGGCGACGGCCACCACGCGCAACGCTTCGCGCGGATGGTGGAACTCCCAGCGGGTGATGGCGATCATGCCGTCAGGCTTGAGGTGCTCGAAATATTCGCGAAAGGCTTCGACCGTATACAAATTGTTTTCGCTGAGCGCGAAGGCACCGGCAGCCGTCGACGCCCAGGTATCGACCAATGTCATCTGCACCACGTCGAACTGCTGATCGGCGGAGCGCAGATACGAACGCCCATCCGTGACGTGAATATGCACGTCAGGCCGTTCATAAAGGTGTTGGGAATAATCGGCGTATCGCCCGCGCATGACGGAATTGGCGATGATGGGATTGATCTCGATGCCGGTCACGCTGGGGCTGCCGTTGGCCACGGCACGAAGCACGTCCACGCCACCACCCGGGCCGATGATGGCAAACTCGCCATGCGGCCGCAGCACGTTGGCCAATGCAGGAGGAGCGGCCATCAGGTTGTGCTCCCACTCCGTACCCTGCCAGTGATTCAGGTCGGCGTTCATGATGTAGGTGGAAGCATCGGCGTCGATGACAACGGCTTTGGCCCCACCTTGGCGATCGACTTCCACGCGCGAGAGCGCATTCCAGCGGGCGAATTCGACCCACGCCGGATTGCGGAATATTCCTTTTGCGTAGACAACATCGATGAGACGTCCGGAATGATTGGCGGCGATGACAACAGCCAAAGCCACGCCCAGAAATGCGGAATAGCGGCGACCATTCGTTGTCTCGGCCCAGAGGCCTGCCGCCACAGCCAGCGTGATGCCGGAAAAGACAATCGTGTTTGGTCCGCCGATCCAATTCAGCAAAGGAACGATGGCGAGGCAAGCGAGCGCGCCGCCACAAAGATCGGCTCCATAGAGTCGCGGAATGTGGCGGGTTTCACGGGCGAAGACGACCGAGAACAATAATCCGGTGAGGAAAAACGGAATGGCTGCGGCGAGATAAAGGATTGTGAGCCGGAAGAAATTCGTTCCCGAGACCTCAAGCGCGACAGGAACGTGGAGCACGATTTCCAGAACGATCACAACCACGGCGGCATTTGTCAGACAAAGCCGTGAAGCGAGAGGGCGCGTGTCGAACTCTGCGAGCCGTGCGCGCAGCAGGTAGGCGAAGACGCCGCCGGCGCCGAGACCGAGCAGCGCGATGGAAATCGCCAGAAAGGCGAAGTGATAAAAGAGCACGACGGAGAACAAACGCGTCAGCGCGAGCTCGAGCAGCAGCCCGGAAAAGCTGGTGAGCGCGAGGCCTGCCAGCAAAGTGCGTTGCGGGATCTCCATTGGGGGCGTGGATAAAGTAGTAGCTGTGAGGACGGCCATAATTCGATAAACGCGACAGTCTAGCAGAGGGAAGGGTCGTTCTTCTGCTTGACAGCGGGCAGGCGCGGCAGTAAGCTCCGGCCCTAACTTGGAACAACCCCGGATTCTTGAGCGAGTTCCGGCAGTGGGTAGGGAGCGAACGTGCGGTTAGCGCTGGAAACACGGCAAATCGGAAAAGTCACGATCGTGCAGTGCAAGGGACGCATCGTAGCCGGGAGCGAAAGCGAAGCCTTGCGCGAGCATGTGAACTGGCTGCTGCACGACCGGCGGGCGATCGTGTTGCACCTCGGCGACGTGGCCTTCATTGACAGCAGCGGATTGGGTACGATGGTGCGTACGCTGACCAGCACGCGCAAGGCGCGCGGCGATCTGAAATTGTGCGTCGTTCCGGAGCATGTGCGAAAGGTGCTCGAGCTCTCGCATCTCACCAAACTCTTCGATTCGCATGAATCGGAAGATCATGCCGTCGAGGCGTTCTATCGCGGTCCTGTGCAGGCGGAGAAGCCGGTCGCGCAAGGACGAAGCATTTTGTGCATCGATCGCAGCGCGGATGTCGTGACCTATCTGCGCGAACTGCTGCGCGCCGCTGGATACGAGGTGGACACCAGCTGCAGCTTGCGCGATGCGATGATTCTGATGCGGGTAACGCGCTTCGATCTGCTTTTGCTGGGCTCCGATATGGTAGCGGCTCCAGGCACGGAAAAAACTTTTCGCGATGCCTGCGCGCGCACGCCGGTGATTGAGTTAGGAAACGAGTTCTCAACCCTGGAGGCTGCTCACGCGACGGCCGGTCTGCTTGAAAAAATTGCGGCGTGCTTGCATGGCGGCGCGGCAAGCTAGGCGGGCAGCGCTTCTGGAGATCCGGTGAGCGCGCCGTTGATGACATCTTCCACTTCTGCGCTCAGCCACTGATTGGGTTCGTGACGTCCGCTGAGGCGCAGCTTCAGATAGTTGTCGGTCAAGGTTTCGGTGAATGGGATACCGCGCTCCTCGCCGGTCACGTTCAAAGTGATCACGTCCAGCTTCTTACCCAGAAAATTTCGCATGAAGGCCAGCTTCTTTGCTGCCGCCAATTCACGTAGAGTGCGATTGCGCTCGCGCGCGACGTGCACCGGAACCTGCTGCGGCATCGAAGCCGCGGGCGTGCCCGGGCGCGCGGAATAGGTGAAGACGTGCAGATAAGTGAAGGGCAGATCTTCGATCATGCGGCGCGTGGCTTCGAACTCGGCATCGGTTTCGCCAGGGAAGCCGACCATGACGTCGGCGCCGATGGCGGCATGGGGCAGGGCGGCACGAATCTTCTCGATTTTCTCGCGATAGTGCCACGGACGATATTTGCGATGCATGCGGCGCAAAACCGAGTCGCTGCCCGACTGCATGGGAACGTGCGCATGCTTGGCGATGCGAGGCGATGACGCAACCAGCGAGATAAGTTCGTCGCTCCAATCCATCGGCTCGATGGATGAGATGCGAAGTTTTTCGAGGGAAGTTTCGGCAAGGATGAAGCGAATCAGGTCTTCGAAAGTCAGCCTTTGGCTCTCGGCGATTGGCGGGCGAGGGCGCCCGCCCCACAGCAAATCTCGTCCCCAGCGGCCGAGATTGATTCCGCTGATGACGACTTCCTTGTATCCGGAATCGACCAGCGACTGAATTTCGCGCAAAATGCGGTCGGGCGCAAGCGAACGATTCTGGCCGCGCACATAAGGAATCACGCAGAACGAGCAGCGATTGTCGCAGCCATCCTGAATTTTGAGATTGGGGCGGGTGCGCTCGTTGGCGGCGTCGAAGACCGGCGCGGCCAGCAGTTCGGTGTGCGCGAAGATGTCGGAAACAAAAATTCCGGCGTCTGGCTTTCGGCTTTCGGGATTCAGGGATGCGAGCGGAATAAAGCCTACAGACCCTTCAGACGCACGACTCGCGCCGAATTGCGACGCAGAGAAAATTTGCGCGAGCTCATGCTTGTGCGAGTTGCCGATGACGAGACTTACTCCCGGAAGAGATGCGATTTCTTCGGGAGCGCGCTGCGCGTAGCAGCCGGTCACGACAATGCGCGCGTCGGGATTCTGGCGCTGCACGCGGCGAATGGCGGCACGGGCATCCTGATCGGCCGCGGCGGTGACGGTGCAGGAATTGATGACCACCACGCTGGCCTCGGCGGGAGCGGCAACACGGGCGAGTCCGTGCTCTTCAAACTGCCGTTCGATGGCAGCGCCATCGGCTTGCGTAGCGCGGCAGCCAAAGTTTTCGACGTAATATCCGGGCACGTGGTTATGGTAACGCACTTTCGCGTGTAGTCAGTCCAGACGACCCCAACAGGAGCGGGCACTTTAAGCGCGACCCACTTTAAGCGCAACGCACCCCGCTCGCGCAAAGCATGCGGATGGGCAGAACCTCGAGAGGACGAGCGCGGCCGGAAGGCGTACTGACCATACGGCATTCTTTCCTCAACAAATACGGATCTCTATGATTTTGGCAGGCAGAAGCCGCCGGACGCATCGCCTGATACGTCCGGACGGCCCCGAAGATAAATCCAGGAAGGGCAACTACGCGGAAGCGGCTGTTCTCCTGGACTGGAAACACTCCCGGCAAAAGACGGGGCGGCCCTGCGTGGGACGGAAGGGGACGGTGGTCTGCTTGCCGCATCCCGAGCAGACCGCCTGGGTTTCGATCTTAGGATAGCGCGAAGGCTGGCCCATGGCTGGAGCCTGACCGAGCACGGCGACCCGTTTGCCCTTGCAAGCCTTGCAGCGCTTGGGCTCGTTCTTGAACTGTTTGTCGTGAAAAAACAGTTGCTCACCGGCGGTGAAGACGAAATCACTGCCGCAATCCACGCACTTTAGCACCTTGTCCTGAAATTCCATTGAGGATGGCTCCTTCAGCCCGTCCCCGCAACGGCCACCGGCTGCGAAATTTACGGTGAAACGGCGCGGAGCACCAGGTTGTATACAACTCCCCCTCAGTACTACCCCATGGACTCGGCCCGCCACGTTCCAGGAAGGAAAGTGGGTACAAACTGTCGTTCTTTTATGCCGGAAGATACTGAATATCCCTGATGCAACTCAACGCGGGTGGGGGCCAGATTGAGCAGAGCCGCCCCGGGAAGGAGCGGCTCTTTACTGCGTTAATCCTGTTCTTTGCGTGTTTTTTTTCGAGCTCGCTTACGTGCCAGCGCTGCTTTCACGCGCTTTTTTTCGCCCGGTTTCAGGTAGAAGGAGTGGCGTTTCACTTCCTTAATGATGTCTTCCTGCTGAACCTTGCGTTTGAAGCGGCGCAGAGCGTTTTCGAGGGATTCTCCCTCTTGCAGCCGCACTTCTGCCAAACGTACACACCCCCAGACTCGTCCGGTTGGACCCAGATAGTTATGACAAGGTTTTGACGGCAAGTCAAGAAAAAGTGGCAAATTTTGGCAACGGACTACGCCGAAAGGAGGGTGAAAATGGGAAGAAATACCCTGAAATCGGTTTATCTCTCAGCTACATAAGGATCAAGGCGACGAGGAATGACCGAAGCGATAGGTGAAACTCAGACTTGCATAGGAGGGTAGGCGAACGCCCAGGACTTCCTGAATCGGCGATGGATAGAAGTTCTCGATGGTCTGGCCGGTATAGCCGGAAGCAATGGGGAAACCCACGCCGGCATCGAAGCGGCCGTTGATAAACTCGCGAAGCAGCGCGCCCCGCAGCTCCTTTACGGGCGTTCCGCTGCATTCGGCCAGAAGATTCGGCAGGCAACCGGTGCCGAGAGGCTTTGTGCCGACATATTCAAATTCCGCCCGCGCCTGCAATTGCAGTGGAAGCCGACGAACCGTGCCCAGCAGGTCGAAGCTGGTACGCGGCGCTTCGGGGGTGAAATCCCCCAGGTTCGTCCGGCTAAGAATAAGCTAGAATACGCGAACAGCCGCGCTGTGGGAGCGCTCGCATGGGGAAGTCCCAAACCCGGCAGGACCTCCGAAGGTTAGAGCTGCAATTCTTGCCTCCCCTAGCGGAACGCTCTGCGACATGCGCGACTCGCGCGGATCCAACCATCGCACAAGCCGGTGCTGGGATCGCCGAACAGCCTGCCTTGCGAGCAAACCCGGGAAAATTGAAAAACTTGGTGCACTGCATTTGCGCGGGGACCCTCTCAGGCATCGAAGAACTTTCTGTGGCGGGATAAGTTGGGGAACATTTTTTGCGGAACATGGGGACGGGGGGAATGAATCAAAGCCTTAGCGTGGTGAGCACTGCGGCGATAAAAAAGAGGGTGCTGGTGGTCGACGATCATCCGATCGTCCGCCAGGGACTGGCGCTGCTGATCAACCGGGAAGCGGACCTGATGGTTTGTGGAGAAGCGGAAGATGCGCCCAGGGCCATGCAGTCGATCATCAGCGCGCACCCGGATATTTTGCTCCTGGACATCTCGCTGAATGGACCGGATGGACTGGACCTGCTGAAGGACGTACGAACGCGCTATCCCGAACTGCCGGTATTGATTCTTTCCATGCACGATGAGTCGGTCTATGCGGAGCGCGCACTCCGCGCCGGGGCGCAGGGCTACATCATGAAGCAAGAGGCGACGGAAAAAGTTCTAGTGGCGCTGCGGCGGATTCTCAGCCATGAAATTTACGTCAGCGAGCGCATCGCCAACCGGATGTTGCAACGCTATATCGGCAACCGCGGGGCGGGCCGACCGTCGTCAGTAGCGGATTTGACGGATCGCGAATTGGAGGTCTTCCGGCTGATCGGTGAGGGCCATTCCACCCGGCGGATCGCAGAAGAGTTGCACATCAGCGTGAAGACGGTGGAGTCCTATCAGGCGCATATCAAGGAGAAGCTGGCCTTGCGCAGCGCCCGTGAGCTTGTCCAGCACGCGATTCAGTGGAGCATCAACGAAAAGGCGAGCTGAATTTTTAGCAAGATTTAGCGGAGAGAAAAGCGAACCCCAGAGGCTAAAGCCCTCGTTCCTTCCGTTGATCCTTACACGGCACGGCTGAAGCCGTGCCCTTTCAAACCGAACGCCACAAGCAGCTGAGCGCCCCCACCAGCTCTTACCCTAGGAAAATCCCCTATCCACCCTTAAGCCGAAAGAGTAGAAGAAAACGAGGCTGCTCCCGCTTGTGAGCCGAAATCGAAAAAAACGATTCTAGGTTCTGATACGTCCGCAAACGCGGACTTCATAAACCGCACAAATCGCGCACCAGCAAATCCGCACGGCAGGATTTGCTTCTCAGTCAGCCGACCCGGCGCCTGAACTCCCACTGGTACGCCTCGTCGAAAGCCACGAAAGGAGACCTCGTCATGGCAGCAGAATCGGTTCCCTATGGAAGAGTCACGCAGAAAGCGCCGGCTGTCGCGGAGGTGCACATCGTCTGGATCACCGCCGGCCTGGGCTGCGACGGCGATTCTGTATCGATCACAGCGGCCACCCAGCCCAGCATAGAAGACGTGTTGCTGGGGGCTATCCCCGGGTTGCCGAAAGTTCATTTGCATAATCCGGTGCTGGCCTACGAAGTCGGTGACGACTTTCTGAAGTACTGGTACATGGCGGAGGAAGGGAAACTGGAGCCATTTGTGCTGGTGGTGGAAGGTTCCATCCCGAACGAGAAAATCAAGCGCGAGGGATATTGGGCCGCGCTGGGAACGGATCCCAACACCAATCAGCCGATCACGACAAACGAGTGGATCGACCGGCTGGCGCCCAAGGCGACGGCGGTAATTGGCTGCGGCACCTGCGCGACTTACGGCGGAATCCACGCGATGGAAGGCAATCCCACCGGGTGCATGGGGCTGGCGGATTATCTGGGCTGGAATTGGACGTCGAAGGCCGGACTGCCGATCGT
>Ga0335072_10009887_pt1 | contig 13751 bp, 13 predicted proteins | sample Lox_Sample_21_FD_206725 | JGI IMG/M metagenome (GOLD analysis project Ga0335072, IMG submission 206725) | Soil microbial communities from Loxahatchee National Wildlife Refuge, Florida, United States - Lox_Sample_2.1 | ecosystem: Environmental > Terrestrial > Soil > Wetlands | place: USA...
GGCCTTTACTGCGTCGGCTACATGTATCGTAAAGGTTGGGGAGTACCTCAGGACTCGGTCGAGGCTGTGAAATGGTATCAGAGGGCTGCAGGATTCGAAGATCCTCCCGCACTGATGGAACTCGCCGATATGGAACTGTCCGGCGAAGGCACGAAGGTGGACCGGCCTGCCGCTTTCCTCTTGTTGCTGCACGCGGCGCAGATTGGAGTCGAGGGATCCCGAGAGAAGGCCAGCCACCTCCTTGCGGAGATGGACAAAACCGAACTCAAGAGAACTGAAAAGAAACTGCGCGATCAGCGCTTTGACCCTAAGAGAGTATTTTCCACCCTGCGAGCTAATCCTGCCTCGTAAGGACGAATCGTGAGGTGGGAGAAAGTCGCTTGGCAAAATCCATTCCAATCGGCGCTCGCGGCGATGCCGAAGAAACTGTCACCTTCGAGCACACTCTCACCTCGCACCATCCGCAGTTGCCGCCCGTATACTCCACACCCGACATGATCCGACTGATGGAGACGGCTGCATTTCACGCGCTGCAGCCCTACTGCGAAGGCGACGAGATCACCGTCGGCACATCGATCAACGTCGAACACCGCGCCGCCAGCGGGATCGGCGCGCGCATCAAAGCCGAAGCCCTGCTCGAATCGTTCGACGGACGCTTCTACACACTCCGCGTCACCGCCCGTGACGACGCACAGGAGATCGGCCGCGGCACGATCGGCCGAGCGGTCGTAAGCATTTCCAGGTTCACCGAAAAGATGAAGAACGCCAGCCGGTGACTGCATCCAATTCGTTGTCATGACGAATCCAGAACAGGTAAAGAAAGCTGAAGCATTCCGCGCGATGCACATGAGCGGCGACATCCTGCTGCTTCCAAATGTGTGGGACGTAGCCAGCGCACGCATCATCGAAGCCGCCGGGTTCCCCGCCATCGCAACGACCAGCGCAGGCGTGGCCTTCGCCCACGGATTTCCCGACGGCGAGAAGATTCCACCGGATCGCATGATTGCGGCCATCGCCGATATCGCCGCGGGTGTGCGAGTGCCCGTCACAGCCGACGTCGAAGCCGGCTACGGAAGCAAGCCCGAGAACGCTGCATGGACGGCGCGTCATGTGATCGAATCGGGCGCGGTTGGCATGAACTTCGAAGACGCCACCGGCGACACGGCGAAGCCGCTTGTCGACCTGCCACTGCAAATCGACAGGATCCGAGCCATCCGCGAGACCGCCGACAAACTGGGCGTGCCCCTGGTGCTCAATGCCAGAACCGACGTCTACCTTTTGCAGGTGGGCGAACCAGCGAAGCGTTACGACGAGGCCGTGCGGCGGTTGCAGGCGTTCCGCGATGCCGGCGCGGACTGCGTCTTCGTCCCTGGCCTTCGCGACAGCGCGACCATCGGCCGCGTGGTTGCCGACCTGCGGTGTCCGGTGAACATCCTCGCCGGTCCCGGCTCGCCTTCGGTTTCTGAATTGACCGCACTCGGTGTCCGAAGGATCAGCCTCGGTTCAGGTCCCATGCGAGCCACTCTCGGCCTGCTTCGCCGCCTCGCCGAAGAATTAAGAACCAACGGAACGTACTCACCGATGGACGGTGCCCCGCCGCACGCTGAAATAAACGCGCTAATGAATTCGAAAGTCTGAGAACCGAGAACTGAGAACTGGCTTCCACATCGGCGTCATCTCCGACACTCACGGCCTGCTTCGGCCCGAAGCGGTAGAAGCCCTGCGCGGATCGCAGCACATCATTCACGCGGGAGACGTGGGCGCGCCTGAAATCCTCGACCAACTTGCGGAGATCGCGCCAGTGACGGCGATCCGCGGCAATGTCGATCGAGAGTTATCGGCGCGCAAGCTGCCGGAAACCGAAGTCGTCGAACTCGCCGGAATTTCTATCTACGTCCTGCACGACTTGGCGCAACTGGACCTTAAGCCCAAGGCCGCTCACTTCGACGTCGTCATCAGCGGCCACAGCCATGTACCGAAGCGCGAGACGCGTGACGGTGTGCTCTATTTCAATCCCGGAAGCGCAGGCCCGCGTCGTTTCAAACTGCCAGTGACAATCGGCAAGCTGAAAATAGAAGCCGGCAAAGTCGAAGCCCAGATCATCGTCCTGAACGTGTAACGGAAGTGGGGCCCGAACGCCGCGTCCGCCGCTCTACCTCCATTGCTACAATCGCAAAGAATGTCCATCTCGTTTCGCATTCACAAAGATGCCGGCAAAGCGCGCACCGGACAGATCACGACTCCTCATGGTGAAATCGAGACGCCGATCTTCATGCCCGTCGGCACAGTCGCATCCGTCAAGGGAGTTCCGCAGGACATCCTCGAAGACGTCGGCGCGCAGATCATCCTCGGCAACACCTATCACCTTTATTTGCGGCCCGGCGTCGACACCGTCCGAAAGTTCGGCGGCCTTCACGGATTCATGTCGTGGCGGCGCGCCATCCTCACCGACTCCGGCGGATTCCAGGTCTTCAGCCTGAACGAACTTCGCAAGGTGACGGAGGAGGGCGTGACCTTCCGCTCGCACCTCGACGGCTCGTCACATTTTTTCAGCCCTGAGAATTCGATGGCGGCGCAGATCGGAATCGGCGCCGACATCATCATGGCATTCGATGAGTGCACCGAATATCCCGCCGATCGGGAACGCATGCGCGCGTCGATGGAGATGACGGCCCGCTGGGCCGCTCGCAGCAAAAAGTACTTCGAGGAACACAAGAGTGAGGTTCCGTGGAGCGGACCTCGGACGTCAGACGCCGGACCTCAGCAAAAGCAGGTTCCTCGCGCTGCTCGGAATGACAAATCTACCGATGACAAGACCAGTGGCGAGGCCACCCAGTCCCTGTTCGGCATCGTGCAGGGCGGCATGGATCGCGAACTGCGAAAGGAATCCGCCGAGCGCACTGTCGAAATCGACTTCCCCGGCTATGCCATTGGCGGACTCAGCGTGGGCGAACCGCGCGAACTGACGCGGGAGATTGTCGAATCCACGCTGGAACATCTGCCCAAAGACAAGCCTCGCTACCTGATGGGAGTGGGCACGCCGGAAGAAATTGTCGAGTACGCGAGTCTCGGGGTCGACATGATGGATTGCGTTTTGCCCACGCGCGCCGCGCGCCACGGCCTGCTCTTCACTTCCGAGGGAAAGGTCTCGATCAAGCAGGCTCAGTACGCGCAAGATCCGGGCCCGCTCGATCCAAATTGCGGCTGCCGGGTGTGCCAGCGCTATTCGCGGGCTTATTTACGGCATCTTTATGCATCGAATGAATTGTTGGCGCAGGTCTTGAACACGATCCACAACCTGAGTTTCTACCTTGACACTATGCGGCGGGTGCGGCATTCTATTTCACTTGGGGAAGAGTCCCGGTTTCTTTCTGGTGTCTGGTCTCGACCGAAACCATGACCTCCACGGAGGGCCTTCCCGGATGCAAGCCTGAGACAGAAGGAACCCGGCCGAAGTCGATCCAAACCCCGTGGTGAAATAAACAGCTGGCGCCGCGCCGGATGGGCGCAGGCCGTTTTTTGCGGATGGTTTTTCTCGGCTGAATTTTTGGTGATCTTCGGCTGATTTTTCGAAGCTCATTTTTCGAATACGACGCGCGTAACCTAATTAACGATATGCATTCTTTCCTTGCAGTTCAGGCTAGCGGTGGCGGCATGGGATGGCTTGGCATCGCCCCCATCATCTTTATTTTTGGTATTTTTTATTTTCTTTTGATTCTTCCTCAGCAGCGCCGCCAGAAGAAGTGGACGGCCATGCTCGACCAGCTCAAGACCGGAGACAAAGTCACCACCAGCGGAGGCTTGCGGGGCACCATCATCGCACTCAAAGATGACTCGATTCATCTGCGCGTGCCGCCCGACAATCTTCGCATGGAAGTGACCAAGGCCTCGGTCATGCAGGTAACGACAGCCGAGGACGAATCGAAAACAAAATAAAGTGATGAGGGGCTCTTGGTGAGTGGTCAGGAACTGACTGCTTGCCACTGACCACTGATCACCAGCCACTGACCACTGGTTTTTTCTTTATGAACAAAAATTTTCTCTGGAAGATCGGCCTCATCCTCGGCATTCTGATTTTTTTCCTGTTTGGGATCTTCGGCATTCCCAAAAGCTTTAGCCCCGATGGGCTGGTCTCCGCCATGGGCGAGCACATCAACCTGGGCCTCGACCTCAGGGGCGGAACCCACCTGATCCTGCAGGTGCAGGTCAACGACGCGGTCAACGTCGATGCGCAGAATGCGATTGAAGTCCTCAAACAGCAGATGCGCGCCAAGAAGATCGACTATACCGACATCACCCAGCCCGACCTGCAGAATAATCCTGACCACCTCGTAATTAAGGGCGTGCAGGCCAGTTCGCGAACGGATTTGCTCGGCATCATCTCCGACCATCTGCCGGAATACGACATCACCGGCGGCGCTGACAATTCATGGAACATGTCGATGAAGCCGCAGATGCTCACCGACCTCAAGAATAAAGCCGTCACGCAGGCGATCGAGACCATCCGCAATCGTATTGATGCGCTCGGCGTCAGCGAGCCTACGATTCAGGAGCACGGCCTCGGTGCGTACCAGATTCTGGTGCAACTGCCGGGCGTTGACGATCCAGCGCGCGTGAAAGACATCATGCAGTCCACCGCCATGCTTGAGATCAAGCAGGAGCTTGGCGGTCCGTACCCAAGCGAGCAGGCCGCCCTGCAGGATAAGGGCGGGGTTTTGCCGCCGGACGCGATCCTCCTCCCCGGGCATGCCGCTCCTGGGGCGGACACGGGCACCGGGCAGGCCTGGTATCTCGTATCGCGCGTTTCCGCAGTCAGCGGAAAAGATCTGCGCGACGCCCAGCCGAGCCGCGATCAAAATGGCTCGCCCAGTGTGAGCTTCACGCTTTCCGGCGAAGGCGGACAGCGGTTCTACAACTTCACTTCGTCCCATGTGGGCGACAGCCTGGCCGTGGTGCTCGATAACAAAGTGCAGGAAGTTGCGAACATTCGAGAACCGATCCGCGACCGAGGCGAAATCAGCGGCGGCAGCATGAGCGAGCAGCAGTCGAAAGACCTTTCCATGATCCTGCGCTCGGGCGCCCTGCCGGCGGGAATCAAGTATCTGGAAGAGCGCACCGTAGGACCGTCGCTGGGAGCGGACTCGATCCGCGCCGGCGTGCGGGCAGCGGTGGTCGGCATGCTCGCCGTGCTGGTCTTCATGTTGATTTATTATCGCGGCGCCGGCATCAACGCCGACGTGGCTCTGCTTCTGAACCTCGTCATTCTGCTCGGGTTCATGGGCTTTTTCGGCGGGGTGCTGACGCTGCCGGGAATCGCGGGAGTGATTCTCACCGTCGGTATGGGCGTGGATTCCAATGTGCTGATCTTCGAGCGCATTCGCGAAGAATTGCGCAACGGCAAGACGCCGCCTTCCGCGGTCGATCAGGGCTTCAGCCATGCCTGGATCACGATCGTTGACACGCACGTCACGACCATCGTTTCGGCAGCGATTCTGTTCATCTTCGGTACGGGCCCGGTCAAGGGTTTTGCGACCACGCTGACCTTCGGTCTGCTCGCAAACCTGTTTACCGCGGTGTTCGTTTCCCGCGTGATCTTTGATTGGGTCCTCAGCCGGCACCAGCGCGGCGAGGCTTTGAGTATTTAGGAAATTGAGTAATTGGGGAATTTGATCATTGAGCAATTGGAAGCCCTGAAATTGCGACGCCGCAAGGTTTTCAATTGCACCATTACCAAAATTTCCCGATTGCAAAATTTGGTTTAGATAAGGGGCTAGATAACCCGTGGAGTTCTTTCGCAATACCAACATAGATTTTCTTGGCAAAAAGTGGTATTTTCTCGCCTTTTCGCTGATCTTCAGCGTTGCCGGCATACTTTCCATGCTTTTCTGGCACGGCATTCCGTGGGGCGTAGATTTCCGCGGCGGCACGCTGGTGACCGTGCGCTTTGCCCAGAAGCCTGACGACAACGCCATCCGAGTTGCCATGGATCGCGCGGGATTGCACGACGCGAAGATCCAGAGCATTGCCGGCGGGGGCGTCACGAACGAAGTCCTGATCGATCTCGATGTTCGTGAAACCAACGAGCAGGCGCTCGACGAAGGCAAGCTGAAGATTATTAAGGCGCTGGAGACCAATTCCCCGGAAGGCAAGCAGGACCTGAACAACGCCAGCTCTTTGACAATCAAGAATTACCTGATGGACAAGGATCCCATGCGCCTGGGCTCCGATGCCGACCAGAAATATACGGCCCAGGCCCAGATCATCGTGAATTATCGCGACAAGACGCTCGGCGGAGTGCTCACCTCGATCGACCAGCTGAAATCGGCTCCGGGCATTGATCCGGCGGCCGTCGCTTCGCTTCCGGATGGCTTCTTCCTTTCGAACTTTGGAGTGCGCGACGTCGCAATCGTCGGCCCGCAGGTCGGTTCGCAGCTGCGCAAGCAGGCTGCCATGGCGACCATTTATTCGCTGGCCGGAATGCTGGTTTATCTAGGCTTCCGTTTTGAGTGGATTTACGGCGTCGCCGCGGTAGTCACCGTATTTCACGATACCTTGATCACCGTTGGAGCCTTTTCTCTCACAAAAACCGATATTTCCCTGACCGTGATCGCCGCCATCCTTACCCTGATTGGTTACTCTAATAACGACACGATCGTGGTATTTGACCGCATCCGGGAAAACATTAAACTCATGCGGCGAGAGAAACTGGCGGATATCGTCAATCGCAGTATTAATCAAACTCTTAGCAGAACGATCTTGACAGCGGGCCTCACCTTCCTTACCGTACTCGCACTCTTTTTATTCGGTGGCGAGGTGCTACATGGTTTTAGCCTCGCGCTGGTCATCGGCATCTTAATCGGGACGTATTCGTCGATTGCCATTGCCGCTCCGATCCTGGTGGCTTATCAGGATTGGCGGATTGAAAAGGGCAAGCGTCCGGTCGCCATGCCGGGCAAGAAGTGAAGCCGTTCGAAATCTAGGTATGTTACCGGATGGCGCCGTTGTAGCGGTTGCAGTACGCCTTCTTATGTAAGGACTTAGAAGGGTTGTCGAAAACGCCCGGGTGGGCTTGGGTGGCTTGCTTGGGCGGGCACGAAATTTGGGAGCAAAGGGGATGCAGTCGGTGTCTAAGTTTCCGTAGGGTCTGAGAAGTAGGGGAGAAACTCATGTTTGAAGATAGTCTTATCGAATCCGGCGGCAAGCTGAAAACGAAGCGAGGACGCACCTCCGCGATTGCCTTCGTATTGGAGGCCATGATCGTCGGCATCATGGTGCTGATCCCGCTGATTTTCACCGAAGCCTTGCCCAAGACGCAGCTGATGACATTCCTGGTGGCACCCCCGCCACCTCCGCCGCCTCCACCACCAGCCGCCGCTCCGGTCCATGTTGTGAAGCAGATTCAGACCGATATCGTGAACGGCGAACTGCGTACGCCTACCAAGATTCCGAAAAAAGTGGAAATGATTAAGGAAGACGAGGCGCCGCCGCCAGTCATGGCTTCGACCGGCGTTGTGGGGGGCGTCCCCGGAGGCGTTCCGGGTGGCACCATGGGCGGCGTCATTGGCAGCGTTCTTAGCTCCACGCCAGTCGCAGTGCCGAAAATTGCGACTCCCACCCGAATCCGCGTTTCCTCGGGCGTTCAGTCTGGATTGCTTGTCCGCAAAGTGCAGCCGAACTATCCGCCGCTGGCGCGCCAGGCGCGTATTCAGGGCACGGTGGTTCTGCAGGCGCAGATCAGCAAAGATGGCAGCATCATCAACCTTCAGCTGATCAGCGGGCATCCAATGCTGGCTCCGGCCGCGATCGAAGCCGTGAAGCAGTGGAAGTACAAGCCGTACCTGCTGAACGGAGAACCGGTCGAAGTCGAAACGCAGGTTCAGGTCAACTTCACGCTCGCAGGCGGTTAAACGCCCGCTGTGTGATGCAAGTTCGCGTTGTGTGTAGAAGTGTGTGTGTTGGCCCTCCCCATCCCACCAAAACGTGGGTGGCCGGGAGGGGCTTTCAGCAGCCCTGACAAGGCCGCCGGTACCGCGTAATCCTCACCAAAGGTATGGGCAGGCAGGTCCGGGATGTGTGGCGAAAGCCGCACGCCGTTCGGAGTGCGAATTCCTGGCCACCGGTTGGCACAGCGAGGCGCATCCAAGTGTCTAAGTAAAAGTAGACGAGCAAAGAGTTCCGAGGAGGGAAAAGCAACTCATGTTAGCAGCTACCGTGTCAGGTGTCATTCTCAGTCACATTCCGGCCGCAGCCACCTGGATCATCCAGGAAGGCGGCGGCATGCCTACGGACCCGCTTGGCCTGTGGAAGCAGATGGGCTGGGTCGCCCGTACCGTCGTCATCATTCTCTTCATCATGTCGGGTTGGTCGATCGGCGTGATGATTGACCGCTGGATGGCCTACAGCGCGGCCCGCAAGCAATCGCGTGCCTTCGCTCCCGCCGTTGCCGGCGCTCTTCGCGATGGCCGCATCGACGAAGCCATCAAGGTGGCCGAGCGCAACAAAAAGAGCCATCTGGCCAAGGTCGTCACCGCTGGCCTCATGGAGTTCAAAGCTCACCAGGATAGCCCCGGCGCAATCCCTGGCGAAACCATTGAAGCCTCCAAGCGCGCTCTGGAACGCACCGAAGCCATCGTCCACGCTGAACTGAAGCGCGGATTGGGCGGCCTCGCTACCATCGGTTCAACAGCTCCCTTCGTGGGACTGTTCGGAACGGTGATGGGCATTCTGAACGCGTTCACCGGCATCGCTAACACGAAGGCCACCGGTCTGGCCGCAGTCGCCGGCGGTATCGCGGAAGCGCTGGTTACGACGGCCATCGGGCTGCTCGTCGCCATCCCCGCCGTCATGATGTTCAACTACCTGACCGGTCGCGTGGAAGCGTTCGACGTCGAAATGGACAACTCGTCGAGCGAACTGATCGACTACTTCCTCAAGAAGCGCGGCGATCGCAGGTAAGAACGCCTGGCGGTAAACAGCCGTGTCCGGCTTCCGCAATGAGTTGCTTGTCCGGCGCTGGAGTTCTCCAGCGCCGGGCCTTCCCAACCCGGCGGAGAGCGCCATCAAAGCCACACCGCGGCTGATCTGCACACGATGTGCAGAGGAAGTGCAGGAGAGACAGCTATGGGAATTGCAAAGCGAGACGAAGGATCAAAGGTCAGCTCCGACATCAACGTCACCCCAATGGTCGACGTGATGCTGGTGCTGCTGATCATCTTCATGGTGGTCACGCCCATGTTGCAGAAGGGCGTTAGCGTCGACATGGCCAAGGTGAACAACCCTCTGCCCATGGAGGACGCTGACAAGGAAGATGCCCTGCTCGTTTCCATTACACGGGACGGCATGGTCTACTTCGGCAGCGACCAGATTACAGTCGATGGTCTGACCAGCAAGGTGAAGGATCGCCTCGCCAACCGCGTCGATAAACGCGTGTACGTGAAAGCGGATATGCGTGCGCGGTTTGGCAGTGTGGTGCAGGTTGTCGATGCCGTCCGCGCTGCCGGCGTGGATGATCTTGGCCTGCTCACCGATCAAAGGAAAACAACTCCAAACGCCCCGCCAGCTCCGGCTACGCCTGGGCTCTAGAGGACTGGGTTACACAGGAGAACGACCATGGGTATGGCAGTTGGCCCGAGCGGAGGCCAGAGTGCAAACATCAACGTCACACCGCTCATCGACGTATTACTCGTCCTGCTGATCATCTTTATGGTGATCTCGCCGGTAACCCCGAAAGGACTGGATGCGCTGGTACCTCAGCCGCCTCCGCCTAACGCGCCCAAGAACAATACCCCGGACCGCACCATCGTCGTGCAGTTGGTTGACCGCGGACCCGGCCAGGATCCCGGCGTCAAGATCAACAACGAGGACGCGACCTGGGATAATCTCGAGGGCCGCCTGACCGATATTTACAAGCAACGCGCGGAAAAGGTCATGTTCGTGAAAGGCGATGATGGCATCCCCTTTGCGAACGTTGCCAACGTGATTGATATTGCCCACGCCGCTGGCGTGGACAAAGTTGGCTTGATCACCGCGAAGATCGAAGCGGGCAACTAGGCGTTGCCCGCCCGGTAAGCCCGGAGTGCGGATCTTTATCAGGCCCACAGCACGGAAGCCATTGGCGTCCGTGCCGCCGCGGCCCGCGCTTGTCAAGCCTCGCTTGTCAAATCGAGGTCTCTGGGCCTAGGATGCTCTGTCGAGGGAGACTTATACCGCAATGAATAAGAACTTAAACCTGCTCACGCTGGCGGTGGTTGCGCTGGCGCTCTTCTCCTCTGTGGGCTGCAACAAGCTACGGGCCCGCGATCAACTTAACAAGGGTGTCGAAGCGTACAAGAACGCGCACTACGAGCAGGCCATCGACCATTTCCAGCAGGCCGTTCAGTTAGATCCCGGCCTGGTCAACGCTCGCATGTATCTGGCTACCGCTTTTGTCTCGCAATATATTCCCGGTGTCGATTCGCCGGACAATCTGCGCACCGCTCAACAGGCCATCGACGAATACCAGAAGGTCCTCGACAATCCCGCCGCCGCTCGCGATCAGAAGGTCAACAGCGCCAAGGGCGTCGCCTACCTCTATCTCAACCAGAAAAAATGGGACGACGCCAAAAAGTATTACCGCATGGCGTCTGACATGGACCCGAACGATCCCGAGCCTTACTACTCCGTCGGCGTCATCGACTGGACCGCCTGCTACCAGCCGCGCATGGAAGAGCGTGCCAAGCTGGGCCTGAAACCGGAAGAGAACCTCAACCCGAAAAACAAAGATCAGAAAAAGGTCTGCGACGAGTTGAAGGCGAAGAACACTCCCGCCATTCAGGAAGGCATCGACAGCCTCAACAAAGCCATCCAGCTTCGCCCTGATTATGACGATGCCATGGCCTACCTGAACCTGATGTACCGCGAGAAAGGCGACGTCGAATGCGACGATCTCGCCGCCCGCGCCGACGATCTGAAGACCGCCGATCACTGGGTCGACGAAACCCTGCGCGTCAAGAAGGCGAAAGCCGACAAAGCCGCTCAGGCTGCCCAGGGTGGCATCACGGTGGACCAGTCGAAGTAAGTTCCGTCGAAGTAAATCGTGACGTTTTTTTGACGGCAAAACAGTGATGGCGTCATCCCGAACGAAGCCGCTTTTCAGGCGCAGTGAGGGATCTCCCAAGTAGCAAATCAGTTCTAGCAGAAACGAGAAAGCCACCTTCGAAGCATCGAAGGTGGCTTTCTCTTTGAGGTCTGGAGCGAGGTCTGGAACCCAGTGTTGATTCTTCTTAGCGTCCTTTGCGAATCCTTGGCGCCCTTTGCGTCTAGGCTCCTCGCGTGTGCTGCAGCGACGAACGAAGAGCTACTGCCTGCTGTAAACCCGCACCTGCACCTTCGCGAACTCCCACGCCGTCATCTTCGGGAACGCTCCGCCCAGCGCTCGCGTCAGCATCACCGTCGTGGGATCGGGATTCTCCGCCGTCCCATTATTCATCAGCATGACCCACACGCGTTCGTGGTTGGCGGCCGCACTCTGCACGAAATCGGCGGTGGGCTTGCCCGTGAAGTCGCGATAGTCCAAGCCCGCGCCGTGATGCGGAAAGAGAATCTCCGGACCGAGTTGTTCGGTGAATGCGGGGCTGGCGGAATTCTCCCCGGCCCGGACCGAGCGAAAGAATTCATAAGGCACCCGAGTCTCCGCGATGTGGAAGACAACACCGTCCCCCGGCTGAGTATGGTCGAGGATGAAGTTCGCTGCCGCGCCCGAAGCATCCCGCTCGTTGTCGAAGTCGTTATTGTAGACGAAAGAGACTCCTTGCCACCCAAGCAGCAACACGCCGCAAAGAACGACCGCCAGCAGCCACGATTGGCGGATGCCCGCCAGCCCCGCCGCGACTAGGATTACCAACGCCGGCAGGCAAAAAATCATGTAGCGCGGCAGAAACACTGGACGCGCAAACGACAGCACCACGGTCAGCACGATGGGAAAGAAAAGCCAAGTCAGCAGAAACTGGCAGCGCCAGGCGTCCCACGCCGAATGCCGCGTCCACAGCCGCTTCCTGAGGGGCACGATCGCAGCAATCCCGGCCACCACAAAAATCGCTGCCAGCGGCCAACGGACGCTGCCCGCAAGGTGCTCGCCGAATTCGAGCAGGTCGCGAAGCCCGGGCCGCCTGATCCACTTGATCGGCCCTGCTCCAGTTTTCGCTACGAAAACGAGAAGTGGCAGGACCGCAACTCCAATCGTGAACCACGCGCAGCGCATGTGGGCGGACGCGGATTCCCGCTTCTCCTCCTCAAGCCACCGGAGCGTCAGCCAATGCGCCGCCAGCAACAGCAGCGCATAGAAATGCACGTAGACCGCCAGCACGCTGCACAGCACGTATCCGGTGCGATGTCTCCGCGAAGGCTCACGCACCTCCGCAATCAGAAATCCCGACGACAGCGTCGCCAGCAAAACGAACAGCGCATAGCCGCGCGCCTCCTGCGCATAGCGAACGTGAAAGGCGTTAAAGGTCAGCAGAGCACCGGCGATCAACGCCACACGCCGCTCATAGAGCATCTTCGCCAGCCAGTAGACCGCCGGCACCGTAGCAGCGGCGATCAACACCGAGAGACCGCGAATGAAAAACTCGCTCTGCCGGTGCACTGGAACGAGGCCCATCCACATCCGCAGCAGCACGTAGTACAGCGACATGTTGGCTTCGCGCCACCACAGCAGATGCAGAAAGTTCGGCCAGTTGAGCCGGGCGACTTCCGCGCTGAACGACTCATCAAACCAGAAGGGCTTGCAGGCCAGGCAAACAAAGCGCATCACGGCGCTGCCGACAATAAGCAGTAGAATCGCTAACCCGTATACCCAGCCGTAGGAATCGCGCCGGAGCGGTGAACTGCGTACAACTTCGTTCGCCGCGGCTTCAAGGGGTCGCATGCTTAGCGTGGTAGTCCGGAGTGTGAAGTCCGGAGCTTGAGCTCCGGACAATTTCCAGATGATACTATGCTAGAAAAGAATAGAGTTTACGCGTATTTTCAAGCGGAGCCTCGTCCGTGACGACCCAGAATGCCGCGCTCCGGGAAACTCCGGTGTCGCTGAACGATCGCAATAACGACGAACGCACCAGCGCCCGCTGGAAGGGATGCGTGTCCGTCATCGTTCCCGTCTACAACGAGGCCGCGCACGTCGACGAACTCCTGCAGGCGATCCATGCCGCACCGGTGAAAAAGGAAATCATTATCGTCGACGACGGTTCGACCGACGGCACGCGCGAAAAACTGAAAGCCCTGCCGCCCATCAGTGACGTTACCATCATTTTCCACGAGACCAATTGCGGCAAGGGCGCGGCCATACGCACCGCCCTCGCCTATGCGCACGGCGAATACGTGTTGATCCAGGACTCCGATCTGGAATATGACCCGCAGGATTACCCTGCCCTTTTGCGTCCCCTCGAAGAAGGCGCGGCGAACGTTGTCTACGGCGTGCGCCCCGACCGCCCCGAGCGCGGGCTGCGCTTTTTTCTGGGCGCAAAACTGCTAACTCATCTCACCAACATTCTTTACGGCGCGGGCATTCACGACGAAGCGACATGCTACAAGGTCTTTCGCCGCTCGCTGATTTCACAGATCGATCTTCACTGCCAGCGCTTCGAATTCTGCCCCGAAGTGACGGCGAAGCTCTGCCGCATGGGCGAGAAAATCGCCGAAGTAGATATCTCCTACAATCCACGGTCTGCGGTTGAAGGAAAAAAGATTCGCCACTCCGACGGATGGCTCGCCATCTG
>Ga0335072_10009888_pt1 | contig 13749 bp, 10 predicted proteins | sample Lox_Sample_21_FD_206725 | JGI IMG/M metagenome (GOLD analysis project Ga0335072, IMG submission 206725) | Soil microbial communities from Loxahatchee National Wildlife Refuge, Florida, United States - Lox_Sample_2.1 | ecosystem: Environmental > Terrestrial > Soil > Wetlands | place: USA...
CGGCCAGATGCACGGCGTCGTGCTCGCCCGCGCCCGCACCCCCGCCGCGCCGGCCCACCACGCCGCCGCGCCGGCCGACCACGCCGCCGCGCCGGCCGACCACGCCGCCGACCACGGCGGCGCGGTGCGGCCGGCCATCCTCTGGCTCGACCAGCGGGCCGCGCTCGAGGCCGGCCGCTACCAGGAGCTGCCCGCGGCGCTGACCGCCGGCCTCGGCAACCGGCCATCGCCCGGGATGGCCGGCCCGGTTCTGTGCTGGCTGGCGCGGCACGAGCCGGAGAACGTGGCCGCCGCCCGGTGGGCGCTGCAGCCCAAGGACTGGATCCGGCTGCGGATGACCGGCGAGGCCGCGACCGATCCGACCGATGCGTCGGGAACGCTCCTGTTCGACCTGGAACGGGACGCCTGGGCGGATGACCTCATCGCCGCGCTCGGCCTGCCCCGCGAGAAGCTCCCGCCGGTGCGCGGCTCCGCCCAGCCGGCGGGCACCCTGCTCCCGGGGCCCGCCGCCGAGCTCGGCCTGCCGCCCGGCATCGCCGTGGCCGCCGGCGCCGCCGACACCGCCGCCGCCCTCCACGCGGCGGGCCTGGCCGCCGACGAGGCGATGCTCACCCTCGGCAGCGGCGGCCAGTGGGCGGTCCCGGAGAGCGCGTTCCGGCCGACGCCGCGGACCAACCTGTACCGCGCGGTCGGCGACGGCTACTACCGGCTGGCCCCGGTGCAGAACGTCGGGATAACGCTGAACTGGGTCCGCACGCTGCTGAACGCCTCCTGGTCGGACCTGTACGACGCGGCCGGCCGCCCGGCCCGCCCGGGCGCCCCGGTCTTCGCGCCCTACCTGGCCCCCGAGCGCTGGGACCCCGGCGCGACCGGCGCCTGGACCGGCCTGACCCTCGCCCACCAGCGCGAGGACCTGCTCCGGTCCGCCCTCGACGGCGTCGCCGGGCTGCTCAGGGAGCGCCTCGACGACCTCCGGGCGGCCGGCCATCACCCCCGCCGGGTGATACTCGGCGGTGGCGGCGCCACCCACCCGGCCTGGCGCGACCTGCTGGCCGACGCGCTCGGCGTGCCGCTCGGCCCGGTCCCCGCCCCGTGGCTGTCCGCCGCCGGCGCCGCCGGGCTGGCCGCGCGAATAGTCTCCGATCGCTTAGCTCCCCACAACCTGACGGTCCCAGATATTGGCGTGATCACTTCATGACGAGCGGAAATGCCGCCGGGATAATCACCGCCATGGACATCGACAGTTTGGTCGCGATCGACGTGCACACGCATGTGCACCGGTCGGTCAGCGCGCCGCCGGTCAAGCCGGAAGACAACGAGCACCTGGCCGCGATGGCCGCCTACTTTAAGACCGCGGCGGCCGCGTTCACCGTCGATGACCTGGCCGCGTACTACCGCGAGCGGAAGATGGCGGCGGTGACGTTCACCATCGACGTCAAGGACCAGCCCGCGGACCCGGCCCGGGCGACCCCCGAGGAGATCGCAGAGCGCGCCCGCGAGCACAAGGACGTGCTCATCCCGTTCGGTTCGGTCGACCCGCACCGCGGCGCCGAGGCGGTCCGGATGGCCAGGCGTCAGATCGAGGAGTTCGGCGTCAAGGGGTTCAAGTTCCACCCCAGCTCGCAGGCGTTCCTCCCCAACGACCGGATGGCCTACCCGGTGTACGAGGTCATCGAGGCGGCCGGCCTGCCGGCGCTCTTCCACACTGGCCAGACCGGCGCCGGGGCGGGCACCAGGGCCGGCGGCGGCATCCGCCTCAAGTACTCCAACCCGATCCACCTCGATGACGTGGCGGTGGACTTCCCCGACATGCCGATCATCCTCGCCCACCCGTCGTTCCCCTGGCAGGAGGAGGCGCTCTCGGTCGCCACCCACAAGCCCCAGGTCTACATCGACCTGTCCGGCTGGTCGCCCAAGTACTTCCCGCCGATCCTCATCCAGTACGCGAACACCCTGCTCAAGGAGAAGATCCTGTTCGGCACCGACTTCCCCGTCCTCACCCCGGAGCGGTGGATGGCCGACTTCGAGAAGATCGCGATCCGCGACGAGGTCAAGCCCGGCATCTTCAAGGACAACGCCGCCCGCCTCCTCGGCCTCGGCGGCCGGTGAGTATCGGGCCGGCGCGCGGCCGTCAGCTCGTCGGCGGAAGCGCCGGGGCCCCGAGGTAGGTCAGCAGGTTCTTGTTATAGACGAGGATCTCCCAGCCCGCGATGATGTGCGTGCGGACCGGCTTGCCGAAAACCCCGAGTACCGTCGGCTTGAGGTTCAGTTCCGGCAGGTCCAGGATGACGAAGTTCGCGTAGTGCTTAGCCGGGTCGAACCAGAGCGTGTTGGTCTCCCAGGGATACAGGGCGATTCGGTTGCCCTGCGCCGTGTGTCGTCCGTCGACCGCGCGGATCTGCACCTGGCCGGCCGATTCGAGCGCCGTCTCCGAGCTGTCCCAGTAGCCGCCGAGCCCGTAGTGCAGCCCGTTCGCCTGCAGCCAGGCGATCACCGCGGGCAGGCCCGATGTCAGGGTCGGCTGCGCCGCCGCCACCGACAGCGGCAGCAGCGCGGCCACCAGGGCCAGGCAGGTCGCGGGCACCGCCACCAGCCGGCTGGTGATGCGCTCGGGCACCAGGGCGCGGGCCGCCAGCACCCCGCCGCAGGGCAGTATGGCGACGAGGTCATGCGGTGACCGGGTGGAGACCAGCGTGGAGAGCATGTAGACCATGAAATTGGCGGCCATCGCGATCACCAGCGCCTGCTCGGCCCGGCGGGCGGTGCGCCAGCGCCACAGCACCCGCAGCACGCCGATCCCCGCCGCCGCCAGGCAGGCGTAACCGAAGATCACCGTCAGGCCCGCCGGCGGATTGTTCGAGGCGGAGACGATGCCGTACACCTCGCGCAGCGAGGTCCAGGCGATCGAGGCGTTCGTCTGCCAGTCGCTGAACGGCGCGATCCGGGTCTTCGGCGACACCATCAGGTACGCGCCCAGGTGCACCCGCATGAACGCGCGGATCCCCACCGCCAGCGGCACCGACAGGCCGGCCGCCACCAGGTTGGCGGCGTCCCAGCTCAGCAGCTTCCGCGCGGCCAGCATCTGGTAGAGGCAGACCACGGCGATGGCGGGCACCGCGACGTAGCGCACGGTCACGTCGCTGATCTGGCCGGCGCACAAGATCAGGCAGAGCAGCGGCGCCGTCCAGCGGCGGCCGGTCGCCCGGTCGACCAGCAGGAAGGACGCCAGCAGGAAGGCGGCGGTCCCGGTATGGTCGGGAATCCCGAGCGGGATCCACAGGTCCGAGTGCACCAGGGTCGGGGCGGCCAGCGCGGCCACCACCACCGCCGCCCGGATGAGACGCGAGACACCGCGGGTGCCCGTCACCGCGATGGCGACGGCGAACGCCGCCACGATCAGGTAGATGAGGGCCTCGGCCACGTGCATGGTGTCCGCGTGCAGGCCGAGGAAGAATTCCAGGATGGCGATGAGCGGCAGTTCGAAGGTGTAAAAGGTGACGTCGCCGAGGATCCAGCCGTGCAGCACGAGGTTGCCGTGCAGCATGTCCCAGGCCTGGAGCGCGTTATTGGCCCCGTCCGAGGTCATCAGCTTCTCCAGCGAAATCCTCAGGAACAGCGCGAACACCAGGGCCGCGCAGGCCGTCCAGCCCAGCCCGGCCAGGCTGCGGAGCAGCCACGGACGCGGCGGGCGGCTCCGTTCGCGGGTCGGGTCGGAGCCGGCCCGGCCAGCCTGACGCGGGACCATGCCTCGGAGCACCGGTAGGCGCCGCTTGGGCACGACGTCGGGACCGCTCGGCTGCGCAGCGTGCATACCCAAACCGTAGCGGTACCGCTGGTGACAACGGCACTACATCCAGCACTCCTGCAGCACACCCACAGCATCGGCCACGTCGACCGTCATCCCGGTCATCGACAGCACCTCGTCGACGGTGAACCCGGCCGCGATCTCCTCGAGCACGAACCGGGCCGAACGGGACGGCCTCCGCAGCAGCGCCAGGTCGGTGATGATCGCGTCCACGCAGCCCGGCGCCGTCAGCGGAAAGGAGCACCGCTCGACCAGCTTGGGCCGCCCCCGCGAGTCGGTGTGCTCGAGCATCGCGAACACGTTCCGCGCCCCCGCCGCGAGGTCCATCGCCCCGCCGATGCCGCCGCCGATCATGCCCGGCACCGACCAGTTCGCCAGGTCGCCGTTGCCGCCGACCTGGTAGGTGCCGAGCACGACCGCGTGCAGCCGCCCGCCCCGGGCGATCTCGAACGAGGTGACCGAGTCGAAGAACGACGCCCCGTCCCGCAGCGTCACGAAGTACCCGCCCGCGTCGTGCAGGTCAGGGTCGAAGTCGTCCCCCCGCGCGAACGAGCCGTAGTTCAGCATCCCGTTCTCGCTGTGCAGGATCACCGGCCGGCCGGCGATGAAGTTCGCCACCTGGGTCGGCAGCCCCGCCCCGAGGTTCACCACCGCGCCGTCCGGCATCAGCGCCGCCACCCGCCGCCCGATCTCCTCGCGGGTCAGCGCGGGCTTGCCCAGGTACAGCCGGGCCGAGTCGGCCGCCCGGTTCACCCGCATCGGCAGGTTCTTCACGTCCATCCGCACCGTCACCGGCACCACCCGGGTCACGAACACCCCGGGCAGGTCCACCTCGGACGGCGCGATCGACCCGGTCGGCACGATCTCCTCCGCCTCGACGATCGTCACCCGCGCCGCCTTCGCGAACGACACGTTGAAGTTCTGCGACCCGCCGCGGAAGACCAGGTTCCCCATCTCATCCGCGCGAGCCGCCCGGATCAGCGCGAAATCGGTGGTGATGGCCCGCTCGAGGACGTACGGCCGCCCGTCGAAGTACCTGACGTCCTTGCCCTCCGCGATCGAGGAGCCGTACCCGGTCGGCGTGTAGAACGCGGGGATGCCCGCCCCGCCGGCCCGCATCCGCTCCACCAGCGTGCCCTGGGCGACCATCTCGAGCGTCATCTCGCCCGCCTCGATCTGCTTCTCCGCCTCCGACACCACCCCCGGCCGGGCCGAGAAGCACGTGACCAGGCGCCCGATCTGGTGGTTGTCGGCCAGCAGGTGCGCGGTCGGGAACCCCGGCTGGCCGAGCCCGTTGCAGTACACGGTCAGCCCGGTCGGCCCGAGATCGCGCAGCGCGGTGATGAGCGTCGACGGGTACCGGTGCGACACCCCGAACCCGGCCACGCCCAGGCTCGCGCCGTCCCCGATGTCCGCGACGGCCTCGGCCGCCGTCATCACTTTGCTCATGAGCGCAACGCCTCCAACGTGAACAAAAAGACCTACGTGTGCTTGACGATCCAGTCGGTGATCAGCGCCGCGATCTCGGCGTTGTTGCGCTCCAGCATCATCGCGTGCCCGTTGCCGTGCAGGCCGAGCTCGCCCAGCCGCAGCTCGTCCACGTCCGCTCCGCAGGAGCGCAGATACGAGGCCGTCGCCCGGTCGGCCGCCTCGTGCCCGGACGACTCGGCGGTGACGACGGCGATCGGCACCCGGCCGATCTTCCCCTCGCCCGGGCCGGGGCCGAACACCAGCGGCACCGGCGTCAGCCCGTGCGCGAACGAGCCGAGCCCGGGCAGCGTGGCGAACGGCGGCCCGGCCGGCTCGACCGCCACCACCGCCTTCACCAGCGACGGGCACTCCGACAGCGCCAGCCAGCCGAACCCGCCGCCGAGCGAGTGGGTCAGCAGCACCGACGGCCCGATCCGCTCGAGCAGCCCGACCGCCCCCGCCAGCATGTCCTCGTGCGCCGCCGCGAGGTCGCCGGGGAGCGGTGCCTGCCAGGCCAGAAACGTCGCCAGGGCCGGGTCGCGGCGGTCGCCGGCGCCCGGCCACTGGGTGTGCGGCGGCGCCCCGGCCGGGGCCGGCCCGGCGAACGTCGCCGCAAACCCCTCATACGTCGCGGGCGGCCCGGGCGGCCCGTAGAGGTCGGGATGGTACGGCGACCGCCCCAGCCCCGGCCGGTCGACCGTGTACACCGCGAACCCGTCCCGCAGGAACAACGTGGCCCAGCCCGGCCGCCCGTCCGCGGTGGTGAGCATGTCGAGCGCCTGACCGCCGCCGCCATGGACAAGCACAAGATTATCCCGAACGGTCCGGGGCGTCTGATATTGGACATGGGTCCCGTACACACTCGTGCCGGCCGCCCCGGTGCGCGTTCGCATCCCGGTGAAGAAGTGCCCCTGGTCGGTGATGACGATGGGCTCCACCGCCCGCCCCTAGCCCCAGACCTCGCGGGCGGTCTCGGCCAGCAGCTCGAGCTTGGCCCGCTCCTGGTCGATGGTCAGCGCGTTGCCCTCGACGGTGGAGGCGAAGCCGCACTGCCCGGAGATGCAGAGCCGGTCCAGGTCGACGTACTTGGCCGCCTCGTCGATCCGCCGCTTGAGCGTGTCCTTCGACTCGAGCTCGGGCGTCTTGGTCGTCACCAGGCCGAGCACCACGATCTGGTCGTCGGGCACGAACCGGAGCGGCTCGAACGTCCCCGACCGCTCGTCGTCGTACTCGAGGAAGAGCCCGTCGACGTCGAGCCCGCCGAAGACGTCCTCGGCCACGAAGTCGTAGCCGCCGGAAGAGAACCAGGCCGACTGGTAGTTGCCGCGGCACATGTGGATGGTGACCGCCAGGTCGGCCGGCCGGTCCGCCAGCGCCGTGTTGATCACGTCAACGTTGATCGCGTGCTGCCGGTCCGGGTCGAGCCCGCTCGCGGACGCGTTCGCGCGCCAGGCCGGGTCGTTCAGGAACGCGAAGATCGTGTCGTCGAACTGCAGGTAGCGGCAGCCGAGCGCGTACAGCCCGGCCACCTCGGCCGCGTAGACGGCGGCGATGTCGGCCCGGTACTCGGCCGGGTCGGTGTAGGGCGACTTCGACAGGTCGACCCGGAAGTGCGCCATGCTCGGCGACGGCACGGTGATCTTCGGGGTCGCGGTGCTGACAGACCGCGCGAGGAAGCGGAAGTGGTCGCCGAAGATCGGCGTCTCCAGGTGCACTCGGTCGGTCACCTCGGTCGCGTTCGGCGTCCAGGTGATCTGCCCGTCCCGGCGGTAGACCGGCAGCGGCGCGCCGAGCGCCCCCCGCCGGATCCCCGGGATCGCGTAGAGGAAGTCGGAGTGCCACTGCTCACGGCGGAACTCCCCGTCGGTGGCCGACTCCAGGCCCGCGTTCTCCTGCAGCTTGACCGCGTCCCTGATCGCGCCGTCCTCGACGGCGGTCAGCCGTCCGGCGTCGATCCTCCCGGCCGCGAAGTCGTCCCGGGCGGAGAGCAACTCGGCCGGCCGGAGCAGCGACCCGACGTGGTCGGCGCGGAACGGCGGGGTGGCGCGTCGTGTCATGGAGCTCTCCCGGGGATCGGATTCCTGAAATGTCGGGCGCTGGCGCGCCGCGACATTTCCGGAAATTTCAGCATTTGTCTAGAACAGATGGTCGGGCAGGCCGAAGTGCAGCCGGGCCACCTCGGCCGCGACGACGTCGTGCCGGGCGGAGATGTGCCCGAGGTAGATCGCGCTGTCCCTGAAGTGGCGCTGCATCGCGGTGCCGCGCTTGGCCGCCGACGACGAGGCCGCGCCGAACAGCTCGGCGGTGGCGTCGATCGCCATCCGCGAGGCGACCTGGATCATCGAGTACATGGCGGCGTCGTCCTCGCGGGTGAACGGCTCGCCGGTCCGGTGCCAGCGCTCGGCCAGCTCCATGTACCGCTGGCCGCACTGCAGGATGATCGCCTCGGCGCTGTCGGTCAGCGCCCGCGCCTGCCCGTAGTGCCGCTGGTACTCCTCGACCGTGTACCGGGGCACCACCGGCGGGAAGTAGGTGTTCTTGGTCAGCAGGATCTGCTCGTACTCGTGCAGCGCGCCCTTGGCCGCGCCGATCACCGGGATCACCAGGCCCGCGTGGTACATCGCGTAGATCCGCCCGCAGAAGAGCGGGTCGTCGTGCAGGTACATGCCCGGCGCGGCCGTGTCGGTGTTGTGCGTCCAGTCCCCTGAGCAGGTGCAGTGCTCGGGCACGAAGACGTTGTCGACCCGAACGCTGTTCGACCCGCTCGAGTTCATCCCGATGATGTTGCCGTCGCCCCAGTCCGGGAGCACGGTCACGTTCTCGATCGGCGTGCAGATCGTGAGCACGCCCGCGGACTCGCGGCCGGGGACGAGCGTGTTGCACATGAAGTGGGTGGCGTGCCCGACCCCGGAGCAGTAGTCCCACTGCCCCTTGACCAGGTAGCCGCCGTCGACCGGGGTCGCGGTGCCCATCGGGGCGGCCCGGTGCGGGCAGGTGAACCGCCCGGCCGGGCCGAACAGCTCGATCTGCCCCCGCTCGGGGAACCACGCGCCGAGCCCCTGCGCGTGGTGCGCGCCCAGGCAGAGCCCCCACGCGGTCCCGGCGTCGCCCTCGGCGACCGCGAGGATCACCTTCCAGTAGGTGTCCATCCCGAACGCGTACCCGCCGAACCGCTTGGGCTGCAGCATCCGGTAGAACCCGGCCTCGACGAACTTCCGGTCAAGCTCGGCCGTGTGCCGCCCGGCCTTCTCCGCCTCGTCCGCCTGCGCCCGGATCTCCGGGATCAGCGCCCGGGCCCGCGCGATGATCGTCTCCGCAGTCAGCCCCGGCTCCGGAGCCGGGATCGGGGCAGGCCGGGAAACTGTCGTCTCTGACACACCTAAGAGCCTGATACGCCGACCGCCCGCCGGCAACCCCCCGACCCCGGCCGATACCTCCCGTTGTCCCTCCAGACACAACTAATAAGAGCGTCTTGTGACTAGGCCACGGTGACTCCGCCCCCCGTCGAAGTCGCGGGGACCCCGACCCCGCCCTCCCACCACCACCCCTCGCACCCCCACCACCACCCCTCGCACTCCCACCGCCACCCCTCGCACCCCCACCGCCACCCCTCGCACTCCCACCGCCACCCCTCGCACCCCCACCGCCACCCCTCGCACCCCGACCGCCACCCCTCCGACTCCCGCCAGCCACCCCTCGGACCTGTCGCCTACGCCATCGACAGGATCGCCCACCTGTCGCCTACGCCAGCGACACCAGTAGGCCATGTCGATGGCGTAGGTGACAGACCGCGTTTCGGGTCGATGGCGTAGCCGACATGGCCGACCACGCAGTCGCGGCAGCGCGTCGGAGGCCGGTCCGAAGATAACAGCAAGAAGTGCAGCGCCGCTAGCGACGTCTACAGCCCCTGCCAGGCGGGCTTGGCCGCGTAGACCTCGCGGTAGTAGTCAAGCCGGTCCAGCCGCGCCGCCGCGGCCGGGTCGAGCAGCACCGTGACATGGGGGTGCAGCTGCAGCGCGGAGGCCGGGCAGGAGGCCGAGACCGGACCCTCGACGGCGGCCGTGACGGCGGCTGCCTTGTCGGCCCCGGTCGCGATGAGCAGCAGGTGGCGGGCCTGGAGAATGGTCCCGAGACCCTGGGTGAGTACGTGCACAGGCACCTGGTCGGGGGAGTCGAAGAAGCGCGCGTTGTCCTTGCGGGTCTCGGCCGTGAGGGTCTTGATCCTGGTCCGGCTGGCGAGCGACGAGCCGGGCTCGTTGAAGGCCAGGTGGCCGTCGGAGCCGATGCCGAGCACCTGCACGTCGACCCCGCCCGCCTGCGAGATCAGGTCCTCGTAGCGTGAGCCGGCCGTCGGCAGGCCGTCGGGAGCCGGGTCGGGCCCGTTGACCCGGTCCGGGCTGATGCCGAGGCCGTCGGTCAGCTCGCGCGCGATCGTCGCCCGGTAGCTCTGCTCGTGCCCGGCCGGCAGCCCGACGTACTCGTCCAGGTTGAAGCACGTCACCGCGCCGTACGAAGGTCCGACCCCGGCCTCGTGGCGGCGGATCAGCTCCCGGTAGGCCGGCAGCGGCGTCGACCCGGTGGCGAGCCCGAGCACCGCCGCGGGCTTGCGGCGCACGACCGCCTCGAAGACGTCCGCCGCGAGCGCGGCGATCTCGTCGGCCGATCCGAGCGGCACGACCTCCATCGGTTATCTCCGTTCACCTAGTGAGGCACTGCAAGGGACGCTCACCGCGCGTCCCAGATCATGGCCGCGCCGATGGCGGCGGCGGGCACCCCGGCCGGCAGCAGCCGGACCCGGGCGGCCAGGTCGATGGCGGCCAGGAACGGCGACCCGACCGCCTGCGCCCGCAGGGCGGCGGTGACCACCGCAAGCAGCGGCTCTCCGAGGTCGGTGACGCCGCCGCCGAGGACGATCACGGCCGGGTCGACCGCGAGGCCGAGCATCCTGATCGCGTCGGCCACCCGGGTCGCGAAATGGCCGCGGACCGCGAGCGCCCGGGGATCGCCGGCCGAGGCGGCGGCGAACACGGCCGCCGCCGGGGAGATCTCGCCGTCGGTCGGCCAGGCCGCGGTCAGCGCGGAGGCGGCGGCGGTCAGCTCCAGGCAGCCGCGCTGCCCGCAGGAGCAGAGCGCGCCGTCGGGGTCGACCGGCACGTGCCCGATTTCCCCCGACGCGCCGGCGGCCCCGCGCCGGAGTACGCCGCCGAGGACGAAGCCCGCCGCCAGCCCGGTGCCGATGCTGAGGTAGCCGAGGTCGTCGGCGCCGCTGAGGATGTGGGCGCCCCAGGTGGCCGCCCTGACGTCGTTCTCGACCATGACGGCGGCGCCGGTGCGCTCCGCCAGCCGCTCGGCCAGCGGCAGCCAGTCATCGCCGAGGCCGAGGTTGACCGCATGGCTCACGGCCCCGCGGTCACGGTCGACGAGCCCGGGGAACCCGATGCCGACGTGCGACGGCAGCACCCCGTCGAACTCGGCCGCGAGCCGGTCGAGCACCCGGGTCGCCGTGGCCAGCACGCCGTCGGCGCCGGGCACGGTCGGCTCACGGAACTGGGCCAGGATGGCGCCGTCGGCCGCCACCACCGCGCCGAGGATCTTGGTCGCGCCGATGTCGAGGCCGACTCTCACGTCAGCGCTCACGCCACGCCCAGTTCGCCCGACAGCACCAGCACCGCCGCGCCGAGGAGCACGACGTCGTCGCCGAGCGGCGACGTCCGCACGACCAGCTCGGCCGACGAGACCGCCATCACCCGCTCGCGGACGGTCGCGCCGACCGCCGCGCACAGCTCGCCGTCAAGTAGGTCGAGCGGTCCCACCAGCACGATCTCGCTCAGGTTGAGCGCGCCGACGACGGGCGCGAGCACTCCGCCGAGGATGGTGCCGACGGCGGCGAGCGAATGGTCGCCGCGCCGCAGGCGCGGGACCGCGAGCACGGTCTCCAGGCAGCCCGCCCGCCCGCAGGCGCAGCGCGCGCCGTTCGGGTCGACGACGACGTGGCCGATCTCGCCGGCCGCCGAGGTGTGCCCCTCGACCAGGGCGCCGCCGACGACCAGGCCGGCGCCGACGCCGGTGCCGACCCGCACCAGCATCAGGTCGGTCGCCGCCCCCTGCCCGAAGGTGTGCTCGCCGAGCACGGCGGTGTTGGCGTCGTTGGCGACGTAGACGGAGGTGTGGAGCTCGCGCCGGAGGATGCCGGTGAGGTCGACGTTGGCCCAGCCGAGGTTGGCCGCGTTCACCACCACGCCGTCGCCGTCGACGACGCCGGCCGAGCCGACGCCGATGCCGAGCACCGGCCGGCCGGTGGCCGACCGCAGTTGCCGGGCGAGGCGGACCACCAGGCGGATCGCCGCTTCCCCGGTGGCGCCCTCCCGGGGGATCTCGGCCCGCGCCTTGACCTGCCCGGACAGGTCGACCACGGCCCCCGCCAGCCGGTCTTCCGGCGACAGGTCGAGCGCCACGATGTGCACCGCGTCGGGCTGCAGGCCGACCAGTGTCGGCGGCTTCCCGACCCGCGTCTCGGCCGGCGCGCCGAGCTCCGCGACCAGGCCGTCCTGGAGAAGGCTGCCGACCAGGTCGGAGATCGTGACCCGGCTCAGGCCGGTGTCGCGGGCGAGGTCGGCCCGGGAGGCGGGGCCGTCGGTGAACAGGCGCTGCAGCACCAGCGACAGGTGATGCCGCTTGGTGTCCTCGGCCAGCAGCTTGCCGATCGGGCGGAGCGGGCGACGGCCCATGCCGCCAGCGCTCACTTGACCCCGCCCGCCGTCAGGCCGCCGACGACGCGGCGCTCGATGATGGCGAACAGAATGATGACCGGCACGGTGGCGACCAGGCCGGCCGCGAACAGGTGGCCCCAGTCGACCGAGTACTCGCCGATGTACTGGTTGATCGCGACCGTCAGCGGCTGCTGGCTGGTCGGCTCGCCCAGGCTGAGCGTGAGCGCGACCAGGAACTCGTTCCAGGCCGAGATGAACGTGAAGATGAGCGCGGTGACGATGCCGGGCGCGGCCAGCGGCAGCGTGATCCGCAGCAGGGCGCCGACCCGGCCGAGGCCGTCGACCATCGACGCCTCCTCGAGCTCGACCGGGATCGAGCTGAAGAAGGCGTTGAGGATCCAGACCGCGAAGGCCATGTTGAAGCCGGCGTTGATGATGATGAGCGACACCGTGGGGGAGGCCCAGCTGAAGTTGCTGAACTCCCGCTGCAGGCCGACCAGCATCGCCGCGGGCTGGAACATCTGGGTCGCGAGCACCAGCAGCAGGAAGCCGAGGCGGCCGCGGAAGCGGTGCCGCGCGGTGTAGTAGGCGGCCGGCAGCGCGACCAGCAGCACCAGCGTGGTGGCGCCGGCCGCGATCTCGAGGCTGGTGCCGATGGAGCCGCCCAGGTCGCCGGCCGACGCCGACCACAGGGTGGTGAAGTTCGAGAACGTGAAGTGGCTGGGGAAGATCGTCGCCTGGCCGAGCTCGTTGTTCGGCCGGCCGGCCATCACCAGCATCTCCAGGTAGGGCAGGAGGAAGATGATCGCGACGAGGTACGCGGCGCCGGCCACCAGCCAGGTGCGCAGCCGCAGCCGCGGCCGGGGCGCGGGCCGGGTCAGCGCGGGGCGGATCGGGGCCGGCGCGGTCTTGGTCGTGGCGCTCATCGGTCGACCGACTCCTTCCAGCTGGTGGTGGCGAGGTACACGACCACGATGACGATAACGAGCAGGAAGTTGATGGTCGACATCGAGGCCGACTCACCCACGTTGCCCTGCTTGAGGTCGACCATGAAGATGGTGCTGGTGGCGGTCTGGTAGCCAGGCCCGCCCCCGGTCATCTCCCAGATGATCGGGAACGAGTTGAAGACGTTGATGACGTTGATCAGCGTCGCCACCACGATCGCCGGCCGCAGCAGCGGCAGCGTCACCATCAGGTAGGACTTCCACGAGGTCGCGCCGTCGATCGCGGACGCCTCGTACACATCCCGCGGGATCCCCTGCAGGCCGGAGAGGATGGCGTAGGTCGTGAACGGGAGCGAGACGAAGACCGCGACGCCCATCATCCACAGCAGCGCGCTGGTCGGGTTGCCGAGCCAGTCCGCCTGGTTGGAGCCGAGGTGCTTGACCACGCCGATGTGGTGCAGGATCACGTTGATGACGCCGACGTTCGGGTCAAGCGCCCACTTGAAGATCAGCGCGGTCATCATCACCGAGGCGGCCCACGGGATGATCAGCGCCCACCGGGTCATCCGGCGCCCGGGGAAGCTCTGGTTGAACAGCTGGGCCAGGCCGAGCGAGATCAGCACGGTGACGGAGACCACGACCACGACCCAGATCACGGTCCGCACCAGGACCGAGACGAAGTCGGGCTCGTTGAACAGCTGGCGGAAGTTGGCGGTGCCGTTGTAGCCGGCCACGAAGCCAATGCCGCTGATGCTCTGGAACGAGGACTGCACCATGACGACGACCGGCCACAGCACGACCAGGCCGATGAGTGCGATGG
>Ga0335072_10009889_pt1 | contig 13749 bp, 8 predicted proteins | sample Lox_Sample_21_FD_206725 | JGI IMG/M metagenome (GOLD analysis project Ga0335072, IMG submission 206725) | Soil microbial communities from Loxahatchee National Wildlife Refuge, Florida, United States - Lox_Sample_2.1 | ecosystem: Environmental > Terrestrial > Soil > Wetlands | place: USA: Florida...
GCGGACGCCCGAGGATTCGAGGCCTGGACGCCCGCGGAGGAGTCATGACCACCGCGAACGACCAGGTGATCCCTGCGCCCGCGGCGCCGCCGGTAATCCCGCCCGGCTACCTGCCGGCACCGCCGTCTGACGACGAGGCGTTCCGGTACTTCGGCGCGTACCGGCCGTGGGCCTTCGCGTGGCTGCTTGTCGCGGCCGGCGGAATCGTGTACGGCTATTCCGAGGTAGCCAGGGAGGCCTGGCTCGTCTCGCCCGTCATGTTCCTCTTCCTCATGGTCATCGTCCCGCCTGCGATCGTGAACTTCTGGCTGCGCACCGGGCGCCCGCGGATGACCCTGGCGCAGCACAGGAAACTGGTGGACGGGTGGCGGGGGACGCCTGAGCCGTCGGTGGACGTTTTCCTGCCGACCTGCGGTGAGCCGGCTGAGGTGCTTGAGAACACCTTCTCGCATGTCAGCAAGATCGCGTGGAACGGCGAGCGGACGGTGTACGTGCTCGATGACTCGGCCCGCGACCTGGTGCGCGACCTGGCGGACGGTTACGGCTTCCGCTACGTCGTCCGGCCCGATCCCGGCTGGATGAAGAAGGCCGGCAACCTGGTCCACGCCCTGAGCGTGAGCGATGGCGACTTCATCGCGGTCTTCGACGCGGATTTCGCCACGCGCCCCGAATTTCTCTACGAGACGATGCCGTACTTCGAGGATCCCGCGGTGGGCATCGTCCAGACGGCCCAGTACTTCGACGTGAGCGGACCCGGTTTCAGCTACATCCAGCGGTATGCCGGGACCCTGCAGGAGATCTTCTTCCGGTTTATCCAGCCGGCGCGTGACCGGTACAAGGCGGCCATCTGCGCCGGAACCAACCTGGTGTACCGGCGGTCGGCGGTCGACGCGGCGGGCGGCTTCGCCCTGGTGCCGATCGGGGAGGACGTCCATTCAGGGGTGAAGCTGTGGTGGGCCGGATACGAGACCCGCTACGTGCCGTTGTGCATGGCCAAGGGCGTCGCGCCGCAGGACTTCGCCTCGCTGGCCAACCAGCAGACCCGCTGGTGCCGCTCGTCGATGCTGCTCATGCTCGACGAGCACTTCAAGGAAGCGCCGTTCAGCTGGCAGCAGCGCACCGCGTTCTGGGCGGCCTTCCTCTACTACATGTCGTCCGCGGCGCTGCTTGTCACGGGCCCGTTCCCGGCGCTCACCATGCTCTGGTTCTTCCCGAACCGGGTGTTCGCGCACAACTACCTGCCTATGGCGGCGGCCCTCGCGGCGACATTGTTCGTCTTCCCCGCGATCACCCGCGGCTGGCGGCCGACCATCTACCGGCTGTGCCTGATCAACTCCTGCTGCCACGTCTACGCGATCTGGTTCGCGGTCAAGGGCAGGGTCGCCGAGTGGGTGCCGACTGGCGCGGCCACGAAGAAGGGACAGGTACCGACCATGGTCAGCCGCATCCTGGTCACCTGGATCCTGGTAACCCAGGTTCTTCTCTGGAGTGCCCTGGCACTCCGTCTGCACGCCTTCGGTTTGTCCAATTACTGGGCGACCCTGGCCCTCGCCAGCCTGCAGCTGTACATGGTGATACCGCTGCTGCTCCCGGGCAAGGGAATCGCGAAGGTGGCGCGGCGGTGAAGGTCAGGGCCCGTGTGGCCATCGCCGCCGTCGGTGCCGCTGTCGCGATCGGCCCGGCCGCGTGTTCAGCTCCGCCCGTCCTGTCCTGGCAGCCGTCCGGCGACGTGCAGTCGGGGGCGTCCATGCCGCCCGGCGTCATCCCGTCCGGCCGCGGCGTACCCGTTGGCGTCTTCGAGCCGGGCTTCCCCGGCACGGCGGCGCCGCTGGCCACGTTCTACTCGGCGACCGGGATACGACCCCGACTTGCGCTGTACTACTCGGGCTGGCCGGAGAAGTTCCAGGCCGGCTTCGCGAGGGCCGCCTACGCCCGCGGCGCGGTCCCGCTGGTGCAGATGCAGCCCGACGGCATTAACCTGGCGACGATCACGGCGGGCCGGTGGGACAGCTACCTGCGCGGCTTCGCCGCCGCCGTCAAGGCGTACGGCCACCCGGTCATCCTGAGCTTCGGCCACGAGATGAACGGAACCTGGTACTCGTGGGGCAGCGGGCACTCGACGCCGCAGGCTTTCGTGGCCGCCTGGCGGCACGTGGTCCAGGTGTTCCTTGATGCAGGCGCGGCCAACGTCAAGTGGCTGTGGACGGTTAATGACACGAACGGGGCCAGCCCGTCAAGCCCGCCGCTCAGCGCGTGGTGGCCCGGCACACCATGGGTCGACATGGTGGGCATCGACGGCTACTACTACTACCCGTCGGCCACCTTTTCGTCCGTTTACGGGCCGACCATCGCTGAGATCCGGCAGTTCACGGACGCCCCGGTAATGATCGCCGAGGTTGCCGTCGGACCAAACCCGAACCGGGAGGCCCAGATCAGCGGCCTGTTCGCCGGCGCGCGGGCGGACCACATCGGCGCCGTCATCTGGTTCGACGAGGCACAGGATGACGGCATCTACCACCAGGACTGGCGGCTCGAAGGTGCCCCGGCCGCGGACTCGGCATTCAAGGCCGCCGACATGGCGGGCTAGCCCTCAAAGCGGTATCCCATGCCCGGCTCGGTGAGCAGGTAGCGCGGGCGTGACGGTTCCGGCTCCAGCTTGCGGCGCAACTGGGCGAGGTAGACGCGCAGGTAGTTGGACTCCGAGCCGTAGGAGGGACCCCATACGTCCTGCAGGAGCTGCCGCTGGGTGATCAGCCGGCCGCGGTTGCGCACCAGGATCTCAAGCAGCTGCCACTCGGTCGGCGTGAGCCTGACATCGGCACCGTCCCTGGTCACGCGCTTGGCGGCCAGGTCGACCGTGAAGTCCCCCGTGGAGACGACAGGCTCGTCCGGTGCGGGGGAGGCGCGGCGGACCGCTGCGCGCAGCCGGGCGAGCAGTTCGTCCATGCCGAACGGCTTGGTGACGTAATCGTCGGCCCCGGCGTCGAGCGCGGCGACCTTCTGATGCTCGGCTCCCCACACGGACAAGACGATGATCGGCGTGCTGGACCAGCCGCGGACCCCGTGGATGACCTCGGTGCCGTCCATGTCGGGAAGGCCGAGATCGAGGATGACCGCGTCGGGGCGCTCACGGGAGACGGCGGCCAGTCCGGAGGTGCCATCGCTCGCCGTGGATACCTCGTAGTTGCGGGCGGTCAGGTTGATCCGCAGCGCGCGCAGGATTGACGGCTCGTCGTCAATGACGAGCACTCGGGTCACCCGTCGGCTCCGAGGGCGGCGCGGACACCACTGACCAGGGCGGGCAGCGTCAGCCGTACGGTGAGCCCGCCGCCCGACGTGTCGAGGGCGACGATCGTCCCGCCCATCGCCTCGGCGAGCCCCTTGGCGACGGCCAGGCCGAGCCCCACGCCCGACGACCGCTCGTCCAGGCGCGCGAACGGCTCGAAAATGCGCTCCTTGAGACCGGCGGGCACCCCGGTGCCGTGGTCAACGACGTCGAGGACGACCAGGTCGCCGTCCTCCCTCGCACGCAGCGCCGGCGGCCGGTCCGGCGGGGAGTGCCGGATCGCGTTGGAGAACAGGTTGGCGAGCACCCGCTCCAGCAGCCCCGGGTCCGCCCGGACGAGCGGCAGGTCATCCGGCACGACGATAATCAGGTGATCCGCGCCGTCCAGGCCGCGCAGCGCCACCGGCGCCACCTCGTCCACCGCCGTGGCACGGAGGAACGGCTCAAGCGAGCCGGCCTGCAGGCGGCCCATATCGAGCAGGTTGCCGACGAGCGCGTCAAGCCGGTCGGCGTTCTGCTCGATGTTGGCGAGCAGCTCGGCCTCGTCCTCCTCCGACCAGTGCACGTCGGTCTGCCGCAGGCTGGACACGCTGGCCTTGATCGACGCCAGCGGGGTGCGCAGGTCGTGGCTCACCGCGCGCAGCAGCGCGGTCCGCATCCGGTCGCCTTCCGCGAGCGCCTCCGCCTGGGCCGCCTGGGTGCGCAGCCGCGCCCGGTCGAGGGCGGCGACCGCCTGGGCGGTATACCCGGCGAGCAGCGAGGTCGTCGCGCTCGCCGCCTGCCCGCTCACCTCGAGGGCCAGGTCCGGCCGCACCTCGAAACGCAGTACCGGGGTCGGCGCGTCGGCCGTGCCGCTTGACGCGACCTTGATCCAGCGGCCGCCCACGCGCTCGAGGAGTTCGGCGCGGCCACCGTGGCTTGACGTCAGGTGATCGAGCACGTCGCCCGGGGTGTCCGCGCCGCCGAGCACCGTCTGGGCGAGGCCGAGCAGCGACTCTGTCTCTTTCGAGCTGCGTGCGGCGTCCGCCTCGCGCCGTGCGGCCAGGTGCACCACGCTGCTCACCGCGACCGCGACCGTGACGAACAGCACGAGCGCGAGCAGGTTGCGCGGTTCCGCGATGGTGAACGTGTGCAGGGGGGCGGTGAAGAACCAGTTGAGCAGCAGGCAGGCAGCGACCGCGGCGAGTACCGCTGGCCAGAAGCCGCCGACGACCGTGATGGCGACTACCGCGACCAGGTAGATCAGCAGGTCGTCAGAGAGGTTGAGATGCGGCTGCAGAGCGTCGAGCAGTGCGGTCAGCAGCGGCAGACCGGCCACGGCGAGTACCGCGCCGGCCAGTTGCCTGCGGGGGGAGATGCCGCTGTGCTCGTGCCGGTCCACGCTCTCTAGTGTCGCTCCTGCCGCGCGCCAGCGGAACGCCGTGCCGGCCGCCGCGGCGAGCAGTGCCGTGACCGCCAGGGTGATCGCCGCCCGTTCCGCGACCAGGCCGGTCAGCCGCAGGTCGGCGTAGGGCGGCCGGGAGAACCCGGTGACGGTCAGCCAGCCGATGAGCGCCAGCGGTACCGCGGCCGTCGGCTCGGCCACCGCGGCGAGCCCGCCGACCACCACCGCGCAGGCGATCAGCACCCCGGTCGCGCCGAGCCGGCCGCCAAGCGCTGCCGCCACGGTGCCCACGGCAAGGAGGGCGGCGAAGCCCGCCGGCAGCGCGTACGGGGCGGGAAAGCCACCCAGCCAGGATGGCCGTCGCTGTGCGTCACGATGCCACGTCGGCCACGGCGTCCCGCCGTGCCCTGCCGACGTCAGCGGGCGCTTACTTCCAGTCATACTGAAAGTCATTTCAATCCCTCGCCGGTCATACGTGGTCAATCTTGACGTATCCTTAACACCCAGGTCACCTGGCTTAACGCTGGACTTGCGGTGCGCGGGTGAGAGAACGCCTAGCGTTAGGCCCGCAATGAGAAATCAACTACCGCGGCAGGTGCGGCGACAGCGTCGTACGGCCCGCATCCGGATGACGCACGTCCCTGGCGATTACCCTGTGTCAAAGACAGGCTGGCGCTCTGCTGACCGCGACGCGGACGGAGGCGGGACCTAGTGGCGGCAACCCAGGGATCTGGGGTCGCGGGCGGCGGCGTGCAGGACGATATGGCCGGCGGCGTAGTGGTGGACGGCCAGCTGCCCGAGACACTCGGCTACACGCTCAAGCGGAAACTCCTCGGTCCGCCGCTTGTCAACGAGCAGATGAGCGAGGAGCGGCTTTCGCGTCCGCTCGCACTCGGCGTGCTGTCCTGCGACGGCATCTCCTCGGCCGCGTACGGCACCGAGGAAATGCTGATCGAGATGATCCAGGTGGTCGGCCTGGCCGCGTTCACGCTGATCTTGCCGATGACGCTGGTGATTCTCGCGGGCATTGCCCTCGTGGTGCTCTCCTACCGCGAGGTCGTCTCGGTCTACACCAGGGCCGGCGGGTCCTACGTCGTGGCGAGGGAGAACTTCGGGCCACGGGTGGCCCAGGTAGCTGCGGTAGCGCTGCTGATCGACTACACCGTCACGGTCGCGGTGCAGGTGGCGGCCGGCGCCGCGGCGGTCGTGTCCGCGTTTCCGCAGCTGGCGAACACACCGGTGATCGGCTCAAACATCCTGACCGTCATCTCGGTCGTCGTCGTGGCGATCATGTGCTACGGCAACCTGCGAGGCATCCGCGAGGCGGGCCGGGCGTTCGCATTGCCGACTTACTTCTTCTCCTTCACGGTGGCGCTGATGATCATCATTGGCGTGATCCGCGAGGTCACCGTCGGGCTGCCGCATGTTTCCGCGTACCCGGGCGCCACCTTCCCGATCGGGCACAGCACCGAGGCACTGCTCAGCTTCGGCATGATCTACATGCTCGCAAAGGCGTTCGCCAACGGCGGCTCATCGCTCACCGGGATCGAGGCCGTGTCCAACGCGGTCAGCGCGCTGCGCCCGCCGGAGGGCAGGAACGCCAGGCAGATCCTCGTCACCCAGGGGTCCATCGTCGCCTTCCTGATCGCCGGAATCTCCTGGCTCGCGCACGTCACGCACGCCATCCCGTATGAGGCCGGGTACCCCACGGTGCTGGCCCAGGAGGCAAGCACGGTCTTTGGCCAGGACTTCCACTTCATGTACTACGTCGTCCAGGCGGCGACCGCCCTGATCTTGTTCACCGGCGGCAACACCAGCTTCAGCGGGTTCCCCTTCCTGGCCAGCTTCGTGGCCAGCGACTCTTTCCTGCCGCGATGGCTCACCAAGCGCGGGCACCGGCTCGCCCTGTCCAACGGTATCCTCGTGCTCACCGCGGTATCGCTGATCCTGCTTGTCAGCACACGTGCCCAGGTCAACGGTCTCATCCCGTTCTACGCGATCGGCGTCTTCACGGGGTTCTCGATGGCCGGCTTCGGCATGGCGAAGTACCACAGGCGAGTGAAGGAACCGGGCTGGAAGCGACGCCTGATCATCAACAGAACCGCCGCCATCTACACCGCGATCGTCGTCGTCATCTTCGCGATCGTGAAGTTCACCGAGGGCGCGTGGGTAATCGTCATTGTCTTCCCTGTGCTGGTCTTCCTGCTCATCCGGCTCAACCGGGAGTACCGGATGGAGGCCGAGGTTCTGGAGAACCTCGGGGGCCGGCGGGACGCAAACATCCCGCCGAGGCAGCCGAACTACAGCCGCCGTGTGGTGCTCATCTTCGTGGACGACGTGGACCTCGCGACGCTGGCCGGCATCAGGTACGCCCGGGGCCTGCGGCCCACTACAATGCGTGCCGTGCACTTCGTCATCGACGGTGCCAAGGCAGAGCAGTTGCGGGAGAAGTGGGTCACGTTCGGCCAGGACATTCCGCTCGAGATGATCGACTGCCCGGATCGCCGGCTGAACCGGGCCTCGATGGAACTGGTCGCCCGCGAGGCGCAGGCGGCGGGCACCCAGGTCACCGTGGTACTGCCGCGCCGCGGTTACGCGCCGCTGATTGGGCGGCTGCTGCACGACCGGACGGCTGACAAGATCGCTGAGGTGGTGAGCCGGGTGCCCAACGCGGCGGCCACCATCATCCCGTTTGACGTCGAGAGCCGCGTCCAACTGCTGCACGCGAGGAGCGTCGCGCGCCTGGCGGCAGACGGCGACGGTGCGCGGCCCCCCGTCCCCGTACCGGTGCCGGGAAAGGAAGAAAAGCAGAAGGAGAAGCCGCCGGCGGCCAGCACCGGACGGCAGGACGGTACCGGCCCGGCGCCTGTTGTCGTTCCGGCCGGCGTGACGCCGATCGGCGCGCTGAGCGCGGCGCGCCGGGCGACGGTCGAAGGCAAGGTCCGGGCGGTAGAGATCCGTCCGCTGAAGGACAGCCGCGTGTTCGTCGCCACGATCGCCGACGACACCGGAGCGCTTGCCGTCATGTTCTACGGGCGGACCCACATCGCCGGGTTCGAGACGGGCACTCGGGTCCGGCTCGAGGGCAAGGTGTCGATGCGCGAAGACGGTCCCGCCATGATCAACCCGGCGTACGAACTTCTGCCAAGGGGCGAGTAGGCCCGCCTACCCGCCCGGGGCGACGAGTTCGTAGGCGGGGTTGACCATGACCCGCTGGCCGCCGCGGATGCCCGCGGAACCGGTGAACCTGACGCGCGCGCCGCAGATCAGGCCGGGGATGTGCGACCTGCCGTAGAACATCGCGGTGAGGTTCCCCGTCGAGTCGTTGATCTCCACGGCGAGCACCGAGTTCCGCTCCACCGGGCGGATCTCCACGACCCGGATCTTGCCTTCCACGGTGACCTTGCCCTTGGTGACGGCGGCAATCGAGCTGACGCCCGGCGCGCTGACCACGATGGGCTGCCAGGGCGCGGTGTGCGCGGCGACAACGTCGGACTCGCGGGCCAGTTCCCGCGCGGTCTCGGCCAGCTCGGACTCCCGGTCAGTTCCCGCACCGTCCGGCGGCGCGGCGGGCCTGCCTCGCCTGGCCTGGAGCACCGCGACCCGGCTCGGCACGTCGTAGGGCACGATCGTGGCTGCCGACCTCGGGATGCGGCTGACCGCGGCGGCGATCTTGTCCGCGGTGCGGTCGTGCAGCAGACGGCCGAGCAGCGGAGAGTACGACCGGCGCGGCAGGATCACGGTGACGTGCGTGCCCGCATCCTCGACCTCGCGCTCGGCCAGGTCGCTGGCCGCCTTGGTGAGCCTGCGGTCCGGGCAGTCGATGAAGTCGAGTGCGACGCCGCGGTCCGCACGGGTCCACTTATCCCGCAGCTTCTCAGCTTGCACGCTGTCGATGACGAAGTGCACCGCGCGGATCGAGGTCGGCCGCAGCGACCTGGCGTAGCGGAGCGCGGCGAGCGTCGCCAGGTCGAAGCTGTCGACGAGGACGAATACCACCCGGCGCGTGTAGTGCGGTGCGGGCGGCGCCTGCTCGCCGGTGACGGTCTCGAGCACCTCCGCCTCCCCCTGGTACTCGGCGTTCAGCCTGATCAGGGCGGGCACCAGGACGACGAAAAGGACGAGCACCACCCAGGCGCCCTCGGTGAACTTCACCACAGCGAAGATGATGACGACGATCAGCGACAGCGTGCCTGCCGCGAAGTTGATCGTGAACCTGCGCCGCCAGCCCTGCTCACGGTGGGTGTGGTGGTACCTGGCCATGCCGAAGCCCGCCATCGTGAACGCGGTGAACACGCCGATCGCGTACAGCGGCACGAGGCTGTTAACGTCCGCCTTCTTGATGATCAGCAGTGCCGCCGAGAGGACCGTCAGCACGATGATCGCGTTGGAGAACACGAGCCGGTGCCCGCGCTTGAGCAGCCAGCGGGGGAGGAACGAGTCGCCCGCTACGTAGCTGGTCAGGAACGGGAAGCCGTTGAAGCTCGTGTTCGCGCCGGTGTAGAGAATCAGCATGGTCGCGAGCTGCACCGCGAAGTACATGAAGTGCCCGGCATGCCCGAAGACCATGTTCGCTTCCTGGGCAAGGACCGTGGGGTAGCCGACGATGTACGGGGTGGCGTGCGTGGCGTGGGCAAGCCAGCCGATCCCGGCCACCAGCAGCCCGAGGATCACGCCCTCGGTGACCAGGACCTGGCGGGCGTTCCTGCCCTCCGGCGGGTGGAACGCGCCCACCGCATCGCTTACCGCCTCGATGCCGGTCAGCGACGCGCCGCCGTTGGCGAAGGCCTTGAGCAGCGTGTAGATCATCACGACCGTCAGGATCCCGTCGCTGCCGGAGCCAAGCGTGTATGTGCCGTGCAGCGTATGCGGGTCGATCGGCTGCAGCTTGCCGAGCATCTCCCTGACCAGGCCGACCACGATCATCAGCAGCACCGAGCCGGCGAACAGGTAGGTGGGCACGGCGAACGCCTTCCCTGCCTCCTTGATGCCGCGCAGGTTGCCGTAACACATGACCAGCACAACGGCGACGCAGATTTCCACCGAGTAGGGACCGACGGCGGGGATCGCCGAGGCCACGGCCGCGGTGCCCGCCGCTACCTGTACCGCGACCGTGACCACGTAGTCGATCAGCAGCGCTACGGCGCAGATCTGCGCGACCCGCGGCCCGAAGTTGTCCCGCGCCACCACGTAGGAACCGCCGGGCCTGATGTAGACCATGACGACCTCGCGGTAAGACATCACCACGAAGGTCATGACCAGCAAGATGGCCAGCGTCATCGGCAGGATCAGCATGAACGCCGCGAGGCCGGCCATCGGCAGCAGCGCGATGAGGATCTCCTCGGTGCCATAGGCGGATGAGGAGATCCCGTCGGGCGAGAGCACGCCAAGCGCGAGCGGCTTAGACAGCCGCTGCTCGCCGAGTTGCTCGTTGACAAGCGGCTGCCCGAGAAGGCGGGTCTTCGCCGTATACCAGAAGGAGTCTGGCTGGCTCGTGCGCTGGCTCACGGGCTGACGGCCGCCGCCGCCGCCGCTCCCGTTGAGCGTCCCCGCAAGCTTCGGCATGGCCACCATCCGTGTCTTCGTCCCTGAAATACGCCGTCCGCTTTCTTACCACGGACATCTAAGTAAGGAGAACGGCCGGCAGGTGGATACCCCTTTATGCTCCTTCTCACCCAGCTTGTCCGGCTTCACTTCGACGTCACCCGGGCTTGGTGTCGGCAAGCCATCAACAGGGAAGGCGGATGTTGTCCTGCCGCCAGCAGGCAGACCAGGGCGATCCCCGGCCGGCGGCGGGAAAGGTGAGGGAAACCTCGCCGGATAAGGGGCGCCAGGCGTGGCGGCCGAAGGCCGCGTCGGGGGTTCCGGGGGCGTCCCCCCGGGCACCCTCTCTTATGGGTTGCACGCGCCGGCGCGTGCGGCGGCCAGCGCGGCAGCGGCGGCGCGGTCTGCCACGGCGTAGTCAATCGGCTCGCCAGTGACCAGCAACCGGTAGTAGATCGGGGCGGCGGCCAGCCCGATGACCTCACGCGGGTCGGTGCCGGCTGGCAGCTCACCGCGCCGGATCGCCCGCTCGGCAATCGGCGCCGCGAGCTCGTGGCGCCCGGCGAACAAGTCCTGCTTGATCTGGGCGATCTGCGGCACGTCGGCGGCATCGGAGAACAGCGCCCGCGCGGCGGCTCTCCCGGCGTCGCTGGTGAGGGTGTCCACGATCGAGCGGGCGAACTGGCGCAGGTCGGTGTCGACCGCGCCGGTGTCCGGCACCGGTACCGCTGTGCCGGCCGCGCTGGCCAGGGCGTCGGCCAGCAGCGACTCCCTCGTCGGCCAGCGGCGGTAGATCGTAGTCTTGTTCACCTCGGCCCGCGCCGCCACCTGGTCGATCGACAGTGCCGCATACCCGCGCAGGCTCAGCTCGGCCAGGGCCGCGCTGAGCACGGCGGCGCGCACGCGGGCGCTTCGCCCGCCGGTGCGCACCATGCCCGACCGGCGTGTGACGTGAGTATCCCCGGCCAAATGCAACTCCTCGGTGCTTTTGCGTTCCCGGGACAAGTGTGCCACACTCAAGTTATGGCAACAAGAAGTTGCTTTTACGATCGGGAAGGATCGCTATGAGCTACGAGTTCTCCGTCGACACCCAGGCGCTGTTCGGCGAGCGGTACGCGCAGTGGGTCAACCTCGGCCTGCCCGCCGCCGACCTGGACCGGGCACGGGCCGCCATCACCACGATGTGGGCCGACGAGCCCGGCGGCTGGACACACGAGCTGTCCGCGCTGGCCCGCGCCTACGCCGCGCGGGGCGAGCACCTGCTGGCATCGCTGGCCTACGGTGTCGCGAAGTTCCCCGTGCTGGCCAACCAGGCCAAGCAGGAGGCCCAGCGCCGGCAGGCCGAGGAGTACGCCAAGGCCGCGCCAGGCTTCGATGTCGCGTTCGAACGCCGCATCCTGCACCTGCCCTACCGCGGCGCGACCACCCGAGTCCCGGTGCACCTGCTGTCGGCCGCGCCCGACTACTCGCACGCGCCGGTGCTGCTGTTCAGCGGCGGCATCGACAGCTGGAAGATGGACCTGCACCGGCTGGCCGCCGGCCTCGCCCGCGGCGCCGGGGTGACCGTAATGGCCTTCGACCACCCCGGCACCGGCGAGACGCAGGCGCCGCTGGATGCCTACACCGACGAGGTCACCGACGGGCTGATCAGCCAGGCGCGCCAGCTCGGCAACGGCACGGTCGCGCACTTCGGCCTCTCCTTCGGCGGGAACTTCGCCGCCGCCTCCGGCCTGTCCGGCGCGGTCGACGCGGCCATCGACCTAGGCGGCCCAGTGGACGCGTCGTTCGAGCCGGACAACTACCGGCGGCTGATGTTCGGCATGGCCGACATCGCCGGCAACGCCTACGGGTTCACCGCCCCGCCAAGCGAGGAGCAGATGATCGGCGCCGGCCGCCCGTTCATCCGGCGCGCACTCCTCGAGCAGAAAGGCAACGCGCCGATGCTGGTCATCAATGGCGCCGACGACGTGCACGTCGTGCAGGCCGACACCCTCGTCTTCCAGGGCCGCGCCGACACCGAGGTCATCCTCGTTCCCGGAACCGGGCACTGCGCAGCCTCGAAGCTTCCCGAGGTCATGCCCATCATGATCAGCTGGCTCCGCGCCCGGCTGACCGCCTGAGACCCGGCCGAGGCCAGCGTGTCACATGCGGCGGTATTCCAGATCCCGTCAGGCGGCAGGAACCGAGTGGCCGCACTCCCGCCGCCCCGGGCCGCTGCGGCTGCAACAGCGTGCTCCCGGCACAGCAGTGAAACCGCCGCTGCGCGGGAACCGTGGCAGATACAGCCGGGTATGCGCTGCTCGGGGGCCTAAAGGCGGCCCCCGCGTGGACTGCCAGTGAGACTAGACCAAGGAGAGATACCGTCCGCCAAAGACCGCGGCATAATGCCTGGTCAGCGGGCCGCCGCGGCCGGCGGCCGGAGCGGCGGTCCCGGTGGGTCGCGTCCCCCAGGGCGTCCTCCGCGAGCAGGGGGAAGAAGGCCGGAGGCCTTCGAACAAGGGAGACCGAGCGGAGGACGCGGGATTCGAACCCGCGAGGCGTTGCCGCCAACACGCTTTCCAAGCGTGCGCCCTAGGCCACTAGGCGAGTCCTCCGCCGGGTAGCTTACCGGAGATTCAGCACCGCGTGCGCCGTCGCGACCGGACGCGGTTCGCACCCTGCGGGCGCGAGTGGTGCCGAGAGTGACTAGACTTACCAACCGACCCCCCGTGCGGCGTTACCTCGCCAACCCCCCCAGGGCCGGAAGGCAGCAAGGGTACGCGGGCTCTGACGGGTGCGCGGGGGGTCCTCTTCCCCGAGGATGAGGTCATGGCGGCAGACTCCGAAGCGACCCGGACCACCCAGGGCGCGGTTTCCGGACAGTCCCTGGCTCTGTACCGCAAGTACCGCCCCGCCACCTTCGCCGAAGTTCGCGGCCAGGATCACGTCACGGAACCGCTCCGCCAGGCACTGCGCAGCGGCCGGATCAACCACGCCTATCTTTTCAGCGGCCCCCGCGGCTGCGGCAAGACGTCGAGCGCTCGCATCCTGGCCAGGTCACTGAACTGCGTCAACGGCCCGACGCCCGACCCGTGCGGCGTCTGCGACTCGTGCGTCGCGCTCGCCCCCTCAGGCCCGGGCAGTATCGACGTCATCGAGATCGACGCCGCCAGCCACGGCGGCGTGGACGACGCGCGCGACCTGAGGGAGCGCGCCTTCTACTCCCCGGTCGCCGGCCGCTACAAGATCTACATCATCGACGAGGCCCACATGGTGACGCAGCAGGGCTTCAACGCCCTGCTCAAGCTCGTCGAGGAGCCACCGCCGCACCTCAAGTTCATCTTCGCGACCACTGAACCGGACAAGGTCATCGCGACGATCAGGTCAAGGACGCATCACTATCCGTTCCGGCTGATGCCGCCGGCGGTAATGCGCGAACTGGCCGAGCAGATACTCAACTCGGAGAACGTCTCGTTCGACCCGGCCGTGCTGCCGCTCGTCGTGCGGGCGGGAGGCGGCTCGGCGCGGGACACGCTGTCCATACTCGACCAGCTGC
>Ga0335072_10009890_pt1 | contig 13748 bp, 14 predicted proteins | sample Lox_Sample_21_FD_206725 | JGI IMG/M metagenome (GOLD analysis project Ga0335072, IMG submission 206725) | Soil microbial communities from Loxahatchee National Wildlife Refuge, Florida, United States - Lox_Sample_2.1 | ecosystem: Environmental > Terrestrial > Soil > Wetlands | place: USA...
ATCCGCAATCTGGCGGGTTCGGCTACTTCCTGAACTAACGATCAGGCTGCTGCGGCGAGCAGTGCCTAAGGCTGCCGGTCAGCTGGGCCACGTGCGACTTCCGGGCAGTGTCGGTTCGCGTCCCAGCCTCGCCGGTTGCGGTCCCTCGGTTCGCGATATATCTTTTCCTAAACAACTGGGCGCGCTAGGGCACGGAGGGGCACATGGCGACTCAGCCGAGCTTGCGCATCGGGGACAGAGAACGCGACGCTGTTGCGGCCGAGCTGCAGGAGCATTACGCGCGCGGTCGGCTGACTCTCGAGGAGTTCAACCAGCGACTCGATGCCGTGTTCGCCGCGAAGACGCAGGGTGACCTGAGCCGGATCACCGCTGACCTGCCTCACGTCCCTTCCGGCGGAGCTCCGCTGCCAAGCTCGCGCCGATCGCCGCGGCTGGCTAGCGGGCCCCCGACGACGGGCTGGCCAGGGCGCTGGACCGGTGCGGCCGACGCGCAAGCGCTTGCTCCGGGCGCTGCCGGCTGGTCAGGCGGCTTGGCCAGGACAGCCACGCCAGGAGGCGACTGGTCAGGTGGCTACCGCTACGCCGGGCGCCGCCCAGGACGCGGTTTCACCGCAGTTGCGACGTTGCTGGCCGCGCTCGCGAGCTGGCTGCTGGTGTACGACGTGCTGCTAGTCGGCCTCAAGGTCCCGTGGCCAGGACAGCTGGGATTGCTGATCGCGATCTTCGGATTCATCCGCGGCCTGCTCCGGCGCATATTCCGCTTCCTGCGCGGCCGCCGCTGACCAGACGGCGGTACTGCAGCAGTGCCCGCTATCCCCGCTCAGCATGCTCGGCCGGGATAGCGTGGTCAGGCGGACCGGGTCGTCCGGACCGGTACGACGAGGTACCTGAACGGGCCCGCGTCGGTTAGCTGGCGAGTCTCCTCCTCGCCTGCGCCCGTCGGCGCCTCGCCTGCGGCCGTCGGCTTATCGCCCTCGACCCAGCTGATCAGAGCTGGCTTGGCGGGACTGGTGAATTCCAGCCTGATCCGTCCAGCAGGCGCCGCGGGCTCGGCGTCAGGGCCAGCCGGAGGGCGGCCCTGACCGGTTAGCGCTGCAGCGGCGAGGCCGTCCAGAAGGTACTGCGGGTTGAACGCGATGGCCTGGTCGGCACCCGCGAAGCTGACCGGTACCGACTCAACTGCCCTGGCGCGGCCATCAGACTGCGCTTCGATGACGACCATGTCGCGACGGAATGACAGCTGGACTGGGGTAGCACGATCGGCAACCAGCGATACCCGGCGCACCGCTTCAGTGAAGGCGCCGGCAGGGAGCTCGGCGCAAGCGTCGAAGCTCTTCGGGAAGCGGGAGTCATACCTGATGAACTCCGCCCCGATCAGCCGGGCCGTGAGCCGCCGCCCGCCACCTTCGAAGCTGATCATCCCGTCTGCTGGTGCGGCACCGTCGGCACCAGGGTTGCCGAAGGCGATCGTTACCGGGTGTCCCGTACGCATCGTCCGGGCTACGTCCGCGAGCGTTCTGGCCGGTACCAGAGCCGTAGCCCGCACCGCCGGGTCGGCCGGGTCCCAGCTGACCGCACGCACCGACAGCCGGTACCTGTCCGTCGCGGCCAGCAACAGCTTGTGGCCGTCGAAGTCCATGTTGACGCCGGTCAGCATCGCCAGCGTGTCGTCCCGGCTGGCCGACGGCACCACCTGGGCGGCGGCCGTCGCAAGGACCCCGCCGTCGACCGTACCCACGACCCCGGTCAGCTCAGGCGGCTGGGGATAGTCCTCGATCGGGAGCGTGACCAGCGCGAACTCGGCGCTGCCGCACGTCAGCATCACCAGGCCCGATGCGCTGGTGACCTCGGCCTCGGCGGGCGGCAGGCTTCTGGTGATATCAGCCAGCAGCCGTCCCGGCACGAGCGCGGTCCCCGGCTCGCCGACCTCGGCCGGCACCTGCACCCGCGCGGACACCTCGTAGTCGAAGCAAGACAGCGTCAGCGTGTCGCCGTCAGCATGCAACAGTAAACCTGACAACACCGGAACAACCGGCCTCGTCGGGAGGGCCCGCGCCACCCACGACACTGCCTCGCCCAGCACTTCACGCTCGACCCTGAACTTCACTGCATCCTCCCGCCCGACCCGCGGTATGCGTCCGATCGTGGCATGCCCTACCGACAGTTCCAACCGCGAATTGGGCAGCCGTCGCGCGGCAGGTACCGCGCGCGTCAGGACAGCAGCGCCGCGGGCACGGACGCAAGCGCGGCCTCGATCGCAGCAGCGAGCGCTTTAGCCGACTCCGCGGTCAGCTCGACAGCCACTCGCGCAGCCGGGCCCTTGGCCGGATTAAGGAAGTCGATGTTCAGCGTGTGCTCGGCCATTGCGTGCACCGGGTGGTCAAAGTAAACCGTGGCGTCAGTAACCGAGAACCAACCGCTCGCGCCCTTGCCGCTACCGGAGATCTCAACTTTCTCAGTGTTGTACGTGCACATGCGAGCTCCTCAGCTTGCCAGGTAACGGCCGTAGAAATCCCAGATCCTCTGCCAGCCGTCGTTCGCTGCCTCCGGCCGGTATGCGGTCCTGTTCACCGAGAAGAACGCGTGCCCGGCGCCCTCGTAGGTATGGAACTCGTGCTGCTTGCCGTACTCGTCGAGGACCTTCGAGAGCTCAGCGGTCTCCTGAGGCGTCGGGTACTTGTCCTCCGCGCCGAACAACCCGAGCAGCGGGCACGACAGGTCGGGCGTCAGGCCGACGATCGGGCTGACCTTAAGCGGCATGCCCTCGGGCGGCGGATTAACGATGCACGCGCCGTAACAGTCGACGGCAGCGTCGAGCTGCAGGCTGCAGGCTGCCAGGAACGACTGCCTCCCGCCTGAGCAGTAACCGATGACGCCGACCTTGCCGTTCGAGCTTTGCAGCGCACGGAGGTAGTCGGCTGCTCCGTTGACGTCGCCCACCAGTCGGCCGTCTGGCACGCCGCCGTTGGCTCGCGCAGTCGCGGCAGCGTCATCCGGGCTCGCGCCTGGCGCCTCGCGGTAGTACAGGTTGGGCATCAGGGCCGCGTATCCGTGCGCAGCGAACTTCCTGACGATCTCCTTAGACGAGGAGTCGTAGCCCGGCATGTGGTGAATCACGACTACGCTTCCGCGGGCAGCGGCGCCGTCGTCCGGCACGGCCAGGTACGCCTCAATCTCGTCGCCACCGAACCCCGCGATACGGACGGTCTGCGCGGTTAGTTCCTCGCTCATCCTTATGACTGCTCCTTCGCGATCATCATGTAGTGCGCGCTCGCTCCATCCTGCCAGCGCAGTGCCGCGGCGTTTCCGCTGGAGTCGGATTCGGGAATGAGGGATTATCGAAAGCGGGCGGGGGCCTGGGGCAGAAAGACGGGGGATGACACCGGTAGCTATCGGTTTCGTGATCGTCTTCATGATCGTCGGCTTGGTAGCGGGCTGGCATGGTCAGAAGTCGGTTGCCGCACACGCCGACGTTAAGGTGGCGAAGAACAGGCTGCGCGGCGGTCGCAAGACCAGGTGGCGCAGTGGGGTGTGGGTTGCAGCGATCACCGTGGTCGTTCTTCTAGCGGCCTGGGACGCGCTATTTGCGCACTAACCGCCGGACTTCGGTGGTCCGGTCGTCACGGCTTGCGAGGAGATCCGGTGTCAGGTAACGAACTACTGATAGACGGCTTCGGCCGGGTCAAAGAGATTGTTCACGACGTGCTCGACGGCTTGGACTCCGTCGACCTCACCTTCCGCGCGGATGCGGCGGCCAACTCAATCAGCTGGCTGATCTGGCACCTCACCCGAGTCCAGGACGACCACATTGCTGGGGCCAGTGGCCTCGAACAGGTCTGGCTGTCGGGAGGCTGGGAAGAGCGGTGCGATCTTCCGCTCGATCCGCTCGACATCGGCTACGGCCACGACTCCGACGAAGTAGCCGTTGTCCGGCTGGATCCGGATCTGCTCGCCGGGTATCACGACGCCACGTACGAGCAGACGATCTCCTTCATCGGGGGCCTGACGGAGGCCGACTTGAGCAAGATCGTGGATCGACGCTGGAATCCCCCGGTCACGATGGCCACGAGGGTGGTGAGCGTGCTGACCGACGACCTCGAGCACGCCGGCCAGGCCGCGTTCGTCAAGGGCCTGCTGGAGCGCCGCAGCTGACGGGAGCCCGCTCGCAGTAGCTTCCCCGCGATCGCGCCTCGACTTTCCTGCACCTCCATGATCGTTGTTGATCCAGGGTGCCTATGTGGCCCCCCTAATGTCACATCGATCATGGAAGCGCGCCCGCAGGCACCGGGCCACGTTCCTGATCTTCGCCCCGGTCGCTTCCAGCGGCCGCTGGCGGCATATAGTTGAGTTCACCAAAGATTGACAGACTCAACTGAGTCCACTAACGTTTGAGTCGCTCAACTATTGACCTGCTCAATCCTTCAAGATCCGGAGAGCGTGCCCGTGCCATCCGTGCCCGACCAGGCCACCGCAGACCAGCCCAGTGCCAGCCAGCACAGCTGGGAGGTTGCCGACTGCTTCTTTGAGCTGATCGGGAACATCGTTGGACAGGCTGAGCAGCTTGCCCATCGCCTGAACGTCCCGGCGCCATTCATCAAGGCACTGCACACTCTGGACTGCCCGATGGCCATGAAGGAGCTCGGCAAGCGCATGCACTGCGACCCGTCCTTCGTCACCCTCGTGGCCGACATGCTGGAGAAGCGCGGCCTGGCCCGGCGAGAGCCCCATCCGGCCGACCGGCGGGTCAAGAACCTCATCCTGACCGAGCAGGGCGAAGCGCTGAAGCAGAGAGTTGAAGCTGAGCTGACGGCCCGCATGCCCTGGAACCGGGCCTTGAACGACTCCGAGCGCGCACAACTGCTTGCCCTGATCCGCAAGATGCTGAGCGCTGATAACGGCGAGGACGCGGGGGCGTCCGGCCAGGATGGCGTGGTCGGCCCCCTGGCGAGCCTGATTACCAGCGCGCTACAGGACAGCATCACGCAGGCGAGCGCGCGGGAGGCTAAGCCCACCAGCCCCCCGGGTTCCGCGGGGGAGGTGAACGACGTCGTGAGCCAGACCTCGGCTGCCAGCTGACACCAGGTCTGCCAGCGGCAGCTCACGCCACGATCCGCCCGATCGGGCACGCACCGATTCGCCGGCGGCCCTAGCGACTGATAAGCGCCCTGCCTAGGTTAAGCGCGCCCGCACGACGGCCGCAGACCGCGGCCCACCAGTCTGCAGCACCCCGCAGTACAGCATCAGCACCACAACGCCCAGAAGATCGACAGCGCCCGTACTGATCACGGACTGTACCGAAGGAGTCACTCTCGCAATGCGTGCTAAGTCACCGGTCCTGGCGCCACAGCCAGGTAACACGACCGCCGCAGACGGCTCGCCTCCCGCGGTCCGCTCGGCCCCCCGTCACCTCGGTCTAGCCCTTGTCGTCATCGCCGCAGCGCAGCTGATGGTGGTGCTGGACGCCACCATCGTGAATGTCGCGCTCCCCCACATCCAGCATGCGCTCGGCTTCTCCGGCTCCGGCCTGGAGTGGGTGGTCAACGCCTATGCGCTGACCTTCGGCGGCCTCCTGCTTCTCGGCGGCCGCGCCGGCGACATCCTCGGCAGGCGCCGGGTGTTCATTGCCGGAATCATCCTCTTCACGACCGCCTCCCTACTTGGCGGCTTCGCTACCAGCCAGGCCTGGCTGCTGGGGGCCCGAGCGCTCCAGGGCGTTGGCGGCGCGATCGTCGCGCCCACGGCCCTGTCGCTGATCACCACCACGTTCCCCGAGGGCCCCCGCCGGAACCGCGCCATGGGCGTCTACGCAGCCATGAGCATCGGCGGCGCGGCGGTCGGCCTGCTGGCCGGCGGCCTGCTTACCACCTACGCATCCTGGCGGTGGGTGTTCTTCGTCAACGTCCCGATCGGCATCGTCGTCGCGCTGCTGGCGCCGCGGTTCCTCGTCGAGTCTGAGCGGCACAGTGGCCGGTTCGATCTGCCAGGCGCGATCACCGGAACCGGCGGCCTCGCCGCCCTGGTCTACGGCCTTTCCAGCGCGGCCTCCAGCGCCAGCGGAGTCTCGCACTGGGGTGACACGAAGGTCGTCGCGTCCCTCACGGCAGCCGTGGTGCTGCTCGCCTCGTTCCTGGTGATCGAATCGCGAAGCAAGCACGCGCTGATGCCGCTGCGAATCTTCCGCAACCGGAACAGGTCAGCGGCAAATCTCATCATGCTGTGCATCGGCACCGCGATGTTCGGGCTGTTCTTCTTCCTCACCATTTTCGTGCAGACGGTCTGGGGGTACAGCGCGCTGCGGAGCGGCGTGTCGTACCTGCCGATGGTCGCAATGATCATGGCAATGGCAGGCGTCAGCGCGGCCCTCGTGCCGCGGATCGGCGCACGGCCGCTGCTGGTGGCTGGCTCCGCAATCGCCGCTGGCGGGATGTTCTGGCTCTCCCGGATCAATGAGCACAGCAGTTACGCTGGCGGGCTGCTCGGACCGATGATCTTGACCGCGGCCGGCCTCGGCATGCTGTTCATGCCGGCCACGCTGGTTGCCCTGTCGAGGGTCGAGGAGCGGGACGCAGGCCTCGCCTCAAGCCTGGTGAACACCGGTCAGCAGGTCGGCGGGTCCATCGGCCTGGCGGTTCTCGGCACCGTCGCCTGGAGCCTGGTCGCCAGCACCGCCCGTCACTCAGCTGCCGCGGCCCAGTCCGCGGCAGCCAAGGCGGCAGCTGCAGGGCACGCGCTCCGGCCCACGACCGCTCAGCTCGCGGAATTCCGCAAGGCGGTCACCGACCACTCGCTGGCCGTCGGGTTCGCGAGGGGCTTCGAGGTGTCAGCCGGCATCATGCTGATCGCAGTGATCGTTGCGGTCGTCATGGTCAATGTCAGGCGCAAGGACCTCGCCGGCGTGAGACCGCCGATGATGGGATAACCAATGGGAACGTGGCCGCACGTGATGGCAGTCATGATGGCGCCCCGCCGGTTTCGACTGGCGGGGCGCGCCGCACGTCAGGTGGGCGACCCAGGGTTCACGGCGACTTGCTTAAGGCCCGAGTCTTAGCTCCTGACCTCGGGCCGTGGCACCGCTGTCGCGTGTTGTCGCGACGTGTCGCGCCTTGGCATGGCTTGGCGTGGCGGGGGCCTCGCCGGGTAGCGACGATGGCATGCCCGAGCACGATCGAGACCGCTGCCGTCGTGCAGTCGGTCGGCTGGTCGCCGGCCTCCTGCTGAGCTCCACAGCCTGCATATCATGCCGGTCGCCGCGCCCGCGCCGACCGAGACGCCGCTGCCGGCCGTAATGGTGGTTCACGCAGGGCGGCCAGCGCCTGCCCCCGTATCCCTGTTACTCGCTGGCCGACGCGACTGAGCGGGCACGGTTCGGCGACCGGCTAGACGACAAGGACATGCCGGAAATGGAGGGACGTACTGGTATGCCCAGGGCGGGATCGTCGGAACCGCGTCCGTGTCCGGATTGACCAGGCGTCGCGGCCAGCTCGACGGCTGGAATGAGATGGGCGCGGCGTCGCGATGCTCTGGGCTAGCCCGCTGGTCGACTTCCCGCCGATCGCATTCGGCTGGGAGTAGATCTGGCCCGTAGCTGGCCCGACTGAGAAAGGCCCGGATCTAACCGGGCCTGACGTGCGGAAATGTGGCTCCCGCGATAGGACTCGAACCTATAACCTGCCGGTTAACAGCCGGACGCTCTGCCGATTGAGCTACGCGGGACTGCCTGGCGCCTGGCCTCGTGGGGGCACGGGGTGATCGGCACCGCGGCCACAAGGGTAGCGCACTGCCATCGTAGACGGAGCACCGCCGACCAACCCAGCGCATTACCGGGCAGTCGGCCGGGCATATCCAGCGGCGACATGGGCATGACGGGGACACCAGGGTTGCGCGCGCATGACCGGGGCCGAATGGGGAAGTTAGCGCAGCAACGCCTACGGGGCTTTATGGGAGAGGTCCAGATGCGCCTGTATCGACTGAGCTTTGTCGCCGGGTTCGCCGCCGGCTTCGTTGCCGGGACGCGGGCCGGCCGCGAGAAATATGACCAGATGGTGAAGCTGGCGAAGACCGCCGCGGAGAACCCGACGGTGCAGCAGGCCGCCGGGGCGATCCAGTCCCAGGCCAGCACGCTCGCCAGCACGACTGCCCAGAAGTTCGGCGGCCAGTTGCACGACAAGGTCCCTCAGATGGCCCAGCACGCCGCGCACACGGTCGGGGAACGCATCCCCGGGCTGAAGCACCGGAACGCCTCTGGCACCCACCGGAACGGGTCTGGCGACGGCCACCCGTACACCGCGAGCACCGACGGCCGGATCGGGCCGAGCGAGAGCTAGCTGCGCCGCCACTGCTAGGTCGCGGGCCGTGTGGCCCGTTTGGGCCCTGGGCATCACCAGCGGGTGAGCCTGTAACCCGTGTCGGCCATCGGAGACATAGTCGCTCCCGTGGTGCTCATCACCCTGGCCACGATCTTCGCTAACGGGCTGCTGACCGTCGGCGCCACCCTCACCCACGAGGTTTAGCACTGGATCGCCATCGGGCTGCTTGTACTCAGCGTGGCCGCCATCGTGGTCGCTGTCACAGCACGCTCGGACGGTTTCGCGTTCACGGCCCTGGCGCTGGTCATCGCGGGGGTGGGCGTAGTGTTCACCGGCATCGCCTCAGTGATCGTTCCGCTGGCCATAGCGGGCGACACAGCCATAGATGGATCAGGCCGGATTAATCTCACATATGGGCAGAAGGCGTTGAGGCCCGCGGCAGTGCGACGTAAGCGGCCCGAATCCCTGTAGAGGACTGCTGCCGGAAACGGCTAGGCCAGATACTCCCGGAGCATTTGCGCGCGGCTGGGCTGGCGGAGCTTGGCCAGCGTCTTAGATTCGATCTGGCGGATGCGCTCTCTGGTGACGCCGAACTCGCGCCCGACCTCTTCCAGCGTTCGCGGATGGCCATCGGTCAGCCCGAACCGCATCTGGATGATGCGCTGCTCGCGGATGCTCAGGTTGTCGAGCACCCGATCGAGCTGGTCCTGCAGCATGATGAATGCCGCGGCTTCCATCGGCACGACCGCGTCTGCATCCTCGATGAAGTCGCCGAGGTCAGAGTCTTCTTCGCCGATCGGCGATTGCAGCGAGACCGGCTCCTGGGCGATCCGCTGGATCTCCGCAACTCGGTCCGGGTGGAGGCCCATCTCGGCTGCGATCTCCTCAGGCGTGGCTTCCCGGCCTAGGTCCTGATGCAACTGGCGCTGGATACGCGCCATCTTGTTGATGGTCTCGACCATGTGTACCGGGATCCGAATGGTCCGAGCCTGGTCGGCAATCGCTCTGGTGATTGCCTGCCGGATCCACCAGGTGGCGTACGTCGAGAACTTGTAGCCCTTGGTGTAGTCGAACTTCTCCACCGCCCGGATCAAGCCCAGATTGCCCTCCTGGATCAGGTCCAGGAACACGAGTCCGCGGCCGATGTAGCGCTTGGCGATCGACACGACCAGTCGCAGGTTCGCCTCGATGAGCCGTTGCTTGGCGGCGATGCCGTCTGCCGCGACCAGCATCAGCTCCGCCATTCGCGCGCCGACACAATCGGCCTGCAGGCCGCCCTGCAACTTCTCCTCCGCGAACAGGCCAGCCACGATGGCCTTGGCAAGCTCGACCTCATCGTGGGCCGTCAGCAGCGGAACGCGGCCAATCTCGCGGAGGTAGATCCGGACTAGGTCGCCGGTGACGGCCCGCCGGGCCTCGACCTGAACCTGCCGCGATACCAGCTCCTCGTTTTCCTGTGGGGCATCGATGACGTCGACGCCCTCATCAGCTAGCAGCTTGAGCACATTGTCCACAGCGTCAGCCGACAGGTCGCAGCGCTCGAAGGCTGTGGTCAGATCGGTCATCGAGATCGATCCATGCTCTCTCGCCTGAGCGATGAGGTCGGCTACCTGATCTACCGGGGGCGCAGCCGTGAGACTCATGCAGACCAGTCTGCGTCACGAATACGCGCTGTAGCGGACTCAATATTGTCACCAAAACGGAAGTAGCGCAGGCACCGGATCTTGTGCCTAGAGCGCGCCCGCCGCCTTGTCGGACAGCACTTTCTTGCGCGCCTCCAGTGCCACGAGGTCGCCGAATGTCCGGTTGTAACTCGCCTCTTCGACCGGACTCATCCGCTGTAGCTTCGATTTGATGCCCGCGATCTCCCGACTGACTGCGAGTTCTTCAACTCGCGCGAGGACGCCTTCGGCGAACCTGGCGTCAGGTTCCTGAGCGGCGCCTGGCACCTCGATCGGCTCGACCGCCAGCCTCGTCACAAAACCGCGGGCATTGTCGTTTGGCGCAGCGGCGCGCAGCCGTTCGGCCCATTCCATCGAGTTCCTGGCGCTCGCCACCCCGCCGTTGCTCGCGATCAGTGCGCACACGGCTGCGTGCGCCGGCACGGTAAAGACCGACGGCAACAGGCCGTCGAAAACCGGGCCGCACAAGCCTGGGCGCTGGATCGCAAGCTTCAGCGCTTGGCGTTCTACGTTCACCACCGGGTCGGCCGCATCGTAGCCAGCTTGCTGGCCCGGTTGCCCCCGCGTCCCGTTCGCTCGCTGACGGGGCGCCTCAGCCGACTGCTCAGCTCGCATCGCCTGGCCGGAGCCAGGCTTGGCCCGACCGCCGGCTGCCGCCCTGACCCTGTCCAGCACGAATTGCTCGTCAAGCATCCCGAGCCAGCGATCCAGGCTGATGGCATACCGGTCACGCAGGCCAGGCTCCTTGATGCCGGCCACTACCCTGGCCGCGTCGTCAAGTGCTGCCAGCTTGCCCTCGTTAGTTTCCAGGTCGTACCTGGACAGCGCATCGCGGATCGAGAACTCAAACAACGGCACGCGGCTGGCAATCAGGTCGCGGACGGCGGCCGGCCCTTGCTTGACCCGCAAGTCGCACGGATCGAGTCCGTCGGGCTGCACTGCAACGAAGGTCTGGCTAACGAACCGCGCTTCCATTTCGAAGGCACGCAGTGCGGCGCGGCGGCCGGGAGCGTCGCCGTCGAACGTGAAGATGAACTCGCTCGGCAGCCTGTCCGTGTCCATGACAAGCCTGCGCAGTACCTTTATGTGCCCGTCGCCGAAAGCAGTACCGCTCGTCGCCACCGCCGTCGTTACGCCAGACAGATGGCAGGCCATCACGTCGGTGTAACCCTCGACCACTACGGCTTGCCTGCGCTGCGCGATGTCGCGCTTGGCCAGATGCGCCCCGTACAGCACCGAACTCTTCTTGAATAGCAGGGTCTCCGGCGTGTTCAGGTACTTCGGCCCGTCGTCATCCGCTGCCAGCTTGCGCGCGCCGAACGCGATCACGTCGCCGGTGAGGTCCGCAATCGGCCAGATCAGCCGCCCGCGGAACTTGTCGATCAGGCCGCGCCGGCCCTGGCTGGCCAGGCCGCCAGCCAGCAGCTCGGCCTCGGTGAAACCGCGAGCACGCAGGTGCCTGGTCAGCGATTCCCACTCGGCAGGCGCGTAGCCCACCCCGAATCGCTGGGAATCGCTCAGCTCGAAACCGCGCGACGAGAGGAATTCCCGCCCAGCCAGCGCCGCCGGGGTGCCCATCTGCTCGGCGTAGAACTCTGCCGCCGCCCTGTGAGCCTCGATCAGCCGCCTGCGCTGTGACTGCTCCTGCCCAGGGATATGGCCGCCCTGCTCGTAGCGCAACTCGATCCCGGCCCGGTTCGCCAGCCGCTCCACCGCCTCGGTGAATCCGAGGTTGTCGATCTTCTGGACGAACTTGATGACATCGCCACCCTCGTTGCAGGAGAAGCAGTACCAGAGCCCCCTGGCCGGCGTGACGTTGAAAGACGGCGTCTTCTCGTCATGGAACGGGCACAAGCCCTTGAGCGACCCGCCGCCCGCGCCGCGGAGCTGCAGGTACTCCCCCACGACTTCGTCGATGGCCGAGCGCTCCCGTACCAGCGCGATGTCCTCGTCGCGGATCCGGCCTGTCATCTGCGCCCTTCCGCCTGCTCGCCCGCCCTGCCGCCTGCTCGCCCGCCGGGCAGCCTGCTCGCAGAGTCTAGTCCGGGGTCGGCCTGCTGTGCCCAGCTTGGCCGTAGGCAGACGACTCGCGTCGACTCTCGACGTTCTCGTTCAGCCACTCCTGGTACGGTCACGGCGTGCGGCCGTTGCTTGTGCTCTGGGATGTGGACTACACGCTGGTAGCTACCGACGGTGTAGGTCAGTACCTATATGAGGTAGTGCTGGCTGAACTGTACGGACTCGACCTGCCTAGCCCGCTGAGGTCGATGGCTGGGCGAACAGACAGCTCCATCGCTCTCGAGGTGCTCACTGCGGCGGGCGTGCCGGAACCAGAGGGCGAGCTGTCCAGGTTCCAGAATCGGCTCGCGGCCAATGCACCCGACCTTCTCGGCATGGTCCGCGAACACGGCCGCGTGCTACCAGGCGCCGCGGCGGCCATCGCAGCCCTGGCTGGCCTCGGCAATCATGACGGCGGGCAGCCCGTCATTCAGTCGCTGCTGACCGGCAATATCCCTGCACTCGCCAAGGTGAAGCTTGGCGCACTCGGCCTTACCAAGCACCTTGACCTGAGCATTGGGGCCTACGGGGATGTCAGTCAGGTCCGCGCGGACCTTGTGCCAGTAGCGCGGCAGAACGCGGCATGGCGCTATGGCGCAGACTTCTCCGGCACGGCCACCGTGCTGATCGGCGACACGCCGAAGGACATCGAGGCCGCTGCCATTGCCGGAGCCGGGTCAGTCGGCGTCGCCACTGGCAGCTTCACGATGCAACAGCTCATGGAGGCGGGCGCCGAGGTTGTGCTGCCCGACCTCACCGACACTGCCGCTTTCATCAGCGCGGTATTTAAGGCGGACTTGGGCGAACGCGGCTAGAGCATTGCGAGGGCCGGAAGCACGTCCTCGTAAGCGAGCTCCGTCTGGCTTGCCCACAGTTCCCAGTGCATCGCGCCGATCTCCAGCGGGTCCATGCTGAGGTCGTAGCGCGACAGGTCCGCCGCCGGCGTGAGCCGAACGTCGTCGATGCCGACACCGCAGGCATGCACGACCACATAAGCATCCGGGTAGGCCAGGCTGAATCCTGATTGCCAGCTAGCCAGGCTCGTAGCGCTTGCAGCCTCGTCGCCCCACTGTGCATTCGGCCACTCCTGGTACCGGCTCGCTTGCTGGCCCGCATACCTGAGCAGCGAGCCGATCAGGCCGTCGGGCCGTGCGCCTGGAGTCCTGATCTGGTGCAACACCAGGTTGATCTGCGAGTAGGTGGTCTCATGCGCGATCTCGCGAACGGGGTCTGTTCCCGTTGCGCTGACCTCGTCATCGAAACGACCGCGAGGATATGTGCAGGTCAGAACCATCGCCGAGTCATTGGCATGGCCGAGCCGGACGCCTCGGAGCGGCCTGTCATCGCGGCCGTTAATGACCTCAAGCCAGCGACGTGCCGGCCAGTCTGCGTCGAGTCCCATAGGAGTGAAGTCGATGGCGGAAGTTTCCATGCGTGACACCCTCTCACGCTGAGTAGCCAACGCGCTCGTCACGCGGTAAATGTTCCGCCCACGTGTCGCCAACTCCGCGCGATCAGCCCGCCTGCGCGGCCGCATCGGCAGCCACCAAGAGCGACCGGCGGCCGTCAGTCACGTCCGCGGCCGCGACTGGGGACTGCTCGATCCTGGTAATCCGCCAGGCCGCCGACTCGATCAGCGCCAGGTGCTCTGCGGCCGGCAAAATCGTCTGCCACGGCTCAGTATCGCCAGTGCGGCGCCGCA
>Ga0335072_10009891_pt1 | contig 13748 bp, 9 predicted proteins | sample Lox_Sample_21_FD_206725 | JGI IMG/M metagenome (GOLD analysis project Ga0335072, IMG submission 206725) | Soil microbial communities from Loxahatchee National Wildlife Refuge, Florida, United States - Lox_Sample_2.1 | ecosystem: Environmental > Terrestrial > Soil > Wetlands | place: USA: Florida...
GCGTTCGTCAGTGGCGGCGGTGGCTGAGTCTGGGCGGACTGTAACAGGGCCCGGATCTCGGTCAGGTCCTGCAAGGCGGCAAGCTGCGCGGCAGGGCTGCGTTCCACATGACAACCGTCGGCCAGGATCTGCCGCCCGATCTCCTGCGGCAGGAACTTCAACGCCCGCGCAAGAAACCCCACATGCTCCGGCAGCGCGACAGCGGCGGAGATCAGGCCCTTCAGCGCAGTCAGTGCGCGGGCGTCCAGCTCCTCGGCGGGCAGGGCAGCCGACAGGCCGCGCGCATCCGATACCAGCCGCGCCATCAGCCGCTGGCGGAACGCGTCGTCGGCGGTAGCGGCAAAGAAATCGTAGTGGCCGAGCCAGGCGGCGATGCGTGCCCCCACCACGTCCGGACGATAGGCCAGCGGATCCGGCGGCGGCGCGTTGATCCATTCGGAAACCAGCGCGCGGGCGCGCAGCCGCGCCGCGTCCGTGCCCAGCGCGCGCAGGTCGCGAAGCCAGCCAAAATTGTGCGCCGCGACGCGCAGCACAGCCTGGCCTCCGGTTTCATTCCATCCGCCCAGGCGCAACGCACGCACCGCGCCGCCAAGTTCCAGCTCGCCCTTCAGCAGCCGCGCACCGCGGCCGGGGTCGCCGGGCCACGGGTCGCGTACCGGAAGCGCCGGCGCGTCCGGAACCCGGGTGATTCGCAGCGAGGGCAAACGGGCCAACGCGCGGCGCGCATCGCGCAGCCAGCGGCGTGGCTGTGCGCCGCTCATCCGCCCCCCTGCCTGCCGCGCAGCGCGTCGATCGCGGCAGCATAATCCGGCGCACCGAACACGGCGGTGCCGGCCACCAGCGTATCGGCCCCAGCCGCCAGCGCCTGCGGCGCCGTGGCGGGCGAGACCCCGCCGTCAACCGAGAGCGCGATCGGATGGTCGGCGCCGTCGATCATCCGCCGCAACGCCGCAATTTTCGGCAGTTGCGACGGCAGGAACTGTTGGCCGCCGAATCCAGGGTTCACCGACATGACAAGAATGATGTCAACCAGATCGAGCGCCCATGCAATCGATTCGATCGGAGTCGCAGGATTTAGTACCACACCAGCCTTGCAGCTGTGGGAGCGAATAAGCTGCAATGAGCGGTGCAGATGCGGCCCCGCTTCCGGATGCAGCAGCATGTGGTTGGCACCGGCCTCGGCAAAGGCCGGCACATACTCATCGACCGGTGCGATCATCAGATGCACGTCGAACGGCAAGCGCGTATGCGGACGCAACGCTTTCAGCACCAGCGGCCCAAAACTGATATTGGGAACGAAATGGCCGTCCATCACGTCCAGATGCAGCCAATCGGCGCCGGCCGCCTCGACGGCCGCCACTTCCTCACGCAGCCGTGCGAAATCGGCGGCGAGCAAGCTGGGGGCGATGGTGACGCGTTGGGGGGGATTGGGCAGCATGTGACGGTTTTAGACATCCGTTCCCGCGCGGCCAAGGCCAGGGTTTCGCGCGCACCCTGGAAAATATCACGGCTTCGCGCGTGGCCGGGGAACCGTAAGAAGTGCCGCGCGTAGCTATCGGTGCCGGGAGTGCCGTGTTAGGTCTGGCGGCCGGCGCGCGGTCTATGCCCAGCTCAGGAGGTATCGCGGCATGCTGTCCCCCTCGTCTTCGCCCGGTTCCATCGACCTCGATGCGCTGGATGCTTATCTGCGATCGGACCGGGCGCCGGCCGACTGCATGGATATTTCCCAGTTGGATGGCTTCCTGGCGGGCGTCATCATCGGCCCCGACATGATTGCACCGAGCGAGTTCCTCCCCGTGATCTGGGGCGGCGACGAGCCGGAATTCGTCGACAATAAAGAGGCAGAAACGGTACTGGGATCAATTCTCGGCCGGTACAATGAACTCGTCGACGGGCTGGCAGCGACGCCGCCGCAATATGCGCCCTTGTTCTGGCAGGACCACACCGGCAACTGCATCACGGAAGACTGGGCGGTGGGATTCATGCAGGCGGTCGCGCTGCGGCCGGACGCGTGGGAAGAGGTCCTGCGTGATAACGAAACCGCGATCCTGCTGATCCCGATCGGCATCATCGCCGGTGTCGCAGAGCCGGAAGTGGCGGTGGCGACGGGCTCCTTCCCGGATGGATTCCTTGACGACCTGCTGGAGCAAGCACCGGACGTGCTGCCCGGCTGCGTGGTCGGGCTGCGTGAGTTCTGGTCCGCGCGGACGAATGCGCCGGACGACGGGCGGCCGCACGGCAGCATTACCATCCATTGAGGCGATCGACCGCGGGCTGACCGAGCGTCTGGTCGCCACCCGGACAAGCCCCGCGGCAACGCGCGATCGTTCCGCTGTGGTCCACATACTGCTCTTTGTACATTCTGCTCTTTGTCGTGCCCGCGGCAAGCACGGACAGCCCGTGTCCTTCAAAAACCACGCCTCCCCGCGGGGCCGATAATTTGACAAAGCGATGAGAGGATCGGACAAGCCAAAGCCGCACACCATTCGACACGATACTGGTCCGTTGCCTGCGGGAGCGACCGATGTCCGATCAAGTCCTGGACGACGATCCCGCCAATTTCGACGCGCCCGCCGCGCGCGCCGATAGCGCTCCTGCCGTGCGTACCGCCGATCCGGTGCGCGACATTGCTGCCGCACCGGCACCATCGCGGGTGCGGCATTGGTTCAGCGCCGGCCTCAGCCTTTATATTCTGCTGCTGGCCGCCGGCCTTGCCGTCGTTGTGGCGTACGAATGGGACTGGTGGATCGGTGCTGCCATATTTCAGACCACCGACGACGCGTATCTGGCGGCCGATCTCCGGCCGCTGGCGGCACAGGTTCCGGGCTATGTGCGCGCGGTGCCGGTGCAGGACTTCCAGACCGTCAAGGCCGGCCAGACGCTGGTGGAGATCGTTGACGACGACTATCGCGCCCATCTCGCCCAGGCCGCTGCGAATGTCGCCGCCGCACGCGCCGCGCTGACGTCGATCCAACAGCAGAAGCTTCTCCAGGCCACGCTGATCAAGCAGGCCCAAGCCACGATTCAGGGAACCGAGGCGGATTTGGTACGCTACCGCCTGGAGGCGCGGCGGCAGGAGGATCTGCTGCGCACACGCATCGCAGGCACGCCGCAGATCACCGAGCAAGCGGTGGACAACGAACATCGCACCGAGGCGACGCTCGCGCTCAACCAGGCAAAGCTCGATCAGCAGCGGCAGCAGCTCAACGTGCTGGACAGCCAGGAAAAGCAGGCACAGGCGAACATTGCGGCCCAGGTCGGGGCCTTCGACCTGGCCCGGATCAATCTCGGCTACACGCGCATCACCGCGCCGGTCGATGGCATGGTCGGGCAACGCCTGGTGCTGCCGGGCCAATATTTGAGTACCGGCACGCAGGTCATTTCCATCGTGCCGCTGCCGCATGTCTGGGTGATTGCCAACTATAAGGAGACACAACTCCGCCGCATCCGCCTGGGCGAACCCGCCACCGTGACGGTCGATACCTTCCCTGGCGTGGTGCTGCACGGCCACGTGGATAGCTGGTCCCCGGCCTCCGGCGCCGAGTTCGCATTGCTGCCGCCCGACAATGCCACCGGCAATTTCACCAAGGTGGTGCAGCGGATTCCGGTAAAGATCGTGCTGGACCCCGATCCGGCGATCCAAAATCTGCTGCGGCCCGGCATGTCCGTCATCGCCACGATCGACACGAGCTCTGCGCCGGCACTGTCGGCCGCGGACGCTCGCTAGTGGTGTGATGCAACCGGTTCGATCCCTGCGGCAGGCAAACAACGCTGCCAACCGTGTCATGCCGGCGAACGCCGGAATCCGTAACTTTGCAGCACGCAGCGAGGAAAATCGTGGATGTCAGACCTTCGCCTGCCACCGCGAGGGATGCACCGCCGCCGGACTCCATCCGTCAGTGTCAGAACATTAGCGCCGCCCCATGTCGGACCTGGCCTCCGCACTGCCGTCACGCCGACCCTCGGCAAGCGTTGCGTCGCTGTGCCACGCAGCCGACATTGCGGCCCACCGCGATCCGCCCATCAGTATCCGTCCGTTCATCGGCGTGCTGGCGGTCTTGCTGGGTTCGATCATCGCGACGCTCGATTCGCGCATCACTGTGTTCGGTCTCGCCGACGTCGAAGGCGCAGTGCATGCGGGATTTGATGAAGGCGCATGGATCACCACGGCGCTGACGGTCGGCCAGATGATGGTCGGACCGCCCGCGTCATGGCTGGGCGGCGTGTTCGGGCCACGCCGCGTATTGATGATCAGCGCAAGCGTCTTCATGGTCTCCAATGCGCTGCTGCCGCTGTCGCCCAACCTGCGTTTCGTGCTGATGTTCCAGTTCATCAGCGGCCTGTCCTCCGGCACGTTCATTCCGCTCACCATCGGCTACGTCGTGCAGAATCTGCCCGCGCGGCTGGTGGTCTATGGCGTCGCCGCTTATTCGATGAATCTTGAACTGTCGCTGAATGTCGCCGCCTCGATCGAGGGCTGGTTCGACATCCATGGCATGTGGCCCTGGATTTTTTGGGACACCGCGCTGGTGGCGCCGCTGATGCTGGTCTGCATCCATTTCGGCATGCCGCGCCAGCCGGTCAACCGCGCCTTGCTGAAAACTGCCGATTGGCCCGGCATCCTGTATGCCAGCATGGGCCTGAGCATGATTTACGCCGCACTCGACCAGGGCAACCGCCTGGACTGGCTGAATTCCGGGCTGATCAACGGGCTGCTGGCCGGCGGCGCGGTCCTGATCGTCGCCTTCGTGGTGCGGGAAATGAGGTGTGAGCGGCCGTGGATCAACCTGCGCTATGCGCTCAGCGGCAACATTCCCTTGCTCGGCGCCTATATTGCCTTCTTCCGCTTCGTCATCCTTTCGACCGCCTATGTCATCCCGCAATATCTGACGACAGTGCAGAACTACCGCGCGATCGAGATCGGTGGCGTATTGATCTGGATCGCGATGCCGCAATTTTTGATCGCGCCCGCGATCGCGACGGTGCTGCGGTTCGTCGATCCCCGCATTCCACTGGCATTCGGCTTTGCGCTGATCGGCTGTGCCTGCTTTATGGCGGGACAGCTCACCAGCGCCTGGGCCGGTGACGATTTCCTGCCGTCGCAGATCGTGCAGGCGCTGGGCCAGACCATCGCACTGACATCGCTGGTGTGGTTCTTCCTGAAGCACCTTCAACCGGCCGAGGCGTTCACCTTCGGCGCCGTGCTGCAGACCGGCCGTCTGTTCGGCGCCGAGCTTGGCGCGGCGTTCGTGCAGACTTTCATCCGCGTCCGCGAGCAATTGTATTCCAATTTGCTCGGCCTGCATGTCAGCGAAGGCGTATCGGCGACCGCGGGCCGCCTGCAGGATTACGCGCAAGCGGTGATGGGCCGATCCGTCGGCCCACCCGCGGCGCACGAACGTGCAACAACGCTGCTGGCCGCCGCAGTCCGCAGCCAGTCCTACACGCTGGCATTCATCGATGCCTTCATGGTTCTTGGATTTGCAACGATTGCGGCCCTGCTGTTGATGCTGGCGCTGCGCACGCCGCCACCGAAGCCCGGACCGGTATAGACAGAGAAGCTCATAGAGACAGACAAGCCCATAGAGACAGAGAAGCCCATAGAGACAGAGCAGCGCACCACAGCGCGCCCCATGTCATTGCGAGGAGCGAAGCGACGAAGCAACCTCGGTCGCGCGAATGCACGGACGTCCGAAAGCTTCCTCAAGAGCACGAAGCAGAATCACCACGAAGGCACGAAGACACGAAGACCGTGCACAACGAAACCTGCCACGCTCCAGCCCACGACAGCGAATCGCATATGAATTCATAATCTTCGTGTCTTCGTGTCTTCGTGGTGAATCATTAACGCCGAAGCGAGCCGCACAAACCCCGCGACAATCGCCAACGACGCTACCCGACGACAAACACGCACGCGTCCGTCGTGACCTGCCCGCCGCCGCTACCCCTTGGCGCTTGCCTCGCCGCCACTTGCCAATACCCCCAGTCAGGCGGAAGCTTCCAGCCGCAACAGCAGACCGGACTGAAGCTGCCAGCCAAGACGACACGACATAGAGGGGACAGTTCCATGCGCTACAATCGTATCTCCGCCGATTGCCACCTAGACATGCCCTGGATGCCGCCGACGCTGTTCACCGAGAATGCGTCGCGTGAATTGAAAGACCGCATGCCGTTCGTCGCCGACGGGCCGGACGGGCCGGAATGGCGCACCAAGGCTGGGGCCACGTTCGGTTTGAAGAACGGCGTCGGCCCCAGTGGCGCCAAGCTGGTGCCGGGCCAGAACCGGCGCGTCGATATCATGGCCGAGACCGGATTGTTCGCCGACGGCAAGAAGGACATCCGCCGCGTCAGCGATCCGCATCTGCGCCGCAAGGACATGGAACGCGACGGCGTCGATGCCGAGGTGATCTTCGGCATTCTCGGCTCCGCCTCCAAGCTGCAGGACAATGAAGCTGCGGCCGAGATGTTCAGAATTTACAACGACTGGCTCCAGGATTTCTGCAGCCATTATCCCGACCAGCATATCGGCCTCGCCTGCCTGCCCTATGGCGACATCGACTGGGCGGTGCAGGAGATCTACCGCACCGCCAAAATGGGCCTGAAAGGCATCGAGCTTTCCTGCTCCTGGGACATGGAGCCAATGTGGCACCCGTGCTGGGAGCCGCTGTGGAAGGCGGTGGACGACGTGCAGTTGCCGCTGCATTTCCACACGTTCCCGACCACGCCACCGCGCGCGCGCTCGCAGGTGGATGCGCATGTGCGCCGGGCCGCGATGTTCACCGGCGTGTCGGCATTCCAGATGGGGCTGATCCACATCCTGGCCGCGATGATGGGCGCCGGCGTGTTCGAGCGTTATCCGCACCTGCGCGTGTCGTTCGGCGAAAGCGGCATCGGCTGGATCCCCTATGCCCTGGACCGCATGGATTTCGAATTCGAGGACCGGTTCCGCGACCTGATGAAGCTGAAGCCGAGCGAGTACTGGCAGCGCCAGTGCAAGGCGACCTTCCAGTTCGATCCGATCGGCCCAAAGCTGCTGAACGTGAACAACCTGATGACGGTGGACACCCTGATGTGGGGCTCCGACTACCCGCACACGGACGGCATCTGGCCGGAATCGACAAAGTATATCGACGAGCAATTCAAAGGGCTGACCGCGGAGGACATCCACAAGATCACCTGTGAGAATGCCGCGAAGTTCTATAACCTGACCAACTGACACACAACCTCTCCCGCGCGCGCTGTTCGCGCGCGCGGGAGAGGTCGAGACGCCGCAGGCGTCGAGGGTGAGGGTGATCGGGCCGGTACGCACCACGACAAGCCGCGTACCACCCCAACCAAGCCCACGCCTCAGCGCGTCGCGCCCCCACCCGCTCCGCGCGGCAGAGGTTTACCTGCCTCCCCTCTTCGTCCTACCGTTCCTCTACGGATCGTTCATCCGGGGGAAACGAAGCAAATGACGAAGCCTGTACGTGTCTCACGCCGTAATGCGCTGAAATTAGGGGCTGCCGCCGCGGCGTTGCCGCTGGTGCATGTCCGCACCGGCCATGCCGCCGGCAAGGTCTCCATCGCCTTTTGGGACCATTGGGTCCCGGCCGGCAACGACATCATGAAACAGCAATGCGCGGCCTTCGCCAAGGCCAACAACGTCGATGTGCAGGCCGACTTCATCACCTCCATGGGCAACAAGAACATCCTGACCCAGGCTGCCGAAGCACAGGCAAAGACCGGCCACGACGTGAACCAGTTCCCGCAATGGGAGGTTCACAACCACGCCGACGACCTGGAACCGCTGGACGACGTGATGGGCCGGCTCACCGCCAAATATGGTCCCACCAACAACGTCGCCGAATATCTGGCAAAGATCAAAGGCCAATGGCTCGCCATCCCCACCAGTTCCGGCACCCAGAACAAGCCGCCCTGCGCCCGCATCAGTGTGATGAAGCAGGCCGCCGGCATCGACGTGGTGAAGATGTATCCGGTGGCGGATACCGCCACTCCGGAAGCTGCCGACTGGACCTGGGACAATTTCCTGCAAGCCGCCGAAGCCTGCCACAAGGCCAACATGACCTTCGGCATCGGCACCGGGACAACAGCGGATTCCGTCGATTTCGCCGGCGCCCTGTTCTCGGCGTTCGGTGCCGACCTGGTGGACGGCAAAGGCAACGTCATCGTCGATTCCGACAACGTGAAGCAGGTGCTGGAATACTGCCAGAAGCTGGTGAAATTTCTGCCCGCCGACAGCGTCAGCTACGATGATGCCTCCAACAACCGGGCGCTGATCTCCGGCACCTCGGCGCTGATCTTCAACCCGCCATCCGCCTGGGCCGTCGCCAAGCGCGACGCACCGAAAGTGGCCGAGGATTGCTGGACATTCTCTGCCCCCAAAGGGCCGAAGGGCCGGTTCGTGCCCTATGCCACGTTCTTCCTCGGTGTCTGGAACTTCAGCCCCAACAAGGCCGCGGCGAAAGAACTGATCGAGTATTTGCTCCAGCGCGACCAGGTGGAGCAGCGCTGCAACACCGTCGCCGGCTACGACATTCCGCCATTCGACAGCATGACGGACTTCCCTGTTTGGAGAGAAGTCGAGCCACCGAAAGGCACCGTTTACAACTACCCGATCCGCAAGAGCCATGGCGCGTTGCCGAATATAGCGGGCATGTCGGCGCCGCCCGACGTCGCGGTGCAGATGTACAACCGCGGCACCGCCTCCACCATGCTGGCCAAGCTGCAGGGCGGCCAGTCCATTCCGCAGGTGATCGCCTGGGCCAAGGACGAGCTGGAGGGCTTCACGCGCTAACCCTCGGGCTGAGCACCCGGAACAAAAAACCAACGACGACGCGGCCAAAGGCCGCAAGCAGGGAGACAATAAAGATGCAGTCCAAGCCTATCTCGCGCCGCCGTGCCTTGAAGCTGACAGCGGCCGCGAGCGCCTTGCCGCTCGTGCATATCCGCACCGCCGGCGCCGCCGGCAAAGTCACCATCGGCTTCTGGGACCACTGGGTCCCCGGCGCCAACGACGTGATGCAAAAGCAGGTCAATGCCTGGGCGGCGAAAAACCAGGTTGAGGTGGCCGCCGACTTCATCACCAGCACCGGCAACAAACTGCAGCTCACCGGCGTCGCCGAAGCGCAGGCCAAGACCGGCCACGACGTGCTCGCGTTCTTCAACTGGGACGTCTACAACGTTGCGGATTCGCTCGAACCGGTTGACGACCTGATGAAAGATATCGTCGCCAAGGCCGGCGCGGTCGATCCCACCTGCGAGTATCTGGCGAAGGCGAAGGGCCATTGGGTGGCCGTGCCCACCACGTCCGGCACACAGACCAAGCCGCCTTGCGCACGCATAAGCTGGTTCAAGCAACGCGGCCTCGACGTGCAAGCCATGTATCCGGCAAAGCCGGAGCACAACGCTCTGCAGGATGCGTGGACCTGGGACGAGTTCATGAAATACGCCGAGTTCGCAGTGCAGGACAACCTGACCTTCGGCCTCGGCATGGGCGGCGGCGGCAACACCGATGCCACCGACACGCACGGCGCCTTGTTCAAGGCCTACGGTGCCACGCTGATCGACGCCGACGGCAACATCAAGCTGAAGTCGGACGAAGTGCACCAGGTGCTGGAGTTCGCCCAGAAACTGGTAAAATTCTATCCGGCCGATGCGGTCAGCTACGACGATGCCTCCAACAACCGCGCGCTGATCTCCGGCAAGAGTGCACTGATCTTCAATCCCCCCTCGGCGTGGGCGGTTGCGAAGCGCGATGCCCCACAGGTGGCGGCGGATTGCTGGACCTTCCCCGCACCGTCCGGTCCAAAGGGGCGGTTCCTGCCGACGCTGAGCTATTTCTGGGGCATGTACAAGTTCGCGCAGAACAAGCCGGCGGCGAAAGAACTGATCGCCTATCTGATGGAGCGCCCGCAGGTGGAGGAGCGTTGCATCGCCACCGTCGGCTACGACATCCCGCCCTATGCCAACATGCGTGACTTCAAGATCTGGGAGGAGGTCGAGCCACCGAAGGGCACCGTTTACAACTATCCGATCCGCCCGTGGCACAACCAGACCGGCAGCCTCGCGGCCGCCGAGGCGTCTCCGGACGTTGCCGTGCAGATCTACAATCGCGCGATCCATAACCAGATGATGGCGCGGTTGAAGCAGGGCCAGACGATCCCGCAGGTGATCGCCTGGGCCCAGGACGAGCTGGAGGGTTTCACGCGCTAAAGGCCGGGAACCCGGCACCTTCGCGTCATGGCCGGGACTGGTCCCGGCCATCTACGCGGATGGATCGGGCGCGTTCGACGCACACGTGACCCGATCGACGTCGGTGGACGGCCGGCTCAAGCCCGGCCGTGACGACCAATTGCGGCCAAGACGGTTCGCGGTTGCGCGTTGCGTCACGGCCAGCTATGGATAGCACTCAAATTTGCGAACAGCGGAATAGCGCCGGGGCAAAACGGGTCTGACCAGAGGTTGGGTCCTCACGACGGGCTTAAGCCGTTGCGACTGAAATGCGATGCTCCGGGCGGTGCGCCTCGGCGCGCGGGAGAAGGCGTGCGGGTGGTTTACAACGTTGCGACTTCACGGCAGGACAGCGCCGCGGGCCCGATACCGCGGCGCCGATCGGCGTTGCGCCAAGGGACCCGGCAAACCGCAAGACCGTCCCCAGGGGAATCCCAAGGGGGAATCCCGCAGGGCCGTACAAGAAGGACTGCAATTCCGTGACTGAGACCACGCGTTTTCCTTTGACCCGCCGCAAAGCCCTGAAGCTGGGTGCGACGGCCGCCGCGCTGCCATTGGTGCATATCCGAACCGGCCATGCCGCCGGCAGGGTCTCCATCGCCTTCTGGGACCACTGGGTCCCCGCCGGCAATGATATCATGAAGCAGCAGGTCGCCGCCTGGTCGAAACAGAACCAGGTGGAAGTCCAGGCCGACTTCATTACCTCAGTCGGCAACAAGAACCTGCTGACGATCGCCGCCGAGGCGCAGGCCAAGACCGGCCACGACGTGCAGCAGTTCCCGACCTGGGAAGTGCTGAACAACCGCGACAGCCTCGAGCCGGCCGACGACGTGATGAAGCACCTGACAGGCCAATACGGCCCGGTGAACGGCGTCTGCGATTACCTGGCGAAGGTGAAGGGCCAGTGGATGGCCGTGCCCACCAGCACCGGCACGCAGTACAAAGGTCCATGCGCCCGCATCAGTGTGCTGAAGGACAAGGCCGGGATCGACGTTACGGCGCTCTATCCAAACAAGACCAACGACGGCAAGGCCGCCGAGGCCTGGACCTGGGAAGCGCATCTCGCCGCCGCCGAGGCTTGTGCCAAGGCCAACATGCCCTTCGCGATCGGCCTCGGCCAGACCTCGGATTCCGTGGACTGCGCCGGTGCGTTGTTCGCGTCCTATGGCGCCGAACTGGTGGACAAGGACGGCAACATCCAGGTGAAGTCGGACAAGGTCCGCCAGGTGCTGGAATATGCTGCCAAGCTGGTGAAGGTGCTGCCGAGGGACGCCGTCAGCTTCGACGACGCCTCCAACAACCGCGCACTGATCTCCGGGCAGAGCGCCCTGATCTGGAACCCGCCCTCCGCCTGGGCCGTGGCGAAGCGCGACGCACCACAGGTCGCGCAGGACTGCTGGACCTTCCCGGGCTGCGCCGGTCCGGCCGGGCGCTTCACGCCCTATCTCCCGTTCTTCTGGGGCGTTTGGCAGTTCAGCAAAAACAAGTCGGCCGCCAAGGATCTGATCATCTACCTGATGCAGCGCGACAACATCGAGGCGCGCTGCAATGCCGTGGTGGGCTACGACGTGCCGCCGTTCGACACCATGCACAATTTCAAGATTTGGGAAACCGTGGAACCACCCGAAGGGACAGTGTACAACTACCCAATTCGGCCGTTCCACCATGCCACGCCGCACATCGCCGCGTCGCCGGCGCCGTCCGACATCGCGGTGCAGATTTACAATCGTGGCACGATGCCCACAATGTTTGCAAAGCTGCAGAGCGGCCAATCGATCGACCAGGTGATTTCCTGGGCGAGCGATGAGCTGGAAGGGTTCACCCGCTAGGTCCGCAGGTGGGCGGCGCCGGGCAAAAGACCCGGCCCGCCCGTCCGTGGCGGCGGAAGGGAGGGTTAACGATGGCAGATGGGACGAGCGTACCAGTCGGCGTGATGGCTCCGGGGGCCGTTGCGCGCCCGCGCGGCAGCATGAAGAAGTTCGCGCAGCGGCGTTCCACCATCGCCTTCTGCCTCTGCCTGCCGCTGATCCTGCTGATCGCCGGCTTCGTCGTCTATCCGGCGTTCTACGCCATCTATCTCAGCATGCTGAACAAGAAGATGACGGCCTTCGTCGGGTTGTCCAACTTCGCGTTCCTGATCAGGCGCCACACCTTCCAGCTCGTCATCTTCCAAAGCTGCCTGTTTGCCATCACCGCCGTGGTGTTCAAGGCGCTGATCGGCTTCGTCATGGCGCATCTGATGCACAACATCCCCGGCAAGAACCAGCGCATCTGGCGCGGCCTGCTGCTGGTGCCCTGGGTGATCCCGCTCGCGCTCTCCACCCTGACCTGGTGGTGGATGTTCGATCCCTCCTACTCCGCGCTGAACTGGATATTGGAGCAATTGGGCTTCAGCGCCGTGCCCTGGCTCGGCGTCGGCTGGATCGCGCGGTTCTGCACCATCACCGTGAATGTCTGGTACGGCACGCCGTTCTTCATGATCATGTATCTGGCCGCGTTGAAATCCGTGCCGGAGCAATTGTATGAAGCCGCCGCGATCGACGGCGCCGGCGCCGTTCAGAAATTGTTTTTCGTCACCATCCCGATGATGCGGAACATCATCGCCATCACCGTCTTGTTCTCGCTGATCGTGACCTTCGCCGATTTCGACATCGTGCGCATCCTCACCTCAGGCGGCCCCGAGGACATGACGCACGTCTTCGCCACCTACGCTTTCCAGGTCGGCATCCAGTCCGGCGACATCCCGCTCGGCGCCGCCGACAGCCTGTTCATGTTCCCGATCCTCGCCTTCGCCGCTTTCTTCGTGCTGCGTGGCGTCAACCGCCGCAGCAGGGAGATTGCCGCATGAGCGCCACCACGTTCGACGCAGCGCAGTCGCGCGCCATCAGCCATCGCCACAGCCTGCACCGCCAGCGCGCCTGGGCGCTCTGGGGCAGCTACGTGGCGCTGGCCGTGTTCGTGGTGATGTTCCTGGTGCCGCCGTTCTACATGGTGATGACCAGCCTGAAATCCTCGGCGGAAATCTCGGCCCAGAAGGGCGATCCGTGGATCGTCCATCATCCGACCCTGGCGAATTTCTGGTACCTGATCACCTATCCGAATTTTCAAACGTATTACCTGAACTCGGTGATCGTCACCGTGTTCACTGTGGTGATCAGTATGGTCATTGCCGTCCTGGCCGCCTTCAGCCTGGCGCGCATGAGCTTCTGGGGCAGCCAGACACTCGCCACCGGCGTCTTCCTCACCTACCTGATCCCCGCCAGCCTGCTGTTCCTGCCGCTGTTCCGCGTCATCGGCTTTCTGGGTCTGATCAACAGCTACTGGTGCCTCGTGCTGCTGTATCCCACGCTCGCGGTGCCATTCTGTACCTGGATCATGATCGGATATTTCAGCTCCATCCCGAAGGAACTGGATGAAGCCGCACTGATCGACGGCGCCGGCTACCTGCAGATGTTGTTCAAGATCTTCATCCCGGTGGCCATGCCCGGCATCATCGCAGCGACGATCTTCGCATT
>Ga0335072_10009892_pt1 | contig 13747 bp, 8 predicted proteins | sample Lox_Sample_21_FD_206725 | JGI IMG/M metagenome (GOLD analysis project Ga0335072, IMG submission 206725) | Soil microbial communities from Loxahatchee National Wildlife Refuge, Florida, United States - Lox_Sample_2.1 | ecosystem: Environmental > Terrestrial > Soil > Wetlands | place: USA: Florida...
CGACTCGGGATTGAACATGCCGTCGTGCGTAACGATGCAGCGGAAGCGCGCCGTGTGCCCCAGGATCCAGTCCGCCATATAGCCGCCGTAGCTCGCACCCAGCGCGCATTCGCGATTCTTATCGATAAACGGATAGTGCGCCTCCGCATAATCGAGCCCGCGCATCAGGTCGATGTACGGCTTGCCGCCCCAGTCTCCGTTCACTCCATCGACAAACGCCTGCCCGTAGCCCGTCGAGCCGCGCGGATTGATCATCACCACGACATATCCGTTCGCGGCGAAGAGCTCCGCGTTCCAGCGGTAGCTCCAGCTATCCCCCCAGGCGCCCTGCGGACCGCCATGTATAAGAAACTTCACCGGATACTTTTTCGAGGCGTCAAAGCCCGGAGGCCTGATGAGGAAGCCCTGCACGCGAACCTTGCCGACGGATGGGAACCAGAAGGATTCTGGCTCCGAGAGTTCCAACTGGCTGAACTCGGCGTCGTTAAGATGTGTGATCTGGACAGCGCTTTGCGGAAGAAGAGCGCCGAAATTCTGGAAGGACTCCGTTGTCTTCTTGCTGTTGTTGTAATCGATAGTGGTCCCGGAATGATCCTGTTCGACCCTGAATATTTCGCTGGGCTGTCGCACAGTCATGCGTGATGCAAGAACAGTCCTACCGTCCTGCAATACATGTATGTCTCCATATTCGCCATATGGGTCATGAGGTGTAGTGATCCGTACCAAGTCCTTGCCATCGTTGTTTACGTAGAAGAGCGGACTTGTTCCGGCATCTCCAGCCGTGAAATAAATCTTCTGCGAATCCGGCGCCCACGCGAACTCATCCACCCAGCGGTCGAAGTTCGGCAGCAGGTCTTTGATCTGCTTCGTCGAGCGGTCGTAGACGACCAGCCGGAATCTGTCGCTCTCGTATCCGGCGCGCTCCTGCGAGCGCCAGGCGATGTACTTGCCATCAGGAGAATACGCCGGCGAATGATCCCCACCCGTGGCTGTCGAAATCTTTGCCGGCTTCGCATTCGGATCATCAAGCCGCAGCGTGAAGATGTCCGAATTCGTGCTGATCGCCGGGACCGGATCGAGATTCTCCTCGAAGGCAATCTCCTTCCCGTCCGGGGAAAAAGCGTACCCATCCGGGCCGCCCAGCGAAAACGGCGGAACCTCGTGCTCATCCCCTGGATTCAGATCGCGCGGCGCGCCGCCATCCACGCTCACCAGAAAAAGATGGCTTCGCTTTTCGCCCGTGAACGCGTTCCAGTGGCGGTAGAGCAGATGCGTGAAAACCCGCGCCTTGACCTTCGACTCGGCCTTCTCCTCATCGCGCTTCTTATTGCAATCGTCATCGTTACATTCCGGATACACCGCCGACACAAACAGAATCTTGCCATCCGGCGACCACGTCGCTCCATCGGTCTCCGTGCTCAACGATGTCAGCTTGTGCGGCTCACCAATTGTGCCTGCCGCTGTATCGAAATCTGCCAGCCAGATCTGCTGTCCGCCCTCACGCGAGCTTTCGAAGAGGATTTGCTTCCCGTCAGGCGAGAAGCGCCCGCGGCTCTCGCCGGCCAGCGACGCCGTGAGCGCTCGCGTCTCGCCGCCAGCAACCGGGACAATAAACAGGTGCGAAGTCTTCGTGTTCTTGGCTAAGTCCACGTCAGTTGCCGAGAACATCACCCAGCGGCCGTCCGGCGAGACAGCGATATCGCCCAGCCGCCGCATCTTCATCATGTCCTCGAAGGTCATCGGCCGGCGCGCCTGTCCCTGCGCTGCCCCACTCACACCTGCCACACAAATCAGAAGAAAAACAGCCGCAACCCGGCTACGCATTCCGCTCCCTCTTCAAGCCTGCGTCTCGCAGGCCATCGTTCATAGTACGGCATTTTTCGGAACTGCCCGTCCCCCCAAAATCGCGCGAGGTCGCTGCGCCCTGATGGTCGCGCCGACTAAGAGTTGTGCTTCCCACTCTCTGAAATTCCGAAAATGCTGCGCGGGATTCTTACTGTGTGAATACTTCGCGCACCGCCGCAGCCTCGTCCGCCGCTTCGAGCACCGGCAGTTCGATGGCCACCGCTGCTCCGTGCGGCTGCAGGTTGAAGGCCGAAATCTCCCCGCCATGTTCGCGAACGATCGAGTAGCACAGCGTCAGGCCCAGACCCGGCCCCTCGCCCGGCTTCTTCGTCGTGTAGAAGGGATCGAACACCCGGTCGGGATCAGAGAAGCCCGGCCCGGTGTCGGAGATAAGCACCTGCACCCGGTCCTTGATCAGGGCCGCATCCATGCGCAGCCGCCTCTCCCGGTCCGGTGGCATGCCCTGCAAAGCGGTCGCCGAGTTGCTCAATACCTGCAGGATCACCTGCCGCATCTGCTCCACGTTCGCCCGCAATCCGGGCAGAGCCTGCGGTATCGAAAGCTCGAGAGCGATTCCCGCCCGCTCCAGCTCCGGCTTGCGCAGCCGCCAGATGTCCTTGAGCAGCAGCTCGATGGAGAAAGGCGTCTGGCTTTCGGGCAGAACTCTTGAGAAGTGCGACAGGCTCTCGATGGTCTGCTTCATCCGCTGCGATTCGCTGTGGATTACGGCTGCGCTGCGCCGCACAGCATCATCCTGACTGCTCTCCTCGATCAGCTCCGCGTAACCCATTACCACGGTGAGCGGATTGTTCAGCTCATGTGCAGCTCCGCCGGCCAGTTGGCCCAGTCCCGCCAGCTTCTCCGACTGCACCAGCCGACGCAGAAGCAGATTGTTTTCGTGCTCCGCAGCCAATCGTCGTGCCAGCAGCTCCAGCGGCAGAAGATCTTCGGCGGCCAGCGGTTTCTCGGGATCCCTCAGGCCGCTGAGCACGACCACTCCCTGCACGCCTTCCCCGGCCGCGTTCATCGGGATCGCATTCACCTCAGTTAACCCCAGCCGCTCCAGATCGTCTCCTGGAGCCGTCAAGGATCGTAGATCCACCACAGCCGTATTCCCAAACGCCAGGCGGCACGTGCCGCTGCCGCTAAACTCCTCCATCTTTTCCGGAGTCATCCTCTGGCCCAGCGCATCCAGCGCGCCGGCCAGTGCCCCGTCCATTCCGCCGCGCCCCACCAGCCGGAAATTCTGCTCGGGGCCGCGCAGCAGAATCGCCGCCCGCGCAAACCGGCTGGCCCTGGTAATCACATCACAGATTTCGTCGAAGTGAACCCCCATCTTGCGGTTCGGCGCCGCCGAAACATCAAGTTTGGAGTACTGCTCCATCTCGTGCCGTAGTCGCCGCTCCCGGGCCCGCGCCTCATCGTTCCCGATCACCTCGTCTTCGAGCACGAGCACAATCATGCCCACCGCCGTCACCACCTTCATCAAATTGACCGCCCGCAGGTACACGAGCCAGATTGGATCCCCTTGATGCAGCAGAAAATCCACCACCATCGGCGTGCTCCACACGAAAAGGCCTGCCGCGGTGAAGATCACGCCCGGGCTCCATCGCCGGTAGGTCGCCAGCACCAGCGCCGCGGTCATCAGGCTGATGCCGCTGTGCGCCAGCCGCAGCACCAGGTCGTATTGGCCGATAATTGCCAGCCAGATGCATGTTGCGCAAATGCACGAGACGAACGCAAAGGCAAACCAGCGCGGCAGCTGGCTCTTCTGAGCGCTCCAGTGCACGGCAACGGCCGCGGCCGCGATCACCGCCGCCCAGTCAAGAATGCGCAGAAAAAGCGCTGGATCGGGGTAAAGCGAGGTCAGCACCGAATACAGAATCAGAGGAGCGGCAAAGACCGCGATGTAAGACGCCTTGATCTTGTTCCTGATATGGATCGGTGACACCGATCCCAGCAGCATGAGCGCCGCCAGCGCCATCGCCGTGTTGGAGATCGCCAACCCGATCCCATGCCTGCCATACGAGCTGCCCTGCATAGCCAGACGTGTAATCGCCATTGACCAGCCCAGCAGCCACAACAGCGTCCGCAAGGTTCGAGAGCGCGCATACAGAACTGCAAAGACGGCAACCAGTATGCTTAAGAGCGCTAAAGTGGGAACCCGATAGTATTCATCCATTTACTGCCCAGACCCCAGTGGGGGAGGACGAAGTGATAGTGTACTCCGCGCGTGGCCTCGTGAAACGGCCGCTCGCTATCCAACTAGACGTGGCTTTTCCGCCTCTAGTTGCGTCTATTCGTATAGGATTGTCCCGTACGGGACGGTTTTCGAGGCTACCTTGACCGCACTCCCACATCGCCGCATCGCATCCGGGCTCTTTGTTGCTGGTCTCGCCTTCGTCGCACTCACCCTCTGCGCCCGCGGCCAGGTTTCCTACACCTCCATGCCGCTCGACAAGGGATTCGGCGCACTCGACACCTCCCAGCCGTCCATCCCTCCGCAGCAGATCATCAATGAGTTCACCGCCAAGGAGAGCCTCTTCCGCCAGGCGATGGCGAATTACACCTATGAGCGCAGCGTCAAGGTGGAAACCATTGACGACGACAACAAAGTCGACGGCCAGTACTTCCAAGTCACCGACATATCATTCGATCCCAACGGCAGGCGATTCGAACACGTGGTCCTGGCGCCGGCCAACACACTCGAGCGCATCTCGATGTCGCCCGCAGACTTCCAGGACATCGAGCAGCGGCTGCCCTTCGTCCTCACCAAAGAGGACGTCGGCCAGTACGACCTGACCTACGTCGGCAAGCAGAAGGTCGATGAAGTCGATACCTATGTCTTCGATGTGAGGCCCAAGGTAATCGAGAAAAACAAGCGCTACTTCCAGGGGCGCATCTGGGTTGACCAGCATGATCTCCAGATCGTCGTCACCAACGGCAAGAACGTGCCCGACGACACTCGCAAGGGACACGAAGACCTGTCACCGCCCTTTACCACCTATCGCGAACAGATTGACGGCAAGTACTGGTTCCCGGTCTATACGCGCGGGGAAGGTATCCTGCACTTCTCGGCGGGTAACGGCTATCTCAGCCAGGACGTGCACATCCGCGAAACCCTGAAGTACACCGACTACAAGCAGTACCACGCCAACGTCCGGGTACTTTTCGAAGGGCAGGACATCAGCAACAACAACGGATCCACCCAGGCCCCGAGCCAGCAGCCGCCGCAACAGGGAAAGCCCCAGTAGTCACCGCGACTTTGCTTTAGCTTTCTTTTTCTTCGCTGGCTTCACATCCCCGGCTAACAGGTTCTGGTTCACGGAACTCCATGTGTATTCGTTTCCACTCAGATCTAGAACCCAGACCAGATAGAAGACATCTGGAAAGGGATTTGGAATCGACGAGTAGTTGGTGATTTTGTACTTCTCGTTAATGTCCCACATCACGTCGGGCATGATGTGGTCGTGCTCCCAGCAGATCAGAACCGGGCTGCTGTGCTTGAGTACGCTCTTCACCAGCTTCTTTTCATCGCCGATCTTGTAGGAAACGTTGAAGCGGCTTCCCTGTTTGTATTTCAACCACGCCGCCAGCGGCGTCACAGTCTCCCAGGGTCGCTGTGTCTCAGTGCCCTTTGGACTGGCCGCATAAATATGGTGTGGCGTCACAATCCCCGGACTCGTAGGAGTCGACTTGTATGGCGCAAAGAAGGCATTTAGCGCGCCCGCCCTCTGCCATCCGTGCACAATCAGAGACTTTCCGCCTCCCGGCTTTCCCTTCAGCTGAACATCCCAGGGCCCCTTGGTATTCGGGGGATCCGGCGGCTTCTCCGCGTGGCGGATAATCATGATCTTGCTCGGGGGCCGTGATCCAGCCATAGAGCTATCTCCTTTCGGCGCAGCGTGATCTGCGTCCCGAACACTCTATTCCTGAAACCCGAAGCTCGTCAGCTATGTTTTCTGGAAAGTCTCACGGCTGTGAAGCCGTTCCAGGCGCGACCGCCCGAACGGAAGGCTTCGGTTCCGGCCTCGCTGCGGCGGCAATCTGCCTCTCCCGCGACAGGGCAGAGCCGGCCTGCCTGGCGTCCTCGGGAAACACCTCGTCCGGCTTGTCCGCGATTGCGGCCTTCATGAAATCCATCCAGATGGGTAGAGCCGCCTTCGCCCCCGTCTCCTTGTCACCCAGCGACTGCCGGTTGTCATAACCCACCCATACTCCGCAGGTCACCGAGGGCGAGAACCCGAGGAACCACGCGTCTGTGAAATCGCTCGTCGTACCTGTCTTTCCCCCCAGGGGATGATTCAGAGACGCGGCCGCCGACGCGGTCCCGCTGCGCATGACTTCCCGCAGAAAGACCATCATCGTCCGCGCCGTCTTCGCGCTGATCACTTCCTGCACTTCCGGAGGATCCTCGTTCAACGGCGCTCCGTCGGCTGTCGTTACCCGCCGCACCAGTCGCGGCGCCACCCGGATGCCGTCGTTAGGAAAGACCGAATAAGCCGCCACCTGCTCGCGCAGCGTGATCTCCACCGCTCCCAGCGCCACCGGCAGATACGCCGGGATGTTGCTCGTCACTCCGAACTGGTGCGCCGTGCTGATGACCTTGTGAATCCCGACGCGCTCGGCCAGCTTCAGCGCCGGAATGTTCCGCGAGTCCGCAAAGGCCTTCAGCAGCGAGATGCTTCCCAGGTAGTTACCCTCATAATCGTGCGGCGTATACGAGCCGAATGACGTCGGTCCGTCGAGGATCATTTCCTGTGGTTTGGCGCCTTCTTCCACGGCCGCCGTGTAGACATAAGGCTTGAACGATGAACCCGTCTGCCGCTCCGCCTGCGTGGCCCGGTCAAACTGCGAAAGGTTGAAATCCCTGCCGCCCACCATGGCCAGGACATCGCCGGTCGCGTTGTCCATGGCCAGCAGCGAACCCTCTGCGCCGGAATCCTGCTCCAGCTTTCCGCGCAGTGTCACCCCGTCCTGTCCTGTCAGGTCGACGTAGATGATGTCTCCCTGGTGCAGAAACTCCGGCGCTGTCTTGAAACCCGTCCACGCCCAGTCCTCGGGGGTCAGCATCACCTGCTGCTGGCCGATACGCGCCGTCACCTGGTACGGCAGCACGCCCATCACCAGCGCATGCACATAGTCTCCGGGCGCCGCCGGCCCATTCCAGTCCGGATGCTTGAAGCTCTCGAGATCCGACCCGCCGGAGATTACGTTGAGCAGGTGCCCCTTCCATCCATGGCGCCGCTCATACGCAGCCAGGCCGTCGAGCACTGCATGGTTCGCCGTCCTCTGCAGATCCAGATCGAGCGTGGTGTAGACCTTCAGCCCCGCCTCGTGCACCCGGTCCGAGCCGAACCTGCGCTCCAGTTCACGCCGCACCTCCTCCACAAACCACGGAGCCACGCTGTTCGGCGGCGCCTGAATATGCAGGCCCAGCGGCGTCGTCCGCGCCGCCTCTGCCTGAGCCGCCGTAATCGCCCCGTCCTCGAGCATCGCATTGATTACGGCATTCCGGCGGCGCATCCCCCGGTCGGGATTCTGTAGCGGAGAAAACTCCGACGGCCCCTTGGGCAGCCCGGCCAGCAGCGCGGCCTCGGGCAGCGTCAGATTGCTGGCATGCTTTGAGAAGTAGTAATTCGCGCCGGCCTCGAAGCCATAGACTCCGTGCCCGAGATAGATCTGGTTCCCGTAGAGCGTGAAGATCTGCTGCTTGGTAAACCGGTGCTCAATCTGCAGCGACAGGAAGACCTCCTGCAACTTGCGACCAAAGGTCCTCTCATTTGACAGAAACAGGTTTCGCGCCAGCTGCATGGTCAGCGTCGACGCGCCCTGCGCGCGGCTCTTCGACGTCAGGTCGTGATACGCGGCCCCCATGACGCGAAAAAGGTTCACGCCCCAGTGGCTCTCGAAGTTTTTGTCCTCAATCGAGATCACCGCCTGCCGCAGCAGCGGCGAAAAGCCGTCATAGCCCACCACCACGCGCCGCTCCAGGGCAAATGACCCGAAGATCTGCCCGTGCACATCGTAGAGCTCGGTAATGGTATCGGGCCGGTAACGCTCCAGATCCTGGATCTGCGGAAGATCGACCGAGTAGACCAGCAAAAGCCCGCTCAGTGAGCCCAAGGCGACGGCCAGCACCGCCAGAAAGGCGATCGCCACGCTGCCTGCGACCTTGTGGCGGCCGGCCGGGGGGCGAAAGTTCGAGGATGGACGAGTAGCAGCGTGTGGTGCCGCCACCTTGGTCTCAGGAGGCATCCATGGACCGCGGGATTTCAATCCGATTCCCTCGGGAACGCTTTAGGCGTTCTTCTGCTTCAGAACGTCGAGTGCCTTGTTGAGCTGGTCGTCTGTCCGGGGAGTCGTTGTATCAGGCTTGGAGTTGTCGCTATCCTCCTCCGCCAGATACTGATCAATGCTCTCGGTGACTACAATATTCGGAGTCACCGCCTGATCCTGGATGGCCTTGCCCGACGGCGCTTCATACTTCGCCACGGAGAGAATCAACGCCGCTCCATCCGGCAGATCAATCGTCTTCTGAACCGCGCCTTCGCCGAAGCTGCGGTCTCCCACCAGGTCGCCGCGCTTGTTGTCCTGAATGGCAGCCGCGACGATCTCCGCCGGACCCGCCGTCCCGTGATTTACCAGAATCACCAGCGGCGCGCTGGTAATGAACTTTGCTGGATCGGCGGTAAATGTCTGTTTGGGGACCTTCTGCCCTTCAAGGGATGTAATCGTCCCCGATTGCAGAAAAGCATTTGCCAGGTTGATCGCCTGCGCCGGATCGCCATCGGCCACATCGCGCAGATCGAGCAGGACCTTCTTGTTTCCGTTCTTGGGCATGGCCTTCAACCGCGCTTCGACATCAGCCACCCGCTCCTTGGTCAGCACCACCGGCTTCAGGTAGAGGATCGAAGAATTCTCATACTGCTGCTCGGCCAGCGCCGGCGCGCTGATCACCTGCCGGGTCAGCGTCATCTTCTGTGGCTCCGCCTTGCCGGGACGCACCAGCGAGAAGGTCACATCCGTGCCCGGCTTGCCCTCCAGCAACAGCCGCACCATGGCCAGCGAAAGCTCCCTGGTCGACTGCCCGCCGATCGCCTCGATGATGTCTCCATCGGCGATCTGTTCCTTATCGGCCGGGCTGCCCGGCATCACCGAAATTACCGTCGCGTAGCCATACCGGCGCGACACGTTGATACCGACCTGCGCCGTGCCTTCGTTCTGATGGACCTTGTACGCCGCGTACTCGGTGGGCGACAAGTAGCTTGAGTCCGCGTCCAGCGACTCGAGCAGCCCGTGAAGCGCCCCGTTCGTCACCTTGGCGATATTCGGGTCGGTCACGTAGTCGCTCTGCACCTTGTGGAGAACTTCCTCGTAGACGCCCATCTGGCGGTAAGCGGCATCGCTCTGGCTGCCGGCGCGCACGCCGTTGGTTACAAATCCGCCAAGAAAGACGACTACGACGAGGGCAACTGAGATGCCGAAGACAGCGCGCTTGAAATTTTTAGACATGTTCGCAGGCCGGACAAATAGTCCAGAAGTTAAATCGATGATACTCCACATTCGACGTGGCTGAAGGCGAAGAAGGTAGCCGGGCGGCTGATTCACTGGTGGCGGCGGGCAGAATCGAACTGCCGACCTACGGGTTATGAGTCCGTCGCTCTAACCATCTGAGCTACGCCGCCTGATTGAAGAGGAGCAAGCTCAATGATACGAAGCGCGACAGCCGGGGTCAACCGAATGCCTCAACCCCTCAGTGCGAATACTTCGCCTCACCCACCGGCAGCGCAATCGCCAGCCGATTCTGCTCCGGAGGCAGCGGGCAGGTCGCATAAGCGGTGTAAGCGCAGGGAGGATTTTGCAGCCGGTTGAAGTCCAACATCAGGCGCCCCGGCTGGCCGAGTCCGTGATCAGGGAAGTCGGTGTAGAGAAAGCGCGCCGCGCCGTAGCTCGTGGCGGGTCCCGAACTCGAAGCCCGGCTGGTCGTGTCGCGCAGGATGAAGAAAAGCTGCTTCGCATCCGGTTCCTCGAGCACCGGTTCAAGCTCAAACGTCTTCCCGTCGAGCGTGAACTCAGCTTCCCCGGGCGCAGGCATCTCGTCGGTAACACCGATAATCGACGGCACCCTGATCTTCTTCGCCGGAACAAACGGAATCCAGCGCGCCTCCAAGCGATAGTGCGGATCGGGATCGTACCAGTGCAGCCCGTGAAAGTTGAGCCGCGTGGGAGCCTGCGAATCCTTGATGCGCAGCGCGTACCGGTCGCCGCGATGCAGCAGCAGGATGGTCAGAGTCCCTGTGGTAATCACAGACGGCTTCTGCGCATCGTCGTCCGCCAGTTTGGCAACCTGCACCGGCGCTCCATCAAGCTGAACGCCAGCAGCAAACCCTCCTGCCGGCGCCGCAAGCCGGATATCGCTGCCGCTGACCTCGATCACACCCAGATGCGCTGGAGCGGCCGCCGACAGCCGGATGCGGTTATCCGCAGCCGAGCCGACAGTATTCGCTCCCGGCCTGAGCCACTCCAGTCCCACCAGTGTCAGCCAGCCGTCAGGCGCCGATAGCCGCTGCTCACGGTGCGTGCGCCAGGCCAGCAGACCAGTCTTCCAGTCGGATGTGGCATCGGCAAATAGCAGCCCGGCGGCGAAAAGAGCCGCAACCGAAAGAGCAACCACAGGTGCATATCGATGGATGTTCATGCTTCCTCTGAAAGGTTGGCGAGTGTACGTGACGGCGCCGGACACAGAGCGACAGACACTAGCGACAACAGGCGGCGAGAGGAGCGCCGATATGGAGCGTGGAGGCCATCACGAGATGAGAGTACCCCGGCATGGGTTTGGGGTCAATCGTCGGTAGCCATCACGAGCTGAACTTGCGAGCCTGTGCCGATTTGAAACAGCGCCGCCGGGAATTGTTAAAAGAACGCCGCGGGTCTCGCGCATCGTTTCATCATTGTGATAGAAAAGCGCGTTTGTGCTGAATCGATTCGGATGGCGACCAGCATCTCTCGTGGATGGGCTGAGCCGAAAGTACGATGAGCGCTGACCCGGAGGCGGTATGAACGAGTTTCGCAGATGGGGAATCGCTCTCGCAGCGATTCTGGTGCAGATGGCGCTGGGCGCCGTATATGCCTGGAGCGTCTTTCGGATTCCGCTGTCCAGGCTCTTTCACTCGACGATTTCCGAAGTAACGTTGACATTCACTATTGCCATCTTTGTGCTCGGGTTCGCGTCCTTCTTCGGAGGACTTTGGCTGAACCGGTCCGGACCGCGCATCGTCGTCCTCACCGCCGGGCTGCTCTATGGCGGTGGCGTATTTCTTGCCAGCTTTTCCTCGAGCCTTTCCTGGCTGTATCTGACCTACGGAGTGATCGGCGGAATCGGACTCGGTTTCGGTTACATCGTTCCGATTTCCGTCCTCGTGAAGTGGTTTCCCGATCGCCGCGGGCTGATGACCGGCGTTGCCGTGGGCGGCTTCGGAGCCGGAGCACTGGTGACCGCGCCGGTCGCAACCCGGCTGATCCAGAGCGTGGGCGTGCTGCACACCTTCGCATATCTGGGAATTGCCTACCTTATCGTCACCTGTGCCGGAGGATGGTTTATGGTCAATCCGCCTGCCGGCTGGCTGCCCCAGGGCTGGACGCCCAGGCCGCTCCAGCAAGCGCAGCGCGCGGCCAAGGATTTAACGCTGGGCGAGGCCCTGAAAACCTGGCAGTGGTGGGCGCTATGGCTCCTGTTGTTTCTGAATACTTCCGCTGGAATTTCGGTGATCTCTCAGGAAGCGCCGATGTTTGAGGAGCTGGCCAAAATCACCGCGATCGTCGCCGCGGGCATGGTGGGAGTCGTCAGCATCGGCAACGCAATCGGACGCGTCTTCTGGGCCTGGGTATCGGACGCGATAACCCGCCGCGCAACCTTTGCCGTGATGTATCTTCTGCAGGCCGCGCTCTTCTGGTTCCTGCCGACGATCCATTCCGTCACTGGCCTGACCGTGATTACCTTCATTATTCTGATGTGCTATGGCGGCGGTTTCGGCACCATGCCCGCCTTTGCCGCCGACTACTTCGGAGCAAAGAACGTCGGCCCGATCTACGGCCTTATGCTCACCGCCTGGGGATTCGCCAGCGCCTTCGGACCGTTGCTGATTGCACACATGAGGCAGTCCACCGGGGCCTATGAGAGCGGCCCCCACGTGATCGCAATCATCATGGTGGTGTCGATTGTGGTGCCTCTGTTGGTGCGGCCTCCAAAGCCCGCAGCCGGGAGCCCGACTGCAGGCAGCGAAGTGGGGGCCGGTACGACTCGATAAAACCGTCTCAGCCGAGTCGCGGCACAGCGATGCTTCTCTCAGCCCGCACTGCGCCCTCTGCAAATCATGCCGTCCGCTGGTAGCGCACCTGCTGCCACTTCCAGGCGCTGTCGATAATTTCATCAAGGCCGGAGTATTCCGGCTTCCATCCCAGTTCGGCGCCGATCTTTTCCGAGCCGGCAATGAGCACCGCCGGATCTCCCGGACGCCGCGGACATTCCTCGACCGGAATCGGGTGCCCGGTGACCCGCCTCGCTGATTCAATCACCTCGCGGACACTGAAGCCCACGCCGTTGCCGAGGTTGTAGATCAGCTTGTCCCGTTCCTTCAGCGCCTCAAGAGCCAGCAAGTGCGCACGGGCCAGATCCTGTACATGGACGTAGTCGCGAATGCAGGTGCCGTCCGGCGTAGGGTAATCCCGTCCAAACACCTTGATGCTCTGCCGCCTGCCCAGCGCGACATCGAGTATCAGGGGAATAATGTGTGATTCCGGCTCATGTGCCTCTCCGCGCCCTGCAATCGCACCAGCAACATTGAAGTAGCGCAGGCTGGCATAGCGAAAACCGTGGATGCGGTTCAGCCAGGTAAGCATGTGCTCAACCAGCAGCTTCGACTCTCCATAGGCGTTTGTGGGGCGCAGCGGCGCGTCCTCGCGGATCGGAGTCGATTCAGGCTCACCATAGACCGCGGCGGTCGACGAAAAAACGAGGCGATTCACGCCAGTCGCCACCATGGCCTCAAGCAGGGTCAGCGTAGAGGCGCTGTTATTCCGGAAGTAGATCTCCGGCTTCTTCATGCTTTCGCCCGCTTCAATGAGAGCGGCAAAGTGCATCACGCCGTCTATTCCTGTGTGGAGGAGCTTTTCCATCGCAGCACGGTCGGCCAGATCGCCTTCAACAAATTCGGCCTCTGTGGGAATCATCGAGCGGTGACCGTGACAAAGGTTGTCGTAGACGACGACCTGATGGCCTTGATCGAGCATGAGTTGAGCCACAGTCCCGCCAACGTAGCCGGCTCCGCCGGTAACGAGTATTCGCAATATCCTCTCCCCTTGTGGTGGTATCTACAGATCTCTAATCGAAGCGTATACCCAGAGACAACAGTTTTTCTCCGCCATGCAACCGCTGGGATCGAAAACCCTTCGAATAATCGCAGACGCGTGGGGTCAGGCAGACCGGTGAGATTAAGAAAAATTTACGTGGTCGCTTGGAACGGCGAAAGTAAGGGTTACCCAAATCAACGTGGTCGCGATTATAATTCCACTGAAGGCACGTTACCGTGGAATTACTTTTGTAATTACGACACGTTTCGGGCTCTGTGGTTCTATAAAGTCCAACCGGTGGCGTTGTTCTACGGTGCCCCCCATGCCTCCTGGGATATAGAACGAAGGTTGCAACCCCCCACCCCTCCGTTGTGGAATTTGGAATGCAGCTGAATCGGACGAGCGTCTGACAGGTCTAAGTCAATAGTGAAATTTTTGGGCAACAAATTTTGAAGAACTAGGTTGGGATAGAAAGGCTATGGCGAGCAATCCTTCGATGCAAGGAAACTTTGGGCTTCTCCCCGAACCCAGGGGGCGGTTTGGCTCTTTC
>Ga0335072_10009894_pt1 | contig 13746 bp, 10 predicted proteins | sample Lox_Sample_21_FD_206725 | JGI IMG/M metagenome (GOLD analysis project Ga0335072, IMG submission 206725) | Soil microbial communities from Loxahatchee National Wildlife Refuge, Florida, United States - Lox_Sample_2.1 | ecosystem: Environmental > Terrestrial > Soil > Wetlands | place: USA...
AGCCGGAGCGGTCGGTATCGTGCAGGCGGCGGGCGGCGACGGCCAGGCCGGGAAGAAACGTCGCCAAGCCCCACAGTTCGCCGAGCAGGCCGTTGCCGGAACCAAAGCCGTAATCGACGAGGTCAACGGCAACGCCGACGAGAAAAGTGAACAGTGCCCAATACCAGAATTCGGAACGGGCAGCGCGGCCCGTGAAATTCACGTAATTCGAAAATCCCGACGTGATGGCTTCGGTAAAAGTCATGGTCTGCCCCCTTACGGACCTGTCGGCGACGCCGCTTGGCCACAAGCCAAGCAGATCAGCTTGTCAATCACGCGACAAGGGCCCAAGGGGCAGACCGCAGATGACGATATAATCAGACGACACGCGACAAGTGCGTGCTCGACACCGCAAGCTCACTGTGCCGGCGTCGGTTCTTCGGCCGCCTTACGGGCCAACTGTGCGGCGCGCGCCGTCTCGGCAAGCGCCGCCATCTTGCGCTGCGGATCGCCGCCCGGCTGGACTATGCCGGCCGACATGATCACCGTCATCGCCTGCTCGACGGTAATTTCGAGCTCGATGACGGCGCGCCTCGGCACATAAAAGAAAAATCCGGTCGTCGGGTTCGGCGTGCAAGGCATGAAGGCCGAAACGTATTCGGTTTCCGGCAGGCGATCGGAAATCTCCGCCGTCGGCGATTGCGTCAGGAACACCAGCGACCACATGCCGGGCGACGGAAATTCGACCAGGGCGACTTTGCGGAAGCTTGATTCCGACTTGGAGAACAGCGTGTGGAAGATCTGCCGCGTGGTGCGGTAGATCGGCCGCACGATCGGCATCCGGCCGAGCAGGCTTTCGCCGAATTCGACGAGCTTGCGCCCGATCAGATTGGCGGCGAGGAAACCGAGCAGGGTCAGTGCAAGAAAACCAATGATCAGCCCGGACCCCGGCACATTCACCGGCAGATAGGTGTCGGGCCGGTAGTCGGCGGGAATGAGCGGCCGCACCAGATTGTCGACCCAGGTGACGAAGTACCAGACCAGCCACAGCGTCACCGCCACCGGACCCGCGACCACGAGGCCGGTCAGGAAATAGGTGCGAACGCGGTGCATGAAGCCCGGCTTAGGTGGAGGCTTCAGCTCTTCCCCGCCGATCGGAAACTCGAGTTTGGTGTCGTCGCTTTGCATCACTGATCCGTGCCGCGATATATATAGGATTTTGCGAGCCTGTGCGCATCCACACCGCGTGCAGCCTTAACGAAGCGCTGCCGCGCCCTCAAACGACCAAATCGGCTACAGATCGCGATTGTCGGCGGATATCAGAGCGAATCCGCCCGGCGCGTCCGGGCGTTACGCGCGGATGGCTGCGGCTCGCCGCGTTCTTTCGCGGTCGCGCCGGGCCAATCGTCGAGTGTCGGGTGCTCCAGGGCGGGTGTCACGGCACGTTTGCCCGATTGTGGGGTCCGCAGCTCGTAGAAATCGTCCAGGGACCGACGCGGCAGCGCATGCCCACTGTAAACTTGCGGTCGCCAAACTTGCGATCTCAGGCGCTCGATTTCGTCGGCCAGCGCCCGCCAGCCCTGCGCCAGTTCCAGGTAAGCCTGTTTTATGATCGGATCTTTGGCCGATTGGGCCGCCGCATCGCATTCGGCGACTCTTCCACGAAAAAACTCGGCACTCGATCGAGCCATACCGTTTTCGCCGTGCGTCATTTAGCGCAACAGCAGCAGAAGCATTTGGTTCCTCTCCCGAACGATACTTATTCCACAGTCACCGACTTGGCCAAATTACGCGGCTGATCGACATCAGTGCCCATGATGACGGCGGTGTGATAGGCGAGGAGCTGCACGGGCACAGCATAGGCCAGCGGCGCGACGGCGGGATGAACCGTCGGCAGCGTGATCGTTTCCGCCGATTGCCCAGCAGCTGCGATCTGTCCCTTTGCGTCGGTCATCAGGATAAGCCGGCCGCCGCGTGCGGCGACTTCCTGCATGTTGGACATGGTCTTTTCGAAAACCTTGTCGTGCGGCGCGATGACGATCACCGGCAGATTTTCATCGATCAGCGCGATCGGGCCGTGCTTAAGCTCGCCCGCGGCGTAGCCTTCGGCGTGGATGTAGGAGATTTCCTTGAGCTTGAGCGCGCCTTCCAGTGCCAGCGGATAGCTCGTGCCGCGGCCGAGATAGAGCACGTCGCGGCATTTGGCCAGGTCGCGCGCGATCTGCTCGATTTGGGGCTCGAGCGCGAGCGCGTCGTTGAGATGGCGCGGGATTTCGATCAGCGCCTGCACCAGCACTTTCTCTTCGGCTTCGCTCAAGACGCCGCGCGCACGGCCGGCGGCAATCGCCAATGCTGCCAGCGCCGCCAACTGGCAGGTGAAAGCCTTGGTCGAGGCGACACCGATTTCAGGGCCGGCAAGCGTCGGCATCACCACGTCGCTTTCGCGGGCGATGCTAGAGGTCGGCACGTTGACGACCGAAAGCACGTGCTGCTTGTGCGCCCGCGCGTAGCGCAATGATGCCAGGGTATCGGCGGTCTCGCCGGATTGCGAGACGAAGATCGCCAGATTGCCGTCGCCGAGCGGCACGTCGCGATAGCGGAACTCGGAGGCGATATCGACCTCGACCGGCAGATGCGCGAAATTCTCGAACCAATAGCGCGCCACCATGCCGGCATAATAGGCGGTGCCGCAGGCGGCGATGGACACGCGTTGGAGGTTCTTGAAGTCGAACGGCAGCGGCATCGGCAGCGCCACCCGTCCCGCCGTCATGTCGATGTAATTGGCCAGCGTATGGCCGACGACTTCGGGCTGCTCGAAAATCTCTTTCGCCATGAAATGACGATGATTGCCCTTGTCGATCAAAAGAACGGACGCCCGCGATTTCAGCGTTGCGCGCCGCACGACCGCGCCGTCAGCGTCGTGAATCTCTGCGCCTTTGCGGGTGACGATGACCCAGTCGCCGTCTTCGAGGTAGCTGACGGTATCGGTGAAGGGCGCAAGCGCAATGGCATCGGAACCGACATACATCGCATTGTCGCCAAAACCCACTGCAAGCGGCGAGCCGCGCCGCGCGCCGATCAACAAATCGTCCTCGCCGGCGAACAGAAAAGCGAGTGCAAACGCGCCGCGCAGCCGCGGCAGCGCCGCTTTGACCGCCTCGACCGGCGAGGCGCCGCGCCTCATCTCTTCGGTGACGAGATGCGCAATGACTTCGGTGTCGGTTTCGGTCGAGAATTTGGCGCCCTTGGCCTCGAGTTCGCGGCGCAATTCGGCAAAATTCTCGATGATGCCGTTATGCACGACGGCGAGCTTTTCCGTCGCATGCGGATGCGCGTTGTTCTCGGTGGGCCGGCCGTGCGTCGCCCAGCGGGTATGGCCGATGCCGATCGTGCCGGACAGGGGCTCGAGCCCGAGCTTCTTTTCCAGATTCTTGAGTTTGCCCTCGGCGCGGCGCCGCGTCAGCCGGCCGGCTTCGAGCGTGGCGACGCCGGCGGAATCATAGCCGCGATATTCCAGCCGCTTGAGCGCGTCGACGAGCTGGGGAGCGGCGGGCTCCGTGCCGATAATGCCGATAATGCCGCACATAAGGTCGAACCAGCCCTGATCAGATTGCAGCAACCCGTGATCTATAGTCAGAACTCATTATTTTCCTGACTACGGGACCGCGGATTGGCGAGTCCTGGTTAAAGCGCAGCGTTAACAAAGGCAAAAATCAAATTAGCTTTCGCTCCGTGACAAGGACCAACCACTGTGGCGCGCGCAATCAGGCCTTTTTCTTGCCGAGCCGCTTCAGCCCGCGCAAGCGCGACGCCCAGCCTTCCTTAACGACCTGCCGGCCGCGGCCGAGCGCCAGCGCGTCGGCCGGCACGTTTTCGGTGATCACCGAGCCCGAGCCGATATAGGCGCCGTCGCCGATCTCGACCGGCGCCACCAGCGCCGAGTTCGAGCCGATAAAGGCCCCCTTGCCGATCTTCGTCGGGTGCTTGTCGATGCCATCGTAATTGCAGGTGATGGTGCCGGCGCCGACGTTCGCATTGGCGCCGACAAAAGCGTCGCCGATATAGGCCAGGTGATTGGCCTTGGCACCGGCTTCGATCACGGCGGCTTTGATTTCGACGAAATTGCCGATATGCGCGCCCTCGCCGAGATCGGCGCCCGGCCGCAGCCGCGCGAACGGCCCGACGATGGCGCCTTTGCCGACATGGGCGCCTGCCAGATGCGAGAACGAACGGATCACGGCTCCGTCATCCACCGTCACCTTCTCGCCGAAAACCACATAGGGCTCGACCACGACATCCTTGCCGAATTTGGTATCCGCGCAGAGGAATACGGTCTCCGGCGCGATCAGCGTCACGCCCGCGGCAAGCGCTGCATCGCGCAGCCGCTTTTGCGCCACGGCCTCGGCTTCGGCGAGTTGCGCCTTGGTATTGATGCCGCGCACGTCATCCTCCTCCACTTCGGCCGTGACTGCGCGAAGTTTCATGTCGCGCGCAATTTCGACGGCATCCGTCAGATAGAATTCATGTTTGCTATTGGCATTGCCGATCTTTTCCAGGATCGCGAGCGCGCTATCTCCGGCAAAGGCCATGATGCCGGCATTGCACAGGCCAATCTTCTTCTCGCTCTCGCTTGCGTCGGCCTCTTCGCGAATGGCCAGAAGCTCGTTCCCGTCCATGATCAGCCGGCCATAGCCGGTCGGATCGGAGGGACGAAAGCCGAGCACGACCAGGGCGGCTCCCTGCGCCAGCGGAGCACGCAGCCGTGACAGCGTCTCCGGGCGAATGAGCGGCGTGTCACCATAGACGATGAGAATGTCGTCGGCAGGCTTTTCCAGCGCAGATCTTGCTGCGAGCACCGCATGCGCCGTGCCGCGCCGCTCGTGCTGCGTGAAGGTCGCGGCATCGGCAAGGATACGCTTGGCCTCGGCGGCGACCTCGTCCTGGCCCGGCCCGATGACAACCGCAGCCGAAGTCACGCCCGCTTTGGCGACCGCGCCGAGTACATGGGCCAGCAGCGAGCGACCGGCAACCTCATGCAGCACCTTGGCCTTCGCCGAGCGCATGCGCGTGCCCTCACCCGCGGCAAGCACGATCGCAAGGCAGCTTCGAGCCGTCATCGGAACCTCCGCGGCTGTCTTATCCGAGCCCTGCGAGCGCCGAAAGTCTTCACATCGCGCGATGGCAAACGTCGCAAAATAGCGCGAAAACGCCGCATCGGCGGTTCCAGATGCGCGAATCTGATAGGAATTTGCCATTGATTCGTGCGGAACTTGCTGGAGCGCCGATGCTGGATCTCGCGCAGGCCGTGAGAGAGCAGATCGTAAAGGAGACGCCGCCGCGAAAGACCGCAGCGGCGCCGAGCGCGTTTGCGGTGCTGCGCAAGCTTCGCAATTGCACGATCTGGATGGCGGGCGCTGCCGTGGCGGTGGCGCTGGCTGTCCTTGCCGGGCGCAGCCAAGTCGGTGCCGAACGGCTGTGGGCCATGTTCCATCCGGGTCGCGCGCAGCAAACCGCCAGTAAATTCGACGCCGAGACCGTCGCGCGCCAACTCGCCGACGCCGTTCGCGTGCTGGCCTCAAACGACGATCAATTGCGCAAGCGTGTCGCAGCGGTTGAGCACGATCTCGACGACGTCACAGGCTCGATCCGTCAGGTTGCGGCAGCCAGCGAGGCCAAGCGTGCCGATGACGGCCCGACTGTTTCGGCCACCGCGGCACTGACCGCTTCCGCGGCCGCTCCCTTCAACCCGCCGCCTCCGCCGGCAGGCTTTTCGCAAGGTGATGCTGCAACGCCCGCCGCCCCCGCGGCGCTGCCGCCGACGCAATATGGCATCGATATCGGCAGCGGCCTGTCCTTGCAGGCCTTGCGCGCCCGCTGGCAGACCCTTCGTCAGGCGCACCCTGCCCTTCTCGACGGTATGGAGCCGATCGTCAGCGTTCGGGAAACGCCGCACAGCAGCAAGATCGAGTTGCGGCTGGTGGTCGGGCCGCTCGCCCATCCGGGCGCCGCAACGCAGTTGTGTCAGGCGCTGAACATGTTCGGCATGTTCTGCCAGCCTGCGGTCTATGACGGCCAGCATCTGGCGTTGAGGTGACAAGCCGGCCTCATCCGTGATTAAGGATCGCGGGCCCCGCGTCTTCAGCGCGCCCCGGAGTGACCGCGATGCACCGCGCCCTGTTTCTGCCGACCGCCCGGCAAACCAACTGGCTCCTGATCGTCGCCTTCCTCGCGGTGGGCCAAGCGCTTTACATCCGCTACATGGCGATCGAGAACCTGAACACGGAATTGGCGTGTCAGGCCGGTTTGCAGACGTGGCTGTGCACGGCGTTCCGGGTGTCGATCCTTTTCTTCAATCACGAGATCTTCGGCTGGGCGGCGCTGGGCGCGGCGCTTTTCAATCTTTGGCGGCCGTCGCTGATAGCCGCGTCTTTCGCGCTCGCCGCCGCGGGCTTCGGCGTCGTTCTGCACAACGCCGACCTGTCGGCGCTCGCCGCGGGCGTGTTGATCCTCAGCCTGGCGCGGCCCGCGTCCGCATCAGAACGAAGGCAAGCCCCAGCAGGCCGAGGCTGAGCCACAGCGCCTGCCAGTTGGCGAAGGTTTCATTGATCGCGATATAGACCGCGCAGACTGCAAGCACCGCGGCAGCGAGGGTCTCCGCGGCTGGCCGAAATCCTGCCGGCCGCGGTGTCGACAGCATCAAGACGAGGTAAGCGAAGGCCGCGCCGCTCTGCGGCGCAAAGGGGATGTCGCGATAGCGCGGATCAAAGACGAGCCCAAGCGCGGTTTCCACCGACAGCAAAGTCAGCGCGACAAAGATCACTGCAAGAGCAATATCCAAAATATCGCCCCGCTGGTCCGGCCGGCCGAGCAGCGCAGCAAAGGCGGGACGCGGGCGGGCTTCGGCGCTAGCAATGGCGCAGACGATCGGCGCCGTCGCCGCAACGGCGGCAAGAGCGAGCATCCGTACCCAGCCGCCGATGCCGACACTGTCGACCGGAATCGTCTGCAACGTCCAGCCAAACAGGACCGCCGGCAGGAAAGTGATCGCGGCAACGCGCGGCCACAGGAAAGCGGTCGTGCTCTTGCCGCGGCCGAAGATCCATGCCCCGGCAAAGGCCAGGACGGCGACCAGGATTCCGGCCGCGGCCTGTTCCGGCCAATACGGATGATCGGAGACGATGCCGCTGAAGCTGAACTTCGGCGCCTGCATTGTCCGATCGAAAATCCCCCAGTAGCGGCCGGTCGAGCCTTCGAGCGCGCGCTTCCACGGCTGGTCGAACGCCTCGATGACGTTGACGTGGAAATTCTCGCGCTGGGCGAGCGCCAGCGTCTCCGTAATCACCCGCGCCTGGTTGGAAAGCGACGGGCGTGCTCCCTCCCGCATGCGACCGGCGCTCGGCCAACCGACTTCGCCGATGAAGATTTCTTTATTCGGGATCGCGGCGGCAACTTTCTTGCGGATGTCGTCGACATGGGCGGCGGCGAGCGCGGCCGGCAGCGGCACATCCTCCCAATACGGCAGGATATGGATGGTGACAAAATCGACATCGTTTGCGAGATCGCGATAGCGCAGCCAGAACTCCCAGACATCGGCATAAGTGACCGGCATCGAGACTTGCGACTTCACCTCGCGGATGATGGCGCCAAGATCGGTCGCCGACATCTCGCCGCGCAGCAGAACCTCGTTGCCGACGATGACGGCGCGGATGACGTCCGGATAGGCCTTGGCCAGATCGATCGCGGTCGCGATCTGTTGCCGATTGAACGCGGCATTGTTGGCAAGCCAAAGCCCCATCAGCACTTTGAGGCCGTGGCGCTTGGCGATCGCCGGAATTTGCGCGAGCCCATTGGCATTCGAATAGGTGCGAATGCAGTCGGTATAGTGCGACAGCAGCGCGAGGTCCTGATCGATCTGTTCGGCGCTGACCATAGTGCCGGGGACCAGCGGATCCTGGCCGTCGCGAAACGGCGCATAGGAAACGCAGTAAAGCTTACCGCCGGAGGCCAGCGACGACGGCCGCAATTTGACCGGCGCGCCGAGCCACATCCACGCCAAGGCGATCGCAAGCGCGGTCAGCCCGCAATATGCAAGCGCCGAAGTGAACGAATGTCGGTCCGCAGGGCCAGCCACAGTGTCGCATTAGCGCATGATCCGGAAAAAGAAAGCCCCGCGCTTATTCGGAAGTAAAATTCGAAAATTCCGGCGAACGCCAAGGCCGCGCGGTGGTAACCAAGGTTCAGTGTCGGCCGCACCTGCGCGCTTGGTTACGCTGGACAAAACAATGCGGTTAGGGTGTTGTCATCGCGGCCGTTTTCACGGCAGCGGCTGCCGCAATGGTGGCCCAATCTGGTGGCGAAAGATCGCTGACGGTCAAAAATCGATAAGGCGGATGATATCACCGCCCGGGAAACGTCCATCCAATTGGCTCGAAACCCAACCGTTAAGGGAACCATGCTCCACAGAGTGCTCAGTTTTGTGCGCAGTCCCGGCAGGACGCGATCCGCGACTTCCACCGCCGTGTGGCTCCTTGCCGCAGCCGCGCTGCTGGCGACCACCTCCGTCCGGGCCGAGGACAACGCGCCTGCAGCGACCGGCGTGCAAAAGGCGCCGAACCCAGGCGGAGGATCGAAAGAGGACGAATTTACCGCAGCCCAGCGCCTCATAAACGGCGCGGCCGGCAACCCGGAATGTGTTTGGATCGGCCGCAAGGCGGTTAACCGGCTTTGGAGCGACGACATCGATACCGCCTTCCGATACATAGATCTTTATGATCGGTTCGGCTGTCCTGGCGCGCACATCCAGGCTGCAGTCCGATGCATCGTTCTGCACCAGCCGGTTGATCCGAAATCCGGCGATCACAAACCCTCCGACACCCTGGAATTTCGGGTTGACGCCTGCTGGAACAACCCGACCTCGCCGGCCATTCCGGCGGTTGCGCCGGCTGCCGCCGCGGCACCCGCGCCGGCTCCCGCAGCGCCGGCGGCCCCTGCGCCGAGCCAGACTTCAACGCACTAGCTGTGAGGTATCCGGCCACGATCTGTTTGCTATAAACTTTCGGCGTTGCTGATAATGCTCCAAGTCGCAAGTTGTTGTCTTGAAATTGCCATTCCTTGGAACTACTTTTCCTTTGCCGCTCGCAAGGTTGCCTCGTCCTTACGACCACTTCGAACCTTGGGGACAGGTTCGGGCCTGTGTCGTCTCGCCCCCGTGTGGTTAGAAAAAGATGCGCACTGTCGCCGCCGTGCTCGCGCTAGTTGCGTGCGTGCAAGCCGGCATTTGGGCCTTGCTCCAGCGTACCGAAACAGCACCGAGTTTCACCGGGCAGCTCGCAAGCGTTTCCTACTCGCCGGCGCCTCACTCCGATCATCCGGAAAATGACCCCAAGCCGACGCCGGAAAAAATCCGCGCCGACCTTAAGGCCCTAGCACCCTATACGCGGGCGATCCGGCTTTATTCATCGACCGATGGCTCGGAAATGGTGCCGCCCATCGCGGCCGAACTCGGCCTCAAGGTGACCGTCGGTGCCTGGATGGGACGGGACCCGAAGCAGAACGACAAGGAAATCTTGGCGGCCCTGCAGCTCGCCCGGCACTACAGCAATGTCAACGCCATCGTCGTCGGCAACGAAACCTTGTTGCGCCACGACATGAGTGTCGATGACTTGATTGCAAAGATCCAGCAGGTGAAGCGCTCGAGCCCGGTTCCCGTGACCACCGCCGAAGGCTGGGACATCTGGGAACAGGACCAAGCGAAGCCGCTGGCATCCGCGGTCGACTTCATCAGCATCCACGTGCTGCCCTACTGGGGCGGCCTCGATGCTTCGAAAGCGGTTGGCGAAGCGATCGAGAGATATAACGAACTGCGCAAAATGTACTCCGGCAAGCGCATCGTCATCGGCGAATTCGGCTGGCCAACCGCCGGCTACAATTTCAAGAATGCCAATCCTGGCCGTACCGAGCAGGCGATGGTCATCCGGGATTTCGTGAACTGGGCCAAGGCTTACGGCGTCGATTACAACATCGTCGACGGCATCGATCAGCCTTGGAAGACTGCCGAGGGCGGCGTTGGCCAATATTGGGGACTTCTGGACGCGTCCCGCCAGCCGAAATTCGCCTGGACCGGGCTGGTCAGCGAGTCCGGCTATTTCGAGCAGGCAAGCTTCGCGGTCCTGCTCGGTCTGCTCTTGTCGCTGCCAATCCTGACCATTGCCGGAGTGACCGCCACGCAGGCCGCGATGCTGGCGGTCTGCGCCAATCTGCTCGGCGCCTGGCTCACCGCGATCGTCGCCTTTTGGAACGGGCACTATTTCGTCTGGGGATCGGCCTTTGCGCTTGGGCTCGGCCTCGTCCTCCTGCTGCCGCTGATCGCGACCGCTCTGTCGCGGCTCGATGAGATCGCGGCCATCGCCTTCGGCCGCCCGCCGCGCCGGATCGCCAATGCGCCGTCGATCGTACCGGACGGTGCGGTGCCGCGGTCAACGGAGACCGCGGAAGCCTATGCACCGAAGGTTTCGCTGCATGTGCCGGCCTGCTGCGAGTCGCCGGACATGTTAAAGCTGACCCTCGATTCCGTGGCGCGGCTCGATTACCCGAACCTCGAATGCGTGGTGATCATCAACAATACGCCGGACCCGGCCCTGTGGCAGCCGGTCGAGGAGCATTGCCGCACGCTCGGCGAGCGCTTCAAATTCATCCGCATCGACAAGCTCGTCGGCTTCAAGGCCGGCGCGCTGCGGCTTGCTTTGGCGCACACCGCACCCGAGACCGAAATCATCGCCTGTATCGATGCCGATTACGTCCTCGATCCGGCTTGGCTCAAGGATCTCGTGCCGCTGTTTGCCGACCCCCGCGTCGGCTTCGTGCAATCGCCGCAGGATCACCGCGACGGCGACACCTCGCTGATGCACTACGCCATGAACGCCGAATATGCCGGCTTCTTCGACATCGGCATGGTGCAGCGGAACGAAGTCAACGCCATCATCATGCATGGCACAATGTGCCTGATCCGTCGCGCCGCGCTCGACAGCGCCGGCGGCTGGTCGAGCGACACCATCGTCGAGGACAGCGATCTCGGCATGAGCATGCTCGAGCACGGCTGGGTTGCGCATTACACCAGCCGCCGCTACGGCCGCGGCCTGCTGCCCGATACATTCGACGCCTATAAGCGCCAGCGTCATCGCTGGGCCTATGGCGGCTTTCAATTGCTGCGCAAGCACTGGCGCGAACTGCTGCCTCAAGCCGACGGCTTCACCCGCGAGCAAAAGCGCGAATACGGCGTCGGCTGGCTCAATTGGATGGGCGCCGACACCATCGGCGTGGTGGTTGCACTCTTGAATATCATTTGGGTGCCGTTTGTCATTTATACGAGCAGCGGTGTCGCCGCTTGGCTCAGCGAGATGTTCGCAAACTGGGCGCCCTATATTGGCCAGGACACCGCAGAGTGGCTTGCCAGGCACGCGGTATCACTTGCGAGCCTGGGCGCGGTACCCGACCGCGTGCTGACGCTGCCGATCATCGCCGCCTTCGTCGTTTCGGCCGCGCACTTCATCTCGCTCTACCGGCTGCGCGTGCGGGCATCGCTGGGTGTAATGGCAGGTGCTGTCGTCGCCGCCATGTCGCTGCAATGGACCGTGGCCCGCGCCGTCGGCACCGGCATCGTCACGCTCCATGCGCCGTTCCTGCGCACCGCCAAGGGCGGCATGGCGCGCAAGGGCCCGGATTTTGCGGCCTTCTGGGAAGCGGTGATCGCCGGCCTCCTGATCGCCGGCGCGATTGCGCTGGTGGCGACCAATTACAAAGAGGTCCGCGAGATCAATATCTATGCGCTGGTGCTGGTGGTGCAGAGCCTGCCCTTCCTTGCCGCCGTCGCACTCGCCGGCATCGAAGGCACTCGCTTCAACAACTTCACGTTCTGGCGTGTCGTTGAAGCCAAGATCGCGGCCGCGTCAGCCATCGTCCTGCCGCAGTCGCAGAAGGTCATGACCCAAGTGATCAATCCGGTGATCGAACCGGTCATGGACCAGGCTAAGCCCGGGGATAAAGTCGAAGCGGCGCAATAGGCACATCCGCGGCGATAGCGGGGAGCATGATTATTGCCCGGCGAGTGCTGTCTCGGTGAGACGCACCCAATAGGACGTGCCGAGCGGGATCACGTCATCATTGAAATTGTAGGCCGGGTGATGCAGGCTGGCGCTGTCGCCATTGCCGACAAAAATGAAGGCCCCCGGCCGTTCTTCCAGCATATAGGCGAAATCTTCAGCCCCCATGACCGGCGGAAAGTCGATATCGACCTTGGCTTCGCCGGCGACTTCGCGCGCCACGTCGGCGGCGAACGACGTCTCACGGGTGTGGTTCACCAGCACCGGATAGCCGCGATGGTAGGTGACCCTGGCGCTGGCACCGTAAAGCCGCGCCGTGCCCTCGGCCACCTCGCGGATCCGCTTCTCCAATAAATCGCGCACCCGCGGCGTCAGGCTGCGCGCCGTGCCGCGCAACCGCGCATGCTGGGGAATGACATTGTCGGTATGGCCGGCCTGGAACACGCAGATCGAGACCACGCCGGATTCGAGCGGATCGACATTGCGCGACACGATCGATTGCAGCTGATTGATGATCTGCGCCCCGACCAGCACCGTGTCGACGGCAAGATGCGGCCGCGCCGCGTGCCCGCCCTTGCCTTCGATCGCGATCTCGATGTGGTCGGCTGCCGCCATCATCGAGCCCGGACGGATGCCGAATTGCCCGAGCGGCAGGCCCGGGAAATTGTGCATGCCGTAGACTTCCTCGATGCCGAAGCGGGCCATCAAGCCGTCTTTGATCATGGCGAGACCGCCACCGCCGCCCTCCTCCGCAGGCTGGAAAATCACCACGGCGGTGCCGGCGAAATTACGGGTCTCGGCGAGATATTTGGCGGCGCCGAGCAGCATGGCGGTGTGGCCGTCATGGCCGCAGGCATGCATTTTCCCTCGTACCGTCGAGGCATAAGGCAGGCCGGTTTCCTCCTCGAGCGGCAGCGCATCCATGTCGGCGCGCAGCCCAATCACCTTCTTGCCGCCGGGCCTGCGGCCACGGATCACGCCGACCACGCCGGTCCTGCCGATGCCCGGCACCACTTCGTCGCACCCAAAGCTCTTGAGCAGATCGGCGACGGCGCCTGCGGTGCGGTGCACGTCGAATTGCAACTCCGGATGGGCATGAAAATCCCGCCGCCAACCGGCGATGTCTTGGTGCAGATCGGCAACACGATTGACGATGGCCATGGCAGCGTCCTCGATCTCACGGGCCGAAGGAAGAGCGTTACAATCTAGCAAAGGCTCAACCTGCTTGCCGAGAGGTTCGTCATGAGAAAGGCCTCCAGCGCCGGCAGCCCTTCCCACAGGGCCCCGGAGGAGGCTCTTCCCGTTGCGGCCGGGGTCCTATATACGCTCGCCTTCCAGCGCCGAATGCGGGCAAGGTCCTCGCCCTGCCCAAGGCTCCGATCAAGGCTCGGAAACGGCTGGAAAACACTGGCGGATTCAAGGTATTGGTCCGCTGAGCATGATCCGGAAAACGGCCTTCGCCCGGAGTTGATCCGGCTGCCGGGGCCGGCTTCCCGAAGGGGCCATGCTTAATGATGCCGATGCGGCAATCCTTGCTGCTTTGGCGAGCCCGTAGCTCAGTCGGTAGAGCACGTGACTTTTAATCACGGGGTCCTGGGTTCGAGTCCCAGCGGGCTCACCATTTACTTACGGTATCGCGCAACACCCGCCGAAGGTGGCTGACACGCGA
>Ga0335072_10009895_pt1 | contig 13746 bp, 12 predicted proteins | sample Lox_Sample_21_FD_206725 | JGI IMG/M metagenome (GOLD analysis project Ga0335072, IMG submission 206725) | Soil microbial communities from Loxahatchee National Wildlife Refuge, Florida, United States - Lox_Sample_2.1 | ecosystem: Environmental > Terrestrial > Soil > Wetlands | place: USA...
GCCTGGTGACCGGGCCGGCGGCCGGCCGGGCGAATGCCATCGACGCTCCGGGCACGGACGAACGGTCCTGGGCCGCCTGGCCCTGGCTGAGCACACTTCCCGGTGCCGGGCTTGCCCGGCTTGCCCGCGTGCGGAGTGCCGTGATCGTGGCCGCGCACCCGGACGACGAGGTTCTCGGCGCTGGCGGGCTGATATCCGTGCTCGCCGCGTCGCGCGCGCGGCTGCGGCTGGTGGCGGTCACCGACGGGGAGCGCTCGCACCGAGGTCATGCCTCCCCGGCCGCGCTCGCGCGGCGGCGGACGGCGGAGACGGCCGCGGCGCTGCGCGCCCTGGGCGCCGCGGCCGCCGAGGTGGTCCGGCTCGAGCTGCCGGACAGCGGGCTGCTCACCAGGCAAGACGAGCTCGTCGCGGCGCTCGCCCCGCTAGTCACGGGTTTCGACATGTGCCTTGCCCCGTGGGAGCGGGACAAGCATCCCGATCACGAGGTGGCCGGCCGCGCGGCGCGCCACGCCGGCGCCGGACCCTTGTACTACTACCCCATCTGGATGTGGCACTGGGCCACCCCTGCCGATCCCCGCGTTCCCTGGGACCGGGCGTTGCGCATCCCGCTCCCGCCTGGGGCAGCCGCGAGGAAGCGTGCCGCGATCACCTGCTTCGCCAGCCAGACGCGGGACCGGGGCCATGGCCTGGGTCCCGTGCTGCCTCCCGGGATCATCGCGCACTTCACCCGTGCGATGGAGGTACTGCTCCGGTGACGCTTGACCTGGCATACTTCCGCGACTGCTACGCGGCCTCAGGCGATCCGTGGGGGCTGGCGGACCGCTGGTACGAGACCCGCAAGTACGCACTCAGCCTGGCCCTGCTGCCCAGGGAACGCTACGGCGCCGCGTTCGAGCCCGGTTGCTCGATCGGAGTGTTGACCGCGCAGCTCGCGGCCCGCTGTGACGCCCTGCTCGCCTGCGACGTGGTCCCGCAGGCGGTCGCGGCGGCGCGGGTGAGGACCGCGGGGCTGCCAGGCGTGCGGGTCGAGCGCCACGCGATTCCGGGGGAGTGGCCGCCGCACTCGTTTGATCTCATCGTCTTTTCCGAACTCCTCTACTACTTCAGCGACGCCGACCTGAGCCAGGTCCTCGATCTCGGCGTCGCAGCGCTGCGCCCCAGCGGGCAGTTGCTCGCGGTTCACTGGCGGCATCCCGCGCCCGACCATCCGCGCACCGGCGACGAGGCGCACCAGGCCCTTGCCGGGCATGGCGGGCTCGCCCTGCTCACGGGATACCGCGACCGGGACTTCGTCGCAGAGGTGTACACCCGCGCGCACGGTGACCTGCGGTCGGTCGCCCAAGTCAGCGGGATCGTGTGATCCGCGCCGTCGGCGTAATCGTCCCCGCGCACAACGAGCAGGACATGCTGCCCTCTTGCCTGGCTAGCCTGCGCCGGGCGGCGCGGGCATTGCGCGGTACGCCGGTGCATCTGGTCGTAGTGGCCGACGCGTGCAGGGACCGGACCGTCCAGGCCGCGCGGCGCGGCGGCGCGGCGGTCGTCACGATCGGCGCGTGCAGCGTAGGCGCGGCGCGGGCGGCAGGCGTGCGGGAGGTGCTGCGCCGCACCAGGAACGTGGGCGCGGCGGACGTGTGGCTGGCCACAACGGACGCGGACACGCTCGTCCCAGCGTCCTGGCTGCGCCAGCAGGTCCGCTATGCCGACCGGCGCTGGGACGCGGTGGCCGGCACCGTCCGGGTCGCGGACTGGTCAGGGCACCGGCCCGCCGTGCGGGCGCTGTTCCTCGAGCAGTACGCGCAGGGCGCGCGGGGCGTCGGCTCGCACTCCCACGTGCACGGCGCCAACCTGGGCTTTCGTGCGGCGGCCTATCTGTCGGCCGGCGGCTTCCCTGACAGGCAGACCGGCGAGGATCAGGCCCTGGTGGCGTCGCTGACGGCGGCCGGCAGCCGGGTACTGCGGACCACCGCGCTGACCGTGGTGACCTCAGCCCGGCGCGTGGCCCGTGCCCCGCACGGGTTCAGCGGATATCTCGCGCAACTGGACGCCGAGACGGAAGCGGCCAGCGCATGAGAACGCGGCCCAGGTCACCGGGCGCGTTTGTCTCCGGGCCCCTGGGTAGCTGCCTGCTCACGTACCTCATTACGCGGCGTGTCATCGCCGCCTCCTTCCGGTGTCCGCTACCGGAGGGAGGCCGTAGTAAACGAGGCTCGCGAGGCAGGGCCGGGCGTAACCGGCTAAGCATCAGCCGCTGGCAACTCCGGTGCCGGGGCGGCCGGGGCGATCTGGGCCTTGAGGGCGGCTAGTTCGCGGTCCACCTCAGCGGAGGAACTGGTCTCGTCAAGTTCCTTCTGGATGTCGTCGGTGCCGCCGCCGACATCCTCGAGCACGCCGGACTGGAGCAGCTCGTCGAGCGCCCCGGCGCGCGCCTGCATGGTCTCGATCTTGTCCTGCGCCCGCTGCAGGGCCTCGCCCGTGTCGCCCAGCGTGGTAGAGATCCCGGCGATGCTCTCGTTCACCGAGGACTCCGCGCTGGCCGCCGTGTACTGAGCCTTCAGCGTCTCCTTCTGCGTACGGAACTGGTTGACCCGCTCCTGCAGCGCCGCCAGCGTCTGCTCGAGCTTCTGCTGTTCCTCGTCGAGTTGCTGGTGCTGCGCCTCCATGCCGTCGATCTGGCTCTGGGCCGCGGTCTTGCGCTGCAGCGCCTCCCGTGCCAGGTCCTCCTTGCCAACCGCCAGCGCCGTCTTGGCCTGCTCCTGCAGGTGATCTACCGAATGCTGGAGCTGCTGCTCCTGCAGTTCAATCTGCTTGCGCGAGGCCGCGACGGTGACCAGGGCCTGGCGGACCTTGGTGAGGTGGTCGAGCATCTGGTCGTAGGACAGATCGAGCATCTCGTCGGGCTTTTCCGCCGCGTCGAGCGCCTTGTTGGCCTTGGCCGCGAGTATGTCGTGCGCTCTCTGGAAAAGCGTCATCTCGGTCGCTCCTAATCGCCGGTGAACGGAGCCTGGCTCACCAGTTGGCCGGCCTGCGGGCCGACCGCCCTTGCCCCATACCGATGCTACCGTTTCGCGGCCCGCCGCCCGGGGTGCCAGCGGGCCTGCGGAGCGCTACCACCGGGGCCGCGCGGATGGTTCAATGCGGCCATGACTGAACGCGCCTGGCCCGAAGACTGGGCCGACCGCATGGCTGGCAAGGACTGCCCGCTCTGCGGTGCTGTCGGTACCGGCGACGACGACTTCTCGGTCGCGGTGTTCACCGGCGACGTCGCACAAGTGCGGCTGGAGCGCCGCAGTGCGCTGCCCGGCTACTGCATCGTGATATGGAGGCTCGGGCACGTCGCCGAGCCGGCCGACCTGGATCCCCGGCAGGCGAGCCGTTACTGGGCCGAAGTCATGGCGGCGGGACGAGCGGTGCGGGCACGGTTCAACCCGGTCAAGATGAACTACATGACCCTGGGGAACACCGTCCCGCACCTGCACACCCACGTGGTCCCCCGGTATCTCGACGATCCCGCCCCGGGAGGGCCGATCGCGTGGCAGGACATCTTCTCGCCCGAACCGGTGCCGGATGAAGACCTGCACCGTCAGGCCGCGGACCTGCGTGCGCTGCTTGACCGTTAACCCGGATCTCTGCTCGCGCAGAGGGGCCGGTCAAGCGGTTAGCGGACGGTCGGCGGGCTGGATCGGCGCGGGGAGCGTGGTGGATCCGGTCAGGTAGCGGTCCACGGCGGCGGCCACGGCGCGGCCCTCGGCCAGCGCCCAGACGACCAGGGACGCTCCGCGTCCGGCGTCGCCGGTGACGAAGACCCCGTCCGGGCCGGCTGCGAAGCCGGCGTCCCTGGCGAAGTTGCCGCGCGAGTCCAGCTGCAGGCCAAGCTGTTCCATCACCCCGGTGTCGGATTCTGGCCCGGTGAAGCCAAGCGCGAGCAGCACCAGGTCGGTTCGGATCTCGCGCTCGGTGCCGAGCTGCGCTCGCCGCTGCCCCGGTACGGTCCCGGCCAGCCGCAGCGCGCGGACACGGCCGCCCGGGTCGGCCGCGAAACCGAGGGTGAACGCGGAGAACACCCGCACGTCTCCGTGCGGTCCCGGAACCGGGACGCGGCCGTCGTCCCAGTCCTGCTCGGGCAGCCCGGCGAGCTCGCGGGCCTCCTGATGGGCGGAGGACACCCGGTAGATCTTCGGGTACACCGGCCACGGCTGATCCGGGGCACGGTCGGTGTCCGGGAGCGGGTTGATGTCTAGCTGGATGATCGAGGCCGCTCCCTGGCGCAGCGCCGTGCCCACGCAGTCCGCGGCGGTGTCGCCGCCGCCGACGATGACCACGTGCCGGCCGTCCGCGTTCACCGGCGGATGCTCGCCGGCATCCCCGGCGCAGGCCCGGTTGGCCTCGGGCAGGTACTCCATCGCGTGGTGGATCCCGGTCAGCTCGCGGCCAGGCAGCGGCAGTTCGCGCGGCACGGTGGCACCGACGGCGACCACCACGGCGTCACAGCGCCGCCGCAGCTCGGCGGCATGCAGGTCGGTGCCCACGGCGATCCCGGTACGGAACCGGGTACCCTCCGCGCGTAGCTGTTCAAGCCGCCGGTCAAGACGCTGCTTCTCGAGGCGGAACTCGGGAATCCCGTACCGCAGCAGCCCCCCGGCGCGATCGGCTCGCTCATATACCGTGACCTCGTGCCCGGCCCGGGTCAGCTGCTGTGCGCACGCCAGGCCCGCCGGCCCGGAGCCGATCACCGCCACGGTCTTGCCCGACGGGCGGCGCGGCGGCTTGGGCGTGACGTAGCCGCGTTCCCACGCCTGGTCGGCGATCGTGGCCTCGACGTTCTTGATCGTCACCGCGGGCTGGTTGATGGCGAGCACGCAGGCCGGCTCGCACGGCGCTGGGCACAGCCGCCCGGTGAACTCGGGGAAGTTGTTGGTGGCGTGCAGCCGCTCGCTGGCCTCCGCCCACTCCCCGCGCCGGACGAGGTCGTTCCACTCCGGGATCAGGTTCCCCAGCGGGCAGCCATGGTGACAGAACGGGATGCCGCAGTCCATGCAGCGTCCCGCCTGTCCCGCGATGACCGGCAGCAGACTCTGCCGGTCGTAGACCTCGTTCCAGTCCCGCACCCGGTCCGGGACAGGGCGCCGGGCGCAGTCCTGGCGCGGGGTCGTCAGGAAGCCCTTTGGGTCAGCCACGCCACGCTCCAGGCCAGCAGGATCTGGCCGGACAACACCGTTCTCACCTCACCATACGCGCCGGCTGCGCGGCCACGCCACGCTCAGCAGCAGGTCAAAGCACTTCACGTGAGGTACCCGCGAGGCGACGGCATTACCCTGCTGTACGGCATGCCGGTGTGGGGATTCGCGATCGCCGGTCCCCGCGCAACGACTCGCTCGCTGAACCCGCGATAAAGGACGACCTCGAGGACGCACCGAGGCTGCGGACAAGCCATCTGCCGTCAGCGGCTTTCCTGCCGGGCAAGCAGGGCGACGTGCAAGGAGGCGCGCGACTCCGGGTCGGCGAGGCTGACGCCGAGGAGCCGCTCAATCAGCGCGAGCCGCTGGTAGAAGGTAGGCCGGGCCAGGTGCGCGCGCGAGGCGGCGAGAGCCTTGTTGCCGCCGGACTCAAGCAGCGCGGTCAGGTCGGTGACCAGGGACGTGTCGTGCTCGGCGTCGTAGGAAAGCAGCGGTCCGAGTTCCCGCTCGGCGAAGGACCGCAGCCGGGCGTCCTCACGGAGCAGGTGAAGCAGGCCGCGCAGCCGCAGGTCGGGCAGCCGGTAGTAGGGACGGTGCCCGCCGTGCCCGAGCGGGCCGGACGGGCGTCCGATCGCCACGTCGGCGACCTCGCGGGCCTCGCGGAACGCCCCCCGCACCTCCGGCAGCGACCCGGCCGGCCGGCTTGCGCCGATCACAAAGCCGGTCCTGGCGTTCGGTTTTCCCCTCTCGTCATTTCCCGGCGCCTCCTCCGGCGTCCCGGTCCGCGCGCTGAGCCGCGCCGCCAGGCGCAGCAGCGGCTCGTCCGCGTCGGCGCCCGGCGGCAGCGACAGCAGCGCACCCGCCCGGACGTCGTCGAGCGCACCGACGAGCGCGGGCAGGCCAGCCACCCGGCACGCGCCCGCCATCGCCTCGGCGACCCACAGCACACCCGCCTGCCCGCTGGCCCCGCTAGTCCCGGCGGCGCCATCGGTCCCGGCCGGTCCGTGCGGCCCGGCGTCCGGCAGCCGGACCACCACGGCTACCAGGTCCCGGCCCGTCACCTCCACGCCCATCGCCCGCGCCCTGGCCTCGGCCTCCCCGTCGTCAGCGCCGGAACGCTCGATGATCGCGCTGATCAGCGTCCGGTGCGCCTGCCGCTCAAGTGACTCGGCCTGAGACGTCAGCACGTGCCCGAGCGCCAGGGTGGCGGCGGCCCGCGAGATGAGCAGCTCGTCGATGATCCGCGCGTGCACCGCCTCGGTGATCTCGATGAACGCCACCTCGCGGCGCAGTTCGATCAGCGGCACCGACCGTGCCTCGGCCGCGGCCACCAGCGCGGAGGGCAGCGCGTCGGCGTAGCGCCGGCCAAGCTCAACGGCAAGGCCCGCGACACCGACCTCGGCGAGCGAGGCGACGTAGCCGGCGAGCCCGGAAGCCGATTCCGGCAGCGCGATCCCGGTGGACAGGACGAGCTCGCCGCCGCGTAGCAGCCGTCCGATGTCGGTCAGTTCGAGCGCGTGCACCCAGCGGACGGGAACGTCAAGCCGCGCGGATCCCGCCACCACGTGCGGCAAGCCGCGGCGGACGGCCTCGAGCCCCAGGATCTCACGCAAGGTAAGCGGCATGGTCTTGCGACCTTACAACATGTAAGGAAGGTTGCGAAAATCGTGGCAGGGTGTCACTATCCCCGCCTGGCGAACGGCGAGCAGACTGGAACCATGTCTGACCTCTACGCCCGCCACCGCGCGGTCATCCCCAGCTGGGTCGCCCTCAACTACAGCGAGCCGATCGAGATCGTCAGCGGCAAGGGGTGCCGCGTCACCGACAGCGGGGGAAACAGCTACCTCGACTTCTTCGGCGGCATCCTCACCAACATGCTGGGCTATGACATAGCGGAGGTGCGCGAGGCGGTTGAGCGGCAGATCGCCACCGGGATCTACCACACCTCCACCCTCTACCTGATCCGCAGTCAGGTAGAACTCGCCGAGAAGATCGCCAGGCTCTCCGGTATCCCCGGCGCCAAGGTGTTCTTTACCAACTCCGGCTCCGAGGCCAACGAGGCCGCGCTTGCCGCCGCGCTCATCGGCCGCAAGGCCAACCAGGTCCTCGCCATGCGCAACTCCTACCACGGCCGGACCTTCGGCACCGTCGCCATCACCGGGAACGCCAGCTGGAAGGCGAGCAGCAACGAGCCGTTCGGCACCCACTACCTGCACGGCACCGACCGGCAACTGCCCGCCTACCGCAACCTCAGCGACGCCGAGTACATCGACGCCTGTGTCGAGGACCTGCGCGCCCTGCTGGCCGCGGCGATCAACCCCCTGGACGTGGCCGCGCTCATCGCCGAGCCCATCCAGGGCGTCGGCGGCTTCACGTCGGCGCCCGACGGCCTGTTCAAGGCCTACAAGGAAGTCCTCGACGAGCACGGCATCCTGTTCATCTCCGACGAGGTGCAGACCGGCTGGGGCCGTACCGGCCAGACGTTCTGGGGCATCCAGGCGCACGGCATCACCCCCGACTTCATGACATTCGCCAAGGGCCTCGGCAACGGGTTCGCCATTGGCGGCGTCGTCGGCCGCGGCGACCTCCTCGACGGCATCCGCGGCAACGGCATCTCCACCTTCGGCGGCAACCCGATCGCCACCACCGCTGGCAACGCGACGCTGGACTACGTGCTTTCCCACGACCTGCAGAAGAACGCGGCCACCTGCGGCACGATCATCATCGACGGGCTCAAGGCGGCGGCGAACGACCTCAAGACCGTCGCCGACGTGCGCGGCAGGGGCCTCATGTTCGCCGTTGACCTCGCCGACCCCGCGACCGGCAAGCCATCGCCTGCGCTCGCCGCCAAGGCGATGGAAGCGGCCAAGGAGCGCGGCCTGCTCATCGGCAAGGGCGGCCTGTACGGTGCCACGCTGCGGATGGCGCCGCCGCTCACGATCAGCGAGGCCGAGGCGCGCGAGGGCCTGGGCCTGCTCACCGACGCCCTGGCGGCGGCGGACGCGCAGGCGGTCGGCTAGCCATGGCCAAGCACGTCACGCACTGGATCGGCGGCAAGCCGTGGACCGGAACGGCAGCGCGCCAGGGCAACATCTACGACCCGGCGACCGGGCAGGTTACCGGCGCCGTCGACTTCGCCACGAGCGGCGACGTCGACGAGGCGGTGGCCGCCGCCAAGCAGGCCGCGCGGTCCTGGGGCCGGGTATCCCTCGCCAAGCGCGCCTCGGTGCTCTTCGCCTTCCGTGAGCTGGTCAAGAACCACACCGGGGAACTCGCCGCACTCGTCACGAGCGAGCACGGCAAGGTCGCCGCCGACGCCGCCGGCGAGGTCGCCCGCGGCCTCGAGGTCGTCGAGTTCGCCTGCGGCATCCCGCACCTGCTCAAGGGCGGCTTCTCGGAGAACGTGTCCACCAGCGTGGACTCGTACTCGATCAGGCAGCCGCTCGGCGTCGTGGCCGGCATCACGCCGTTCAACTTCCCGGCCATGGTGCCGATGTGGATGTTCCCCGTCGCGATCGCCTGCGGCAACACCTTTATCCTCAAGCCATCGGAGAAGGACCCGTCGGCGTCGATCCTGCTCGCTCAGCTCTGGGCCGAGGCCGGCCTGCCGGACGGCGTGTTCAACGTCGTGCACGGCGACAAGGTCGCGGTCGAGGCGCTGCTGACCCACCCGGACATCGCCGCGGTCTCCTTCGTCGGTTCCACCCCGATCGCCCGCTACGTGTACGAGACGGGTACCCGGTCGGGCAAGAGGGTGCAGGCGCTCGGCGGCGCCAAGAACCACATGGTGGTGCTGCCCGACGCCGACCTGGACCTGGCCGCCGACGCGGCGGTCTCGGCCGGATTCGGCAGCGCGGGCGAGCGGTGCATGGCGATCTCCGCGCTTGTCGCCGTCGACCCGGTGGGCGACGAACTCGTCGCCAAGATCAAGGAGCGGGTCGCCAAGCTGGCCGTCGGACCTGGCAGCGACGAGCGCTCGGAGATGGGGCCGCTGGTCACCGGCCCGCACCGGGACAAGGTTGCCTCCTACCTGGACACCGGCGTGCGGCAAGGCGCGATGCTGGCGATCGACGGCCGGGAGCACCCGGTGACCGGCGGCGCGCCCGGTGAGCCGAACGCCGACGGCTTCTGGCTGGGACCGTCGCTGCTCGATCACGTGACGGCGGACAACGCCGCCTACACCGACGAGATCTTCGGCCCGGTGCTGTCCGTGGTCCGCGTCAAGTCGTACGCGGAGGCGGTCGACCTGGTCAACGCCAGCCCGTATGGCAACGGCGTGGCGATCTTCACCAACGACGGCGGCGCCGCCAGGCGGTTCGTCTCCGAGGCGGAGATCGGCATGGTCGGCGTGAACGTGCCGATCCCGGTGCCGATGGCCTACTACTCCTTCGGCGGATGGAAGGCGTCGCTGTTCGGCGACACGCACATGCACGGGACAGAAGGCGTCCACTTCTACACCCGCGGCAAGGTGGTCACGTCGCGCTGGCTCGACCCGTCGCACGGCGGCGTCAACCTGGGCTTCCCGGTCAACTCGTAGCGGTCACCCGCGGGCTAAGATGCCGCGGCCACTGCGCGGACAGGCCCCTACCAGCCCGGGTTGGCCGGCTGCGTGCGAGCCTGGTCGAGGGCCTGCAGCATTGCCTCCGGATCGGCAACATCGTAGAAGGCGAACGCCAGGGGGGCGCTCCTGGCGAACAGTTCCATTCCGGTATTCGAGTAGAACGAGCTGGTGGTCCGGGAGAAGCCGCCCATGCCCGCGGGGGCCGCGGCGGCGTCGAAGAGCACGTTCGCGTGCCGCGAATCGCGGGACCGCCTGACCGTGACGGCCCGCTGGTACAGGGGCATGTCGGCGACAGCGCGCGGACCGGCGATGATGGCGCGCTGTGTGGTGATGCCGTACGCCGTGCGCTGCTTGCGGTAGCGCTTGTAAACGAACCGGCCCGCGACGAAGTAGACGCCCATTGCCACGAAGGGAATTCCCCACAGCACCATGAACGCCGGACCACCGCTGTTCACGGCGTTGAGTTCCCAAAAAAAGGCGAACGCGGTCCACAGGATGCTGAAGGGAATCAGGAAGCCGTCTGCTGGTGTCAGCCACACCCGCGGGTCGGGTACACCGCTCCACAACAGCCGCTCGTCAGGCCGCAGTTGCGTCTGCAACTGCACGGCGGAATTGCCCATTTGCAGAGTATGCCGCATTTTGCCCCGCTTCGTAAGTTACGACGGCAGCGAAAATGGCCGGGCACCGGGTAAGCGCCGTGCCGGTGAAAGATGCCAGCGGTAAACGGTAACCTCCGGTCAACTCCTGACCGGAGGTTACCGAGGGGAAAGGTCGAGTTCCGCGGCGAGTTCCTCAGGGGTGGGCTCGCGGCCCAGGTCCTGCTGCACCCGGCGCTCCGTCAGGGTGAGCCCGTCGCCGTCCCCCGGCCCGGCGTGCTCGACTCCGGCCCCGGGCCCCGGGCGCGCGGCCGGGATGTCACGAAGCCGGTCGGCCAGGGCCCGGGTGATGGCCTGGCGGATCCACCAGGTCGCGTACGTGGCGAAGCCGTAGCCCTTGGCGGGGTCGTACCGGTGCACGGCGCGGGTGAGGCCGCGGTTGCCCGCCTGGATCAGGTCGGGGTACGGCACGCCGCGGCCGGTGAACCGCTCGGCCAGCGAGACGACCAGCCACAGGTTGGCCTCGGCCAGGCGGTCGCGGGCCGCGGTGCCGTCGGCGACGATGCGTTCCAGGTCGGCCCGCGTCTCGCCGCCCAGCGTGTCGCCCCCGAGCGCGAGTTCCTCCTCGGCGCGGCGTCCGGCCCGGTGCCGTCTCGCGAGGCTGGTCTCCTCCTCCGCGGTGAGCCGCGGTACCCGGACGGCTCTCGCCAGGTAGTCAACCGGGCCGTCGTTCGCGTGCGCGGCGAGCCAGAGCAGGAACCGCGCGCGCGCAGCCACCGCGTCGTAGCCGCGCGCGTGCCGGCTCGCGAGGTAGGCACCGAGCCCCGGGTAGAAGTCGGCGATGAACAAGCCCTCGGTCCGGTCGTCCGGCTGCGTCGGCGACGTCATGACTGGTCCCCCTGCCCTGACGGGTAGTACGGTTCAAGGCCCGCGATGAGCTTGCGGCGGGCGCCGTGCAACTGGGCGTGCACCGTGCCCTCGGCAACGCCGAGCCGCGCGGCGATCTCGGTCACCCGCAGGTGGTCCTGCCAGCGCAGCAGCGCGATCTCCCGCTGCCGTGGCGGCATGTCCTCGATGATCTCGCGCGCCCTGGCCAGCGCGATAGCGTTCAGCGCCTCGGCCTCGGTATCGGCCGCGACGGGCTGATATCGCGCGTGAATCTCTGGCTGCCTGCGGCGCAACGCTTCCTGGCGCCGGAAGACGCTGATGTCCTTGTGGGCAAGGGTGCCGAGCAGCCAGGCCCGCTGCCGGTGGGCGGCATGCTCGCGCAGCATGTCCCAGGCCCGCGCCGCCGCCTCGAACGTGTCCTGGACCAGGTCCGCCGCCAGTTCCCTGTCGCCGCGGGCACGCACGCACGCGTGCCCGAACAGCCACTGGTCGTGAGCCGCGAAAAAACCGGCCAGCTCGGCGACGTGGCACCTGGGGATCCTGGCCTCGCCGCCGTCATCCATGCCTGCCCTCATGCCCGGTAAGTCGCGCGGCGACCGCGAAACCTTTAGGCCGCCGACGGGGCGATAGGCCGGGCTGGCGGTGACGCCGCTAGTCGCCGGACTGGCTGGCGCCCTGGTCGTCGGAGGCGGTCGCGGAGTCCGACGGTGCCGCGGTCGCCGAGGTGAGCTGCAGGGACTGGATGAGCGCGATCCCGTTGTCCTCGTTGAGGTTCTGCGGGATCGAGGTGAAGAATACGGCCGGCTGGTCAGTCCCGTTGTCGACGACCACGACCGTGGCCTGTTCGTCGCTCCAGGTGGACTCCTGTGCGGAGTTCGTGTAGACGACGTCGTAGCTGACTTCCCATGCGGAGTGCCCGCTGACCGTCGTCGCCTGGTCCTCTTCCTGGTTGATGTTGTGGTCGAGGTCGTCGTAGTAGGCGTTCTCGAACGTCTGGGCAAGGTTTTCCGTGATGGTCTGCAGCTGCGTGCTGCCTGTGTAGCCGTACGAGGCCGGCAACGGACCGGAGCACGCCTCCCCGTACCAGGTCATCGACCCGCCGTCGATCTGCCCGGCGGTCGCGTACTCACCGGCCGTCCAGGTGAACGCGCCGTTGTCGAGCGACGGGGCGCAGGATGGTCCCTGCCACGGCGACGGGAGCTGCGAGTAAGACAGCCCCGCCTGCCCGTCGGTGAGCAGGGACCCGGTCGCAGTCACGCTCGGCGACGCCGTGGCGGTGGGCGACGCTGAGACCGACGCAGAGGCGGTCGGTGACGGCGCGGCGACCGGCGTAGTGGCCGGCGTGATAGGCGTCTGGTCGGCCGCCGTGGAGGCAGGCGAGTGCAGGTTCGAGACGATGATCGCGATCGCGGCCACCGCGGCCACGGTGCCGGCGGTAATGCCGATGACCAGCCGTCTGCGGCGCCGCCGCTGAGCGTCCTGGTACCCGTACCGGTTGCCTGGGCCGCCCGGCCCGCCAGGTCCGGCGGGTCCCGCGGGCATCTGCCAGTCGCCGCCGCCCGGGTAGAGCACCTGGGTGCCGGCCCGGTCGATGCCGCCTCCCTGTCCCGGCATGGGCTGGAACGCGGACGGCTGGGGGTAACCGGGCTGCACGGTCACCGGCTGGAACGCGGTGGCCTGCACGGTGCCCGGCTGCACGGTGGTGGCGGCCGGCTGGTAGGGCGTGGCCGGCAGGGCTGCCTGCGGCTGGGTGGGGCGCCCCGTAGGCGGCTTGGTCCTGCTCAGCCGGTCAGCCGACGGCTGCACCGTGGTCGCCTGGAGCGCGGTCGCCTGTACCGCCGTGGCCTGGAGCGCGGTCGCCTGCAGCGCCGCGGGCTGGACGGTTGTCGCCTGTACGGCGGTCGCGGCCTCGCCGCCGGCGGTCCCCGTCCCAGCCCCGACCGCGGTGACGTCGGGGTGGGTGTGCTGGGTCCAGGTCGACCCGTCCCACCAGCGCAGCAGTGCGGGTGTTCCGTACGGATCGGGGTACCAACCCGAGGGAGGCAAGTCCATGGGCCAAGGGTAGAAGAATCTACCCCCGTAGATCGCCCGAATCGGGCGCGTTACCAGTTCGTTGACTGCGGAGAGGCGTCGGGTGACGCTGCGTTGTTAGCGTCGCCGGGTGCCAGGGCGATAGCCGCGTCCGTAACCACTCGCGCTCCGGAGACGAACCTCGACAGGTCCTCGCCGGTCACCACCCGGGCGGGGAACGGATCGCCCGCCGCTGCCCGCCCCAGCGCCGCCTCCGGCAGCGGCTTGTCGCTGGCGACGATCACCAGGTTGCCGCGCCGGCGGCCGCGCAGCACGCTCGCCTCGGCGATCACGCACGTTTCCTTGTACACCGAACGAATCGTGGCAACCGCGGACCGCGCCCCATCGAGCGTCTGCATGTCCGATATCGTGAAATTTTTATCGGACCTGTCCCGGGGAGTCGTCCCCCTGGAAGACGACTGTCCCGCGGCGACGTTCACGGCGTAGACACCGCCGG
>Ga0335072_10009896_pt1 | contig 13746 bp, 16 predicted proteins | sample Lox_Sample_21_FD_206725 | JGI IMG/M metagenome (GOLD analysis project Ga0335072, IMG submission 206725) | Soil microbial communities from Loxahatchee National Wildlife Refuge, Florida, United States - Lox_Sample_2.1 | ecosystem: Environmental > Terrestrial > Soil > Wetlands | place: USA...
TGGATCGACAGCCGGTCGAGCTCGGCGGTCGTCGCCCCGTCGTACAGGCCGCTGATCGTCTTGGTCGCGACCCGCAGCGGGTCGATCTCGCCCAGCCCGTCGGCACAGCGCTCCACGGCGCGCACGATCTTGTTCACGTCGACCGGCTCGGCGTCGCCGTTCCGCTTCCTGACGTGCATCCGCGCCTGCGCGGGCCCGGTGGGGGCGTGATCAGTGACCGTCATGGGTGTCTCCTCGCGAGCTCGTTCCCTGGGTGCGAGGCAACACCATATGTAGGGGAGTCAGGAAAACGAAGCACCATATGTCGTGTCGGCGTGTCGCACGGACGGGTGCCCGGACGGCGCGCTCCCGACCGGTGTAATGTCCGTAACGCAGACAACAGCGGCCGCTTAGAACCCGGGGAGATCACGGTGTCCAAGTTCATGATCCTTTACCGTGCGGAAGCGTCCGCGCGCGAGCAGATGGCCAACGCCACGCCCGAGCAGCGGCAAGCCGGCGTCGAGGCGTGGCGGACCTGGGCGAACAAGGTCGGCTACGCCATCGTCGACCTCGGCGCGCCGCTCGGCCACACCACCCATGTCGGTCCCGGGGCGGCGAACTCCGACGACGTGGCGGGCTACTCCATCCTGGAGGCGGGCTCGGCCGACGAAGTCGACACGATCCTCTTCGGCCACCCGCACCTGAGCATGCCCGGCGCCTCCATCGAGGTCCTCGAGATCATCCCGATACCCGATATCTGACGCGCGCGCCTTCCCGGGGGGAACTGTACCTAGTTGCCCCGGGCCGCCTAGGCTCTATACATGGATAGTCCGCCAGCAGTCCCTGACAAGGGAAACCTGCGTGCCTCCGACGCCGATCGCGAGCGCGTTGCCAACGTAATTCGCGAGGCAGCCGGGGACGGCCGACTGACCATGGAGGAGCTGGACGAACGGCTCGACGCGGTGTACGCGGCCAAGACCTACGCGGAGCTCGAGCCGATCACCAGGGACCTGCCTCAGACACCCGGCGGCGCGGCCGCCGCGCCCGCGCAGGCAACGGCTCGCGACCCGCAGCGGTTCGGCGGTGAGCCGACCTCGCACGGGGCCTTCGCCATCATGGGCGGGTTCTCCAGGAAAGGCGACTGGGTCGTACCGGAAGAGTTCACCGCCTTCGCCTTCATGGGCGGCGGGGAAATCGACTTGCGCGAAGCGCGGTACGCCGGGCTGACCGCCACGATCCACGCGGTCACGTTCATGGGCGGCATCGAGATCACCGTGCCCGAGGACGCCAACGTCCGGGTCACCGGCATCGGGATCATGGGCGCCTTCGAGCACACTTCCAGCGGGACCGGTCAGCCGAGCGGCCCGACGATCATCGTCAACGGGGTGGCGTTCATGGGCGCCGTCGAAGTCAAGCGCCGGCCGCCTAAGAAGCCCAAGCGAGAGAAGCTCGACTCACGGCGCCGCGGCGAACTCGAGTAACGGACGGCGCGGAGCAAGCCGCGTACGTTCTGGAAAATCGGCAGGGTACGGCTCGGCGGAGTCGGCTGACCGGGCTCGTGCAATCACCCTAAAGGTCGCGTTCGTAGACGTACATCAAGGGACCTTCACCGCCCGATCTGTTCGTGAAACCGAGGCTCTCGTACAGGCGGCGGGCGGCGAGGTCCGGTTCGTCGACGCCGATGTCCATGGTGTCCGCGCCCCGGTCACGGGCCTCGCGAAGGGCCGCCTCCATGAGAGCCCGCCCCAGCCCCTGCCCCCGCCGTTCCGGGGTTACGTACAGTTCCGCCAGGTAGCACTCCAGGCCAGTGCTCCAGATCGCCGCGCGCAACCGGAGCACTGCCAGGCCAGCTGGCGCGTCACCGGCGAGCAGGACGAACGTGTCGCCGCCGTCGAGGAGCTGCCGGATCCGTTCCGCCAGCGCGGAAGGCTCTGGAGTGGGGTCGTCGAACTCCCGGTTAAAGGCGTAGAGCAGCTGCCCGATGGCGGCGGCGTCGTCACGGTTCGCGAGGCGAACGTCGGATGCCATGAATCCTCCTGATCGCGCGTCAGCCGCGTGCTGGAGTTGTGGCCCGGGCGGCGAAGATCAGGTAGTTGAAAATGAGGAACCTGATGACGAACGTGACGGCGTTAGCGGTGATGTAGAGCCCCTGCACGAACAGGCCGAACTCAATGCCGTGCAGTCCCATCGACTGCCCCGCCTGATAGGCGAAGTGGCTCACCTCTGTCAGCACCGCTCCGACGCTGAGCGAGACGGCCACGAAAGGCAGGGTTTCCCTGAGCAGGTGCGGCCTGCCACGACGCTCCCAGGCCCACCGGCTTACGGCGTAGCTGACTACTGCCCCGGCGAGCCAGCCAGCGAACCCGGAGACCCGTCCGGTCGAGTGCACCACGCTGACGCAGATGAAGTAGGTGATCTGGGTAGCGGCCAGCGCCAGCACAGCCGCGGGAGCGAACCTGAGCAGCCGTTTCCCGTCCGGCGACTCCAGCCGGCGTCTTAGTGGCTCAGGGACGTTGTTCCACAGCGCGAGTACGAGCTTCGGCGGCGCGGGTGACATCACTGCCACGCTAGCATCCCGGGTCCGCAGTGAAGTGGAACGCTGGCGGCGTTTCCTGGCTGCGAGCCCGGGTAATCGGGGGCAGCGAGGAGGTGGCTGTGACCGAGCGACGACGTGAGTTCACCCGGCAGCTGAGTCGTTCTCAGTGGACCGCGCGAGCTGGTCGTGCAACTCGCGGGCGATCTCATCCATCCTCTGGTCGGTGACAGGCACGCAGTCGGGCCGCATCAGCTGGAAAATCCTGGGGCCGCGGAGTTCTTCCGGCAGATCGGGCGACCTGGGCACCACGTGGAAGTGCACGTGCGAGAACCCCGCTGCCTCAGCGAACTGTGCGATATAGGTCTTCTGGCAGCCGAGCACCTCATGCAGCGCCCGGGACAGGCGGACCTGCCAGATGCCTAGTGACTGCGCCTCCGCGGCGTTGAGTTCGCTGATCGACGTGACGTGCCGGCGTGGCACGAGGACGAGCCATCCTTCGAGCGCGGAGCCGATCGCATGGGCAACTCGCCAGTGGCCGTCGGCGGCGATATCTTCCCGCGGCGGCAAGTTTCCGGCCTCGGCCTCTTGCGCGCAGGAGTAGCAGTCGGCTGGCGTCGTCATCTGCCTGGCGCGCGGCTACATTCCGTGGCGCGTCAGGAACGCGCTCGTCCGTTCGGGGGTTGCCAGGATGTCCCACTGGCGCTCCGGCTGGTTGAAGTTGTCGGTGAACTCGTCCGCGACAGCCGGGTTCTGCGACATCGCGCCGAGGAGCTGGAGCAGGTGGGGCGCGGGCGGCAGCCCGATCATGAGGTTCGTCCAGTCGGAGATCGCCTGCACCCGGTTGGCGCGGCGGGCGGCGGCCTTCTGGGCGAACCGCTCGTCAAAGTTCGGGTCCTCGCCGATGACGGTACCGAGTTCCCAGGCCGAGTAGGACGCCGAGTTCGCGCCCTGGCCCACGACCGGATCCACGACCGAGTGCGCGTCGCCGAGCGCGATGGCGACCTTTCCGTTCGGCAGGACGGCGTAGTCCTCGCGCAGCATCGGCGTCACGGCCCCCTGCAGGAGGTCCTCGGGGCCGGTCAGCCCGAACCGCACCGCGTCGATCCGCTCGAAAACCTCCGGATGGTACGTGCGGACCTTGTCGAGCACCAGCCGCTCGAACGCCGCCGGGTCCTCGTCGTACTTGGCGTCGGCGAGCACCTCGGTGTCGCCGCCAGGCACGTTCTCGAACAGCAGGACCGTGACGTGCCCGGAATCGGAGAATGTGGGGATCTCAAGCAGTTCACCATGCGGCGGCGCGATGCTCATCGTCACGCCCTTGGGCTCGGATGGCGCGATGCCGTGGTAGAGCCCGGCGCACAGCCGGCGCTGCGGCCGGCTATAGGGCGACTTGCCCGGGATGACCGGGAACATCGCGCTGGTGCCGCCCTTGCCGGTGGCGACGACCACCAGGTCGTGCTGCTCCGACAGCCGCATGATCTCTTCCGGGCTGATCTCCTGCCCGGCCAGGAAGTCGCCGCCGCGCTCCTGGAAGTCCGCCAGCAGCCGCGGCAGGTAGACCCGGTAGTCGATGGCCCGCGAAGGGGCGCCGAAGGCACCGGGGAATGACAGCGGCTGCGGCCCGCCGATGTAATGGTGATGGCAGAAGTACCCGTACTCCGCGAGGTCCCAGTGGTCGACGCCGAGCGCCTGCTCGCGCTTGACGGTCGTGTTGTGGTGAGCGACCGTGTTCAGCATCCGGCCGCTGGCGAGCTGCGCGGCCGTCTTGTCGCTGTACAGGGTGACGGGGATTCCCTGCTTCTGCAGCAGCAGGGCCAAATGCAGGCCCGCTACCCCCGATCCGATGACCGCGACTCCTGACGACCGTGTGCCACCAGCCATGGGTTGACGCCTCTCTGCGTGATCCCATTAGAGGACCTTCGCCTCAATCTTCGCGCGCATGCCCGCGCAAATCGAGAGTCAGCTTCCGAGCAGAAAGACTGCCTGACGTGGATCTTCCCCGCAGCTTCACCATCCGTGAAAGCAGCCATCGCATCCATAACCCGTTCACCAGCGAAAAGCTGGCTACCTTGGGGCACGCTCTGCACCTGGCGCCGGATACGAGCATGCTCGACCTGGCCTGCGGTACCGGGGAGATGTTGTGCACCTGGGCGCGTGATCATCGGATATCCGGCCTCGGCGTGGACATCAGCAGCGTGTTCATAACCAGGGCCCGGGCGCGAGCCGGCGAGCTGGACGTTGCCGGCCGAGTCACCTTCGTCCATGGCAACGCATCTGGTTACGTCGCCAGCCAGCCAGTTGGCATCGCGTCGTGCGTGGGGGCGACATGGATCGGCGGCGGCGTCGCGGGGACTGTTGAGCTTCTCCGGCGCAGCATCACCCCTAACGGGATGATGCTGATCGGCGAGCCGTACTGGCGCCGGGAGCCTCCCGATCAAGCCACTGTCGAGGGCTGCTACGGGATCGACGAGGAAAAGTGGCTGCCGTTGCCAGCGCTGATCGAGTCGTTCGGCCAGCTTGGCTGCGATGTTGTGGAGATGGTCCTGGCCGACCAGGACAGCTGGGATCGCTACGAAGCCGCGAAGTGGCTCAACATCCGGCGCTGGCTTGACGCCAATCCACATGACGAACTCGCCGGCGACATGAGAGCCGAACTCGACTCCGCATCGGCCCGCTACGTGCGCTACGAGCGCGAGTACCTCGGCTGGGGGGTCTTCGCCTTGATGAACCGCTGAGGCGCCTATTCAGCCAATGCCGAGTTCCCTGCGCCGGGCCGCGAGAACCGTGGCGAAGACATCCAGTGGGTGGGCGTCGAGCGGCGGGGGCGGGTTTACGTGAGTGTGAATTACCGACATAAGGCGCGAGGCCAGCTCCTGCCTGTCCAGCAGGGGGATATACCGGTAACTCTTCAGGTAGTACTCGGCTTCCTGCACGGTCCTGTCGGGCAGCCGCGATACGTCCACCACCTCCGCCCAGGCGCGCACGTCCGCCGGCCGGGCATCTTGTGACACCCAGGGCGTCGGGCCTTGCGGTTCACTCTCCGCTTTCCGTCGCAGCCAGCGTTTGAACATGACTCACCCCATGTGCACGAGGCTGAAACGCTCGTGCACAAGCTAGAAGCAGAAGGCCGGTTCCCTGGATGAGAACCGGCCTCTGGGTTACGCGGCTAGTTCTGCCCGCCCTGCTGGTTCTGGTCGTCCTGGTTGCCTTGCTGGTTCTGGTCCTGTCCCAGGTGCTGTTCCGCGGCGTTCACAGCACTATCGATCTGCTGGTCGTGCTGATGGTCGGTCTCGCGCTCGGCGAAACCCGCCGCTTCGTTGACCCCCTTGTCGGCCTGGTCCGGATGCTCCTCGACGTAGTCCTGCGCCTTCTTCTCGAGGTCGCCGAATTCGCTCACGCTATCCTCCCCTGCCTCGTCGGGCCGGGCCTCCCTGCCTGGCCGCGCTTCTGCGCTCCTACCCCCTCGCCGGGCACCGATGCGTAGCCGCGCTTGACGAAGACCAAACGTCTCAGAAAGAGTTTGTTAACGGCGGCGACCGCCGGGGAGGCTCGCATCGACCGCAATGATGGCAGCTCGTGAGCGCGCCCGTAGAGGTCCCGGAGGACATCGTGGAGCGGGTCCGCACGCTGTGCCTGGCGCTGCCCGAGGTGACGGTGCGGGTCGACTACTCACTAACCAGGGCGAGGTCGACGGCGCGGTCGTTCGACATCCGCCGGAGGTCGTTCTGCCTGCTGGTGGCGGTAGAGGGCTCGAGCGGCAAGCCCGTCCCGCTGCTGGTGCTGCGTGCCGACCCAGACGAACGCGAGGTGCTGCTGTCCATTGGCCACCCGTTCTTCGCCTCGCGAGCCGGCCGTGATCGCATCGGAGTGCTGCTCACCGACGACACGGACTGGGAGGAGATCCGTGAGCTCGTGACCGAGAGCTACCGGATCCTGGCACCGAAGAAGCTCACCGCGCTGCTCGAGTAGTGCACGCCGGCCGGATCGTTGACCTGCTCCGTCAAGAGGATGGAGGATGATCGACGGCAGCCCCTATGTTGCCTTTTACCCCTCTGATTCCCTTTCGCTACTTGATGTTCATGAATCACAAGGACTAACTCGCGTGGCAGATGTCTGGCGCCCGAACGTGGCGGGCCGGGAAGAGGCCTGGCTGATCGACACCACGAGGCCGAACGTCGGACGCGTGGCGAACTATCTCGATGACGGGCGGGACAACTTCGAGGCAGACAGGAAGGCCGCGCGGGCGCTTGTCGCGGTAGCTCCGGTCATCGACCTGATCGCGCCTGCCTGGCACGCCTTTATCCGCCGCGTGGTGCGGTACCTGGTCCTCGAGGCTGGAGTGCGCCAGCTCCTCTACGTCGCCGTCACACTGGCCGCATCGAATTACGCGCACGAGCTCGTGTGGTCGGTGGACCCGGGCTGCCGCATCCTGTTCGTCAGCAGCGACGCGCCGGTGCTCGCTCATGCGCGAGCAGTCATGCGGTTCGAGCCGAATGGGGTCGCCGGCCACCCCAAGGGCGCCATCGGCTTCGTCGACGCCGAGATCAGCGACCCCGGTGCGATCCTGGTGGCCGCCGGGAAGGTTCTGGACTTCAGCCAGCCGGTCGCGGTCGTACTGCCGTTCACACTGGGCCTCGTGGCGGACACCACGGCGGCCGCGGACATCGTGTCCGCACTGGCCGGAGCCGCGCCGTCCGGTAGCCACGTCGTGATCCATCACCCCGCGAGCGAGCTGAACCCGGCGGTCGCTGAGGCTGCCCAGCGGTGGAACCAGGTCTCGCGGCAGCCGATCACGCTCCGCTCGAAAGACGAGGTCGCCAGCCTCGTCTCTGGTCTGGACCTGGTCGCGCCCGGCGTGGTGCCCATCGGCGAGTGGCGCCAGGCACCGGGCGATCCTCATTTCGGTCCGGTCATACCGCTGTACGGCGTAGTCGCGAGGAAGCCCTAACTCGGTGGCGCTGGCTTGCAGTAGGACGGCCGAGCGGCGTTGCTGGCGTCAGCCGACGGGGAACGGCGGCTGCCACCACGACGGTGTGGTCTGTAGCTCGACGCGGTCGACCCACTTGACCCACCAGTAGCCCCGCCGCCCGGGGGCCACGAGGCGCACCGGGAACCCGTGACCGGCCGAGAGGGGAGCACCGCCCACTTGCGTCGCGAGCAGCAAGCGATCCAGGTCGTGGATCGGGAAACGGATCCAGTAGCCGGTGATCGAGTGTACGTACACGCTTTGCGTTCCCGGTTCGCTGTGGAGCAACGTGTCCAGCGGCACTCCGGTCCAGTCCTGGTGCGAGTACCAGCCGGACGTGCAGTCCAGCGTGGCCTGCACCGTGGCGTCGAACGAGGTCAGCTCTGCAAGCGTCAGCTCTCGGCGCCCCTGCCCGTCCTTGACGGCCAGCCGCCACCGGTCCGGGTCGACGGCAGGCACGGCGTCGAGCAGCCAACTGGTCGTTGGCATCGCCTCCGGCCGGAACGAGGCCATCTCGTACGAGCCGGTGAACCGCCGTTTGGCCCCAGGCAGGCCCAGCCCGCTGATCACGGTCTCGGCAGCGGCATAGAGCCCGGCCGCGCCCGCAGTCAGCACACCGGCGCGCAGCAGCGCCCGACGCGAAAGATCGGTCCGGCGCGGCCTGATGCGCCGAGCCCAGACGTGCCACACCACCAGAGGCACCAGCGCGAGGGCGACCGCGATATGCACCCACACCCCCGGCTTGCCGGCGATCGAGCGCACCAATCCGGTGGCGTAACCGAGGCCCGCGATCAGGGTGACCAGCGCCAGCACGGCCAGCAGCAGCGACAGCCACCGGGTTAGGCGCGCGCGCCGCAGTCCGCCACGCACCACCCGGGACTTCCACGGGATGAGCAGCAGCACGGCCATCCCGCAGATCCCGTGGCCGATGGCTACCCAGGCCCCGTCCGGTGAGCCGATCGCGACCGTGGCGACCCCGGTGCCGAAGGCGAACAGCAGCATGACGAGCAGCGCCTGGTTCGTCTGGCGGCCTGGCGGGCGCAGCAGCCTCTGCAGCGGACCAGGGGACGGTCGAACTTCGCCCCTACGAAGGCGCATACCAAACGTTATACGCTACGTCATCGAGCCGTGGCTAAGAGCGGTCACCGCCCGGATAAGGTTGGATCATGGCACACCCTCGACAGGAACGACAGGAATTCGACCGCGAGCTCGGGGATATCGAAGCCAAGGTCGTCGAACTGTTCACCATGGTCGCTGAGGACTTGCCCAAGGCGACCGAGGTCCTCCTGACTGGCACCAGCGAGATGGTGCGGGCGCTGGCCGAGCGTGATCGGGTTATCGACGCCCTGTACCCCGAAATCGAGGACCTGGCCGACCGGGAGCTCCTGCTGCAGGCGCCAGTAGCCTCAGACCTGCGACTGCTGGTCTCCGTGCTGCGAGTCGTGCCGGAACTTGAGCGTTCCCACGACCTCGTGGTCGACATCGCCCGTCGGGCCAGCCACATCCTCAGCGACGACCTCACGCCGCGCACCCGGGCGCTGATCGAGCAGATGGGGAATCTCGCGGCCGACATGTGGCGGCAGGCAGTCGACTGCTGGTGCCAGCGCGACCGTTCTGCCGCGGTTGCGCTCGGTGAACGCGACGATGAGATGGAAGAGCTGTACGCCAGCTTGATAGCCGAGATCGCCTCCGGGCGCATGACGGTACCGGTAACGATGGAGATGACGCTGGTGGCGCGGTTCTACGAGCGTCTGGCTGACCACGCCTTCAACATCGGCCGCCGGGTCGTCTACCTCGCGGGATCTGCCCGCAGCTAAAGCAAAAGGCCGGTTCCCTGTTTGAGAACCGGCCCTGGCCTTGGTAGCGGGGGCAGGATTTGAACCTGCGACCTCTGGGTTATGAGCCCAGCGAGCTACCGAACTGCTCCACCCCGCGTCGGTAGTACCACTCTATGAACTCCTGGCAGCCAAGGCAAATCGGCCACGCCCGCCGCGGCCCCGGGCACGGGTCACTCCTCCTTGCGTGCGCGGATGGCCAGGTTGTGCGGGACCGGCCGGTCGCCGAGCTCAGCCACGTGCTCGATGACCAGCCCGGTTTGCACGAAGGCGTTGAGCACAGCGGCCAGCGAATGGTGGCTCATCCCGACCCGCTTGCGGACGAAGACGCCCCACCATGACGCCTCCTGGTGCCATCCCGCCGTCCGGTAGGTCGGGTGCGCTCGGATGCCGCCGTCTTCCAGCCACTCGATGTGCGGGCCGTTGAAGCACGGGTGCGCGCCGTAGAACAGGAACACTCCCCCGGGAGCCAGCACCCGGGCGGCCTCAGCCAGCACGGTAGCGAAGTCGTCCACGTCCGTGGAGATCCACAGCGCGGCCACCGCCGTGAAGGTGCCGTCGCGGAACGGCAGCGCGGCGGCGTCCGCCTGCAGGATCCGGCGCGACCGGCCGCTCGCGATCCGCAGTTGGTCGGCCGAACGATCCAGCCCGACCACCGTCCGCCCGGTCGCGGCCAGCGGGTCCAGGAAGAGCCCGGTCCCGCAGCCCAGGTCGAGACACAACCCCTCGCCGGGTCCCAGAAGGTCCGCCAGGTCGCGAGCAGTGCTCGCCACCTGCGGCTTCCGCCAGCCGTCGTACCAGTCGGCGTGGCCGTCGTAGCGCGCCACTGTCATTGCGGCCTCCCACCCAGCCTTTTCCGGCCTCCAGGCAGCAAGGCGCCGCTAAAGGCCGCCGCCGGAAGGCCCTGCCCCTGCCCCGGCGGGCGAGGCCATCCAGACCGAATACGAAACCGGCCAGGTGCCGCCTGGCGGCCCGGTCAGCACCGCGGCGTCCCCGGCCGTGTGCAGTGACAGCACCAATCGCGGCATCGTTCCCAAAGCGGCCCCGAAGACAGCCAGCTCTGACCGCGACGCGCCGAGCAGCACCGGACGGCGGTCGGCCCGCGCGATCGAGCCCACCACCTGGGAGACGGCCAGCGGGGACGCGCCGGCGGCGGACGCGGCAGGCTGCCCGCACACACCCCGCACGACCTGGCTGAGGGAGTTCGCGGTGCCGGCGTCCACGAAGACCACGCTCGCGTCCTCGCCTATCGCGGAACACAGCCCCGACACCGCCCTTAGCGATCCGCCGTACGTTGCCGAAGTGCCGGTCCCGGTGAACTGCACCCTGCTCACGAACTTGGCCAGATCAGAGGACTTGTGCCCGACGGAAGGGTGCGCCGCCAGCCCCGGATTCAGCGACGTCACGGCGCCGGGGATCGCCATCGCCAGCACGCAGCACGACGCGGCCGCCGCGGCGGTCCACCGCGACGCGCCGACGTCAACCGCCCGGGCCGTCAGCCGGGACGAGCCCCAGAGCCCGAGCAGGATCAGTCCTGGCAGCACGACCGGCACCAGCCGGTGGCTCGCCCAGGGCTGGTCGGGCAGCTCGGCAGGATCCCACAGCACGGTCACCACGGACCAGCCGATGATCAGGATCGGCAGCCCCCACAGCCGCGCCGACGTCAGCGCTTCCCTGTCGACGCGTACACCCGCCCCGGCGCGCGCCCACTTCCAGCCGAGCGCCGCTGCGCCCGCGACGGCGAGCAGCACCGCGGGAATGCCCAGGTACCAGAGCACCCAGTCCAGGCTCGACTCGTAGTACTGCCGACGCCCGTCCACCGGCAGGTGCGCGAGCCGCTGCAGGCCGGCGACATACCTGATCACGGTCGGGTCGGTCTGCCCGCGCGTGACCTGGACGTAGGGCCGGGCCGCGAACCCGGCCACGACCAGCACCGGCACCACGACCGCCGTCCACTTCACGACGGAGCCGAGTGACGGCAGCCGGCCCCACGGACGCGCCACGAACACGCGCCGCACCCACTGCCGGACGCCGGGAAACGCCAGCGGCGCCACCAGCGCGGTCACCACCCCGAACCCGCCCGCGGACAGCCCGAAGAGATGCAGCTCTCCAGAGATGGACGAGAGGTACGGCCGGGCCAGCACCAGACCCGCGTACAGACTGCACGCCACGCCGGCGAACAGGCCAATGCCGAACGGTCCCGCTTGCGGCCGCCGCAGCACGAACATCAGCGCCAGCGCCGGGAACGCGGGCAGCAGGATACTCAGCGAGCCGATGCTGACCAGGACGGTCAGCCCAAGCGCCACGCCGCTAAGCCCGGCCAGGAGCATCGCGGGGGCCGCGCCGCGCCCGCGCCCCCCGAAGCCTGGACCGTCGGAGAGCGAGTCGGCCAGCAGGCACAGGCCGCCGAACAGCAGCACCTGAACCAGTGGCTCGGCGAACGGCGCCCTCGACACGTACTGCTCGGGCAGCAGCACCGCGAGCACGAGCGCGCCCGCTGGCGCCCAGCGCGGCCCGACAAGCCGTCCCACCAGGCCCGCGAAGGACAGTACCGCGCAGCCTCCGATCACCGGGGCCATCAGCAGCGCCCCCGGCAGCCCTGCGAGCCACGCCCCGCCCGCGAGCACCAGCGGCAGCCCGGGCATGAAGGCGGGCGTGATCGTCCCGGCCGACGAGAAGAACCCCATCGACCCGAAGTTGAGCCCGGGAACCGACCCGAACGCCGACGCCGACGCCGGTATCGCCGCCGACCCGTGCACCGAGATCCAGTAGCCGTATTGCAGGTAGACGCCGGGATCACTGACCACGATGAGCTGCTCGGAGTGGTAGACGGCCTGCCACACCGCGAAGCCCGCCGCGATGGCGACCGTGGCGATCACCGCGATCACGGGCACGTCAGACCGCCGCCGCACCGCGCTGTCCGCCGCCTCAGGCGCCCCCTGCGCCACTGGCGGTTCTCGCCACCGCACGGGTGCCTGGCGCATCGCGAAATAGCACAGCGCCAGCGCCAGCGGCACGAAGATGATCAGCATCGGCAGGGGGAGCAGCCGCCCGGCGAGCAGCGTCCCGATCCCCGGCACCAGCCACGCGACCGCGATCAGGGCAGGAAACTGGGTGACCGCCGCGAACACCCATCCCGGCAGCCACCACAAGCGCCGCGACCGTCGCCGCACGGTGGCGGCAGCCGACACCAGCGGCGCCGCGAGCACCCTGGTCGCCGTCCGTGCATCGGTGACCGTGCCGTCGCTGTTCTCTTCTGAATTTTCCTGAACGGTCCCGGCTGACTCTCCGCCCGTCATCCCAGCATCAGGCATCCGGAGACCACGCAGTCGAAGACGCACGTCACCAACTGTAGACCGCCGGCCACAGACACGGATGTTCCGCCTCGCGGGCCGCGCGCCGCGGCGCACACTTACCAGGTGGAACTCTTTACGAACTGGCACACCTGGCCGCGAACGGAACCGGAGCTGCGCCGCCTGCTGCCGGCGGCTACCTGCGACGCGGTGGCGAAGGCTGTGGAGTTCGCGATCCGCTATCACGGCGATCAGCGGCGTCCGACGGGTGCGCCGTACCTGGAGCACCTCCTCGAGGCGCTCGAAGTCCTGGTGCGCGGTGCCCGCGTCACCGACCCGGACGTGCTGTGCGCCGCCGTGCTGCACGACGTCGTGGAGGACACTCCGTGCACAGTGGACGACGTGCGGCTGGCGTTCGGCGACCGGGTGGCGGACATGGTGCGCTGGGTGACGAAACCGGAGCCGGCCGAGGGCGCCGACCGCAAGGCGGCCAAAGAGTCCTACCTGAAGAGCCTCAAGGATGCCCCGGATGACGCGGTCCTCGTGAAGCTTGCCGACCGGGCGAGCAACGTCCAGACGCTGCGCAACCTAGGCCAGGCCAGGCAGCGCGAGTACTACGCGCAGACGGTGCGATACATCATCCCGCTGGCCGAGCCGCGGGACTGGTGGGCCGGCTGGTACTCGATCTGGCAGGACGAGCATCAGGATCTGGCGGTGTCTCCTGCCATTGACGGCCAGCCATGACGACCATCAGCCAGACCGCCAGCGTCGCTGGATAGATGAGGTAACCGAACCGGGACGACGGGCCGAGCGCGAACATCACGGTCATCGCCGCGGCCAGCAGCGTGACCGCGCGCGGCACCGACCGGGGCGGCCGGATGACCAGCGATGCGGCGACCGCCAGCCCCGCCAGGACCAGCGCCGCGACGACGAGCGCGTGCCCGAGGTGCCCGGTGTCCGCGATGACATGGCCGGGCAGCGGGCTCGACGCCTGCGAGGGCACGCTGGCCAGTCCGAGCGGGAACTCGATCGTGTTCTTCACGAGCGTCCTGGGGTTGCGCACCACGAACGGGCCGACGCACGCGACCACCACGGCCAGCGCGGTGAGCGTGAACGAGCGCACCGCCCGCCTGCCGT
>Ga0335072_10009897_pt1 | contig 13743 bp, 13 predicted proteins | sample Lox_Sample_21_FD_206725 | JGI IMG/M metagenome (GOLD analysis project Ga0335072, IMG submission 206725) | Soil microbial communities from Loxahatchee National Wildlife Refuge, Florida, United States - Lox_Sample_2.1 | ecosystem: Environmental > Terrestrial > Soil > Wetlands | place: USA...
AGTTGCGAAGCTCTTGTCTGATTGCGGGGAACAGCTCGCTCCGCCGCCAGGTGCATCGCTGCCAGACCGACGACAAAGAACGTCAGCCCCCACCGGTCTTGCGGCCACAGCATCTCGCGCAGCGCGATCAGAAACTGCGTCGCGTTGGAAAGGACAATCGCGATCTCCGCGCCGGTGAGCTCACCCTGCCGTGCGCTGCGGATGACAGGCAAGGCGGCAAAAAGGATGAAGAAGAGCGTGGCAAAGACCACCGTCTCTCCCATCTCCCTGTTTCTGTAAAATTCCCCGTACCAACTCCAGAAATAAATCAGCGTCGCGACGAATTGGAGCGGCGGCAGGGTCTTCCAGTCCTTCACGAAGGAGAGGCCGAGCATTCCTGCGCCGAGAATCAGCAGGTATCCGAAAAGGGTCGTTTCGGCGTTTTGTCCCGTGCTGACGAGTGCGGGAGTTATCAGGCCGCCAAGCGCTGCCAGAAACGCGAGGCGCTCGGTGTCGCGCACGATGGAAACCGTCGCGGTCACCGCCGTGATCGCGATCATCATCAGAAACGCATAGCTCGGGGAGAAAAGATGGTAGTAGTACCATCCTGCCCAAATCGAAAGATACAAAATCACGGCACCGAGCGCCGTGATTCCCTCCGAATAGAAGATATAGCCCTTCTTGTAAATCCATTGTCCCAAAGGGTAGAGTGCGCCTCCGACGATTAGGCCGAGCGCTACACGCCCGGCTGGGCCAATCCAGTTGTTGTCGAAGGCATATTTCAGGAAAAACGAAGCGGCCAACGCCAGCGCGAGAATTCCTACGTAATTCAGCCACCGCCCCGCAATCACGGATTCCACATCGTCGGTTTCGCCACGAGAGCCTGAAGGAACGGAGAGCGGGGCTGAAAATGTCGGCGGATGAACTGGCGGCGCCGCAGGCACGTGCGAAGGAAGGGCAGAAGACGGCGTCGCAACACTTGGCTCTGGAGGACGCTGCTGCGCGAACGCGGTCTTCGACAGCCCCGGCGATATTGCTTCAGCGTGGGGCGCGGGTGTCGCTTGCTTTTCAGGCGGATTCGCGAAAGCGTGCGCCTCCAATCTTTTCTCGAGCGCTTCCATGCGCTTTTCCAAGCTGTAAATTCTTGCGATCAGTGCGGGCAGCCCTTCCACGCTTCTTTCCGCTCTTGACGAGCGCACGATGGCTACGATCGCCATGATAGGCACACCTGCAAGGAAAAAAATCAGGAGCGCGATGAGGAGTGCCACAGTTGGATTCCCCATTATCGTTTTTTTAAAGGAGGCTCGGCCGATTACATCACAGTCGACCTCCCTCCACAATAACGCGCGCCGCACGAGGTGCTATCATCGCCACTGTTGTTTTGGAACTTCATGCTTCCGTTGCGCCAACTCGTTCCGCCGCTTTCGATTCACGCGCCTGATGGCCGCACGCTTCGCGCCTGGGACTTCAAGCAAAAGAGATCACTTGTTATCGCCTTTCTGGATGCCGGCTGCGAACCGTGCGCCGATTTTCTCCAACGCCTTTCGGGGCATGCTCCCGAGTTGCGCGAGAAGAATGTAGTTGCGTTCGCCGTTTTCCTCGAATCGCCGCCGATTCTTTATGAAAGTCTTTCGGCTGGGATTTTCGCAGGTGCGGACTTCCCGGGCCGCGGCGTCCGGGCGTTTCTCGGGCGCGATGCGAATTGCGCCTCCGGCCTGCGGTCTCGCGGCATCTTTGTCGCCGACCGCTACGGCGAGCTTTTCGCTCAATGGATCATCCCGGCGCATGGCTTCCCGCCCATTGCTGAGATTTTTTCGGCGTTGTCACAGATCGAAATCGTCTGCGAAGAGTGCACTCATCCCGGCTGGTTCGAGAGCAGTTGAAGATAAGGCCGGAAAGCGGAAGACGAACGGAGCAAAAGCCAGGGACTGTTAGGGAAGGAAGTCCGTATACAGATTATCGTCCGCACAAAAAAACAGGGGGCTCAAGTGAGCCCCCTTTGCTCTACCCCCAAGATCCGGTTTCGGCGCGTCGAAACCGGCCCACCCCGGGATAAGAGACAGCCACACGTTGTTTTGCAAGCGCGTTGCCATGCAACGCACTTTTCTGAAAACGTGCCTGCCTGTTGCGTGCAAAAGACTTAGGTGGGGATCGCAGTCGCTGTTTGCCTGATCGAATTGGGCAAAATCCAGTTTCTGAAATTGCTGGGGCTTATCCTCTATGTTCTTTGGAAGCCTATTGGTGAATTCTCGGCGCAAAATCCACGTCGATTGTTGTGGAAACCTCGACAGAGTTTCCGTTCAGAAGAGTCGGTTCGTACCGCCAATGCTTCACTGCATCCATCGCTGCTTCCGAAAGCCCGCACATTCCCTTCAACAACTCCAGTTGCCGCACGCTTCCATCCGTCCCGATCAATGCGTGCAGCACGACGTTCGTTTCCGCTCCGTGAACACTCGCCACTGACGGAAGCACAGGTTCCACGTGGCTGATCAGCTTCGCGGCCTGCACGTCGCGGCTTACTTCGAGAGGCTCACCTTGTCCACCTGCGCCGTCCTTCAGTGCTTCCTCTAGCGAATTCTCTTGAGGTGTTCCCAGGTACCGGAATCCGCCGTCAGTGTACGCGAAGAAGCCCCACACGGCCTCGCGATTTGCGTCGTGGAAGCGCACGTCGTAGAGCGGCATCTGATTTTGCCGCAGGCGCAGGACGGGATATTCCTCCGCGGTTGCCTCCGCGTTGCAAGAATCCGTGAATTTCGCCGCTCTGACGGCCGTCAGGTTTTCCTTTCGCATGGTCGCGATCATCGCGCGCGCCTCGGAATCAGTTTTTCTGCGATTCGCGGCGGTTGCTTCCGACAGTTTCGTCCCCAGATCGCTGCCGAACGCTGACGCAAACCACGACTCCGCGTCCTGCGCATCGAGCGACTTCGCATAGACCGCCAGAGATTTCTTGTCGCCAGCCTGATCGAGACTGAGCATTTCGCCGATCAGCTCTTCGAGTCCCTGCTGCGAGTCCGGATATTCCGGCAGGTCGGTCGCTTCCGCAGCCTCCGCCTGTTCCTTCGGCGAAGCCTGTTTGGGAGTCTCCGGATTTTGCGCCATCGTGGGAAGTGCGGTCACAGCGAAAAGGAAAGCGGTGAGCGCCCATCTTAGGCGCGCTGAAGCTTTCACGCGAGGACTCTCATGCGCCAATCGCGGTGCGCACAGCAGTTGCCAGTGAATTGGTCCAGTGAAGCACATCTTCGTCTCGCTCGGCTTCCACCATCACCCGCGCCAGTGGCTCGGTCCCGGAATAGCGCAGTACCACGCGCCCCGATTTTCCGAGTGCACGGTTCGCCTCCGCCAGCTCGCGGCTCACATCAGGCAGTGTCTCGAGCGGCGGCTTGGCCTTCACGCGCACGTTTACAATCTTCTGCGGAAAAATCTTCAGGTCGGCCACCAGCGTATCCAGAGGCCCAGCCGACGACACGATCGACGCCATCTTCACTGCCGTAAGCATCCCATCGCCCGTCGTCGCGTCGTCCAAAAACAAAATGTGCCCTGACTGTTCTCCGCCCAGGTTTGCTCCTATGCGCTGCATCTCTTCGAGCACGTAGCGGTCGCCCACATTTGTGCGGTCGAGCGCCAGCCCCGTCTTTTCGAGAGCGCGCTCGAGCCCCAGGTTCGCCATGGTCGTTCCCACAACGACGGTTCCTTTCAGCCGTCCCGCTTTCTGCAAATACCGCCCGGCGGCCAGCAGCACGCCGTCGCCATCCACCAGCTTTCCTGCAGCGCTTGCAAAAATCGCGCGGTCCGCGTCGCCGTCAAACGCCACTCCCAGCGCCGCTCCGGTTTCCACCACGCGTTTCCGCATGTCTTCCGGGTGGAGCGATCCGCATCCGGCATTGATGTTTCGCCCGTCGGGCGAAGCGTTCATCGCCGTCACCTTTGCGCCCAGCGAACGAAACAGCTTTGGCGCCAGCTTGCTCGCCGCGCCATTCGCGCAATCAACCACGATATTCATTCCCCGAATCTTCGCGCCGGGTTCGGCTCCTTCGCGCAAGCCTTCGAGATAGTCCTCGTGAAGTTTCGGATCGACTTTCAGCCGGGCCTTGCTGCCGCCCCGCGCCTTTTCATTCGACGCCAAAATGAATTTCTCGAACTCCGCTTCGACCGCGTCGGGGAATTTCATTCCGGTCGAAGAGATCAGCTTCACGCCATTGTCGTGATAGGGATTGTGAGACGCGGAAATTACTACCCCGGCAGCGAATCCTTCGCGATGCACCAGCCAGGCTACGCCCGGCGTTGTCAGAACTCCTGCTGACACAGGCTTCGCCTTTTCCGCCGCCAGTCCCCGCGCGATCATTTCCGAGATGTGTGGACCCGATTCGCGCGTATCCCGCCCGATCAGCACGCGCGGATGCTCGCCAGCCTTTCCGCTCTCACGCAGATAGCGGGCCAGCGCCATGCCAGTGCGCTGAAGCGTCGTATCGTCCAGCGGCGGCTGGCCGGGAATTCCCCGGATTCCGTCCGTGCCGAAAAGTTGTTTAGCCATTTGCCTGGAACCTGTTGGAGAGTGCAAGAAAGTTTACCATTGGCTCGCGTTCTTGCTCCTCTCATCCTCCCGCGAAGATGGTTGAACCGTCACTGACCGCCGCCTGCAAGCGCCCTTTCTGTGTACCTGTCCCTGCGGCCCGTTTTCCTACAAGCACACTCATATTTGGCCGAGGAAGTGTATGATATCGTACCCGCATGCCCGTCGAAGAAACCCGCGTCGTCAGCTCCGGTTCCGTTAGCGCGCGCATCATTGCCGCGGGCATCGTCATTGCTTTCTGCTACTGGGCGTCGAGCGTTCTGGTCACGCTGCTGGTGGCTGTCCTGCTTGCCTACTTTCTCGACCCCGTCGTCACCTGGATGGAAGATTGGCATGTTCCCCGCGCTCTCGGCTCGCTCCTCATCGTGCTTCTAACGATTTCGCTTCTCGTCGTCCTCGCTGTGTCCCTGATCGAGCGCGTCGACCAGTTCGGCAAGGACTGGCCGAGCTACCGGAGACCTCTGCACGCCGTCGCTTCCGAAGTGGAAAACCGGCTCGCAAATTTCGAAGAGCATGTTCAAGAAATCGCTCCGCAGGGAGAAGAATCGCGAGAGCATGTTGTGACGGTTGCCGAGCCGCACCCGTTTCGCTCCGCGATTCTTGAAAGGCTCAGTTCGCTCTACTCTCTGATCCTCGCCGCCACCTTCGTACCCTTTCTTCTTTTCTTCATGCTGGCTGCCAAACGCCAGGTGTGGCACGCCACCATGCAGTTGTTTCCCGCCACCGAACGAACGCGCGTGAAAGAGACTCTCTCCGACGTCACGATGGTTTTGCGCAGCTACGTGGTAGGCACCGCGCTTGTCGGCCTGATCCTCGTCGTTGCCAGTTGGCTGTTTTTCTGGGGCATCGGTCTCGACTTTCCGTTTTTGGTGGCGTTGCTTTCAGGGCTTTTCAACTTAGTTCCTTACCTCGGTGTGGTCATGTCCTGGGTGCCCCCCGTTCTGATCGGGCTCAAGCAATTTCACACGGTTGGTCCGTTCATCGGCATCTTCGCCATGCTCACATTCTTCCATCTTGTAGCCGCGAATCTGCTGGTTCCCGCGCTGGTCGGGTGGAGAGTCCGTCTGAACGCTCTGGCCTTGACCGTCTCGCTGCTTTTCTGGGGCTGGTTGTGGGGCGCGATGGGCCTGATCCTGGCGATTCCGATCACGGCGGTCATAAAGGTGATCTGCGACCACGTGGAAGATTGGCAGCCGGTCGCCCGCTGGCTCAGCGCCTGATTTTAAGGGGGCCATTGCCTCACGAGATTCGGTGCAGGTGGGCCACCGCATCGCACAATACATTTTCGTTTCCGGCTTCCTGGAGCATCCGGATTGCCGCAATTCCCGCGGCTCCCGCGCGTAGACAATCCTCCGCGTTTTCCGCGTTTACTCCTCCGATCGCAATCACAGGAATTTTCACGCTGCAGCAGGCTTCGCGCAGGTTTTCCAATCCCTGCGGCGCGCCAAATTTCAATTTATCCGGTGTCTCAAACATCGGCCCGAAAAAAATGTAGTCCGCGCCGTCGTTTTCCGCCGCGCGTGCTTCCGACGCGCTGTGGCACGACGCGCCAATGAGGAATTCCGCCGACGCATTTCCCGCTCGCCGCCACGTATTGACGTCTCGCACCGGCAGTGACTGCCCGCCCAGGTGCACGCCAGCCGCTCCCGCCGCGACGGCTACATCCAGCCGATCGTTGACGATCACGCGCGTCCGCTTCGTCTTTCCTTCGTACACTCCCGCGCGCGCCATGCCCACCGCGTCGCGCACCAAATCCAAGAGCGCCTTGCCAGACAAATCCTTCTCACGGACTTGCACCCAATCGACGCCCGCAGCAATGGCTTTGCGAATCGTTTCGCGCAGTACCTGCCCACGCTCCGCCTCTCGCAGGCGCGAGCCACCAGTGACGTAGCAGACGACCGGGTTGTTACGTTCGATTGGCAACGGGTGGGGTCCGGTGGCGAACCGATTCCAGCGCGAACAGGATGTTCAGCACTCCGAGTCCGGAAACCGCTCCACGCAGAAACGAATTGCTCACGATCAGCGCCAGACGCGGATACTGGTAGAGAAAATAATTCATCTCCCAGTATTCGGACCATGGCACCAGGATCAGCAGCAGCCCCAATTCAAGCCACACCAGCACGAGCAGGATTTGCGAAATACGCCTCAGCGGTCCCTCCAGAAACCTCTGCCACTTTGAGCGGCCATCGATCGTGATCGGTCTTGTCCCGGCAGGGTGGTCCGCACCTGCTCACACAAACAAGCAGTCTAGTGCAACGACACAATTATGGGGAAGAAAATCAGTGCTTGGGAAGAGCCGCGATGCGGTCCGCGACGTCGCGGTAATCGATATTCTGCGCGTAGACCTGCCGGAAGCAATCGAGCGCCGAATTGGAATCGCCAGCGGCTTCGAGCGCCACTCCCAGGTCGTAGCGCAGCGCCATCACGCTTTCCGCGTCTAGTTCGGGAACTTCGAGCGCCTTCCGGTACCAGATCGATGCCACCTTCGCCTCGCCCTTGTCGAGGAAACTGAGCGCCAGCAGCGTGTAGCAATTCATCACGTAAGGGAACGGCTTTCCTCTCTGCGCGGCCTTGGCGACTTTCTGAAATTCGCCGATCGCCTCATCCAGCAGACCCATTTCCCGGTACGCGATTCCGAGGTTGTAGTGCGTTTCAAGATCTTCTTCCTCGTCGCCCATTTCGCCCAGTTCGGCGCGAAATTCCTGGAACACTTCGGTAAGCTGGTCGTTTAGCGCGTCTCCCGCCAATTGCTGCGCCGGTGCAGATTCCGGTGCAGGAGCTTTCGTAGCCTTCGCCGGAGGCGGAGCGCTCGCAGCCACAGGCGCGGATACTTCCTTTTCCTTTTGCTTACGCGCCGGAGCTGTCGGTGTGACGGGCGCAGCCGAAGCGCTTGCCGCCGGCTGCTCGATCTTCGCTTCGCCGCCTTCGAGCTCTTCGATTTCGGCAACCAGTTCGCTGATGAAATCGTCCGTCGATTTCGGTACACCGGGTTCCGCTGCCGCATTTTCCGGCGCGAGTTCAAGTTCGAATTCGGTACTGGCCGCCGCGAGAGCTCCATGCGTCTGTTTCTCAGCGGCTTCGGTCAACTCGATCGCAGGCTCGCTGGCAGCTTCTTCTTGTGTCTCCGCTGGTGGTTCCTTTGCGGGTGCCGCCTCCGAAGTCGGTGCGTCAAACTCGAGTGAAGTCTCTTCGGATTTCTGCACCACAGGTTCCGGAGACATCACGGCTTCGGCCAATGCCTCATCCGCCGCTTGCACGGACGCCTCTTCGTGCGCCTGTACGATTTCAGCCGGCTCTTGCGAAACTTCTGCCGGCAGCTTCGCGGCGGGTTCGGAAACTTCTTCCGACATTGCCGCCCATTCGTCGGTCAGGTCTACTTCTTCCAGTTCTGCCGTCGGCGCAGGAGCTTCCGCAGCCGCTTGCGGCTGAGCAGGAGTGGTTTCCGCCACGGCTTCGCTTTCTTCCGTTTCGACGGCCCCTGCCGAAATCGAAAATTCAGGCGGGACCGCCTCGTGTGCTTCTTCTGGAGCAACTGAAATTTCAAAAGGAGGAGGCTCCTCAGCCTGCGCGGCAGAGGCTTGCACGACGGGCGCGGGCGGCGCTGCAACAGGCGCTTTCGCCTTGATCGCAGGGGCCGATGCCGCTGGAGCGACCTTCAATTCCCCTTCAGAAATTCCTGCCACCTTCTGGAATCGCTGGCGAAGCTCGGAAAATCGATCCGCGTTGACGTTGTCATGCCTGTCACGGTGAATCTGTTCGAGCTGCGCGGCCAGTTCCGCCGTTCGCCTCTCATTCCCTGCGCCGAGATATAGATCCAGCAGCCGCTCGAGCGTCGGCGTATGCCGCGGCGCCTTCGTCAGAACATTTTCCAGAAGATGTGTCGCCTTTTGCGTCAGGCCATAGCTGGAAAACAGGTCCACATCCGTCAGAGCCTGCGAGATGTACCGCTGCGTTTCCTCATCCATCGGCTCGTCGATGACGATCGGCGGCAGCTCGGTCTCTGGGTCTTCGGCTGTTTCGGGAACCGCTGTAATCACCGCTTCCTGAATTTCCGCTCTCGCCGGTCCGGGAGTCGGTTCTTCCGTCACGGCGCCGCCGCTGCGGCGCGCCCGGAATTGCGCCAGCCGTTGCGCGTACCGCTCGTCGTTCTTGTTGTGGTCCGCCAACTCTTCCAGCACGGCCTCCGCGCGGTCCATGTTGCCTGCAGCAGAGTAAGCATCCGCCAGTTGTCCCAGCGCCGTGTTCAGTTGGAATGGATTGCTGGTAGTGCGGCAGAAATCCGCGAGCATTTCGAGCGGCTCGGCCTTCCCCGGCATTCGCTCCGCCGTGGATGTCAAAATCTTCATGAAGCGGTCTTGTTCGCCCGCTTCAATCATCGGACCGCGCAACTCGGCAAGCAGCGGATACGCGCTGGCCGTCTGCCCCCCCTCCAGCAGCGATTCCGCCACGCGGAGCAGGAGTCCGAAGTTCGCGTGTCCCTTTGCCAGGTGCTTTCGTGCCAGATCGATGGCCTCGTCCGTCTGTCCCTTGCGCAATTCGAGGTCGAGCAGCAGGTTCGTCACCTCGCCGCCCGTTTCCGCTTCGGGATGCTGCGCGAGGGCCGCAATCGCGTCGGCTGGATTGTCCTCCGAGCTCAGCACCCGGGCGCGCATCAGCGCCGCCTGCGCGTTTCCTGGATCCACTTCCAGCGCGCGGTCCGCCAACTTTTGCGCCTCGCTCATCTCGCCGTGATCGAAGAGCCGTTGTGCGTACGCCAGATACGTCTGCGCCGCCTCCTTCTTCTGGCCCATCACGTTGTACAGTTCCGCCAGCCGCATCTGCACCCGCAGGTTTTCCGGTTCCACTTCCAGCAGCCGATGCAGCACCTCCACGGCCTTTGGCGCGTGGTTCGCTTTCAGATGAGCTTCGGCAATTTGCAGGAACAGAGGCCGCGCTTCGCTCAGCACGCCTTGCTGGACGTACAAGTCTGCGAGCCGTTCGAGCGGGGCGAGCTCATTCGGCGCCAGCTTGGCAATCTTTTTGTAAATCGCGATGGCTTTGCTGTTGAACCCGTCGCTGAGGTAAACCTGTGCCAGCCGCTCGAAGTATTCGACGGCCTGCGGCATGTCTCCCTGGCGCGCAAACAGATCGCCCACGGTCATCAGCGTGGCTTGGTCTTTTGGATCGGCGCGGAGAATCTGCTGGTATTCGGCGATGGCCTGGGCAGGCTTGCCCTGGTTCAAATATTTCAGCGCGTTTTCGAGCGCCTTGCTTTTGTTAAAGGCCATGGACGATTTCGCCTGACGCGATCTTCCCCCGGCCGCGGGACGTGTGCGGGGGCACACTCGCGGCTCAGCATCGAAGGTTAGCACGCGGGAAAAACAAGGGTCTATGAGCCGAAATGGGGGTGGTGACGAAGGGGATAACAGCCGACGCGTGCGTGACGGACGCCACAAGGCCGTCCAGGTCTGCTTTCTAGGATTCCAGGCTTGCCGGGTCGGTTACTGTGACGGCAATGTCTCCGCCCAGCGGCAGCGCCTCTTGCCTGGCTCCTGACGCCCAGCATGCCGCCTCCCGCACCGGCGCGTAGGAGAACCGGTGGAGCGGCGAAGGCCCATGCTGCCGCAGAGCCTCCAGATGGTCCGGCGTTCCGTAGCCTTTGTGGCGAGCCAGTCCGTATTGCGGATACAGCGCGTCGAACTCTTCCATGCGCCGGTCGCGTTCCACTTTCGCCAAAATCGAGGCTGCCGCAATCGACACGGACCGCGCGTCGCCGTGGATCAGAGCTTTTTGCTCGATTGGCAGGTCGATTTCCATCGCGTCGAGTAGAAGATAATCCGGCAGGGGACGGAGCTGCGAAACTGCGGCCAACATTGCCTGGCGGCTGGCCTGATAGATGTTCCACGCGTCGATGCGCGACGCCGCCACTTCTGCCACGGCCCACGCCAGCGCGTGCTCGTGGATTCGCTCGTGCAGCTCTTCACGGCGCTCCGGCGTCAGCTTCTTCGAATCGTCCAGCCCGACAATCCGCCGCCGGGGATTCAAAATCACCGCTGCTGCTACCACGGGGCCGAAGAGGGAGCCTCGCCCCGCCTCGTCGATTCCTGCGATGCGCTGCCAGCCGTTCTGCCGCGCCTCGCGCTCATATTTCGCCGAACATAGCCGCCCCATCGGCTGAAAATCTTAGCACACGCGCCGCGCACCGACGCTCAAATCCGCGTGTACCTTTTCGCAATTTCTTCCGTGCCTGTGGAAATTTCCTCGAAAAAGCGAAAAGGCCCGCGCCGATTGTTCGGAGCGGGCCTCAGAAAAACGCGACTTGCAAAAGACCGCTAGTTGGCGCTGGCAGCCACTGTCTCGAACTTTTCGACACGCTTGATGCGTGCGGCCTTGCCCTTGCGCGCGCGCAGATAATTCAGCTTGGCGCGCCGCACCTGGCCTTGGCTGACGACTTGAATCGAGCTGATCACCGGCGAATGCACCGGGAAAATCCTTTCGACGCCGATTCCAAAACTCACGCGGCGCACCGTGAAACTCGCGCCCAGCAATTCGCCCCGGCGGCTCATCACCACGCCCTCAAACGACTGGATGCGTTCCTTGTCGCCCTCGCCTTCCTTTAAACGGACATGCACGCGCACGGTATCACCCGGCCCAAACTCGGGGATGTCTTTGCGTACCTGCAACTCTTGTAACTTAGCCAATATCGGCTTCATGACGGTTTTTCCCTGCAGACCCGCTCAGGTGGGGCCAGCGCACTTCGGACAATCTCGAATTATACCTAAATTCGTTTCAATGTTCTAACAATTTTGGCTCAAGTGCCTATTCCGATTCCGCCGCACCTGCCAAGTCAGGACGGTTGCGAAGCGTCTTTTCGATCGCCTTCGCGCGGCGCCAGCCGAGGATTTCCGCGTGGTTTCCGCTCATCAGCACTTCAGGCACTTCCCATCCACGAAACGATTGTGGCCGCGTGTAATGCGGATAATCGAGAAGCGCGTGCAGCGCGCCTATCTTCGCGTGATTTCCTTCCTTCGTCCGGGGCACTCCTGGAACTCCCGTGATTTCGCTGAACGATTCGTTGACAGCCGAATCCTCGTTGCCGAGCGCGCCGGGAAGCAGCCGCGTCACCGCATCCAGGATCATCGCCGCGGGCAGTTCACCGCCGGAAAGGACGAAGTCGCCGACAGAAACCTCATCCGTTGCCAGATGCTCGGCCACGCGCTCGTCCACACCTTCGTAACGCCCGCAAATCAGGATGATTCTGTCGAGCGCCGCAAAGCGCCGCGCCGCCTCCTGCCTAAATTGTTTGCCGGCAGCCGAGAGAAGCACAGTAGCTGTGCGGCCGTTGTCGATGTTTTCCACGGGGCCAAGCAGCGACTCGACCGCCTCGAAAATCGGCTCGGGTTTCATCACCATTCCTTCGCCGCCGCCGAATGGACGATCATCCACCGTGCGGTGCTTGTCGTGCGTGAATTGTCGCAGATCGTGGACGTGCGTTGCGATCAAATGCGCTTCGCGCGCGCGCCGCACGATCCCGTAATCGAGCGGCCCCGCGAAAAACTCCGGGAATATCGTAATGAGGTCGAAACGCATTCGGTCGATGGTAGCGCAAAAGCTGGAATTGGCGGGAGCGCGGCGCCGCGACGAAATTGGATCAATCGTTGATTTCGCGTAAGCCTTCAGGGAGAACAACTTCAATGCGCTGCGACTGCGTATCGATCGACACGCAGATCTCTTGGGCAAGAGGAATCAGGAGTTCTCCGCGCGCCGAATCGATAACAAGGTTTGGCGTTCCGGCGACGCCTTCTCCAGTGAATTGCACTTCACGCACGCGGCCAATTGACGGCCCACCGCGCTCGAAAACTTCGCAGCCGGTCAAATCCGTGACGAAGTAACTGCCGGCGGGAAGCGCGACCCGTTCGGCGAGCGGAATCTGCACCTCGAGGCCGACGAGCTTCTCCGCATCGGAAATCGAATCAGAGCCCGCAAAGTGAAAGATCGCCTGGCCCCCGCGGCTTTGCGAAAGCCAGCATCCACGCACGGCAGTCCGCCGCGGCTCGTTGCGGCCGTCCCACAATTCTACGGACGAAAGCCGAGCGAGTCGCTCGGGAAAATCAGTGAGGATTTCCGCCGCGACTTCTCCGCGGCGCCCATGCGGGCGAAGGACGCGCGCCAGCGTCACTCGTTCGAATTTTGGCGTGGCAGTTACTCGAGAATTTCGAGAGTAAATCGTTTGTGCAATTTCATCCCGGCGGCGCCGAGCAGGGTGCGGATGGATTTTGCTGTTCGACCCTGACGGCCGATGACCTTGCCGAGATCCTCGGGGTGTACCCTCAGTTCCAGCACCGTGACCTGTTCACCTTCTACCGACCGGACTTGAACCTGTTCGGGATGATCTACGAGAGCTTTTGCGATTTCCTCCACCAGTTCCTTCATGAATTCCTCCGCAGCAAGTCGAGCACGGCGGCGTATGGCCGCTCGAGCGGGAGCACGCTCATGTGTATAAAACCGGGCTGGGAGGTGGGACGTGTCAGGCAGGTTTCTGGTTACGCAAAAAACTCCGGACGGTGTCGCTGGGCTGAGCGCCCTTGCCGAGCCAGTACTGCACGCGGTCCTGCTTGAGGACGACGGCGTGGGGCTTGGTCTGCGGATTATAGGTTCCGACGATCTCGACGAAACGCCCGTTGCGAGGGCGCGTTTTCTCGGTGACCACGATGCGATAGAACGGATGCTTTTTCTTGCCGATGCGGGCAAGACGAATCGTCAACACTGGGTACAACCTCCCTTCTCGAACCAACCTAGTATAGCGGAAGCAACGCGTTTCACCTATCTCAATCTCCGCTACTTCAGCCCTGCGAACTTGCCCAAACCACGCATCTTGGTGCGGGCGAGGGTGCCGTATTGCTTCATCATGCGGCGCATGTCGGCGTATTGCTTCAGGACTTCGTTGACCTGCTGGACGGAGGTGCCGCTGCCTCGGGCGATGCGCTTGCGGCGCTTGCCGTCGATCAGATTGCTGTTGGCGCGTTCTTTCGATGTCATCGAATTAATGATGGCTTCGATGTATTTGAGGCGGCTTTCGTCGACTTGTACGTCCTTGGGAATTTTGGCGAAGGGACCGACCTTGGGCAGCATGCCCATCAACTGCTCGACCGAGCCCATCTTGCGAATTTGCTGCAATTGATCGCGAAAGTCTTCGAGAGTGAAATCGTCTTCGC
>Ga0335072_10009898_pt1 | contig 13742 bp, 15 predicted proteins | sample Lox_Sample_21_FD_206725 | JGI IMG/M metagenome (GOLD analysis project Ga0335072, IMG submission 206725) | Soil microbial communities from Loxahatchee National Wildlife Refuge, Florida, United States - Lox_Sample_2.1 | ecosystem: Environmental > Terrestrial > Soil > Wetlands | place: USA...
CTCGGCTTCGTCCGCAGCCTTGAAAAGGCCAGGCAGCCTTAGCCGCTGGCGCTACGGAGGGCTTCGAATGTGTCAGCGACGGTTTCGGTCGGATCGCGATAGGTGATGCCGAGATCCCGCTCGCTCGGTGAATCGTCGGAGGCCGGCATCTGCGTGTAGTACTGCATTCCCGCTGAGGTGAAGGGCGTGTCGAAGGGCAGAAATCGGCCCGCTCGATCCAGCACTGCGCCCGCAACCCGCAGCGCGGTGTCGGGAATCGGAACGGCAACCATTGGCGTACCGGCGATTTGGCCGAGCATGTTCGCCAGCTCGGATGCGGGAACCCGATGACCACCCGCGGTGTACCGGCGCGGCCCCCGCCCCGGCTCCAATAGCGCCGCGTGCAAAGCGGCCAAATCGCGCACGTCGACGACCAACCATGCCGCGCTGCGCCCCGGGATCGCATGCATCTGCAACGCCGCCTTGACGCCCTCGCCGGCCTCACCGAACTGGTCACCGACGGGAGGACCGAGAACCATGCCGGGATAGGTGATGTTCACCGGCGCTCCGGCGTCTTGCAGTCCACGGGCATAGATCTCGACTTGCGCCTTGGATGTGCCGTATCCATCCGCTCCGCCGACGACCGGCAGATCGGCCGTCAACATCTCCAAGCCAGGATGAAACAGCGCCGTGAAACTCGACACGTGGACGATCGGGTCCAGCCCCAGCTCGACGGACTGACCAAGGACGTTCTGGGCGCCCTGCATGTTCGTGGTCAGCATCTCGTTGGTCTGGCGTGGGTCGGTTGCCACCAGGGCGGCGCTGTGCACGACGGCATCGCATCCGCGCAACGCGTCTCGTACCGAGACGCGATCGGTGATGTCACCGATGGCGAAGTCCGACACGTCGACGCCGAGTTGGGCGATGGAGGTCTGTAGCCGATCGGGATTTCGCACCAGGAACCGGATGGAATGTCCAGCGTCAGAGATGGCCCTGGCGGTCCACCCACCCACGAATCCCGTACCGCCCGTGACCAGAACGCGCATGGTGCGATTCTGCACGGCGAGGCTTGACGCCCTACAGGTGGCTAGCGGCGAAGCCGGCTGCTTGGTTAGTCATCCCGTTGACCGCATAGGTCGCGTGCGCGAAGCCATCGCTGCCGTTACCGCAAATCCCGTCGCCCGGGGCACACAACTCGAGGGTCTTGGGCTGATACAGCGGACCGATCACGATCGTCGGTGCGCCGTACTTCTGTAGGAACTGATCCGACGGCGTTCCGAACAAAGTGACCGCCGCGACGTGGTTTGCGATCTCCGGGGGCATGGGCTGTGGAACCATTGCGGCCGGTACGCCCGGCGGTACCGCGGCCGAGGTGACGAAACCAGCCACGGCCGCGCCCTGAGAGTACCCGCCGAGCACCTCCCTGGTCTTCGGGCAGTTCGCCGCCATGGACTCGATATGAGAACCGGCGTCACGGATGCCGTCGATGACCGTCACCGGGAAATCGGGATTGCCGAAGTCGGTGCTCGCTTGGTAATTCACGGGATAAACGCCGAGCGAACGCCCGCCGATCTGGCCGCGTAACGCGTCGACGAATGATCCGCCGACCCCGCCGACACCGGAAGGCTCGCCGCTGCCGCGGGCGAACACCACGTCGACGTCGGGACACGGGTCGGCAGATGCCGATGGGGCGGGCGCATTCAGCAGTGCCGACGCAGCCATCACAGCGGCCGCTCCGGCGGTCGCCGCGACCCGACGCACTCGTTTGTTGATCAACTTCACGACATCCCTCTCCACCGAACCGCTTTGCATCACTGGTGCCCGATACCTGGTATTCGATGCTGATTGCGGTAGGGATTGCCAGAAGCCGCACTTTTCAACCGCACAGCACGCCGTGTGATCTGGAGCGGGCGACCAGCAGGTTTACCGGCTTTCTTCAGTAAACCTGCTGGTCGGTTGGGGTGGCTATTTCTTGAAGGCGTCCTTCACCTTCTCGCCGGCATCCTTCAGGCTGGACTTAGCCTGGTCCGCCCGGCCTTCGTTCTTAGTGTCATCGTCCTTGGTGGCCTTGCCGATGGCTTCCTTGGCCCGGCCGCCAACGTCTTCGATCTTGTTCTTGATTTTGTCTTCTGTGCTCATCTGTTCTGGCTACCCCGTAGCACGCGATGTTGAAACCCGTCACGATGGAGTGCGTGAGCACCGCAATTGTGGTGGCAGTGGTAGCGACGCTGATGCTGCTGGGTATCAGCATGGTGGTCAATCAGCTGCTTCGACTGAAGAAGTTTTTGAAGGACTCGCCGCCCGATGCAGCGCCGGGCGGCGAACTGCGCGAGCCCCCAGACCAACCCCATTAGCGCCGGTTTTCCAAACCCGAGCAAACGGGTTTGTGGCTGACTGCTAGCTTCATTCTCGTGATGGCAACTGGTCGGGGAGCCGTAACAATGTCAACTCTTCTGGTGACCGAGGATGGCCTGCCGGCCGGCGTGTCGGGTGCTGCCGATCCACATTTCGCGAACGTCCTCAAACTGTTCGCGGAGCGGTTCCCGGGGCGGCGGTTGGGCGGGGGATCCCTCTGCGTCTACATCGACGGCCGGCCCGTCGTCGACGTGTGGACGGGGTGGTCCGACCGGGCGGGCGAGGAGCCCTGGACCGCGGACACCGGCGCGATGGTGTTCTCGGCGACCAAGGGTGTCGCTTCGACGGTGATTCATCGGCTGGCCGATCGCGGCCTGCTGTCGTACGACGAGCCCGTCGCCGAATACTGGCCCGAGTTCGCCGCCAACGGGAAAGCCGCGATCACGGTGCGCGATGTGTTGCGCCACCGATCCGGGTTGTCACATCTGAGGGGCGTCACCAAAACGGAGTTGATGGATCACCTATTGATGGAGCAGCGCCTCGCCGAGGCGCCCGTCGATCACCTGCGCGGCGTGCAGGCATACCACGCGCTGACCTATGGATGGCTGTTGTCCGGTCTGGCCCGGGCGATAACCGGGAAAGGCATGCGCGAATTGATCCGTCAGGAAGTCGCGCGCCCGCTCAACACAGATGGCCTGCACCTTGGCCGTCCGCCCGCCGGCTCGCCCACCCAGGTGGCGGAAATCCTGATGCCGCAGGGCAAGTGGCGTACGCCGGTGCTCAACTTCGTCGCACCCAAGGTCGCCGGTCTGCCGTTCTCCGGCGCGCTCGGCGCGATGTACTTCCCCGGCGTCATATCGCTCGTCAAAGGGGACACCCCGTTCCTCGATGGCGAGGTGCCCGCAGCCAACGGTGTGGTGACCGGGCGCGGCCTGGCCAAGATGTTCGCGGTGCTCGCCAACGGGGGCCGCATCGACGGCAAAAAGTATCTGTCCGAAGAATTGGCGTGCGGCCTGACCGGTCAGGCGCGGATCAAGTGGCCGGACGCGAACATGGTGGTGCCCATGCCTTTTCACCTCGGTTACCACGAATCACCGGTTCCCGGATTGCTCAGAGGTTTTGGTCACGTCGGCCTGGGCGGAACACTGGGATGGGCCGACCCTGAAACCGGCAGCTCATTCGGTTACGTACACAACCGGCTGCTGACGCAACGGCTGTTCGACATGGGATCGTTCGCGGGCCTGGCCGGCCCGCTGCGCAGCGCCATCGAGGCCGCTCGTCACCAGGGTCCGCTCGAGGTGCCGCAGTTGGGTGCGACGTACAGCAAACCCGCTCGGCGACGGGCGGCCGTCGGCGATGCGGCGGCGTCGGGGGGCGCCTAGCTTTTCGGCACTATCTTTTCGGCACGTTGCCGCGCGGGAGGGTCAGCGGAAGATCGGCGTAGGTGACGATGCCCGGCGCCGCGGCGACTACGGCGGCGATCGCGTTGATGGGCGGCATTGCCGTCATGATGTGTCCCAGGTCCATGAATTCCTCGATCGTCGTTGCCTCGAAGTATGGCGGTGGCAGGAAGCCGATCTTGGTTGTGACTGTCGGCTGCCCGTCGATCTGGATGACCCAGCCGTCTTGCTCGATCTTCCAGTCTGGCTCGAGGGTCTGCCCCTTGCGCCACCGGACGTTGAGGTCGATCACGGTCTTGTCGGCGACGATGCCCTGCCAGCTGATGTAGACGCCCGCGACGCATCCGGCGGGGATGGTCCAGGATGCCATTTCGAGGTCCGCGGTCGTCTGCGCGAATTCGGCCGCGCAGCGGACGTCGTCGAGCTCGACGCCGAGCGCGTCGCCCACCAGCTGGACCGCCTCACCGAAGATCGCTGTCCCTTTTGCGGCCATCTGCTGCAGCTCGGGGTGGTCGATCGGCTGGCCGAAACCCACCGGCTTCTCGGTCTCGGGCGAGTCGTAGAACGTGGTGTCGGCGGCTTCGTTGACGGTGACCTTGTCGATCCGGTTGCACACCATTGCAGACACGATGGCCAACAGTTCGGCGAACCCCGGGCTGACGCCCGACCCGAAGAGCGTCGAGCCGCCTTTCTCGCAGGCTTCCAATAGTCGGTCGCGGCCATCTCCGAGGTTGCCCCCGGTGATGAAGGACGCCGTCGTGACCACGTTGACGCCGGCCGACAGGATGCGCACCAGTTCGTCGACGTCGAACCACATCGGGTTGTAGACCACGCAGTCCGGCTTCAGGGCGAGCAAGGCGTCGACGTCATCAGTGGCCGCAATCCCCAGCGGCGCAATTCCCACCAGTTCGCCGGCGTCGCGGCCGACCTTCTCCGCCGACCAGGCATAACACCCCACCAATTCAAGCGTGGGGTTGCCGGCGATCGATTTCAGCGAGCTCTTGCCGACGTTTCCGGTGTTCCATTGAACGACTCGATAGGTGTTTGGCACTCGCTCAGCATAGGGAATCGACCCGAATCTTAGTAGGCCTTAATAGGCGGATTCCGCAGCCAAAATCTCGGCCAGGAAGGCGTCGTCACCCGGGTGCTCCAACCGTGCCCGCACCCAGCGACGAACCCGGTCCCGCGATTCCCGCGTCTCGGCCACCCCCGACACCCCGGCGCCGATGATCACCGACGTCGCGGTCCAATCGTGGTCCCAAGCGGCCGATTCCGTCATCGGCCGCTGCTCGCCATCGACCACGGGAAGGGTGGCGCGGCCATCGGCGTCCAGCACACCGGTGCCGCTGACGGCCCCCGACCGCAGTTGCACCGCGATGCCGCCGGCCGGGTCCGGCCCGATGATGGCCGCCCGCACGACGGCGACCACCGCCGTGCCGGCCATCTCGACGATCCAGTCGACGGTGTTCTCACCTGCATCGAATATTCCGGGGAGAACCGCACTCCAGCTGATGGACGCCGCGCCCCTGGCGATCGGGGCCGCTTTTTGGCCGAGCGGTGCGTCCGCGCCGGCGGCCAGCGCGTAATCGTCGCGACGTCCGCTCGGCTGGGCCGGTCTTGCAGTCGGAGTGATGCTCGAATCATCAAGCGCGGCATACAGTTCCGGCCATCCGACGTCGTCAACGCCGGCTTCGTCGGCAATCCCGGCACCGGCACGGACCAAGTCGAGTATCCGCCGATCGTCACTTCGGGCGTACGCGATCAAGGCCGTGGCGTGCGGGGCCAGCAGCCGCGCGGCATCTGAATCCAGCGTGTCATCGGTGAAGAAGCTGTGCGCTCCGACGGTCAGCAGCGCGACCTCGACGTCGAGCAGGGCGCGGTCCAGGCCGGCGATGCCGTCCTGCCGGCTGGCGGGCCACCAGCGTCGTAGCCAGTGGCCGATGGCCAGCCTGCGCAGCCGGTCTATCGATCCGGGCACGATGTCGACGCCGGTCAGCTCGATGCTGTGCGGTTGGTCGGCCGCGCGATCCACAGCCGACGCCAGCGCGACGTGTCCGGATTCACCCAGGACACGCCAAAGCCAGTCGGCGCGAGCCAAATCGGTGAAGGTGATCTGGGCCGAGCCGGCTTCGGGGGGATCGTCGACCGTCCAGGACAGCACGGCGCCACTGACTTCGAGCACCGCGACCAGCGGTGTCTGTGCGGCGGTGGGGCCGGTTCGCCAAAGACCGGAATCGGCAACCAATTTCATCCGGCCACCTGCAATTCCAGCATCGCCTTGATCCGTTGCCGGTGGTCCAGGCTCACCGACCGCGCGACCCCCTCCAGCAGGGACCGCACATCGTCGACGTCGTCGCAGGGCTCCTGCCAAACGTCGCGCCCGTGCAATCGTGCCCAAAGCCGGCTCAGGTAGGGCTGCGCGTAGACGGCGAGGTCATCGACCACTTGTCGTTGCCGCGGATGAATCGGCCCACCTTCGGTGAGATAGCGCCGGGCATGTAAGACGTATGCCTCCTTGCGCAGCCGGGCCTGAATCTGTGCCGCCAATCCGTAGTGGCTCATCGCGGATGGGTCCAACGGCGCCAGCTCGACCGCGACCTCGATGCCGGCCACCAACGTGGCCTGCTTGTCCTCGGACAACAGCCCCCACGGCGCACAGGCCCGGTCGACTTCTTCTTCGCACAGCAGCGGAATATCGGGCAACGCGTCGCGGTCCAGGGCGCGTCGCAGCGTCGCGCGCACCCGGTCCACCACGCTGCGGTCCAGTGGGCGGATGTCGGAGCCAGCGGAGATCTGTGGTTGGCGTTGCGGTGCAACCGAACTCAGGCCCAGTTCGACGATCGACCACGGCAGCTCGGTCGTTTCAGTGCGGGTAAGAGCGCCCAGGTTGTACGGTGTCGGGTCGGCAATGACGGCCGACCAAGCTCGTTGGCGGGCCGCCGCGGCGCTATGGCCGGTGGCGTGGCCGAGCGCAGTGCTGAGATCGGTCAGGAAAGGACCGGTAGCGGTCTCGCCGGCCCGCACGTCACGCCAACTACGATCCAACTGGCCGGTCAGCGTGGCGACGACATCCGGGCTTGCCACGTACTGATGCAACACTTCGATCGCGGTGCGGTCCCGGCCGAGGTGAATTTCGTTGAGTATCGCGGCCACTGCCTCGCGATCGTGTGGCGCCGGTGGGCCTTTCGTCACCGCGAGTTCGAAGCACACTGGGAAGTACAGTTCCTGGGCGTTGCCGGTACGAATCCGCTGCCTGCGGCGCTCGAGTTTAAGTGCCCCGAACCATGCTGCGGCGCAACGCAATTGGGGAGCACTTCCGACGATCAGCTCACGCATCGCCGCGGCCATCTCGGGATCGACAACCGGGGTCGAATACTGGGGGTTCGATCGTAGGCGCAGCACCAGCGGGTCCACGATGCGTTTGACGGTCCGGCTCAATGGGCCACCGTCGTCGCTGCTGAACACTTCCACGCCGGGACCGATCGCGCGCCACGCCTGGTCGATCACCGATCGGCGGGGGTGACCCACCGCGACGGCAGTCGCTACCTGCGAATCCGCACTCATCAGCACAGGATAGGGGCTTTTGGAAGATAGCGGCAGCGAAAAAGTTGGGTTCGGTAGCCGGGTGGTACCCCCAGCCCGGTCATATGAAGAAGCTGACAATGCTGCTGGCAGGCGCCGAAATTGCGCTGTTTGCAACCGCCGTCCTGTATATCGCTTTTCGCCACCTGTGGATCACTTTGATCGGTGTCGCCGGTGTCGCACTGGCTTTGGCCCTCGTCGGCCGGTTGATCCTTGCTCGCCATCAGCTTTCTGGCGACCGCACCATCGGCGTCGGCACAGTGTGCACGGTCGGCAACGGAAATTCGGGGACCGACGACGGTGAACGTCAGATTTTCATCGAGGTGGTAGCGGTGTCGGGAGAGACGTTCATCGGCAAATTGGCACGTCGTGAGGATGATCCCGACACGTCGATGCTGCGCCCGGGGCTCGTGGTCCTGGTGGCGTTCGATCCCGCTGCCCGCGAAGAGCTTTCGTTGCCCGACGACGTCTTGGCCGTCCACGCGTCATGGTTGGCGTCAGTCTGAGCGGCAGGCGGAATCAGCGCGCACCGTCGACGGCGAAACTGACGAGCGCACCCCAGTAGAGCGGGCTGGCCGTCGCGTCACCATCACGCCAGCGCCGCATCTGCTCACGCTGCCACCGATTGACCGCGCAACCCGCGTCGAGGGCCTCGTGTGCCGCATCGACGGCGATGACCGCGTCGGCCATCGGATCGGCCAGAGCATCGGCCGCGAATTGCCGGTAGGCCGCCGTGGTAGGCAGCGACCACAAGGTGGCAGTCACCAACTGCGCGCCACCCAGGATCATGGCCGCGACCAGGCCGGTCGCCTCGTCGAACTGATAGTCACCGCCCGACGCACACGCCAGCAGGGCTACTCGAGGTGGCATCGGTAACCGCAGGGCCATCAGATCCGACGCGGTCAGCGGGCGGTGGTCTCCGATGGCGCCGGCATCGCCGGGAATCCCAGCCGTACAGGCCAGGTGAAGCGCGGCTCGATCGGCCTGGCCGGCGTGACCGGAGTGGCTGTCCGGCGAACTCGCGTGGCCGACATACATCAGCCTGCTCAGGCTGCTAGCCAGCAGTTGGGCCAACCAGCCGCGGTCGGCATCCTGGCGGCGGAACAGCTCCACCGCCGCGTCGACAGTCGGCAGCACCGCACGGCGTTGCATCAGCTCGGTGTAGTGCTGCGCCAACGGCGTATCAGCGGACGGCCTGCCGAGCACCGACCCGAGCGCGGAGTCCGGGCGCTGGCCCGGCACCCGGGGGTCCAGAACCAGTGCCGGCGGACCGTCTCGGCGGGTGTCCCACCCGGCCGGTGCCCGCGGCGAGTGAACGATGTTCTGCGGCACCGCCATCAGCACGTCGACCAACTCCATCAGCCGGTGCCCGTCGGTGTGCTCGCCGATATCGGCTAGCTGCCAGGGGATTCGGGCGGCTACCCGGCCGCTGGCGGTGATGGCATCCTGGCGGGCGCGGACGAGTTCTTCCTTGCTCGGGCCCGATTTCGGCACGGCCAACAGGCCCCACGGAACGCGAGCCAGACGCGCGCTGGGCGACACGAACAGCACCGCGCGCGGCGTTGCGATGCATTCCATCAACAGTTGCCACCCAGGCTCGGCGATGAGCAGCACACCAAGGATGTAGGCGAGCGTCAGTTCGGTCTGTGGGGCTGCGAAGGGACCGTTGGTCAGTGCCCGCTCGATGGCGTCACGCCGGCTCTCCGGTCCGTGCGGCTCCGGCAATGCGTCAACCAGCTCCTGCAGGGCCGCGAGCAGGATCGGGTCCTCCACCACCCAGTTGACGGTTCTGGACGGCTGCCCGACTATCCGCAAACTGGCGTAGGTGACGATCCCGAGATCGGCGAATCGCAGGACCAGAGTCAGCCGGTCCGAATCACTCATGGCCAGGTCGACCAAGCAGGTTCGTCGGCGGTGACCTCACGGCCGTATCGCTGTAACGCCAGTGCGCGATAGTGACTCAGGATCGGGGGAGCATCCGGCTGCATCTGCAGCGGCGGCAACGGCCCCAGCCGCGTCAGCGAACTCCCGCCCCTGGCCGGCGGGCCGGCGGCGGCCAGCGCTTCCCCGGTGTCGATCAGCACCGTCGAGGTAGCAGTGGTTGCCCAGTCGCCGGTTTTGGGCGCCTGCGGCTCGGCGTTGAAAGTTCCTCGTGCGCTGTGGTATTCGACTAGCTCGCTGATCAGTTGGATGTTCTCCCATTCCCAGGCGACAGCGAAGGCGCTGGCCAGGATGGGCGCTGAAACGCTGGCCGCCCAGCGCGATCTCGCGTCGGCGCCGGTGATCGAATACCGCACCGAGTCGACGGCCAATGCGGCCGGCACCTTGAGCTCTGCGGCCTGTTCGAGCTTGGTCATTGCGCGCCAGTACTCCGGAGTGCCCACCTCGCCGCGCAGGATGCCGAGTCCCTCGGCCTGCCGCGCCTCTGTTTCCTGTAGGGTCTCCCCGGGATCACCCGAACTGTCGAACCCGAGGTCCGTCAATGCGTCAGCGCGCCAGACGGTTCCGAGGTGATTGTCGAGCTGCGCGTACTGCAGCCAACTGCTGCGCGGCGACGAGTCGAGTAGCTCCCGGGCCTGGGCGATCAGCTCGACCGCATCTGGGAAGCGGCCCCAGAAGATCGCAATCCAACTGCGCTGCAACAGGATACGATGCAGGTATAGTGGTTTGCCCAGTTCACGCCAGTGCTGCTCGGCGTGCCCCCAGCACTCGTCGGCTGCCTCCAATGCACCGGATGCCAATCGGGTGAGTCCCATGTACAGCCAGCAACGGGCCACGTCGTGTGCTCGGGCATATCGCGCGAGGACGGGCTGGGCCTCCGAGACGAGTTGCTCGGTGGTGGCGTGGTCGGCCGCCGCCCAGCGCGCCGCTGCCCGCTCCAATTGTGTTCTGGCCGTGGCGAGTTCCCATCCACGCGCTTGCGCCCGGGCTCCCGCGCGACGCAGCCACGGCTCAGCGTCGGACAATCGCCCGGTTTCAACGCAGAACCTGCCGTATCCGATGGCCGCCGCTATTCGGAGATGGTCGCCGAGCAAGCTGTCGCCGCTCAGGTGAGCTGGATCCGCTACGGTGCTGAGCACCTGCTCCCACAGGGGAAGCGATTGGACATGCAGGTCGTCGTCGCAGAGCGCGATCGCGCACAGCAGTTGCGCGTAGGTGAGTAGGTAGGTCTGTTCATCGGCGAGGTCGGTGAAGCCCTCGTCGGAGCCCACATCGCTCAACGCCGCCAGCTCGCTGCCCGCACCTTCGTGGTCGCCGAGCGCCGCGGCCAGACCCGTTTGCAGAAATTGGGCTCGCCGCGAGTATCGGCAGAGCAAGTGCGCCACTTCGGCGTCGGACATGCGCACCTGTGCGGCGGCCTCGGGCATCGTGCCGGCGGAGACGGCGGAATAGCTGGTCAGGCAGTCGCGGATGCGCTGAATCGACTCTCGCACACCATCATTCGAGCCGCGCGCTAGGTAGATCTCGCCCAGCTGCGCGAAGGCCTCCAGCGCGAGATCGTCGCGATCCTCCTGCTCGATCCGGGGCATCAAGGACAGCAGCAGATCCCGCGCCGCCACCTCGTCGGCGGCGAACGCCAGACGGCGGGCGCGCTCTAATTCGCCCGGAATCGACACGGCTGCATCATAAGTCTGGCGCCCGGCGGTGCAAATCCGGAGCGGCGGACGCGTGAGTGAGGCACGTCCGCCGCCCGGATTTCGACCGATCAACCGCAGGTCACCTTGATGTTGAAGTCCTTGGTGACCAGTCCGGCCATCGGGTTCTTCATGTCGGCGCCCTGCGCCTGACCTGTGATGGTGTAGGTCTTACCGTCCACCGCCACGTTGGCCGAGCCCACCTTTGCGCCCATGCCGTTGCTGACCGACAGCGCGTTGCCATCGACCACAAGGGCCAACGACTCGACCTTCGGGGTGACCTCGTCGGTCATCACGACCGCCAGGGCTTGCTGGGCAGCGCCGGTGGACCCACTACCGATATCGATCTTGCCGCCGGTTTTGACGCAGGTCACCGAGGCGGGATTCAACCCCGCGAGGTCGGTGCCGCCGACTTTGACCTGCGCGCTGGTACCGGTGGCGGCGCTTGGCGCCGTACTCGAGCCCGGGCTGGCCGTGTGGCCGCCACTGGAACAGGCCATCAGCGCCGACGCGACGCCCAAGGTTCCAATCGCTCCCGCGAGAAGACGTTTCACTGGTGATTTCCTTCCTTCATGCGCCGCCCCATTGGCGTCGTCATGGGAGGAAGTACAGAATGCCCGAGTTGCTACCGATCCCAATTTTCTGGCGCGCCCGGTAGGCTGCGTCGACATGGCCCGACGAAGGGAGACGCCCGATGGCGATCGTGAAGTGGCTGGAAAAGCCTGAGGCCCATGACTTTCCGGCCGCAGGCGACTACCTCGACTTGGTCGCGGGCTCCAAGACCGTAAAGCAGCTGACGAAGCGGTTGAAGGCCGGAGAGGTCGTGCACAAGAAGGCCAAGGACATTCTGCGGGCGGCACGGCTGAATCTGCTTCCCGTAAGTAACCCGCACGTGGCTGCGGATCTCGCCAAGGTCAAAAAGGGGGAAGCGTTGTCGCCCATCCTGCTGGTCCGGGGCGACTTCGCCGCCGGCGTTCCGCTACAAATCGCCGACGGCTACCACCGGGTGTGCGCGAGCTATCACACCGACGAGAACACCGACATTCCCGTCGTCATAGTCAGCCGACCCCAGTGATCGAGATCCAGACCGTTGGCAAGGTGCGGGTGCTGGCCCTGTCGTCGGGGCGGGTCAACGCTCTCGATGCCGAGCTGCTGGAAGAGGTGACCGCCGCCATCCGCGAGCAGCAGGGTCCGGGCGCCGGTGCGCTCGTTGTCACCGGTGCGGGCCGGGTGTTCTGCGCCGGGGTTGACCTCAATCGCGTGCTGCAGGGCGGGACTGACTACATCGATCGGCTGATCCCGGCGATATCCGACATGGCGACCGCGATCTTCGGCTATCCGGGCCCGACGGTGGCCGCGATCAACGGGGCCGCCATCGCCGGCGGATGTGTGCTCGCGTGCGCCTGCGATCGCCGCCTGATCAGCCCCGATGCGCAGATCGGGGCCACCGAGGTGCGCGTCGGAGTGCCGTTTCCGGTCGCCGCGCTGGAGGTGGCGCGCTACGCGTGCGGAGTCCACGCCGAGGAGGTGTTGCTCGGCGGACGCCTCTATCGAGGGGCTGACGCCATTGCCAGCGGACTTGCCCACCGCGTCGTCGCGGACGATCTCATCGAGGCGGCGGTGGCGGAGGCGTCGGACCTGGGCGACATCCCGGCCGACGCGTATCGCCATACCAAAGCGCAGCTGAGGGCGCCGACCCTGGCGCGGATCCGCGAGGCCGGCGGTATCGACCGCGAGGTCCGCGAGTTGTGGGACGCCGACCAGACGCGACAGCGCATCGCCGATTCGCTCGAGCGTCTTCGGCGCCGGGACTGATTCGGCTATTCGTCGACCGCGACGCCGCCCCGGGTGCGCCTGCGGCGCATGCGGTGGGTGCCCTTCCCGGTCGGGCGGCGATTGCGCAACCCGCCGGAGGGTTCAGCGGCTTCGGTGGCTTCAGCGGCTTCGGTGGCCTCGGACGCGGGCGCTTCTTCGGTCGCAGATTCCTCGTCGGCGTCGGGACTTTCGGCGGTGACCGCGACGGGCTCTTCTACCTGCTCGGGTTTTTCGGCTTCTTCGGCTTCTTCGGCTTCTGTGTCTTCGCCGGCCTCGGCGTCTGGGGCTTCGGTGTCCTCGGCGGCCTCGTCAGCCTCCTCGCCCTTCTTGCGGCGACGCTTCTTGGGTTTCTTCGCCTTGATCGGTTTCGGCGGTGGCGGCGGCAGCTCGGCGACAAACGACAGGTAGAACGCGAAAATTCCGAGCAGGCCGATCGCGGCGGCGGCGCCGTAGATGCCGAACAGGTACTGCCCGGCGGCGTTCAGGCTGAGCCAGATCTCGCTGATCGCGGTGCCGATGATCAGCACGCCTGCCAGCACGTGGGCCACGATCGACCAGACCCTTATCGACAGGGCCAGCTGCGGGGTGCCCAGCTCCGGCTTGCGGGTGCGCAGCAGGGTGAACACCACCGGCAGCGCGGCCAGCGCGATGAGCGCGCCCGACGCGATCCGGCCCGCCGTCCCCAGCGCGTGCGACATGTCGCCCATCAGCTCGTACCAGCGGGGCAGCACGCAGAAGAAATAGAGGACGCCGGCACCGATCGAAAAGAACAAGTGCCAAGGTATGGCGACCTTGCGCCCCATACGCCTCCTCATAGTGGTAAGCCCACGCCAGCCTAAAGGCAGCCCAAACCGATTCCAAACAACACGTGTTCTGCCGCGCCGCGGACTTCTGGCGGAGGATGCGGGATTTGAACCCGCGAGGGCTGTTAACCCAACCCGCGTTCCAGGCGAGCGCCATAGGCCACTAGGCGAAT